>Ga0105046_10003933_pt1 | contig 23631 bp, 22 predicted proteins | sample MAT03_FD_78385 | JGI IMG/M metagenome (GOLD analysis project Ga0105046, IMG submission 78385) | Freshwater microbial communities from Lake Fryxell liftoff mats and glacier meltwater in Antarctica - MAT-03 (megahit assembly) | ecosystem: Environmental > Aquatic > Freshwater > Ice > Liftoff...
GACGAGGTCATGTTCCTCGCATATCATATGATCAAGGTCGCACAGGAGGTTCTGGCGGAGACGAATACACAGATGACTTGGCCCACGGGCCCAGCTGATGCAAGCTTTGGCAGTGAGAGTTACGGTGTCCATCCGGCTCCGACACCGTAGCAAGAATTCCGCGTGACGGAAAGCCGCGGAAAGCCCGCACGCTTCTTAGCAGAGTCTTCGCGAATTGGCCGACGAGGAGTCTTTGAGCCGGAACGGCTATACACATACCCACTTTCAAAGCCCCATACTATCCATACCTTCGCAAGCGATGCCCAAACCACTTTTCAAGGAAGGCTTCAGTTTCTTTTTCTGGAGTGATGAGGGTAGCGAACCACCACATGTGCATGTGAGCAAAGGCGATGGTTTAGCGAAGTGGTGGTTGGTGCCGATGATCCATGTGGAGTACTCGAACCGATTCAAGAAACAGGAACAACGACGGATCAAAGAACTGATCGAAGAACATTATGAAACACTCATCAAAGCTTGGGAAAAGCACTTCGGCTCGCACCGCTGACGTGCGCGCCACTGACCCGATCGATAAGTTGATCATCGAGGAGAGGCTGCGTATTAAAGCCATTCAACCGGTACCCGACGGTAGCGCTTTGGTCTTGACCTTAACAAACGGCTCTACCCTTTTCGCGCGCCTTGACGATGTGCCACAACTAGCAAAGGCTACAACCAAACAACGCCTCGGCTTTTCGGTGATCGCCAATGGCACCGCTATCGGTTGGGAAAAACTTGATGTGCATCTCTCGCTCAAAGGCTTCCTTACTTCCGTGGTGCGTAGTGAAGTGATCCGTCGATTGACCGAACCGGCCAATCGTCCTGTGATCATGGCATCACGCAAGGCCACACCGACTAAGCAAGTTTCCAAGAACTGAACTTACGAGTCCTCTTGGCCGGATGTCATCAGGGGTATTCCAGAGCGACCGCGTGCAGCGCGAACACCACCTCACAACAACTTCAATCCCTCCAACTTTGCAAAGTCCTTCTTGTTCAGTGTAAGCAACGGCGTGTTGTGCGCAATGGCCGTGGCAGCAATGAGGTGATCACTTAGATGGCCATGTAGTAAACGCTCCTTTCCCGTAAGCAGTTCTTGGAATCGCTCACTGACTTCCACGGTGAAGGGCAATTTGCCGTAGGTCTTGCGCAGGTAGTTGTGCAGTTCATCGTATTCTTTCCGGTTGCGCGAGCCGATCAATACTTCGCCAAGCACTATGTCGCAGAGTACAGGGGTGTGACCGGCCAGCTTCGCAATGGCATCCCGTGCGGCCTCTTGCCCACGGGCACGACCAATAAGTACACTGCTGTCGATCAATATCGTCGCCATGCCTTATCGCGGATCTTTTCCAAGGTGATGTCGCGGTCCTTCCAGATGCCCTCGAGCTTTGCAAAGGGCTCCTCTTCTTTCACGCTTTCCCGCTCCACGAATTCGTCAAAGAGCTTGGAGATGCTGATCTTCCGGCGGTTGCTGAGGATACGTGCCTTGCGCTTGGTCTTCTCCTCCACCAACAGGGTGAGCTTCGTTTTCATGGCCGTACGTGTAATCATCAAATATACGTGCTTAATCGTGATCACGACAACTTCTCTGCTGGTTTTGAACTCAGACTTTGGACTTCAACCATCACGACCTTCCTACCTTCGCACCACACCTCTCGAACACCATGCGCTACACACCACTCTCAGCCCCCACCTACCGCGAACACCGCGCTCGGTTCCGCCAGGCCATGGAGAAAGGCGGCCTCGCCATCTTCCACAGCAACGACATCATGCCTACCAGCGCCGATGGCACCATGCCCTTCAAGCAGGCCACGGACATCCTATACCTCACGGGTATCGACCAGGAGGAGAGCGTGCTGCTGCTGTTCCCCGATGCCACGGACCCAAAGGACCGCGAGATCCTCTTCGTGCGCGAGACCAACGAGCATATCGAGGTCTGGGAGGGACACAAATTCAGCAAGGAGGAAGCGACCGCGTTGAGCGGCATCGTGAATGTGCAGTGGACCAGCGCTTACGAGGCCACGCTGAAACGCTTGGTGCCGCAGTGCGCGGACCTGTATCTGAACAGCAACGAGCACCTGCGCCAAGGCAATGAGGTGGAGACGCGCACCGAGCGCATGAACAAGGCCGTGCGTGAGCTGTTCCCGCTGCACAACGTGAAGCGCAGCGCACCGATCATGCACCACATCCGCAGTCGTAAGACGGCCGAGGAGGTGGCACAGATGCGCAAGGCAGTAGCGATCACAGGCAAGGCTTTCGAACGGGTATGCGGTTTTCTGGAACCCGGTGTGATGGAGTATGCCGTGGAGGCGGAGATCACGCACGAGTTCCTGCGCAACGGTTCGCGCGGACATGCCTACACGCCGATCATCGCGAGCGGCTACAGCGCTTGTGTGCTGCACTACATCGACAACGACAAGCCCTGCAAGGACGGCGATGTGATCCTGATGGATTTCGGCTGCGAGTACGGCGGCTACGCGAGCGATCTGACACGCTGTCTGCCCGTGAACGGCAAGTTCACCAAGCGCCAACGCGACGTGTACAACGCGGTGCTGAACGTGAAGAACGAAGCGACGAAGCTCCTACGCCCCGGTACCATGCTGGCCGATTACCACAAGGAAGTGGGCAAGTTGATGGAGAGCGAATTGATCGGCCTTGGGTTATTGGACAAGACCGATGTGAAGAACCAGAACCCAGATGCGCCGGCATACAAGAAGTACTTCATGCACGGCACCAGTCATTTCATCGGACTGGATGTACACGATGTAGGTCTGTGGAACGAGCCGATCGCCGAAGGCATGTGCTTCACGGTGGAGCCCGGCATCTACATCCGTGAGGAGAACCTCGGCATCCGTTTGGAGAACGACATTCTGGTGACCAGGGACGGGCAGGATGATCTTTTCAAGGACATTCCTGTGGAAGCGGATGCGGTGGAGGAATTGATGGATCGGGTGAAGAAGGAGGTTGTGGCGTAACGTCAGTTGCCATGAAGCCGGTCTATTGGCCAGTCGTGTTGAACGTCGCTGGAATTGCCATCGCGCTGCTCTACGGCGTTGGCGGCGGAAGTGGAGGTGAAACGACGGAGGGTGTCTTCATGACCCTTGCGATTACTGGGTGGCTTACCATCATCCTCTCAATCGCGTTGGTCGTGAAATCTATATTTCGTCGTGAAGTGAAGTTCAGCGACGTGGCAGTCCTTTTGTTGGTGACAGGGTTGGGGTTCATCGAAACACGCCTTTATCACTTCTGAGCAAACGACGATGATGCCTTGTTTCGGTTGAAGCCTACCGCCCTCAGCACTCGAAGGCCTTGTAACTTGTCACCATGCTCGCTGACCTGTTCAAAGGTCGATCGACACCACTGAACATAAAAGGACCCCGTTTGCTATCCAACGGGGTCCTTGCGCGTTCAGTCCACCGAGAGTTCACTTCACACAAAAGACCACCTCCACCTTTTCTTGGTACGTGGTGTCCACTACTACGGTGTGGTATACTGCACCCTGCGCATCGCGATCAAGGACGTTCCCTGCAACGGTTAATCCCTGGTATACGGGTATGATCAACGTTGATGTTGTCATGCTGTTCAGCTTATGCGGAATGGTTCAACCCTGCCCACCTCGCCGTCCAGCACCATCAAGTAGTACTCGTCGTTGCCCAAGCCGGATAGACCAACGCTTGTTTCCGGGCTATTCACGGCACCTGTCTTCAGAATGCGGCCACTGTTATCGCAAATGTCGAACAAGGCATCGTTCGTTCCCGTTGTGTAGGTGAATTTCAGCAGGCGTTCGATCTGGTCGATACGCAGTTGGAAATTGTGGTCTTTGCTGTTCATGGTCAAATGAGTTGCTCGTTCTACGCAGAACCCCATCCACAGGTTCCAATACGAAGGAACCCGATCGACCTTGCGGCCGACCGGGTCCTTTCCACCTAACCAATTCACCTAACCAAAACCTGATCCCATCCCTGAGACCAACTCCAGCTCTAAGGTAAGGCTACCATCATGCGAAGGGAACGGGTGAACGAGCAACGGAACGACCGCTCCAAGGACCGGCGAAAACGGCGTCTGGAACAAGTTCAAGTGCAGAAATGGGAAAGGGAACTTGGCCAACCGTTGTCCCGATCAAATGCACCGTTCTCCGTTCCTTGTGCCATGCTTGGAGTTCTTCCCCTAATTTTCGGGAAATCCAAAACCCATGGCACTGCGCGCACTGATCGTTGATGATGAAGCCGATGCACGTGACAACCTCCGGCTCATGTTGGAGGAATACTGTCCCGAAGTGGAAGTGATCGGCCAAGCCAATAGCGCACCCGATGCGCGGGAGAAGATCGGCTCCCTTCAACCCAACGCCTTGTTCCTGGATATCAAAATGCCAGGGGAGGATGGCTTCTCATTACTTGGATCCATCGCCGACCTGGACCTTCCCGTGGTGTTCACCACCGCCTATGATGAATTCGCCTTGAAGGCCTTCAAACAGAACGCGTTGGACTACCTTGAAAAACCGATCGATGTGGATGCACTGCAACGTGCGGTGAAAAAGCTGCATAGGCTTTCCAACGAGCCGATCGGCGTGCAACCCTCGGCGATCGCCAACCTGATGAAGGACCCGGCCTCCCCGCTCAGTTCGCGTGTGGCGGTGCCCGGACGCGAAGGGTTGGTCTTGCTCAAGCACGAGGACATTCTCTACCTCGAGGCGAACGACAGCTACACCACACTTCATTTGAAGGATGGGAAAAGGTCCGTGAGCAGCAAGCATATCCGCGTATTCGAAACCAATTTGGACCCCAAGGTCTTCTTCCGTGTTCATAAATCGTACATCATCAACTTGGCCCACCTGAAAGGATTCAGCAGGACCGAAGGCAATATGGCCATTCTTGATACCGATGCCATGATCCCGGTTTCGCGTCGCAGACTTCCTGATTTCCTTGGATTGATCAATACGTTCTGATCAATAGATGGAGAAGACGATCCCTTTCTCGGGATCCGACCCGAATACCAAAGTGGTTTACCGCATCTTCGCTTCTTCAATGAAGGAAACCCGTTGGTCCATGATGTCGCTTCGGAAGTTGCTCCGATGCGGGATCATGGTGCTCGTCATCTTCTCACTTTGCAGCCGCGTGGTCGCCCAACAGCACACGTTCCGGCAGTATTCCACCAAGGACGGTCTGGCACAAAGCCAAGTACGGGCCATGGCGCAAGATGCCCAAGGCTATCTCTGGTTCGGCACATTGGGCGGAGCCAGCCGATTTGATGGGAAATTGTTCACGAATTACGCACTTTCCGAAGGATTGCCCGACCCCCAAGTAAGCGCCATGGTGCGTGATGGACGGGGGGTCCTCTTCATAGCGGCCGGCAATGCACTGGTCCATTATGTGGCCGACAGACCGGTGGTGGAGGTACTTCCCCCGCAAACCAACGGAACACGCATTCTCGGACTGGCGGCCGACGGAAATGGGCACATCTACCTCGGTTCAGATGGCGGTGGCATGTACGTGCGTGACAGTACCGGTATACGTGCGTTACCGGGATTCCCAGCGGATACGGCCTCCAATGTGCGGTCGGTGATGAGCTTACAGGATGGCCGTTTGCTGATCGGACTGCGGAACGGATTGTTGGTCTGGGATAAGGGCGTTTGTAAACAGGTCAAAGTGGGCGATAGCGATCCCAAAGCGATCAATGCACTGGCTGAAGGACATGACGGAACATGGTGGGTGGGCACCGTGTTCGATGGGCTGTACAGAATAGACCGCGATGGAACACAAGTGGAATTCGATGAGGAGAACGGATTGCTGCGGAACAACGTACGGTGCCTACTTGTGGATGATCAGGACCGACTCTGGGTGGGAACCAAGTTCGGCCTCAACCTGCTGGAGAACGGCCGCTTCAAGGTATTCACGATCCACCAAGGCATGCCCAATGACAACATCACCAGTGCCTTTCAGGATGAAGAGGGCAACCTCTGGTTCGGGACGGACGGTGCCGGAGCGCTGCGGTATGCGGGAGATCGCTTCGTGACCTATACCGTGAAGGACGGCCTTTGCAGTGATCTGGTCATGAACATTACAGCGGACGCCCAGGGCGATCTGTGGCTGGGCACCTATGACAACGGGATCTGCCGCATGGACGGAATGGCCATGATCAGCACGTTGGACGGTTTACCCAACAATACCATTTGGTGCGGCCATAAAGCACGAAATGGCGACCTGTGGTTCGGGACCAGCGAAGGTCTGGTTAGGCTGGTCGATGGCGTGGTGCATGCCTTGCCTGCCACGTCAGGGCTTGCTCGAAGGCCTGTACTTTCCTTGAACGAAGGACCGGATGGACGGCTCTGGTGTGGCCTGCGCGAAGGTTTGGCAGTGCTCTCGCCCGACGGCTCCGTTGAGCTGCTCCCGGATGCTGGACGTTCCATTCGCAATATGGCACGCGACAAGGCCGGAAACCTTTGGCTGGCTACGGAACTTGGACTTGTACGATACCGGGGCAACAATTTCAAACGATACACCAAGGAACAGGGCTTGAGCGACAACACCGTGTTCTGTTTGTTGGTCGATCGGGAAGACCGGATCTGGGCCGGAACAGCCAACGGACTTTCCTGCATGGACCATGGCACCTTGCGCACTTTCAAATTGGCACCCGATTTTGGATCGAACTACGTCAACCTGCTCGTGGGTAGTCATGGCGGTCGTATCTGGATTGGCACCAATAATGGACTATTCATTCTGCACCCCGACAGTTTGCTCGCCGGTACTGGCGTGCCGGAGCACATTACACTGAACGAAGGGCTCCGAAGTTTGGAATTCAATTTGAACGCCGGATACTTGGATGAACGCGGTCGCTTGTTCCTGGGCAGTTCAGGAGGGCTGGTATTCCACGATCCGCAACGCTCACAGGGTGAAGGAATGCTGGCCCCACCAAAGACCCGGATCACGGGTATTCGGTCCTTCCTACAGCCCACGGATTGGTCCGGACAAAGCAGCGGAGCCGATGCGAACGGCCTGCCCATAGGATTGTACCTGGCGTACCGTCGGAACCATCTCACGTTCGACTACATCGGCATCTGCCTCAGTGAACCGGACCAAGTGCGATACAGGTACAGGTTGGAAGGCTTCGATCAGGATTGGCTGCCGCCAACGGATGCCCGTTTCGCCAGCTACAGCAACCTTACCCAAGGCACCTATTCATTCCAAGTAATGTCCAGCGTGAAGAACGGGGAATGGAGCGAACCCGTTGGCTTCTCCTTCCAAATAACACCTCCATTCTGGTTACGTTGGTGGTTCTTCGTTGCGTGCATCCTGCTCCTATCCGCAATCCTGTACGGCGTGCTGCGGTACCGTGCAAACATCCGTGAGCGAGCGGAACGAACACGGCAGTTGATGTTACGCAGCCGGATGTTGCAGTTGGAGCAACAGGCTCTCAATGCCAACATGAACCGTCACTTTGTGTTCAATGCGCTCAATAGCATCCAATACCACATCAATAAGCAAGACAAGGCAACCGCGAGCCGATACCTCAGCAGCTTTGCGAAACTGATCCGCAAGAACCTCGATGCCAGCGAGAATGATACCACTACACTTGCCGAGGAAATTGAACGACTGGAACTCTACCTCTTGTTGGAGCATATGCGGTTCAAGGACAAATTCGAATACCGCATCAAGGTTGAACCTGGGGTGGACCTGCACCAGGCCCAATTGCCCGCCATGATGCTGCAACCTTATGTGGAGAACAGCATTTGGCATGGGATACTCCCCATGGATGGCAACGGTACCGTAACGATCACCATATCTGCAATTGCTGATGATCGCGTTCGGGTCCGGATCTCTGACAATGGGATCGGCTTCGAAAAGAGCATGGGCGCTAAAGCGGATACACCAGCCGACCATATCTCTCGCGGGATCGAGATAACCAAGGGACGTGCGGATGTGTTGCGGAAACTTGACCTCACGGATATCCGTATCACAGGACCCATGGACCAAGTAGATCCCAAAACAGGGGTGCGACAAGGCACTGAAGTGACCATTGATCTGCCTGTGATGGACCGTTCAAAAAGAGTCTTGGGGGGATTTGCATCCTAAGTCGGATCGATCTACCTTTGACATGTGATGCAACGCCCTTTCGCCATATCCAAGCTGATCATTGCGACTTTTCTGTTCGCATTTTTCGCAGTTTCTTGTTCCAAGGAAGATGTTTCCCCTTGCGGCCAACATTCCAATGAGGTGAATGATGGTGATGCTGCAATGAGCAAATCACGGGGTTCCAACGGTACAGGGGATGGACAGGGAGCAACTTCTATTTCCACTTCCAAACCAACCACTTCGGACAAAGGAAATGGGATCAGTGATGACGGCGACGACCTTTCCGATAGTGAACACAGCCGGAAGAAGCCGCGCAATTGAGATCCTCCGGATCTTACCTAAAATTCTGCAACATGCTGTGACCCCTTCAGGGTCAGCAATTCTGTTGTTGGTTGTGTGATCTACGCGAATCGGGAAACTGGTCGCCAACCTAACTAAAATGGTCCAGTACTCTAGGGCATTTTGCGGAAACTCTGCGGACATCATTGATCTTGATATGGCATTACGTCCCGGCGAACGCATCCCAACCCTGCGCACGCAGCTCGTGGAGGCCGCCCTGCTTATCCACGAGGTGGCAGCCACTTGCCTCATCCACCATGTGCCCAATGATGCTCAAGTTCGGGTTGCCCTTGATCTTCTCATGATCCGCTAAGGCCACGGTGAATAACAATTCATAGTCCTCACCGCCGTTCAAGGCACAGGTGGTAGGGTCAAGGTCGAAGTCGCGTGCGGTACTGTAGGTGGTGGGGTCGATCGGCAATTTTTCATCGTAGAGTTGGATCCCCAATTGGCTCGCTCGTGCCAGGTGCAGAGCTTCGCTCGCCAGCCCGTCGCTGATGTCGATCATGCTTGTGGGCTTCACTCCCAATTCCTTCAATAGCGCGATAATGTCGCGACGTGCTTCGGGCTTCAATTGCCGCTCAATGATGTAGTCGTGCCCGGCGAGATCCGGCTGCGCCCCGGTATCCTTGAACACGGCCTTCTCCCGCTCCAATACCTGTAGTCCCATGTACGCCCCTCCAAGGTCACCACTGACCACCACCAAGTCCTTGTCCGACGCGCCTCTCCGGTATACCAGATCCTCCTCGCGCGCAGTGCCAATTGCGGTAATGCTGATGATGAGACCGCTCGTGCTGCTGCAGGTATCACCACCGACCAGGTCCACGTTGTAGTGCGAACAGGCCAACAGGATCCCTGCGTAGAGTTCTTCCACCGCCTCTACCGGGAAGCGGTTGCTGAGCGCCAATGCAACGGTGATCTGCCCCGGTTCGGCATTCATGGCGTAGACATCGCTCAAGTTCACCACTACCGCTTTGTAGCCCAAATGCTTCAACGGAACATAACCGAGGTCGAAATGGACACCCTCCACCAGCATGTCGGTGGTAACCACTTGTCGCATCGGCCCAGTGTCTTCTGCGGAAGGATCGATCACTGCAGCATCATCTCCGATCCCCTTTACGCTGCTCTTGCGCGTAAGGGTCACCTGAGAAGCCAATCGGTGGATGAGACCGAACTCACCAATGGATGAAAGCTCAGTACGGGAAGAATTTTCGGACATGGCGACAAATTTAACCTCTCCGCCCAGCGGACCTCTCTCCTATTTCGAGGTCCCTTGCACCACGTGACGTGTTACGCTCGCACGTTCAACCTCGATCGTGATGAAATAACCAGCACTTCCAGATCTCGTGTACCGACCCACTTTGAACCCGGTCGCTTCCTCCGTACCTTTGGCTCCTCGTTTTTGTTTAGACCCATTCTAAATAAGCCGAACATAAGATGATCAAAGTATCCGAGAACGCCAAGACGGAGGTGACCAAACTCCTGGGAAGCGATGGTCGCGGACCTCAGCATTTCGTGCGCGTTGGCGTGAAGGGCGGCGGCTGTAGCGGTCTGATGTACGACCTGATCTTCGACGACCAAATGAAGGATGGAGACAAGGTGTTCGAGGACAACGGTGTGAAGGTGGTGATCGACAAGAAGAGCATGCTCTATCTGCTCGGGACCACCCTCGATTTCAGTGGTGGATTGAATGGCAAGGGCTTCCAGTTCGTTAACCCGAACGCGAACCGGACGTGTGGGTGCGGGGAAAGTTTTTCCATTTAGAGTGAAAGCGAGAAGGCAGAGAGATGGCGACGCAGGACGAAATATTACAAGAGGTAACCACGAAGGAATACGCTTACGGGTTCATCACCAACATTGAGAGTGACAAGGCCGCGAAGGGGCTGAACGAGGATATTGTACGCTTCATCAGCGCCAAGAAGGAGGAACCCGAGTGGATGCTCGAATGGCGTTTGGAAGCCTACCGCATCTGGCAAAAGATGGAGGAGCCGCATTGGGCCCACGTCCACTACCCCAAGATCGATTACCAGAACGCTTACTACTACAGCGCACCGAAGAAGAAGCCGCAGCTGAACAGCCTGGACGAAGCCGATCCGGAATTGGTTGAGACCTTCAAGAAGCTGGGCATTTCGTTGGAAGAGCAGAAGCGCTTGGTCGGCGTGGCCGTGGATGTGGTGTTCGACAGTGTGAGCGTGAAGACCACCTTCAAGAAGACCCTGATGGAGAAGGGCATCATCTTCTGTGCGTTCAGCGAAGCGGTGCACGACCATCCGGACCTTGTGAAGAAGTACCTCGGCAGCGTGGTGCCGCGAACGGACAACTACTTCGCCGCGCTCAACAGCGCCGTGTTCAGCGATGGCAGCTTCTGTTACATCCCGCCGGGCGTGAGATGTCCGATGGAACTAAGCACCTACTTCCGCATAAACGAGGCCATGACCGGCCAGTTCGAGCGCACGCTGCTGATCGCCGACGATGGCGCTTTCGTGAGCTACCTCGAAGGCTGCACCGCTCCCATACGGGACGAGCACCAATTACACGCCGCGGTGGTGGAACTTGTTGCCTTGAAAAATGCCGAGATCAAGTACAGCACCGTCCAGAACTGGTACCCCGGCGACAAGGACGGCAAGGGTGGCATCTACAACTTCGTTACGAAGCGCGGTCTTTGTTTGGGCGATCATAGCAAGATCAGTTGGACGCAGGTGGAGACCGGCAGCGCGATCACCTGGAAATACCCGAGCTGCGTTCTAAAGGGCGACTACAGCATAGGCGAATTCTACAGCGTGGCGGTGACCAACAACAAACAGCAAGCCGATACCGGAACCAAGATGGTCCACATCGGCAAGGGCACCAAGAGCACGATCATCAGTAAGGGCATCAGCGCCGGGTTCAGCAACAACAGCTACCGTGGTCTAGTGAAGATCGGCAAGGGTGCGAAAGGCGCGCGCAACTTCAGCCAGTGCGATTCATTGTTGCTCGGCGATCGATGCGGCGCACATACGTTCCCCTACATCGAGAGCGAGAACCCGAGCGCCATGGTGGAGCATGAAGCGACCACGAGCAAGATCGGTGAGGACCAGATCTTCTACCTGAACCAACGCGGTCTACCGACCGAAAAAGCGGTTTCCTTGATCGTGAACGGTTACGCCAAGGAAGTGCTGAACCAACTACCGATGGAGTTCGCTGTGGAGGCACAGAAACTGTTGGCGGTTTCGCTGGAAGGGTCCGTGGGGTAAGGCTTGGGGATCGAAGATCAAGGGTCACGGACCTGGTGATGCATGGGGTAAGGGAACCCGTTGTTCAGCAACATTCCAAATGCCTTTCGGACCTTTCGCATTCAACCTTGACGTGATCGAACTTGAACAAAATGAACTGGAAAGACGTGATCAACTATGCCGATAATGGCAACCCAGCGCCACCGCAACGTGTGGAGAAAACAGAAGCGGAATGGAAAGCGATCCTGACTGATGAGCAGTTCCGCATAACCCGACTGAAGGGTACCGAACGTGCGTTCAGTTCCGAGGCCTGCTCGCTCTTTGAGCCCGGTATCTATAAGTGTGTGTGCTGCAAGACCGAATTGTTCGATGCCAGCTCTAAATTCGAAAGCGGTACCGGATGGCCATCCTTCACACAACCCATTGCGGAAAATGTGATCGGGCACCACAAGGACATTTCCTACGGCATGACGCGCGTTGAAACCACATGCAATGTGTGTGATGCACACCTCGGCCATGCCTTCCCCGATGGGCCACAACCGAACGGGTTACGCTTCTGCATGAATGCGGTGAGCTTGGAGAAGGTGGGTTGATGATCCAGCCCATACCCTCGTGCTGAAGAGAACCGACCAAAACAGAGGGTCTTACCTTAGCATCCATCACACTATCCATCCTTAATTCCCCAGCACGAAAATGGCAACATTTGAGCTCTACACTGACAAAGCAGACCAGTTCCGTTTCCGATCAAAAGCGGGCAATGGCGAGATCATCCTAGCGAGCCAAGGGTACACAGTGAAGGAATCGGCCATGAACGGCATCGAGAGCGTGAAAACGAATGCTGCCGATGATGTGAACTACGATCGCAAGGAGACAGAGGCCGGTCACTCTTTCAACCTGCTTGCCGCAAACAAACTAGTGATCGGCAGCAGCCAAGTGTATACCACAGCCAGCAGCCGCGACAATGGCATCGAGAGCGTGAAGAAGAACGCCTCGGAAGCCAACGTGCAGGAGATCATCGTACGAGATCTATAGTAGCAATTGGACAACGGCCTTCGTTGGCTCTTTGGTTCTGTTTTCTACGGTCCTTGGCAGGCCGAAGCGTATGGTGTACCTTTGACTTCCTTTAGTTTAGAATGATTCTAAATAAGGAACAAAAGAAGTCGAAGCAACTATGCTAAAGATAAAAGACCTGCACGCTCGTATTGACGATAAGCCCATCCTGAAAGGTCTGAATTTGGAAGTGAAGGCCGGTGAAGTCCACGCCATCATGGGACCCAATGGCTCGGGCAAAAGCACACTGGCCAATGTGCTCGCCGGGCGTTCAGATTACGAAGTCACAGCAGGCAGTGTAAGCTACAATGGCGAGGACCTCTTGGAGCTTTCACCTGAAGAACGCGCCTGGAAAGGCATCTTCCTCGCCTTCCAATACCCGGTGGAGATCCCCGGCGTAAGCAACATGAACTTCCTGCGCACGGCACTGAACGAGAAGCGCAAAGCGAACGGTGAGGCCGAACTCGGTGGAAAGGATTTCCTAACGCTGGTTCGTGACCGCGCCAAGTTGGTGGAAATGGACCCCGACCTCATGAACCGCAACCTGAACGTGGGCTTCAGCGGTGGGGAGAAGAAGCGCAACGAGATCTTCCAGATGGCGATGCTGGAACCCACGCTCGGCATCCTCGACGAGACCGACAGCGGACTGGACATTGACGCACTGCGCATCGTTTCGGCAGGGGTGAACCAACTACGAGGGGCAGATCGTGCCTTCATTGTGGTAACGCACTACCAGCGCCTACTCGACCATATCGTGCCCGACGTGGTGCATGTGATGGCCGATGGCCGCATCATCAAAAGCGGACCGAAGGAACTGGCCTTGGAGCTGGAAGCGAAGGGGTATGATTGGGTAAAAGGATAGAAATATGTAAGGGTGGGAAATTTCCCGGCCCAACGAAATGACCACTACAACCTTATCCGACCCTAAAGCGACCGTGCTACCTCTACTTGAAGGAAGCACATGGCTCGGCGCTGCTGAGGCCTTGGCGCTGGTGAACACCATTCCCGTTCCGAGCACGAAGACCGAAGCGTGGAAATACACGCGCGTCGGCAAGCTCTTCAACCAGCCGTATGCCACACCAAAGGGCGATGTGGCTGTTGAACTGCCTGCTCGCCTACCCTTCGATACCACGCGCATCGTCTTCGTCAACGGCCACTTCCGTGCGGACCTAAGCGATGATCTGAAAGCAGACAAAGGCATCGTCATCGACAGCCTGAAGCAGCACTTGGCCCACGGTCCGGTAAAAGCACACTACGGTCAGGTGGCCGCGATCGGCGATCGCCTCTTCACTGCCATGAACACCGCAGCGCCAACGGACGGCCTGATCATCCTGGCGACCAAAGGCAGCAAGACGAGCAAGCCGATCCACATGTTGCACCTCAGCACAGGAGGTCAGCAGCTGATCCAGCCGCGCGACCTCTTCATGCTCCACGAAGGCGCAGAAGTGGAAGTGATCATCGAGGCTGTCAACTCCTCGGCTGCGCTCGGCAAGACAGCCTCATCGTTGGTGAACAGCATTCGCGAGAGCGTGATCGGCGAAGGCGCCAACTTGACCCTTCATCTCCTGCAGAACGAGACCAGTGGCCCAACCCATGTGGGAATGGATGCTGTTACCATATCCGCCAAAGGCCACTTCGGAATTGACACGACGACCCTGAACGGATCACTTGTGCGCAACGAGGTGCACATCGCTCTAGCCGGACCGAACGCACATGCTGAGTTGAACGGCGTGTACATCCTTGACGGAAGCACCCATTGCGACAACCATACGTACATCGGTCACGATACGCCGGACTGCACGAGCGATGAATTGTACAAAGGGATCGTTGCCGGAAAAGCAACGGGCGTGTTCAATGGCAAAGTGTACGTGAAGCAAGATGCCCAGCGCACACGTGCCTACCAGAGCAACGCGAACATCCTGCAAGGCGACGATGCCAAGGTGTACACCAAGCCTGAGCTCGAGATCTACGCCGACGATGTGAAGTGCAGCCACGGATGTACCATCGGTCGTTTCGACGAGCAGGGCATGTTCTACTTGCGTTCACGTGGCATAAGCGAGGCCGAAGCGAAGAAGATGATGGCGCATGCGTTCATGTACGATGTGCTGGAGCGGATCACGAACGAAAATTGGAAGGCACACTTGGCGGAATTGATCGACGCGAAACTAGCGGCGCTATGAAGGATAAACCGCAAGAACGCGAAGAGCGCAAAGGCCTCACCCCAAACCCTCTCCAGAGGAGAGGGGCTCTGCGGTCTTTGCGTCTTTGTGGTTCAACACATTCACATTCATGACCACCAAGGCTGACACGGCTATCAAGAAGACGTATGATGTCGAGGAGATCCGAGCGCAGTTCCCGATCCTGAAGGAGCTGGTACATGGCAAGCCGCTCGTGTACTTCGATAACGCCGCCACGAGTCAGAAACCACGCCGCGTGATCAAGGCCGAAAGCACCTATTACGCGACGATCAATGCCAATGTTCATCGCGGTGTGCATACGCTGAGCACCCTGGCCACAGAGGCGCAAGAAGCAGCGCGGGAGACAGTCCGAAGTCACATCAACGCGAAGCATGCGCACGAGGTGATCTTCACCAGCGGCACCACGGCGAGCATCAACTTGGCGGCACAAAGTCTTGGACAACTGCTCTTGAAGAAGGGCGACGAAGTGCTGATCAGCGGCATGGAGCACCACGCGAACATCGTGCCTTGGCAGTTGGTGTGCGAGCGGTATGGTGCGGTGTTGAAGGTGATCCCGATCTCGGATAGTGGCGAATGGGACTTGGGTGAGACTCCGGGTCAAGCCCGGAGTGACGTTTTCACAGAGAAGACGCGGATCCTTGCGATCAGTCATGTGAGCAACACACTGGGAACGATCAACCCGGTGAAGGAACTCGTCGCAGAAGCGAAGAAGCGCGGCATCATTACACTGGTGGACGGCGCACAGGCGATCGCACACCTGCCTTTGGATGTGCAGGACCTTGGCTGCGACCTATACACCTTCAGCGGGCACAAGTGCTATGCGCCAACGGGCATCGGCGTGCTTTACGGCCGCGAGGAATTGCTGGAGCGCATGCCGCCCTGGCAAGGCGGTGGTGAGATGATCGACGTGGTCACCTTTGAGAAGACCACCTATGCCAAACTGCCTTTCAAGTTCGAGGCCGGCACACCGCACATTGCCGGCATCATCGGTCTGGGTGAAGCGATCCGCTGGATGCAGGACTATGACCTCGGTGCCATGGCCGCACACGAATACACGTTGCTCGAACATGCGACCAAGGAGCTTTTGAACATAGACGGACTGCGCATTATCGGAACGGCGCAAGAGAAAGTGGGCGTGATCAGTTTCGTGGTTGACCCTTCGAGTAACTCAGCGTCTGGTGTCCATCACTATGACCTCGGCACGTTGCTCGATCAGCAAGGCATCGCAGTTCGCACGGGCCACCACTGCACACAACCATTGATGGAACGCTTTGGTGTAAGTGGGACCACGCGAGCGAGTTTCGCGCCCTTCAATACGATCGCTGAAATTGATGCGATGGTGGCGGCGACGAAGAAGGCTGTAAAGATGTTGCGATGACGACCGCGATGACATTGGCCCAAGCCCAACAAGAAGTCATTGACGAGTTCGCCATGTTCAGCGATTGGCAGGACCGCTATGAGCACCTTATCGAGCTAGGCAAAGACCTGCCGATGATCGCGCCGGAGAAGAAGACCGAGGAGAACATCGTGCGCGGATGCCAATCGCGTGTGTGGTTAAATGCTGAACAAAAGAACGGCCTGGTCCACTTCACCGCCGATAGCGATGCCATGATCACCAAAGGACTGGTCGCTCTATTGGTACGCGTATTGAATGACCGCACACCCGAGGAGATCCTGAACACGCCGCTTACCTTCATCGACACCATCGGCCTGAGAGAACATCTTTCACCGAACCGCAGCAATGGACTTGTCGCGATGTTGGACCAGATGAAGCGTTACGCTGTTGCTTATTCTGCTAAGTTGTGATGGAAAAGATGGTAAACGCAACGGCGCAACGACGCAACGTAGAACATCACGTTCCACTATCTGTTTGGTCATCGCTGCACACTTGTCTAGTACTGATACCCAAGTCATGACACCGGAAGAAAAGAAACACTTGGAAGACCGCGTGATCGACGTGCTGAAGACGATCTACGACCCCGAGATCCCGGTGGACGTGTATGAGCTGGGCCTGATCTACGAGGTGAACGTGAACGATGAAGCGCACGTGGATGTGAAGATGACGTTGACCTCGCCCTCATGCCCCGTTGCGGAAAGCATGCCCAACGAAGTGGAGCAAAAGGTGGGGCAAACAAACGGGGTGTCAAGCGCGAAAGTGGAATTGACCTTCGAGCCACCATGGGACCGGACCATGATGAGCGAGGCGGCGCAGTTGGAATTGGGGTTCATGTGATGAGCGACGAGAACCCCATCATCAACAAAGTCACCTCTTCCGGGATCGTCACCCTCGATCTGGAGGAGCTTTATCCGCAAGGCAAGCGTGTTGTTTTCGACCTGAAACCCTTGTTGTGGGAAGAGGTCGCTTTGAAAGAAGAAGATCTGCGCACCTTCGTAAAGACACACGATTGGTCGCAGTACAAAGGACAATTCGTTTCCGTGCATTGCTCTGCCGATGCGATCGTTCCGACCTGGGCGTTCATGCTCGTGGCCACGCACCTTCAACCCCATGCCGCATTCGTATCACAAGGTGATGCCGAGCAATTGGAACGCGCACTGTTCACGCGTTTCGTAGAACAGTTTGACATTGAACCCTACCGCGACGCGCGCGTTGTGGTGAAGGGTTGCAGCAAGTTGCCGGTTCCTCTGAATGCCTATGTGGAGCTGAGCGCGAAACTGCTGCCAGTAGTAAAGAGCCTCATGTTCGGCGAGCCTTGCAGCACTGTGCCCTTGTACAAAGCGCCGAAAAGGTGAGCGCAGCATCGGCGTGATCCGGTGATCACTACCTTCGAGGGCATGCACGTACGATCCCGCATCCTGCTCTTCGCACTTTCACTCCTGTGCTCCGCGTTGCTCCTCGCGCAGGAAAAGCCCCTCCAACAAAGTAAGAACGGCTGGTACCTATCACCCCACGGGACCATTCGCATACTGGTCCTTTTCGTTGAGATCCATTACGACGTAAAACCAGAGAAGGACCCACAACCCGAGGGGCACCCGACCTGGAGCAAAGGAGAGCTCCCGAGCTGGGCGGATAACTTGTTCGACCCCCATGAACTACCACAGCAGAAGGCCATGGTATCACGATACTTCGAGGATATTTCCTTCGGCCAATACACGGTCCTCGGCGACTATCTGGATGAAGTGATCACGTTGAGGGAAAGCGAATTCCCCGGTGTCCATCAAGCTCACTCCGTCGGGAGGTTCGCGGTACAGGAAGCGAACGAACGCCCCGCTTTCAAAACGCACAACGGCTTGGCCATCGCCGACTTCGACCTCTGGAAGAACAGTGGCAAACAAGGACTGCCGAAAGAACAAGGGGCCGATGAGCCACATTCCTTCGACCATGTCATGGTGATCGCGCGCAACAGTCCGCTGCGCCATGGTACCGGCAGCACGGATGGGGGGAGTCCCGGTAAATTATACGGCCATGAAAGTGACACCCAATCCCGGTTCGGTGGTATGTACGGCTTGCCGTTCGAGATCCTGAAACACGAGTACAACCACTTGTTGATCGGGGGCAACAACTTCCATAGTGGTGGCGGAAATGCCGCACAGTTCGAGAGCTACTTCATGAACCTGCAAGGAGGCTGGAGCATGATGGGCGCTGCGGGCAGCAGCTTGCTTACGTGCAGTGCGTGGGACCGAGACCGCATGGGCTGGATGCCCGATGGTGCGATCAACCGAATTCGTGCATACGACAATGATGGTGGTGAGGTTAACAGCGACTTGGAGCCGCTCAATGGCGATACGGGAATTTTCGTGCTGCGTGATTTCGTGCGCACCGGCGATGCCATACGCATACGTATGCCACACATCCCGGAAGATCTGGTGCAGCAGTGGCTGTGGATAGAGAACCACCAAGGCCGCCCACTTAACGGTTCGCCCACGGATAAATTCCAATGGGAGGACAGTGGTGATTGCATTGCGCCGATACAACCGGGCCTGTTCATGACCATGCAAATGGACCGGGAAGATCGCGAAGGCACCAACATCTATGGCGGCCGTGCGGACTACTTGCGACCGGTGCTCGCCACGGGCTTCAACGACCTCCGTTTGCGCGGCGATACCATCCCCCATAGCTGCCTTTTCGGAAACCCAACGCTCCCATTTCTCCTTGAAGAACGTGCTGCAAATCCATTCACCGGGAACCATGAACAGGAACTGATCTCGATCGACAAAAAAGCAAAAGGACGGCTGGAACATGGCGACCACTGGGTGCCCGGAACGCGCGTGGTGCCCGGAGAACCGGATGCCGACCAAGTGTTCGCCGGCAGGCCGGACCATGCCTTCCGGATGAACGGGGTGCGCAAGCTCGGCATGTGTACCGATCCCTCAAGTGCCAACATGCTCACGTTGATCAGCAACAACACGAAAGAGATCTTCAAGCGCGACCCGCCCAACGTTCGCACCACCTACCTCAATGGCATCAGTGTGGAACTGTTGGCCATGGACCCGAACGGCGAGGCCACCGTGCATGTGGGGATCAATGATACGCGTATGGAAAGCGATCAGCGTTGGTGTGCCGACAGCATCGTGCTGCCTCCACTGCGTGGTATCGATGGGCATTCACTGACCGTAAGCCGTGGCACTACCTTGTTGATCGACCGGTCCCGCACACCTACGCGTATGACCGAACCCGACTCTTCCAGTGGCGGGCCCTGGTTCAGTGACCCAACGGTCCTAACGGTGCTGGAAGGAGCCTCGGTCTTGGTGGAAGAGCGTGGGAAGCTCCAATTGAAGAACGGCGCGACCGTGCATTTGATGCCTGGAAGTGAATTGGTCCTTGACAAGAAAGCTAAGCTCATTGTGGAACCCGGTTCGCGGATCGTGCTGCATTCCACAGCAACGGTGAATGCCAAGAAATGCACCTTGAAGAAGTTGCGAAACAAGGGCCGACTTATCGAGGTGATCTAATACGCCCGCACGTTCTTCCCTTCGCGGTAATTGATGAAAGCACGGTTGACCACCCTGTTACCGCCGGGCGTTGGATAATTGCCGGTGAAGTACCAGTCGCCGGTATGTTGCGGACACGCGGCGTGCAGCCCTTCGATGCTTTGGAAAACCAATTTCACTTCGGAAAGCATGCCTTCCGGAGTGAGCATTTCCGAGATCTTATCGCTGATCTGTTCCGCAGTGAACGGGTCGTAGATCGCCTTCACCACATTCGTCTGTTCGGTGAACGGTAGTTGCACCATGGCCAAAGCACGGTCGTAAACATCGTCGATGATGTTCTCTTGTTTGGTGTCTTTCAGCAACTCGATCGCTGCGCGGAATGCGGCCAGATCCCCCATCTTGGCCATGTCGATCCCGTAGCAATCCGGGTAACGGATCTGCGGCGCACTGCTCACCACCACGATCCGCTTCGGACCCAAGCGGTCCAACATTTTCAGGATGCTCTGTTTCAATGTGGTGCCCCGTACGATGCTGTCATCCAACACCACCAGGTTGTCCACACCACGGCGCACTGTACCATACGTGATGTCGTACACGTGCGCCACCAGATCATCCCGTGCATCATCAGCAGTGATGAAGGTGCGGAGCTTGGCATCCTTGATCGCCACCTTTTCCATACGCGGCCGTATCGCGAGTATGGAGCGCAACTTCTCGGGATCGATGCGATCACCAAGGGCGAGGATCCGCTTTTCCTTGAGGCGGTCCAGTTCAACATCAAGTTCCTTCAACAAGCCGTAGAACGCTACCTCCGCCGTATTGGGGATGAAGGAGAAAACCGTATTTTCCAGATCATGCTCCACAGCTTCGAGGACCGCCGTGCAGACGGACCGGCCCAACGCGATCCGCTCCCGATAAATGTCGTGATCGCTGCCACGGCTGAAGTAGATCCTTTCAAAACTGCACGCCCGCTTCTCCAAAGGCTCGCGGATCTGTTCCTCCTTGTAACTGCCGTCCTTGCGAATGATCAACGCGCAGCCGGGTGTCAATTCATTCACCTGCTCGGTGTGCAGTGCAAAGGCAGTTTGGATCGCGGGACGCTCACTGGCCACCACCACCACCTCATCATCGGCATACCAAAAGGCGGGCCGGATGCCTGCCGGATCCCGCAATACGAATGCATCGCCATGGCCGATCATGCCTGCCAACGCATAGCCGCCATCGAAGTCCACTGCGCTCTGGGTAAGGATGCTTTTCACATCCATTTTCTCCGCCATGATCCCGGTGATCTGCCGATCATTGTAGCCCAACTGCTTATGGATCTGCACCAATCGGTCGTTCTCCATGTCCAGGAAATGCCCGATCTTCTCCAACACCGTCATGGTATCCGACCGTTCCTTCGGGTGTTGGCCAATGGAGACCAGCAGATCGAAGAGCTCGTCCACATTGGTCATGTTGAAGTTGCCCGCAACCACCAGGTTACGCGTGATCCAATTGTTCAACCTGCGGCGGGGATGGCAATTCTCCTCCCCGTCCTTGCCGAAGGTGGCATACCGCAAATGGCCCATGAGCACTTCGCCCATGAACGGCATGTGCTGTTTCAGGACGGCGACATCCGTTGCGGCGGAAGGGTCGCCGATCAATGTTTCGTTGTAGCCATGATGGATCTTTCCGAAGATCTTCTGGATCGCCTGCTTATCCGTGCTACGATAACGATCGATGTAATTGAGTCCTGGTGTTGGGTCCAACTTGATCGTGGCCACACCGGCACCATCCTGTCCCCGATTATGCTGCTTTTCCATGAGCAGGTACAGCTTGTTGAGGCCGTAAAGTGGGGTACCGTGCTTTTGCTGGAAATGCTCCAAAGGCTTGCGCAAGCGGATCAGGGCTATACCGCACTCATGCTTGATCGCGTCGCTCATGGATAGATGCCCCGGAGGCTACTGGGTTGTCGCTTTTGCTCGCAATTCATTCGGCCGGGTCCGCAAAGGTAGGGAGCCGGTCCAGCCCCGCGTGGTTCCGGTCCATTACCCTAAATACCCGCTAAAGCAACCTTTACCATTGATGGCGTGTCTTTTCTGGGTACCTTGGCTTGTCGATGCCTGTTTCCCTACGGATCCCCCTTTCCTATTTGCTGCTGCTTATGGCTCTATGTACCCGGGCAGTGGCTCCTGTTGCGTCCTTTACGGAGAACAAAGGGCAGTGGCCAGCACAGGTCCTTTACCGGGTCATGCTTCCACATGGCGCACTTTTCGTGGAGCGCTCGGCATTCACCTATGTGCTGAAAAGCGGAGGTGATGCGCATGCACATGGATCCACCGATCACGAACACACGAACGATCCATTGAAGGTACATGCCTTCAAGGTCCATTTTGTGGGTGGGGAGGCACAGGGGACGGAACCGAGCGGTCGACAGTCCCATTACGAGAATTTCTTTCTGGGGAACGACCCTGCCAAGTGGGGAACAGGATGTGGTGTTTTCGGAGAGGTGGTCCTGAAGAACGTGTGGCCCGGTATCGATCTGCGCATGGACGGCAGCACAGGGTTGAAGTACGAATTGATCGTGGCTCCCGGGGCGGATCCCGGCTTGGTGGCTTTCAGATACGAAGGTCAGGATCGCATGGAGTTGAAGGATGGTCGGATCCTGGTCACCACAACGGCGGGCCAAGTGTTCGAAGAAGCACCTTTCACTTTTCAAAATACGTCCAAAGGTCCACGAACGATCCGATCAGCCTACCGATATGAAAAGGATCTGGTCCGATTCGATCTCCCGGCCGGTTACGATCTTGGCCTTCCACTCACCATTGATCCCACGATCACCTTCGGCTCCTATTCCGGAAGCACGGCTGATAATTTCGGGTTCACCGCAACGTATGATAGTGGCGGGCATTTATATGGTGGTGGCATCGTCTTCGGACAAGGATACCCGACCACGGTCGGCGTGCTCGATGCCACCTTCAGCGGCGACTCGACCGATGCGGGGATCAGCAAGTGGATGCCCGATGGAAGCGATCTGGTCTGGAGCACCTATTACGGCGGCTCGGGGAACGACTCACCGCACAGCATGGTGGTCAACGACAATGGGGAACTCTATGTGATGGGTGCAACGGGTTCTTTCGACCTGCCTACCACCCCCGGTTGTGTGGACAACAGTTTCGGCGGCGGGGCCGCATTGCCATTGAATGGTTCTTACGGTTACACCCAACCCAACGGGACCGATATCTACGTGGCGCATTTCAACAGCGCGGCCACCGCCTTGATCGGCAGTACGTACATCGGTGGTTCAGAGAACGACGGTATCAACAATTCCACTGAGCTTTGGCACAACTACGGTGATTCATTCCGCGGAGAGATCATCATGGATGCGGATGAGAACCCTGTTGTTTCCAGCGTCACATACAGCAGCGGACTACCAACTCCCGGCGGCCCGCAAGGAGCTATCGGTGGTGGCCAAGATGGGTATTGCTTCCGATTGGACCCTGGGTTGAACAACGTGCTCTGGGCAACCTACATCGGTGGTTCAGAGGATGATGCGGCCTATGGTGTGCAAGTGGACAGCAATGGTGAGTTGTTCGTAGCCGGAGGGACAATTAGTGTGAACATGCCCATGGCGCCGAACGCATTCCAAGCTACGTACAGCGGTAGCGTTGACGGATTCATTGTTCACTACGATCTGGGCGGGAACATGGTCGGCTCCACCTACTTGGGAACCTCCTCATACGATCAATGCTATTTCGTGCAATTGAACACCGCTGACGAGGTCTTCGTGGTGGGTCAAACACGCGGCACTTATCCGGTTACTCCTGGTAAGTATGCGAATCCGGGCAGCTCGCAATTCATCCACAA
>Ga0105046_10003937_pt1 | contig 23618 bp, 21 predicted proteins | sample MAT03_FD_78385 | JGI IMG/M metagenome (GOLD analysis project Ga0105046, IMG submission 78385) | Freshwater microbial communities from Lake Fryxell liftoff mats and glacier meltwater in Antarctica - MAT-03 (megahit assembly) | ecosystem: Environmental > Aquatic > Freshwater > Ice > Liftoff...
GCCGATGTACATGCCGGGGCGCTTGCGGACGTGGTCGACGCCCTCGAGCACCTGGATCGAAGACGCGTCGTAACTGCTGCTTGGTTTGGCCACGATCTGTCTCCGCTACTTCCTGGGTGCCGGCACCGGCGCGTCTAAATTGGGCACCACCGGCTCGGGCAAGATCACCCGCTTCACCGCGCCGCGCTTCCACAGCTCGGCCCCCTTACCGCCGCGCGCGACAGTCTTCTGGCCGCGCCCGCCGATCTTCTGGGTGCCGCCGGTGTCCTTCTCGATCTGGATCTCGGCGCCCGCGGGGATCGCCGCGACGATCTCGTCGTCGTCGTCGAGCTTGTGCAAGATGACGCCGAGGCCCGGACCGCCGAGCAGGCTGATCTCCTGGCTGCTGCAGCACAGCAGGCGACCCTGCCGCGTCAGCGTGCACAGCTCGTCCTCCGCGTAGACCTTGAACACCGCGAGGAACTCGTCGCCCTCGCGCAGCTTCCCGAACATGCGCCCGCGGCTGGTGCTCGGGTCCTTGTGCGGCCACAGCGTGAAGCGCAGCGCCATGCCTTGCTTGCTGATCGCCACGAAGTGCGGGTAGGGCTCCTCGTACTCGGCGCCGAGCTCGGGCCGCGCGAACGCGAACTCTGGCATCACCCGCGGGTCCGTGCCGACCGCCGCGATCACCTTCTCGCCGTCACGGAACTTGAAGAGCTGCTGGACCGGCGTGCCGTGGCCGGTCGACTGCGGCACGTCGTGGATCCGCAGCGTGTAGGCCGAGCCCTTGTTGGTGAACAGCACCACGCTCTCCTTGGTGCTGCCGCCGACCAGGGTCAGCGCCTCGTCGCCCTCGCGCATGCGCGTGCTCGCGAGGTTGATCGATCGCTGGCGCTTGATCCAGCCGTCGCGGGTGATCAGCACGACCGCGTCCTCCGCGACGATGAAGCTCTCGGCCGTGAATTCCTCGGTGACGTCCTCGTCGGAGATGCGGGTACGGCGGACGTCCGGGAAGTTCTTGGCCAGCTCCTCGAGCTCGCCGCGGATCACCGCCCACAGCTTCTCCTCGCTGCGCAGGATCGCCTCGATCTTCTTGGCCTGCGCGCGCTTGTCGGCCAGCTCGGCGCGGATCTTCTCGATCTCGAGCTTGGCCAGCCGATACAGCTTGGTCTCGAGGATCGCGTCGGCCTGGATCTCGTCGAGCTTGAACGCCTTGCACAGCTTGCTCGACGCGTCCTGCTTGCCCTCCGACTTACGAATGATGCGGATCGCCTCGTCGAGCGCGTCGAACACCTTCTCGAAGCCCTCGAGGATATGGATGCGCTCCCGGAGCTTGCGCAGGTCGTACTCGAAGCGCTGGCGGACCGTGAGCAGGCGAAAGCTCAGGAACTCCTCGAGGATCTGCGCGAGCCCCAGGCGCGCCGGGCGGCCGACCTCCGACCCAGGCACCGGCACCAGGCACGTGAAGTCGAACTTCACCGTCACCTGCAGGCGGGTGTTCTTGAGCAGGTAGGCCATCACCAGCTCGGGCTCGGTCGCGGCCTTGCGGCTGAGCTCGAGCTCGACGTGGACGTCTCGGGTGCTCAGGTCCTGCACGCCGATCAGCGCCGGGATCTTCTTGCTGAGGATGATCTCGCCGATCTCCTCGACCAGCGCGCTCTTCTCGATCGCGTAGGGCACCGAGGTGATGACGATGAAGGTGCTCTTGTCCTCCTCGCGGACCTTCCACTCGCCTTGCAGCTTGCAGCTACCCTTGCCCTCCTCGTACAGACCCGCCAGCTCCTTGCGGGTCGCGACCAGGCGGCCGGCGGTCGGGAAGTCGGGCCCCTTGATCGACTTGAGCAATTCCTTGAGCGCCTTGGCCCGCCGCACGCGGCCCATGTCGGCCTGCTTGCCCTCGTCCTTCTCGCGCCGCTCCTCGACCGGCGGCATGTGGTCGATCATCGCCACCGCGGCGCGGATGACCTCGCCGAGGTTGTGCGGCGGCACGTTGGTCGCCATGCCGACGGCGATGCCGGTGCTGCCGTTGACCAGCAGTTGCGGGAACCGGGCCGGGATGACGATCGGCTCCTCGCCGGTGCCGTCGTAGGTCGGGCGAAACCACTTGAGCGGGGTCGGGCCAGCGCCGTCGTCCAGGCCGCGCATCTTCGGCAGCTCGCTGATCAGCTCCGACGCCAGGCGGGTCAGCCGCGCCTCGGTGTAGCGGTAGGCGGCGGGCCGGTCGCCGTCGATCGATCCGAAGTTGCCCTGGCCATCCACCAACGGCATCCGCATCGCGAAGTCCTGCGCGAGCCGGACCATCGCCTCGTACACCGCCGAGTCGCCGTGCGGGTGGTACTTGCCGATCACGTCGCCGACGACCTTGGCCGACTTGCGGTGGCGGGCCTCGTGGGTCAGGCCGAGGTCCTCGAACATCGTGTAGATGATCCGTCGATGCACTGGCTTGAGGCCGTCGCGGACGTCTGGGATCGCGCGCGCCGTGATCACCGACAGCGCGTAGTTGAGATACTTGCGCCGGGCCTCCTCGGCGAGGTCGCCGGAGACGATGCCCCCCAGCCCGCCGCCGGTCCCACCACCTCCTCCGAGCTCCTCGACGGCCTTACGTGCGTCCACGACCCCGGGGTTCAAGTCAGGGTGCAGGGCCAGGTCTTCGGTCCAGTCGCGGGAGCTCATCGTCGGCGGGTTCCTCGGCAAAGGTGCGGGGCCCATGCACGGGCGTCGGGCCGGCGAAGGTTACTCCGGCGTGGATCGCCGTCAACCCTCCACCGAACCGGGGCGATGCACAGAGGCGGGGTATGCCATAGGATGCCGCGGCCGTGAACCACGCCCCCAACATTCGCTGGCATGACGCGACCATCACCGCCGAGGACCGCGAGCGCAGCAAGGGCCAGCGCGGGGCGGCCTTGTGGTTTACCGGGCTCAGCGGCGCCGGCAAGAGCACGGTCGCCGCGATCGTCGATCATCGGCTCCATGCTTCGGGCCGCCACAGCTTCATCCTCGACGGCGACAACCTGCGCCACGGCCTCTGCAAAGACCTCGGATTTTCGCCGGAGGACCGCGCGGAGAACATCCGCCGGCTCGGCGAGGTGGCGCGCCTGTTCGTCGAGGCCGGGCTGATCGTACTTTGCGCGGCCATCTCGCCGTATCGCCGCGACCGCGAGCTGGCGCGTGCGCTGGTCGGCGACGGCCGCTTCATCGAGATCTTCGTCGACACCGAGCTCGCCGAGTGTGAGCGCCGCGATCCCAAGGGCCTGTATCGCCGCGTCCGTGCCGGAGAGATCACCGGCTTCTCCGGGATCGACGCGCCCTACGAGCGACCCGAGGCGCCGGAGCTGCGTCTCGTCGCCGGCACCGCCGGCCCCGAGGCGCTCGCCGATGAAGTCCTCGCCCACCTGCAAGCCCGCGGGATCGTGGGCCTCGAGCCGACCTGAGCGGTGCTCCTCGAGGCGCTCCCCAGCCCTGTTTCGGGCCCAGTTCACGTGTCGCGCGCAAACGCACTTAAGTGCTTGAGCCGTGTTTTGCCGCCCGCCGACGTGCGCGGGCGCTTGGCGAATTGTGCGGGCCCCCGTTGCGCTCTCCAGGGCCCACCCCTAGAGTCCGTCGCCGATGAGCAAGGACGATCTGATTGAATTTGAGGGAACCGTGACAGAGGTGCTCACAGGAGGCCTCTTCCGTGTGGAGATCGATAAAGACCACACCGTCCTCGCACACCTCGCCGGCAAGATGCGGCGCTTTCGCATCAAGGTGGTGCTCGGCGACCGCGTCACCGTCGGCGTCACCCCCTACGATCCCACCCGCGGTCGCATCACCTACCGCGCCCGCTGATCTCGCGGACACCGCGGATCCCGCGGACACCGCGGATCCCGCGGATCCCGCGGAAACCGCGGAAACCGCGGATCCTTCCCATCGCGTGGCCACGGGACCGTGTGCCGCGCTTCGCCAATTCTATGGGACCTGCACAACGGCGCGCGCCGTTGCCAGCTCGCCGTGATCGGTGGTAGCAAGCGAGTATGCCGTCCGGGTCGCCGAGGGGCGCAAGCTGGGTAGTCAACTTGCGTGGTCATGCGTGGGGCGTGCTCGTCGCTGTCGCCGTCTTCGCGCCGCTGGCGTGCAGCGATGACACCGACCCGGTCACCGTCACCAGCCTGCCGCTGACCACCGGCGACGCCACCACTGGCGACGCCACCACCGGCGACCCGACCACCACGGACACCACGGACACCACCGGCGAGCCGACCACCGGCGGGCCGATGCTTCGCTGCGGCGACGGCGTCAAGGACCCTGGCGAGGCCTGCGACGACGCCAACGTCGACAACTCCGACTACTGCCTCGACGGCTGCGTGCTCGCGGTGTGCGGCGACGCGTTCGTCCAGGCCGGCATCGAGCAGTGCGACGACGGCAACGAGAGCGACGAGGACAACTGCGTCGCCGGCTGTTACGCGGCGGTCTGCGGGGACGGCCACACCTACACCGGCCTCGAGGACTGCGACGACGGCAACAAGCAGCCCGGCGACGGCTGCGACCCCGACTGCGTGATCGAGACGATCATGTGCGGCGACGGCATCGCCGAGGGCGACGAGGCCTGCGACGACGGCAACTCCGACAACACCGATGACTGCCTCGACACCTGCGTCGCGGCGACCTGCGGCGACGCCTGGCTGCACGCCACGCTCGAGATGTGCGACGACGGCAACCCCGACAACACCGACGACTGCACCAACGCGTGCCAGCTCGCCGTCTGCGGTGACGGCCTGGTCCACAAGGGCGACGAGCAGTGCGACGACGGCAACGCGATCGACACCGACGCCTGCCTCACCACCTGCGCGGCGGCCCTGTGCGGCGACGCGGTCGTCCAGGAGGGCGTCGAGCTGTGTGACGACGGCAAGAACATCGACTCCTACGGCGGCTGCGGCAAGGGCTGCGCCGCCCTCGCCCCGCACTGCGGCGACGGCTTGATCGAGCCGGACATCGAGACCTGCGACGACGGCAACGCGCTCCCGGGCGACGGCTGCGACAGCAAGTGCCAGCAGGAGCTCCCGCCCGAGTGCCTCGGCTACGTCGAGCTCGCCGATGCCGACCGCGCCACCAGCTTCAACGACGGCCCCGGCAACACCACCAAGTGCGACAAGGCGGCCAACGACAAGTGGCACCGCTTCCTCGCTCCGGCCGGCCTCGTCATGCCGCTGGTTGCACCGACCCAGTACTCGTGTGGCACCGACTCCCCGGGCTACATGCTCGGCACCTACCCCACCGTCGACGAGGGCATCGTCCCGCGCAGCGTCTGCTTCCCGTGGTTCAACGACCCGTGCATGTGGAGCAGCGACATCGCCGTGCGCAACTGCGGCGAGTACTTCGTGTTCCAGCTCCCGAACCCGGTGGCCTGCGCCCTGCGCTACTGCGGCGCGCCGCTGCCCTGATGGCCACCGGCGCGGTATTGCGCTCCCGGCCCGGGCACGACGGCCGGTGATCGGTGTACCCTCCCCCGTGGAGGGCGGATGCCACTGACACCGGAACAGGAATGGACCCTCGCCGCGTGCGGCCTCATCGCCCACGCCGACGGCGACCTCTCACGCGGCGAATGCGACCAGGTGCTGGCCATGCTCGACGAGAGCCTGTCCGCGGAGGACCACGCGCACTGGCTGGCCGTGCTCAACGACGGCGCGGCGCTCGCCCGCGTGTTTCATGAGCTGCCGCCGCCGCTGCCCGCGTTCACCGAGAGCCTGCTCGAGCAGGCGTGGACGATGGCCCTCGCGGATGGTCACGCCAGCGAACCCGAGGTCCGCGAGCTCGAGCGCATCGCTGGCGAGCTCGGCGTCAGCACCGGGGAGCTCGGCGGCTGGCGTCGGCACTGGACCGACCACGCGGTCGAGCTCGCCGAGCACATCGCCGGCTTCGCTGCGATCCTCATCCATCACGATGGCACCATCGATCCCGAGGAGGCGAGCGGCTTTCGCGGGCTGCTAGGCCGCCTTCCGCTGCCGCCGAGCCGCCGCGAGCACCTCGCCGACGAGCTGCTCGCGCACGCTCCGGCCCTCGACCACGTCGGCGCCCGCCTGGCTGCGCTGCCCCGCGGGCGCCGCCTGACCGTGCTGCGCTCGCTCGCGCCGCTGGTCGCCACGTCGACGCAGCCGGAGCTCGGCCGCGAGTTCTTCCTCGACCTCGCGCGCGCCGCCGCGATCTCCGCGGAGCAGGCCGGGCGTCTGCTCGGTCCCGCCTAGGCGCGGCTGGACCGCGCACCAGAGAGGTCGTCAGTGCCAGCCCGCGGCGCGTCGGCACCATGGAGAACCCGCGCCTCTGTGCTGCGCGGCACAGAAGCGCGGTCACACGGGTCCGGCTAGATCTTATCGGCGATGTCGCACATGAACCGGTAGGTGCTCGCGCCCTCGCCGAAGGGCACGGTCGTGTAGCTCTTGAGCGTGCCGTCCAGGTTCCACTTGTAATACATCGAGCAACCGAGGCAGTGTTCATCGCTCGGCTCGGCGGGCACCGGCGTGTCGGTGACCCAGAAGCGCTGGTCGTCCCACGCGCGCCACAGCGGGCAGTCGACCGAGTTGAGGCCCTCGCCGTCGCAGGTCGCCCCGAGCATCCCGGGATAGATCGCCAGGATCGCCAGATAGTCGGCGCCCTGGCCGACCTTGCCGCCGCCGACCGGCGTGACGTTCGGGCCGACCGCGATCGCATACGCGGCCTTGAGGTGGTCCGGGCTGCGCGGCACGAACAGGTGCATGCCGTAGGTGCCACAGATGGCCTCGGCCGCCTTGGCGCCCTTGTCGCTGGCGTTGCCGACCTCGGTGTCGACCTTGAGCAAGGTGTAACCACCGCCGTCGGAGGACATGTCGCAGTACACCGAGAGGTCGATGCCGCCGCCGAGCGCCAGCGGCCAGATCCGGTACACCCCGGACGGTGCGCCGGGGCTCTGCTCGAGGATCTGCTTGCAACTGGTCGCCTCGATGCAGCTCGCCAGGCAGCCGTCGGCGGGATCCCGGTTGCCGTCGTCGCACTCCTCGGGGCCGTTGGCCTTACCGTCCCCGCAACCGGGGCCCGGTTTACAGTTGCTGCCGCAGCCGCCGTAGATCATGTCGCTGTTGGCCTTGCCGGAGTCGCAGATCTCAGGCGGGTGCAAGTGGCCGTCGCCGCAGCGCGCCAGCGTGCAGTTGCTGGTGCACTCGTCGGTGCTGTCGTCGTTGGCGTCGTCGCACTGCTCCTGACCGACGTAGGTGTAGCCGTCGCCGCAGTTGGCGAACTCGCAGCTCGGCAGGCAGGCGTCGTCGAAGGCGTCGTTGCCGTCGTCACACTCCTCGCCGTCGTCGCGCACGCCGTCGCCACACACGCCCGGGCCGCCTGTACCCGGCTCCGTGCCCGTGACGACCCCGGTGCTCTCGCCGGTCTCCGTCCCCGAGGTCGGGCCGCCGGTCGTGACCGCGGCCGTGGTTTCACCCGCAACGCTGCCCCCGGTGTCGGCGCTGAGCATGGCGCAGGCCTGGTCGTCCGCGCGACAGCCGGGCACGTGACAGCCAGCGAGAGCGGCGGTCGTCGCCGCGAGGCAAGTGGAGCTGAGGAGCCGGAGAAAGCGCGCCATGGCAGTCAGGGTGTGGGTGAAGCGTGGGTTAAAAGCGGCCGTGAAGCTGGATGCCCGCCGCGCCGCCGGTCAGGCCGTGACCCTCAGGAGGACGAGGACGAGGATGGCGATGACCGTGACGATGACCGTGACGATGACCGTGCAGGCGGATCAGGGTCCGCGTCAACAGGGCCACCGCCGCGCCGAGCATGAGCCCCGTGCCGGCGCCGAGCACCGCGGCGGACGCGGTCTCGCGGCGCTGCGCGGCCAGGTCTGGACCGTCAGGGCTGCCCGTAAAGCCCCCGGCGCTGTCGCGGCCTCCGTCGTACAGATCCCGTTGCACACGCTGCCATTCCCTCGAATACCACGCGACCCCGATCAGCGCCACCCCGCCACCGGCCGCGACCTCGGTCCACAACCATGTGTCCCGAGCTCCGAGGCCTGCGGTCACCGCGGCCGTCGCGAGCCCGACGCCCGAGCCGACCATCACGGCCCCGGACGTGCTCGCGTTGAGCGCAGCGACGAAGCCGGTATTTTGCGGGGCGACCTCGAAGTGTTGGTAGCCGCGGCGATGCTGGATCAGCAGGCCCATGCCGACGCCGAACGTCGCCGTACCCGCGAGCCCGAGTCCGAGCCCGAGCCCGAGCCCGAGCTGACGCACCGGCGTCCCGATGCCCGGCTTACCACGCGCACACGCCGGGTCGAAGCTCCACGAGCGCCGCCAGGGCGCGAGCGACCCGGGCTGCACGGCGTGTCGCCGCGCGTCCAGCTCGGGCGCCACCCGGCCCCGCGCCGGCGCACCCGCGGCCACCTGCGGCGAGGCTGCTGGAGGAGCCATGACGAACAGAGCGAGCATGACGAGCCTGGCCGGCATGAGCATAGGCATGACTGGCATGCTCGCCGGCCATACCATCCTTCCGTTCGCGGCGCACCGCCTGTGTTATGCCTGGCGCATGCCCCAGGACCCTGCCCCTTCGCGCGCCGCGACGCCGCGCTGGTCGCTCGCCGGGCTCTCGCTGATCCAGGGCCTCGTGTTCGCCTGGGCCGCGAGCGTGCTCCCGTGGCAGCGCTGGACCGTGTTCGCGGTCAGCACGGCGCTCCTCGCGGTGGGCCACCTCGTGACCGCCGCGCTCGCGCTCGCCGGCACCCGTCGACGGACCCTCGCGTGGCGCGTCACCTCGCTCTACGCCCTCGCATACCTGGCCCTGCACACCTTCACCGCCGTGAGCGCGGGCGTGTACATCGCCGCCCTCTACGGCGGCCTCGGGCGCGGCGTCGCGGCGGGCCTCGGCGCCGTGTGGTGCGTGCTCGTGCTCTTCACCGTTCCGCTGGCCACTTGGGGGATCGCGGCCACGGGCGGGCTCTCGCGCCGCCGCGGCCTCGGGCTCACCGGCGCGCTGACCCTCGCCGCCGGCCTCGGGCTCTGGCGCGCCGCTGCGGTCGCCGCCGCCGAGCCGCTGCCGCGCCCGCTCGAGGACCCGGCCGACTTCACGCGCGAGCTGCAGGGCACCCTCGTGGGCCTGTCGTTACCTGTCCCCGGAGACAGACCGAAGATCCGCCTGTGGAGCCCCGAGCCCGCGACCTGCGACGCGCCGATCGACCGCCCGACCCTCCTCGTCACCTATCCCGTGCGCGCCGAGGCCAAGGCGGTCAAGGGCAAGCCCGCCGCGACGAGCCTTCGCGGCGTGACCCGCTGCGTGCAGGCCGAGCGCCCGGAGGACCTGCTGCCCGCGCTCGCCGCGACGATCGCCGACGCCGGCGCGCCGGGCCCGATGAAGATCGACCTGCTCACCGGCACCCAGGCCCTCGGCTCATCGTCGCCGGGACCGCTGAGTTTGCTGCTGCGACCCGGCCTCGACGGCGTGTGCGATGGACCGCGCTGCCTGATGCCGTGGCAGTTGGTCGCGCTCGGCCAGTTCAACACGTACACCCCGCTGCCCTTCATCGAGGACCTGCGCTTCGGCAGCGACCCCGCGGCCCTGCGCAAGGTCCTCACGCGCAAGGGCGAGACGCCCGCCGAGACCCTCGACGGCCTGACCCGCGTCACCACCGACAGTTACATCGTCGATCGCCGCGGCAAGGTCACCCATGCCCCGGCGATGCGCGCCCCGATCGACGAGCTCACCGGCGAGATCATCGCCCGCGCCAGCATCGGCGCCGAGCGCCACATCCTCGCGGCCCAGAACAAGGACGGCCGGTTTCGTTACATCCTCCAGCCCTTCACCGGCAAGGTCACATGGCGCGGCTTCGCGGTCCCGCGGCAGGCCGGCACCACCCTCTCGTTGTGTGAGCTCGGGGCCCCGACGCCCGCTGTGAAGACCGCCGCCGCCCGCTCGCTCGCGATGATGGCCGGCCTCGAGCGCCCGTCCGGCGACGTCTCGGGCCTGGTCTACGACGAGCCGAAGCGACCGCCCCGGCGCCAGGCCGGCCTCGGTGACACCGCCCTCCCGCTGATCGCCTTCCTCACCTGCCGCCCGCGCACCGGCCCCGAACACGACGCCCTGATCTCCCGCATGGCCGGCTTCCTGTTGGCGATGCAGCAGCCATCGGGTGGCTTTCACCCGCGCTTCGACCTCGACACCAGCGCGCCGATCCCGGGCCCCGATCCGATGTACGCCGCCGGCCAGGCCGTGTTCGCCCTGACGCTGCTCGAGGACCTGCTCGCCAGCGACGACCCGCCTCCCGGCATGCCCGCGCTGCCCGACGTCCACGCCGCGGTCGAGCGCGCCATGAACTACTTCGCCGACGACTACTGGGGGCACGGCCTCTATGGGTTCTTCTTCCTCGAGGAGAACTGGCACTGTCTGGCCGCCCGCGCCGCGCTGTCGGTCCACCGCCACGCCGGCTACGAGCGCCTGTGCCTCGACTACGTCGACTTCAAGCGCCGCCTGATCCTGGGCGAGGCCAGCGGCGCGCGCGACGACCTCGTCGGCGCCTACGGGTTTGGCAACGTACTCCCGCCGCACAACACCCCGACCGGCGGCTTCGGCGAGGCGCTCGCCGCCGCCATGGACCTGCGCGCCGCCCAGGGCGACGTACGCGAGGACGACGCCGCGCTCATGCGCCAGGTGCTCGCCTTCCTCATCGAGCAGCAGTGGACCGAGGCCAACTGCTTCGCCTGCACGCCCGACCAGACCGTCCCCGGCGGCTACTCCGAGTCGGTCGGCTCGCCCGACATGCGCATCGACTACACCCAGCACGTGTGGTCCGCCCTCGGCCACGGCGGCCGCGCGCTCGGACTACTGCGCCCCCCCGCGCCCGCCACCGTACCGCCGCCCGCCGTGGCGCCGAAGGCCCCCGCACCGCCCTCCAGCCCCGGCGCCCCTCCGGCACGATCGGCGACGCAGCCGGTCCACGTGACCCCGATCCCGACCATGCCCACGGAGCCGCGACGTGGCGCTTGATCGCGGCGGTGCTGGGTACGCCTGGGTGCTCGCCGCGGCGATGCTCGCGCTGGTGCTGCGCCCCGTGTGCCAGCACGCCGGGTCCGACTCGTTCCCCTTCTCGAGCTATCCGATGTTCGCCTTAGGCCGCCCCAGCGCGCTCAGCGATGTCCATCATCTCGTCGCCTTCGACGCCGCCGGCGTCGGCCGCCCGGTGCCGCCGAAGCTGGTCGCCAACGACGAGGTCTTGCAGGCCGAGGTCACCCTCCACCGGGCCGTACGCGCCGGTCGCAAGACCAGCGCCGCCCTGTGCAAGCAGGTCGCCGCGCGCCTCGCCGACGACCCCGCCTGGTCCGACATCGTCCGCCTCGAGCTGCTCAGCGACCGCTACGACGCCCTCGTCTACTTCGCCGGCGACACCGCCCCGATCCGGACCAAACGGCGGGCCCGCTGCAAGGTGCCACGCGCGTGAGCAGCCCTGCCAACATGTCCGAAGAGACACCTCGCCTGCGCGCCGCGATCGCGGCCGTCGACGCCTGGTTTCGCCGCGACGCGCCGACCGAGCGGCTCGCCGCGCTGCGCCTCCTGATCGGCGCCTTCGCCACGGTCTACGTCGCCGCGCGGGTCGTCCACCTGATCAGCTTCGTCGACTTCCCGGCCAGGAACTTCGCGCCCGTCGGCGTCGTCTCGCTGCTTACCGCGCCGCTCCCGGCCGCCCTGGTGATCGCGCCGGTGGTGCTCGCGCCGATCCTCGCGCTCGCCTTCACGCTCGGCTGGCGCTTCCGGGTCACCGGCCCCGCCTTCGCCGCCCTCCTGCTGTGGGTGCTCACCTATCGCAACAGTTGGGGCATGGTGTTTCACACCGAAAACCTGCTCGTCATCCACGTGCTCGTGCTCGGCCTGACCCGCAGCGCCGACGCCTGGTCGCTCGACGCTCGTCGCGGCGCCGCCTCGCCGCGGCCCGGCGCCTATGGCTGGCCGGTCCGTCTGCTCGTGCTCCTCACCCTCGCCACCTACGTGCTCGCCGGTGTCGCCAAGCTGCGGCTCAGCGGGCTCGCCTGGGTCGACTCGGATCTGCTGCGCAACCACATCGCCTACGACAACCTCCGCAAGCTCGAGCTCGGCGACACCCACTCGCCGATCGGCGCCGCGCTGGTCGCCCGTGGTTGGCTGTTCCCGCCGCTCGCCGCGACCAGCCTCGCGCTCGAGCTGCTCGCCCCGCTCGCGCTGGTCGGCCCGCGCCTGGCCCGCGTCTGGGCCCTCGCCGCCTGGGCCTTCCACGCCGGCGTGCTCGCCGTGATGGCCATCTTCTTCCCCTACCCGCTGCTTGGCTTCGGCTTCGCCCCGCTGTTCGCCGTCGAACGCCTCCCGCTGTGGCGCTGGCTCGGCCTGCGCGGGCGCGAACCCGCGGACCCGTGAAGGCCCTTGCGCTGGCGCGGCGAGCCTGGTGGGATGGGCCGGCATGAATCTTCGCCGCCTCGCCCTCCTCTCCGTGTTGTTTGTCGCCTGCGCCGGCGCCGAGGTCGAGCCGCGCTCGGGCACCTGGAACTACGGCGGCAGCGACCTCGCCACCAACACCTGCGGCGGCGTGCCGCCGACTGACGCCTCTGGCCCGTTCACGCTGACCGTCACCGGCGAAGGCGCCTTCACGATCAACGACGAGGACTTCGCCACCGAATTCGCGTGCACCTACAAGGGCGACGAGTACGAGTGCCCGAACCGCGCCGCCGGCAGCTTCAAGCCCCTCGACTTCCTCGACGCGACGATCTTCTATGAGGTCAGCGCCACCGGCACGATCGTCTCGGAGACCGACCTCAACGGCACGATGCTGGTCAAGGCCCGCTGTGAGGGCGCGTCCTGTGCCCTCGCCGCCGAGCAGTCCGGCTACACTCCCCCTTGCGACTACAGCTACACCTTCGACGCCACCGCCCAGTGACCCGCCTCAGAGCGGCTGCCAACTGACCGTCGCGATCTCGACCGTGTAGCCGAACCAACCGTTCTTGAGCACGATCCGGGCCGGCGGGCGCTCGCCGGTCATACCACCGACGTACTCGATCTCGATCGTCCCGCGCGGCCGGCGATCTAGCCTGCGGAAGCTGCGACGCATCAGCTTGCCGTCCTGCCACACTTCCGTGACCCACTCGCCCTCGCGCTTGCCGCGGCGCTCGCCGTCTTTACCTGGCCCTTCGGACAGGCCCATGAACAGCGCGCGGTGCACGTCGAGCAGCATGAACTCCGCCGGGAACGGCAGCGCGCCCGGCAAAAACTCCTGCGACTTGACCCCCTCGGCGCCCTGCTGGATCACGAAGGCCTTGCTGCCGAACGGCGTCATCCCGAGCAACGTGAGCGCCGCGCCTTGCTTCTGCACCACCACCTCGCCGTGGATCTCGCGCTCGCCCTGACGCCCGCGCAGGCTCTGCCGGGCCAGGAAGTCGGCCCTCGCCGCCAGCGCCTGCGGCGGCGCCAGCACCCCCGGGTAGCGCAGTTGCGAGGGATCGGGCGGCTGCGTCGGTCGCGGCGTGCAACCCATGACAGCCCACAACAACAGCGTCGCCGTTCGCCTCATCGTTTCCCCCCTCCCAGCAACATCGCCGCTGGCGCGAGCACCAGGCTCAGCAGCACGCCGAGCCCGACCGTGAGCCCGAGCGCACGCAGGGCCGGGCTCGCCGACATCGCCAGCAGCCCGAACGCCAGCACCGTCGACAGACACGCGACCAGCACGCTCAGCAGCGTCGCCGCCAGCCCGCCGGGGTCGTCGCGGCTCTCGGCGAGGAACACCCCGTAGTCGACCCCCATGCTCAGCACCAGCAGCAGCGCCACCACGTGCATCAGCCCCAGCTCGACCCCGAAGATCGCCAGCAGGCCCACCGTCGCGCCCGCCGCCAGCACCGCCGGCGCGAACGCTGCCAGCGCCCGCCCGAGCCGGCGATAGCGCAGCAGCACCAGCGCGAACACCCCGAGCAGCCCGAACAGCACCAGTTGCAGCGTCCGCTCGCGAAAGTCGCCGTAGGCCGCCGCCATCGTCTCGCCCTGATCGAAGTAGTGGCTGCCCGGGACCGCCGCCAGGCGCCCGCGCAGCGCCCCGCCCGCTCGCACGCCGCGCACGAAGCTCAGCACCGCCACCGTCGGCGCCGCGTCGACATCCGCTGGGCCCCCAAGCTCGACCCGAAACGATCGCACCAGATCCGCAAGCGGCGTGCTCGCCAGCGCCGCCAGCGTCACCGGACCTGGCGCCGAGGACATGTCCGAAAAGAACTGCGCGAACGACCCCGCGCGAAACCCCTCCGCCACGAAGGCCGCCTCGAGCCGCGCCGCCAGCGTCGGCTCGCGCAGCGCCGCCAGGCTCGCCTCCTGCGCCGCCGCGGCGCGAACGAAGCTGTGCAGGCTGCGAAACTCGGCCAGTTCGCCGGCCGCCGTGGCGGCCACCAGCACGTCATGCACCGCGTCATTGACGACCAGCGCCGCCTCCTCGGCCGCCTCGAGGTTCGCCCCGCTGCCGATCGCCACGATGAAGCGCCCGCTGTCCATGCGCGCGACCCGGCCGCGCACGCCCTCGTCCTCGGCCAGCATCGCCGGGTCGGTGGTCGTCAGCAGCTTGATGTCGTCGTTCCACGAGACCTGCCGCGCACCGATCGCTATCACCAGCACCGCCGCCACCGGCAACGCGAGCAGCGCGACCCGGCTGCGCCCGAGCCCCACCACCATCCGCGCCAGCCCGTCGGCGACCGCCCGCGGGATCCTCCCGACAGCCGAGCGTCGGGGCATCAGCGCCGGCAACCAGTAACGCGTCGCCACCACCGCCGCCAGCACCCCGACGCTCGCGAACACCGCGATCTCCCGCAGCCCCGGGAAGCTGGTCCACGCCAGCCCGGCGAACCCCGCGATCGTCGTCAGCGCGCCCAGCCACAGCCCCGGTCCGACCCTACGCGCGCTCGCCTCCGGTCCGCCGATCGTCGGAGGATCGAGCAAATGATGATTAAAGAGGTGCACCGAATAATCGATGCACACCCCGATCAACGTCGCCCCGAACGCGAGCGTCAACCCATGCACCGCGCCGAACAGCAGCAGGCAGGCGGCCAGCGCCGCCACCACGCCCGCCAGCAACGGCACCAGCGCCAGCACGATCAGCCGCGGCCCGCGGAACATGACGAAAAACAGCAGCAGCAGGCCGACCAACGACACCGTCGAGATCCGCTGGATGTCCTCACGCATGCTGTGCTCGGCCGCCAGCGCGAAGCGGGCCACCCCGCTCTGCTCGAGCACCAGCCCGCCCCCCTGCACCGCAGCGAAAGCCTCGGCGATCGCCGCCTGCAACGGCCCCTGCGCCGCCGCGTCGAAGGGCGAGTGGCGGCTCGCCAGCAGCACCAGCGCGTACTTACCATCGGCGATGAACTGCCCGTCCACCAAGTCGAGCCCGCCGGCCCGCGCCGCCTCGAGGCTGCGAAGCTGCGCCGGATACAGCAGCAGCGGGTCCGCGGGCGCGACCCGCTTGACGACCGCGCCGGTCGGCCGCCCGAGCTCCTGCTTGAGCGCCTGCGCGGCGCCCCGCAGCCCCGCGTCCGACAACCTGTCCTCGAGGACATCCAGCAAGTAGTGCCGCCGAGGAAAATACAGCGCGTGGATCGCCTCACCGTCGACCTCACCCGGGCCTGTACGCAGCCACGCGACCTCCGGGTGGCCACGCAGCGCGTCGGCCAACTTCGCCGCGGCCCGCAGCGAGTTCCCCGGGTCATCGCCCTCGTTGCTGTGCACACTGAGCACGATCGTCCGCGTCAGCTCCGACTGGGCCAACTGGCGCGAGATGCCGGCCAGCTTCGCGTCGGTCTCGTCGGCCATGAAGTGCGTGATGTCGGTCGTGACCGCCATCCGCGACCAGCACACCCACGCCAGCAGCAGCACGATCACCAAACCGAGGCCCGCGCGCAGGCCCCGCGCCGCTCGCTCACCTGTCCCAGAGGACCGCATCTTAACGCCTGGGCGGCAGCGCGAACAGGGTCGTCTGCTCCTGCGGCGTGAAGCGGCGCTGCGTGTCGACCTCGGTGAAGGTCGTGATCGTCTCGTCGCCGCCGACCTCGATCACCCGCATCGTCTCCAGCGTCACCTCGTGGCCGACGATCTCGATGCGCTCGATGATCTGCGTCATCGGGGCGATCCGCGGCCGCAGGTTCAAGGTCCAGCGCGCGACCGCATCAGTCCCCGGCGGCGCCGCGATCAGCTCGAGCGTGTACATGCGCTCGAGCGCGGCCCGGTCGCCCGCGAAGATCTTGACGAAGCTCTCGACGAACAGGCGCAGCACCGGGTTCTGATTGAGCGACATCGACTCGCTACCGCCAGCGTCCGCGTAGCGCAGCGAGCCCTCGTCGATCAGCACCGTCGCCGGTGCCGGCGCCGTGATGTGCCGCGCCAGCCGACCCCGCGGCGCGAAGTACAGCACGCCATCGTTGACCAGCGGCGCGGCCAGCAGGGCCATCCGCTTCTCCTCGTGGAACTTGGCCGACAACCCCGACATCGCCGCGAAGCGAGCCAGCAGCTCCTGCAACGCGGGGCTGCTGGCGGGCGCGGCCACCGGCGCTTGCGCATGCACTAAACCCGGCAGCGCCGCGCCGAGCAGGCAAGCGCACAACGTCCAGACGATCGAGCGCTCAGGGCTGGAGGCGGTGAAGCAGGGCATCGGGGGTCTCCGGGAGCATGTGACCGTCGGCGTCGGTGGTGATGAGGATCGTCTGGCCGCGCGCCGAGCAGCGGTCATGGGTGAGGTTGCGGATCCTGTACGCGATCACCAGCCGCGGCGCCACGCTGACGAACCACGCGCTCACGCGCGCGCGGTCCCCGTAGTGCATCGGCCAGGTGTGACGGCAGTGACTGTCGACCACCAACAGCCGGTACCCGAGGGTCTCGATCTGCTGGACGTCGAGCCCCAGCCCGCGCAGCAGCGTCGTGCGCCCGAGCTCCATGTACTTGTAGTAGTGCCCGTGCCACACGATGCGCAGCGCGTCGACGTCGTGGAAGGGCACCTCGAAGTCGTGGTGGACCTCATGCAAGCGGCCCGCGCTCGTGTGCAGGCCATGCGTGCCATGCGTGCCATGCGTGACAGTCGGCTCGCTCACGGGAAGTCGACCTCCCCGATCGGCAGCTCGCCCGCGCGGTACATCGCCAGCACCGCGGCGATGTCGTGGTCCATGCGCCGGTCGGCGTCGACCCTCGGCACCCGCGCGCGCACGGCGGCGTGCATCGACCGCGACCGCGCGTGGCAGCCCGCGCCCGCGCGCAGGTCGACCGCCTGACACAGGCACAGCGCGCCGATCACCGCCGCCGTCTCCGTCAGCTCGATGATCCGCAGGCAGTCGCGCGCCGCGATCGTGCCCATGCTCACCTTGTCCTGGTTGTGGCATTCGGTCGATCGGGAGAAGACGCTTGCCGGCATCGTCAGCTTCAAAGCCTCGGCGGCCAGCGCCGAGCTCGAGATCTGCATCGCCTTGAAGCCGTGGTGCGCCGCTCGGTCCGGACCTGTCCGTCCGACCAGGTTGGCAGGCAGCCCGTGGTTCATGTCCGGGTTGCAGATCTGGGCGATCTGGCGGTCGACCAGATCGGCGAGGTTGGCGACCGCCGTCTTGAGCGCGTCGAGTGCGAAGCAGGCGTGCCCCCCGTAGAAGTTGCCGCCGTGCAGCACCTCGCCGGTATCGGGGTCGATCAGCGGATTATCGTTGGCGCCGTTGGCCTCCGTCTCCAGGTGGGTCCTGATCCACGGCAGCGCGTCCAGCAGCACCCCGATCACGTGCGGGGCGCAGCGCACCGAGTACCGGTCCTGGATCCGCGGCAGCGGCCTGTCGCGGACCTCGGCGATGTCCTCGCGGATCCAGCGGGCACACGCGCGCTGGCCCGGGTGCGGCTTGGCGGCGAACAGGCGGTCGTCGAAGTGGCCCGGGTTGCCGCCGAGCACGTCCGAGGTCATCGCCGTCAGCGTCGCACACAGCCGCGCCAGCCGCTGCGACCGCACGTACGCCAGCACCCCGAGCCCGACCATCACGCTGGTGCCGTTCATCAGCGCCAGGCTCTCCTTGGGGGCCAGCGTCAGCGCCTCGATGCCCGCGCTGCGCAGGGCCGCCGCCGCCGATACCATGTCGCCGCCCGACCAGCACTCGCGCTCTCCGACCAGCGCCGCGACCACGTACGACAGCGGCGTGAGGTCCCCGCTCGCGCCGACCGAGCCCTCCGCGGGGATGCACGGCAGCACCCTGCGCTCGAGCAGCGCACACAGGCGCTCGAGCACCACCGGTCGCACGCCCGACCAGCCCCCGGCCAGCGCCACCAGCCGCACCGCCACGATCGCCGCCGCCTCGACCTCGTCGAAGATGCGGCCCGTCCCGCAGCCGTGAAAGCGCATCAGGTTCACCGGCATCTGCGCCACGTGCTCCGCCGGCACCGCCGTCACGCACGAGTCGCCGAAGCCCGTGTTGACCCCGTAGACGACCTCGCCCGCCGCCAGCCGACGCGCCAGGTGGTCCGCGCCCGCAGCCAGCCGCGCGCGATAGATCGGATCGGGGTCGAGCACCGGGACCGCCTGCCCCTCCGCGATCGCGAACAGCTCGTGGATCGTCAGCGGCTTGCCGCCGATCGTGACCCGCTCACTCATGTCGGCCCCGTCGGTGGCGCCTGCCAGAAGTCATAAAAATTGAACCAGTTGTCCGGCGCGAGGCGACAGTGGTGCTCGAGGCGATCGGCGTAGCGCTGGACATGGACGGCGAGGGCCGCCTCGCGGGCGCCCCGCGGCAGTTCTAGTTGCTCGCACAGCGGCTCGCAATACAGATCGTAGCGGTTGGGCGCCCGATAGAGCCCAAAGGTCAGGTACACCGGGCACTTGAGCAGCGCCGCGAGGGTGTACGGCCCGGTCGGGAAGCGGGCCGGAGCCCCCAAGAAGTCCGCGACCATCGACTTTTCATTGACGCCGACGCGGTCGCCGAGGATCGCGACCAGCTCGCCGCGTTCGATCGCCGCCTGCACCGCGAAGATGTAGCTCGTGTCACGCGGGTCGATCTCGATCACCCGCCCGCGAAAGTCGGCGCCGACCGTCGCCAGGAAGGTGTTGATCATCCGCGCGTTATGAAAGTACGCGAGGATGTTGATCGGGAATTCGGCGTGCTTTCCAAACGCCCGCATCGCCTCGAACGACCCGATGTGTGCGCCCAGCAAGATCGCCCCGCGGCCGCTGGCCTTGAGCGCCTGCAGGTGCCCCAGGCCCGTCTGTGTCAGCGCGAAGCGCCCGATCTCACCGCGGACCAGAAACACCCGATCCAGCGCGCACACGGCGAAGGTGTAGATATTCCGATACGCCCCCCAAAACCCCGCAGGCTGCCCGATCCTGCGCAGATAGTCCTGCGCCGCCCGCCGCGCCGGTCCGGCGAACAGCGCATAATAAAACACGATCACCCGCAGCAGCAGCCCGGCCCCGCGGCGCCCGAACAGCCGGCAAACCAGCAGCACCACGCGGATCCCGAGCACCGTGCCCTTCTCGGGGCGCTGCATCCACGCGCGGTCATCCGCGGCTGCGACGGGACTGGGCATGGACCTCACACCGCGGGCAACTGCCGGTGCCCGCGTCCCAGCAGCCGCCGCCACAGCAGCGCCGTCATCGCCAGTCGGGTGTGCATCCACGCGATCCGCAGGTTGTCACGCAGCATATGAAAATGCGACACCCCGCCCTCCTCGCGCGCGAGGTAGCGGACCGCCGTGGGAAGATTGACGATCGGCACCCCCATCCACGAGAGGCGCACCGCGATCTCGATGTCGAAGTCCATGCGGTCGCCGGTGCGCGGGGCGGCGACCGCCGCGTGCAGCGGATAGACCCGAAACCCGCACATCGGGTCCGTGATGACCCCACGGCCGACCTCGATGTCGGTCCAGAACAGCGTGATCTTGCGGCCGATCAGGCGCCCCTTCGGCGCCGTGTGGTCGTAGCTCGGCGCGCCGAGCACCAGCGCCTCCGGGCGCGCCCTCGCGGCCGCCAGGAACCGCGGGATGTCCTCCAGCATGTGCTGCCCGTCCGCGTCGACCTGTAGCGCGTGCGTGTAGCCGAGCCCGTGGGCGAATCTAAAGCCGGTCTTGACCGCCGCCCCCTTGCCGCCGTTTTGCGGGCGCCGGGTCACCTGCGCCAGGCCGCCCTGCGCCAGCGCCTCGACTGCCGCGCGTCCCTCCGGTCCGCTGCCGTCGTCGACCACGACCACGTCCTGCACATACGCCCGCACCCGTTCGACCACCGCCCGCACCGTACGCGGGTTGTCGTAGGTCGGGATCAGCGCGCAGACCCTGACCTCAGGCACAGGAACCTCCGGACATGTCCCCGAGGACAGGAGCCGCGAACTCGCCGGAGAAGTCCAGCACGCCCGCGCTACAATTTTCGCCGGCGCGAGCGATCGTGAAGCTGACCTGCCGTCGGGCCTCATCGACGACCAGGTGCAGCTCCAGCTCGTCGCCCGGCGCGATCGGCCGGCGAAACTTGAGCCGCAAGATCTGGCGCGGCTCGCCGAGCTCCGGGTACAGCGCGCGCACCCGGCCGAGCACCAGCGAGACCAACTGTGCCACGCCCGGGAGCACCGGATAGCCGACGAAGTGCCCGCGAAAGAACGACAGGTCGATCGGGACCTGGACCGCGAAGCGGTGGCGCCCACCGGTGCGCGTGTGCTCGCGGATCACGAAGTCCGTGCGCGGTGGGGCGTCCGTGCCTGCGGGGCGGTCGAACAGCGCCAGCAGGCTCGCGCGCGTCAGCTTGCCGCTGGCCTCGCGGGGCAGTCGCGCCACCACCTTGATCCGGCGCGGCACCACCACCGGGTCGAACCACTGGAGCAGCCCGTGGCGCACGCGGGCGACCACCTCCGCCGCGTCCAACGAGAGGTCGCGTGGCACCACCGCGGCGACGATCTCCTGCCCGCGCGGGCCCTCGATCGCGCTCGCCACCACGGCCGCGTCTGCGAGCCCCGGCTGGGCCAGCAGGCGCTGCTCGACCTCCGCGAGCGCGACCCGCTTGCCGCCGATCTTGAGCACCCCGTCACGCCGCCCGAGCAGGCGAAACCTGCCGCCCTCGACGCGCTCGATCTGATCGGCACATACGAACGGCACCGCGGCGTCCGGCGGCAAGAACGGCGAGCGCAGCAGCAGGCGCCCGCTCGGATCGGCCTCGACCTCCACGCCCGGCAGCGGCTGCCAGTCCGGCGACTCCCCGGTGTCCGCCGGCACGTGGCGGCGCCACGCGATGCCGCCGGTCTCCGACGCCCCGTAGATCTCGGTGACCGACAGCCCCAGGCGGTCGACCAGCGCCATCGCCGTCTCGGCCGGCAGCGCCGCGCCCGACGAGAACACGTCGACGAACGCCGGCAGCTCGCCAGCGTCCAGCACCGTCAGGCTGCGCAGGTGGATCGGCACGCTGACCAGCAGGTCGGCCCCGTGACGGCGCGCCGTCGCGGCCACCGTCTCGGCGTGCAGCGGCGTGTCGCGCACAAAGCTCGCACCCGCCGCCAGCGGCACCAGCACGCTAAACAGCAGCCCGTACAGGTGGTGCGGCGGCACCGTGGCGACCACGCGGCGCTCGCCCGTCACCCCGAAGCAGCGCGCCAGCGTGGCCGCCTCGCCCAACAACTGCGCCGCGGTCTTCGGGCAGGCCTGGTGCGCGCCGGTGCTACCCGACGTGTACACCGTGGCGATCACGCGGTCGCCGGCGATCTCCGCGAGCGTCTCCAGACCTGTCCCCGGGGACAGCTCACTCGCTTCATCCACATCATCCGCATGCTCGCCAGCCGTCAGCCACGGCCGCAGGTCGAACTCGTCGGCGGTGTCGGTGTCGTGCAGCAGCAGCGCCACGCCTGCCCGGCGCCGCAGCTCTCGCACCGTCTCCGGCGCCGCGTTGGGCGGCAGCGCCACCGCGTGCCCGCGCTGCCACGCCGCGAGGGCCGCGACCGCGACGTGGTAGCGGTCGCCGCAGACCACCAGCACCTCGCTGCCCGGCGTCGCGGGCGGCAGTCGGCGCGCCACCACGGCGACATCACGCAGCAGATCGGCCCCCGAACGGGTGCCCACGCCGCCGACCGCGACCACCTGTCCCGCCGCGTGCGCCACCGGCCGGAACCACACGGGCGCGGGCGTCACTGGCGACGCCGACGTTCGAGATGCAGATGCAGGCGAGGCAGACACGGAGGGCACCGTAGACGGCGGAGGAGCGGCGGACTTCATGCGCGACGGAGCAGGCGGGCCAGCAGGCGGTCGGCGAGGGAGTCTCCGAAGCGCTGGAACACCCGCTTGCGGACCAGGAACTCGATCGTGAAGCCCAGCCCGACCAGGATATACGCCAAAACTCCGGTGTACAGCGCCCACCAGGACACCGGAGCGAACAGGGCCAGGCCCGCCCCGGCGAGCGCGTTGGCGGCGAAGAACCAGCACCAGGCGACCGTCACCCGGCGGCAGTAGGCCGGCCCGCCCTCGGGAAAGTCAGGGTCCTGGAGCCGTGCGTAGCGCTCCACCAGCGACACCGGGCCACGCAGCGAGGCCGCGAAGTTGGCGAGCAGCGTCAAGTTCACGAGCACCGGCAGCACCAGATAAAACCGCGGCTCCGCGAGCGCAGCGCCCAGCCCGACCAGCCCCGCGATCGTCAGCGGCAGCGGCAGCACGGCTCGTCGCTGCTCCGGCGCCGCCTGGGCCAGGCGCAGCGCCAGGTTTGGCAGCAGCAGGGCCAGCAGCGCCAGCCCCAACGTGCGCGGACCCAGGTGCGTGATCCCGAGGTAGATCGCCGCCGGATAGGCGATCACCAGCAAAGCACGCAGCACACCGAGCAGGGCGCGCATGGCAGACCCGCCCTCAGGCCGCCTGCTGCTCGTGAATGAAGGTCGCCAGGTTGTGCACCGACGCGAAGATGTGCCGGTTCTGCGCGTCGTCGGCCTTGGTCTTCACGCCGTAGCGCTTGTTGATCGCCATCGCCAGCTCGAGCACATCGATCGAGTCGAGGCCGAGGCCCTCGACCAGCAACGGCGCCTGCTCGTCGATGTCCTCGGGGCTCATGTCTTGCAGCATGAGCGCCTCGATGATGAGCTCCTTGATCTCGCGGACCAGCGCGGCGGGGGGGGAGGCGGTCGACATGTCGCGGCATCCTAAGGGTTGCCCGCCACCCCCACAAGCGTCTCGCGGCGCGCGGGCGCACTCGCCTCCCCGCGTTTCGTCTTCCCTCGGACCGGCGCCCGGTCTACCCTCCCGGCCCGCGAGGCTCCCTGAAATGACTGACACAAGCACCCCCCGCGTCGCCGTCGTCACCGGCGGCGGCAACGGCATCGGCCGCGCCACCTCCCTCCTGTTCGCCCAGCACGGCTACGCCGTCGCGATCTGGGACATGTCCGAATCGGCCGGACACGAGACCGTCCAGGCGATCACCGCGGCCGGCGGCGTCGCGGTGTTTCAGCAGGTCGACGTGAGCAAGGCCGCGACCGCCACCCAGGCCGGCGCCGACCTGCGCGCCCGCTTCGGTCGCGTCGACGTGCTCGTCAATAACGCCGGCATCGTGCGCGACGCCCAGCTCGTCAAGGTCAAGGACGGCAAGGTCATCGCCCAGATGAGCGAGGAGCAATTCGACCTCGTCCTCCAGGTCAACCTCAAGGGTGTCTTCAACAGCACCCAGGCCGTCGTGCCCTTCATGATCGAGCAGCGCTACGGCCGCATCGTCA
>Ga0105046_10003940_pt1 | contig 23608 bp, 20 predicted proteins | sample MAT03_FD_78385 | JGI IMG/M metagenome (GOLD analysis project Ga0105046, IMG submission 78385) | Freshwater microbial communities from Lake Fryxell liftoff mats and glacier meltwater in Antarctica - MAT-03 (megahit assembly) | ecosystem: Environmental > Aquatic > Freshwater > Ice > Liftoff...
CGAGGTCGCCGGCGCGCTCGCGGGCTACCAGACGGTCGCGGCGCTGCGGATCCACACCGCGATCGGCGTCGTCGAGATCGAGCTCGACGAGACGTCCGCACCGATCGCGGTCGCGAATCTCGTCGCGCTCGCCAAGGCCGGCTACTACGATGGCCTGCGGTTCCATCGCGTCGTGCCGGGCTTCGTGACGCAGGGCGGTGATCCCCACGGCGACGGCTACGGCGGTCCGGGCTGGGTGCTGCCGTGCGAGTGGTCGGATCTCCGCTACGAACGCGGCACCGTCGGCATGGCGCTCGCGGGCAAGGACACCGGCGGCTCGCAATTCTTCATCGCCCACGCGCGTCAGCCCCACCTCGACGGACGCTTCACTGCGCTCGGGCGTGTGACGATCGGCATGGACGTCGTCGATCGTCTGCTGCCCCACGACGAGATCGTGCGCGTCGAGGTCGTCGCCCGGTGACACGCCTGTGGCTCATCGGCGGCTTCGATCCGACCGGTGGCGCGGGCGTCGGACGAGATCGTGCGGTCGCACGGGAGCTCGCGCCCGAGCTCGACGTCGAGGTGGTGATCACCGCGTCGACCGAGCAAGGCGACGGCAAGCCGGCGCGCGCCCGCCCGACGTATCCCGAGCTGCTCGATGCCGCGTTGGCGCGGATCGCCGATGCGGTCGCGGTGAAGGTCGGGTTGGTGCCGGCGGTGATCGCCGATCGCATCGCGGCCGCGCTCGCGATCACTCGGGCGCCGCGCGTGCTCGATCCGGTGCTGCGGGCGAGCGACGGCGGCGACATGGGTGCTGACGTGACCGGCGTGCTGCGGATGCTGCCGCACGTCGATCTCGTCACGCCCAATCGCGCCGAGGCGAGCGCGCTCTTGGGCGACACGCGCGATGCGGCTGCGCTCGTCGATGCGGCGGCGGGACTCGGTGGCGTGGCGGTGCTCGTGAAGGACGCGCTCGGCGAAGATCCGGCGACGGTGTGCGATCGGCTCGTGCATCGCGGCGAGTACGTCGACTTCGTGCGGCCGCGTCGGCCGGGTCCGGATCCACGCGGCACCGGTTGTGCGCTCGCGACCGCGATCGCGTGCGAGCTGGCGCGGGGCGCCGAGATCCCCGCAGCGTGTGCGGCTGCGATCGCATGGCTCGATGACGCGCGCACGCGGACCCACGTCGGGCCGGACGGCAAGCCACACCTGTCGTCACGGTGAGGCGCCGGCGTGCACGAGCTCGACGAGGTTCGGCAGCGTCTCGAGCCGCGCGATGCCCTCGGGTGTGATGACGGTGCCCGTCACGTCGAGCCGCTGCAGCGCGACGAGGCCGAGTAGGCGCTCGATCGCGGCGTCCGTCACGAGCGTGTGATCGAGCCGCAGCGTCTGCAGCCCGACGAGCGACGCGAGGTGACCGACGCCGGCATCGACGACGTCCGTATGGTCGACGTGGAGCTGTGTCAGCGATCGCAGCCCCGACAGCGCCGCCAAGCCGCGGTTGGTGATGCGGGTGTGCGACAGGATCAGCACCCGCAGGTTCACGAGCGCGGCGAAGTGGGCGAGCCCGACGTCGGAGATCAGCGTGTCGGCGAGATCGAGGTCGCGCAGCGCGACCAAGCGACCGATCTCGATCGCCGCGCGATCGTCGAGCTCGGGGTAGTGCAGTCTCAGCTGCTCGAGCTGGACGAGCATGCCGAGGCGCGGGAACGCCGGCTCCGCCGCAGTGCCCGACAGCTCGAGCCGGCGCAGCGTGGGAATCGACTGGAGGATCTCGAAGCCTTCCGCGCCGAGATCGCGATCGACCAGCATCAGCTCGCGCAGCGCCGGCAGCTTCGTCAACGCGGTGAGGCCCGGGCCGCTGATGTGCGAGCGCGGTAGCGCCAGCCGCTCGACCGACTCGCAGTGCCGAAGCGTGTGCAGCCCGGCGTCACCGAAGCGCGGGCAGTCGCAGGTGAAGCTCGTGACCCCGAGGTCGCGGAAATAGAGCGGGCTGTTGTCGTTGAACGTGTCGCCGATCCACACGAGCTCGCGCAGGCGCGACAGCGGCTTGATCTGGTTCAGCGAGAAGTTGAGCACTCGCGTATCTCGTAGCTCCAGCCGCTCGAGCGCGGTGGCCTTCGAGAGATGCGTCATCGCGTCGTGGGAGGCCCAGCTCCCGGCCAATGTCACGCGCACGAGCGTGCCCGGCCACAGCGCGAGCACGTCGCCGAGCTTGCTGTCGCGATCCAGATCCATCAACGAGATCTCGCGAAGCGCGAGCGCGCCGAGCGGCTCGAGCGAGACCTTCTCGGGGACCTTCACCCGCACGAGCGTCAGGCGCTCGAGCCCGCCCAGCTGCGCGAGCTGGGCAATGCCGAGCGGTCCGAGCTCGAGCTCGGTGAGCGTCAACGAACGCACCGAGCCGAGCACGCCGAGCTGGTAGGTCGAGATCGTGCAGCCCGACAGTCGCAGCTCGGTGAGCAACGGCGCGCGGCGAACGATCGCGTCGAGGTCGACCTCGACGCACGCGGTGGTTGCATCGATCTCGGTGAGACGACCGAGACGATCGGACTCGGACAACGCGAGGTCGAGGCTCTCGAGCTCGGCGAGATCGACGGCGTCGAGCTCCGACGGATGCGAGATGACCAGGCGGCGCGGCGTCGGGCGCGTCGGGGCGCCGAGGTCCGGTGCCGGCGCCGGGTCCGGCACGTCGCCCGTGTCCGCCGCCTCCGACGGGTCGTCGCAGCGGCAGCCGCCGACCAGGGCGAGCACCACGAGCACGGGTCGAAACCACACGCCCGCAGGGTGAACCGGCCGGCGCCTCGAAGGCAAAGCACCCTCCGCGAGCGCCCCTGGCCCCCCCTGGCCCCCCTGGCGGTACATGCGCGCCCCGGCGGAGAACGCGATCGGCGCTGTCTCACAGAGCGTTGTTTGCCCCGTAGTAAACGATGTTCCGCTGTATTCGCGGCTTTTGCGGCGCGTGATTGACGCAAGGGGGTCCATTATGTACAACGCGCGCCAACGAAGGCGAGCACCACCTCGGTGTCGCGCCCAACCAAGAAGAAAAGGGGACTGACCGGTGGGTACCAACAGGATCGAGCGCGTGCTCCGACATGACGGCATTGTGGCTGTCCTCGATATGACCGCGGAGCAGGCCCAAAACGGCGATCCAGGCTGGGTCGGCGACGAGAAGTGGCAGCCAATCGTCCACGAGGCGGTCAAGCTGCGGCACATCGCCAACGAGTCCGCCGTCCGGGTCCTTGTCGGGGATCACGCAGTGCTGGTCTCGGGGGACGAGAAGCACGTGGTGGGCGTGGTCTTCATCAAAGGCCATCCGGTGGTGAAGTCGGTCGTCCGCATGGTGCGACAGCTCCTGCGGTCGCCCAACGCACCGCTGGAGGGCTTCTAGGGAAGCGGCGGGGCGGGCGGGCATGCGGGCGCTCCTCGACGATCTCGTGGCGCGCCTCGGCCCGAACGCCGTACTGACCGACGCAGTCGACCTCGCGACCTACGGCACCGATCGGTGCCGTGGGCCGTGGCCGACGGCGCCTGTCGGTATTGCGATGCCAGCGAGCGTGGCCCAGGTCCAGCACGTGGTGCGGGCCTGCGCTGCGCATCGCGTCGCGATCGTGCCTTCGGGCGGGCGCACGGGCCTGTGCGGCGGTGCGACGGCGACCAACGGCGAGATCGTGCTCTCGCTGGGACGCATGCGGACGATCGATCCGGTCGACACGACCGGTGCGCTCGTGCGCTGCGAGGCCGGTGCGACGGTCGAGTCGGTGCAGCTCACGGCTGCGGCCGCGGGCCTCGTGTATCCGGTCGACTTCGCGGCGAAGGGCACCGCGCAGATCGGCGGCTCGATCGCGACCAACGCCGGCGGTGTGAAGGTGCTGCGCTACGGCAGCACGCGCGCATGGGTGAGCGCGCTGTCGGTCGTCGTCGCGAGCGGCGAGTGCCTCGAGCTCGGCGGTGATCTCGTCAAGGACAACACCGGCTATGACCTGCGTCAGCTGTTCATCGGATCCGAGGGCACGCTCGGCATCATCGTCGGCGCGACGCTGCGGCTGGTTCGACCGCCGGTCGGCCTGACCGTCGCGCTTTGTGCCGTGGACGACGATGCGAGCATCCTCGCGCTGTTCGAACGGGCGCAGCGCGGCCTCACGCTGCAGGCGTTCGAGTACTTCGAGCACGCATGCCTCGAGCACGTGCTCGCGCACCGCGGGCGCACGGGCGGACCGTTCGAGCAAGCGAGCCACGCGTACGTGCTCGTCGAGGCCGAGCAGACCGACGCGGCGCACGTGACCGAGTGGCTCGCCGAAGCGGCCGCGGCCGGCGAGATCACCGACGCCGTCGTCGCGACGACCGCGACGCAAGCGAAGGACCTGTGGTCGCTGCGCGAGGACATCAGCGAGTCGCTGCATCGTCATCACCCGCACAAGGGCGACATCTCGCTGCCGATCGCGCGAGTGCCCGAGTTCGCGGCGAAGTGGCGCGAGCTCGTTGCCGAGACCCTGCCCGGCGCGCGCGCGCTGAGCTTCGGCCACGTCGGCGACGGCAACCTGCACCTCAACGTCGTGCCCGACCCCGCGTCGACGCCGACCGCGGCGCAGTACGACGACTACGACACGCGCACTTACGCGCTGGTCGCGAGCACTGGCGGCAGTATCTCTGCGGAGCACGGCATCGGCTTGCTCAAGCGCGCGCACCTGCATCATCGCTGGGGTCCTGCGGAGCTCGCGACGATGCGCGCGATCAAGCGCGCGCTCGATCCGGACGGGCTGTTCAATCCCGGCAAGATCCTCGGCGACGCCACAGGTTGACGCGGCCCCGCAACGCGCGTCACGCTTGCAGCGTGCATCGACGCATCGTGATCGTGTTCGTGGCGGGCTTGTTTGCGTGCGGTGACGACGGCGGCACCGGGGCCTCGAACGACGGCAGCGCGTCGGGCAGCACCGGCACCGACAGCGAAGGCCCGACGACGACGGTGGACCCGACGGCGACGACGCAGCCGACGACCGCCGACACGACCGCAACGACGACGAACCCCGGCACCGACGCGACCGACGATGCGACGACGACCGCGACCGAGACGACCGCGAGCACGTCGGCCGACGGCACTGACACCGCAGGCACGACGATGGCGTCGGCGGAGTCCGGCTCGAGCAGCGGCGGCGAGGGGCAGACGTTCAACGTGATGAACGGCGACCAGGCGAGCTGCGACGAGCCGCTGTGGTGCTACTACAACGGCAACGTCATGGTCCCGGCGGGTGATCCGATCGAAGGTCAGGAGTGCTTCGTCGCGCCGATCGAGCCGCCGTTCGAGCTGATCGAGATGCACTACATCGTGGCGACGACGCACACCGAACTCGAGGCGTTCCAGCTGCGCATCTATGCGCGTGACGGTGGTGCGCCGACGCGGCTCATCCAGGCGATCGACGCGACGTCGGTCGAGGCGTCGCCGATCGAGCACTACTACGAGATCGAGCCGCCGATCGTGATCGATACGCAAGAGTTCTGCGTCGGCTTCGGTGCGTTCGAGGACGGCGTCGCGTCGTCGATCGGCATGGCGATCGACCCGACGTCGGCGATCGACGCGGTCTCGTACGTGCGCATGGAGGGCTCGGGCGAGTGCGACATCCCGGACTGGGAGGACGCGACGACGCACGAGCCGGCGCCGGCGGGCAACTGGTGCATCGACGCGACGATCCGCTCGATCCCGTGACGCTCGCGCGCGTCAGGGGGCAGTGTCGGCCGGCGTGGGCTTCTCGATCTTCTTCGCGGCCTCCGCTTCGTCGAGCGGATCGTTGAGAATGACCTCGACCTTCGTGCGCGCCCAATCATTCGCGACCGTCGACACGATCACGCGATACTGACGCCCATCGATCAGCAGACGCGCGGCGGAGTTGAACCAGACCGCGACCGTCGCGTCGCCCCCGGGCGTCTCGATCTTCGGCTCGCCGGGCAGCTCGAGCCCGACGTACGCGAGCGCAAGCTTCGTGTCGAAGTCGCCGGTCGCCTTGCGCAGGCCGTCGAACGCGACCGCAGTCGACTTGCCGTCCTGGTACTCGACGGCGATTGCGGTGTACGAATCGCCCTGGTCCCCGTAGCGCTGCGTCGCAAACTGGCACTCGAACCACGTGCGCTCGGGTAAAAAACGCACGCACGACTTGCGGATCATGCCCTTTCCGAGCGGCTTGCCGAGCAGCGCTTGCACGTCGGCGGGTGCCTTGCCGAGCATGCTCGCGATCGGCAGCGGTCCTTCGAGCACGCGGCCACGCGCGGTGTCCTCGGGCGGCTTCGGATCGGCTTTCGCGTCGGGCTTCGGATCTGCTTTCGCGTCTGGCTTCGCGTCCGTCTGCTTCGCGACCGGCTTCGTGTCCGTCTGCTTCGCGAACGGCTGATTCGGTCTCGGCGTCGTCTCAGCGCCGCCGGGACAACCGCTCGCAAAAGCGAGCAGCGCAGCGATCCCGATCCAACGATCCACACCAACGATGGCACCACGGAGCATCGCGACGACCGTACCGCAAATCACCGACGGTTCGTGCTACGTTCGCCGCCTTCGCGAGCCTGGCGAAATTGGTAGACGCGCTGGATTTAGGTTCCAGTGTCCTCGTGACGTGGGGGTTCGAGTCCCCCGGCTCGCACGAGTGCTGCAGTCAGTCTCTGGGAGACGCGCTCAGTGCTTCGTCCGTGCGAGCGCGGGCGGAGCGACGGCGGCGCGATGGACCTCGAGGTCCAAGCTGAACAGGTGGTCGTCGACGGTGAACACGAGGCGATGCCCGTGCTCCTCGAGCTTGCCGAGAAAGCCGCGCGTGTCGACGTGCACGCGCTGGCTCGGCGCGCTGCGCCACCAACCGTCGCGACGGCTGCGCACGTTGAGCTCGTGCTCGAGCACGACCTCCGGCGGCGGCTGCCCCTTCTTCGTCGTGCCGACGAGTCGCGGCGTCGCCTCGAGGCCGAGCTGGATCTCGAGGTCTCCGCCCTCGAGTCGCACGGTCTGATCGATCGTCGCGTTCATGCCGAGAATCGTGGTCACCACCGGCTGCGAGAGGATCTTGCCGTGCTCGTCGAGCTCGGGATCGACGCCCGCGACCTTCAGCTCGTTGTCGGGGTACAGCCGCAGCGTCGCGCGCACCTGCACCGCCTGCGGGTTCGACAGCTCCGTCGAAAATTCCTGCGGCGGCGCATCGCCGACGAGCTGACCGACGTTCGCCTTGCCGACGCGAACCTCGGGCGGCGGCGAGAAATCGATCGCGCGCGTCACCACCAGCACGGCACCCGCAACGACGACGAGATATGCATTGCGCTGCGAGAACGCGAGCACGCGACGCCAGCGCGTCGGCGTCGCGGCGGGTTGCTCCGTCGGCTCGTCGATCGGCCCCTCGGTGGGGCATTGCGCATCGGCGGACGTCGGCTCCTCGGACTCGGGCGCAGTGGTCACGGCCTCGCAGCTGTTGGCACGCGAAGGTGCAGCGGGGCAACTTTCGCGCGAAATCGTCGGGCCGCCTCAGGCCACGCCGTAGCGCAGCACGTACGCCGCGATCCCGAACGCGACCGACACGTTCAGCGATCCCTTCACACCCGCCATCGGCAAGAACACGACGCGTGTGCACAGCTCGACGATGCGCGGATCGATCCCCGACACCTCGTGACCGACGACGAGCATCACCGGACGATCGCGCGCCGCCGCGAGCGTTCCCGGCTCGAACAAGCTCGTCGCACGCGGCCCGCCTTCGAGCGCCCACAGCTCCCACCCTTCCGTCACGCACGCCGCTGCGGCGCGCACGGCGTCGACATCGGTGCGCCACGGCACGCTCGACTCGGCGCCCAGAGCCGTCTTCGCAAATCCCGGATGCGTCGGCGTCGGCGTGACGCCACCGAGCACGATGAGCTCGACACCCGCACCGTCCGCGGTACGGAACAACGAGCCGGTGTTGCGGAGGCTGCGGACGTTGTCGAGCAGCGCACCGAGCCGCGCCGCGTGCGGACGCACCTCGGTGCGGGGCGTGTCGAGCGGCTCGTACGCCTCGCCGGTGAGCACCGTCGGCTTGCCGCAGTGCGGACAGCTCGCGCCCAGCGGGCTGCCATCCTCGACGGGGAATCGCAGCCCACAGCCACCTTCCCCTGCGCAGTGCCGCGCGCGAAAGCGTCGACGCTCTGCGGCGCCGAGCGGTCGACGCTCTGCGGCGCCGAGCGGTCGACGCTCTGCGGCGCCGAGCGGTCGACGTGTCGGGTGGTCGTTCTCGGCGGGCACGGCCGAATGCTACCCTGGACTCTCGTGGTCTATCGCGATGACCGGCAGGCGCTGACGCTTCAGGTCGCCGAGCTCGAGCGGGAGAACGCGGAGCTTCGCGAGCAGGTCGAGTCGCTCCAAGAGGACGCGAAGCGTCAGCGCGACGAAGATCGCGAGACGCGTCATCGCTCGAGCAACGAGCGCGGCTGCGTCATGTGCGGTGGCTCGCTGTTGCCCGTCGCGCTGTTCGCCGGCCGCAACCTGCGCTCGCCGATCCCGATCTCGCTGTCGACGCTGCGCTTCGGTGCGCCCGAGGGCGGCTTCACGCGCTCGGCCCCGGTGAAGGCGAAGGTCTGTGCGAGCTGCGGCTACGTCCACGCGTTCATCGACATCGACGCCGAGGGTGCCGAGCCGGTGATGACCGAAGACGAGCCCCGCTGATCCGGCGTCCGCGATCGGGCCAGGCACTGGTCGCAGTGGCCGGACGACCGTACGAGACCGCCATGACGACTGTGGCGCTCATCCCCGCGCGCGGGGGCAGCAAGGGGATCCCGCGCAAGAACCTCGTCGCCATCGGCGGCCGCCCACTCGTCGTGCACTCGATTGCGCAGGCGCGCGCGTGTGCGGGCATCGATCGCGTGTTCGTTAGTACCGACGACGACGAGATCGCTGCGGTCGCGCAAGCGGCAGGCGCCGAGATCGTCCGTCGACCCGCCGCGCTCGCGACCGACACCGCATCGACCGAGTCTGCGATCACGCATGCGTTCGAAGCCTGGCGACAAGATGTTTTGGTTCCCGATCGCGTCGTGCTGTTGCAGGCGACCTCGCCGTTTCGCGCTGCCGGTCAGCTCGACGATGCGCTCGCGCAGTTCGATCGCAGCGGCTGCGACAGCATGCTCTCGGTGGTGCGCTTCGTCGGCTTCGTGTGGCGCACCGGCGCCGACGGTCTCGCGGCGCCGATCAACTACGAACCGACGCGACGTCCACGGCGCCAGGAGATCGAAGGCACCACGCTCGAGACCGGCTCGTTCTACGTGTTCACGCGCGAGATGTACGAGCGGACGGGCTCGCGGCTCGGCGGTCGCATCGCGACGTTCGAGGTGCCGCACGAGGATGCGATCGACATCGACGAGCCTGCGGATCTCGACCGCGCACGCGAGGAGGCGAAGCGACGGGGGCTCGGCGTCGGGCCGGACCTCGCACCGGTCGACTGGCTGTGGCTCGACGTCGACGGCACGCTCACCGACGGTTCGATGTACTACGGCGAGGGCGGCGACGAGCTCAAGCGCTTCGACACGCGCGACGGGGCCGGCATCGCGGCCTTCCGCGCGACCGGTGGTCGTGTCGCGATGGTCACGGGCGAGATGAGTCGTGCCGCGGCACGTCGCGCCGAGAAGCTCGCGATCGATCACGTCGTGCTCGGCTGTCGTGACAAGGGCGCCGCGTTCGAGGACTTCTGCCGCCGCTTCGGCACGACCGGCGACCGCGTGGTCGCGGTCGGCGACGACTGCAACGATCTGCCGCTGGTCGGTCGCGTCGCGATGTTCGTCGCGCCGGCCGACGCGCGGCCCGAGGTCCGCGCTGCCGCCGACTGGATCACGATCGCACCCGGCGGTCACGGAGCGGTGCGCGAGCTGACCGACAAGCTCGTCGCAGCTCGGCTGCGGATCCGCCGCGCCGCCTAGTATCGTCGAGGTACTAGCGTCAGCCGTGCTCGGCGAGCCAGCGCTCGGCGTCGATCGCCGCCATGCACCCGGTGCCGGCGGCAGTCACGGCCTGGCGATACACCTTGTCCGCGACGTCGCCACACGCGAACACGCCTTCGACGTTCGTGTACGTCGTGCCGGGTCGCGCGATCTTGATGTAGCCGGTCTCGTCGAGGTTCAGCTTGCCGACGAACGGCTGACTGTTCGGCTCGTGGCCGATCGCGAGGAACATGCCGGTGACAAGGAGCCGCTCGTCGGGCCCGCCCTCGGTGTTCTCGAGCACGAGCGCGACGACGCCGTCGTCACCGACGACCTCTTTGACCGAGCGGTTGTAGTGCACCGTGATCTTCGGGTTCGCCAGCGTGCGTTGCTGCATCACCTTGCTCGCCCGGAAGCTGTCGCGGCGGTGGATGAGGTGCACCGAGCGACACATGCGCGTGAGAAACTGCGCCTCTTCCATCGCGGTGTCGCCACCGCCGATGACCGCGACGTCCTGTCCGCGGAAGAACGCGCCGTCGCACGTCGCACACGCGGTGACGCCCTTGTTGCGCAGCCGCTGCTCGCTCGGGATCCCGAGGTACTTCGCAGTCGCGCCGGTCGACACGATGAGCGCGTCGGTCGTGAATACGCCACCATCCGTCATCACCTTGAACGGCCGCTGCGACAGGTCGACCTCGTTCGCGAGGTCGTATATGACCTCGGTGCCGAAGCGCTCGGCCTGCTCGCGGAACTCCTCCATCATCTCGGGGCCGGTGATGCCCTTCGGATAGCCGGGGTAGTTCTCGACCTCGGTCGTCGTGGTGAGCTGGCCGCCGGGTTGCGGTCCGGCGATCATCACCGGCTTCAGATCGGCGCGCGCGGCATACAGCGCTGCGGTGTAACCGGCCGGGCCGGCGCCGAGAATCAAGACCTTGCAGTGTCGCGTGTCAGCCATCGGATGCGCCGAGCATAGGCGCCAGGACTGCACGCGACAAGGCGTTGGCACCGCGCGCGCGCAGTGACCCCCAACACGAAGAGCTGGCCACGGAGGCAGCGCCTATCACGATGACAGGCGCATGCTCAGCGTGACGACGGAGCCGTCGCGCGCGACGTCGACACTCAGGCGATCGCCATCGCGTCGCAGCGCGTCGGGCACGTCCGCGGCGTCGGTCACGGACTCGCCGTTGATGCTGCGCAGCACGTCGCCGGGCTGCAGGCCGATGCGATCTGCGAGCGACTCGGACTCGACGCTCGCGATCTGCAGACCCTCGGTGCTCGGCTTCACCTGCACGCCGAGGCGCAGCTCCGCGATCGGTCGCGGCGACGGCGAGGGCGGTGCGGTCTTCGGGCTGGGCGCCAGCTCTGGTGTGGGCGCCGAGCGACGCAGCTCGCCGAACGCGTCGGCCGCGGGGCGCTCGGCGAGCACGACCGACACCTCGATCGTCTTGCCGTCGCGCGTCACCTCGAGCAGCGCGGTGTGACCGGGCCCGAGGTCGGCGATGCGACCACGGAGATCCTCGAAGTCGACGACCGCCTTGCCGTCGACCTTCGTCACCACGTCGCCCTCGCGCAAGCCCGCGTTCGCAGCCGGTGTGTCCTCGTACACGCGACCGATCTGTGCGCCCGCACGACCCTTCGCCGTCTCGTTGCTCGCAGCGCCGAGCCAGCCGCGCACGACCTTTCCCTCCTTGTGCAGCTTCGGGATCACTTCCTTCGCCTGATCGATCGGGATCGCGAAGCCCGAGTCGCCGGGGCCGACCGCGGTGTTGATGCCGATGACGCGACCTTCGAGATCGAACAGCGGCCCGCCGCTGCTGCCCGGCGCGATGTCGGCGTCGGTCTGCAGGAAGTCGAGATAGCTGTCGGCGTACAGCCCGAGGCTGCCGCGACCCTTCGCCGACACGATGCCGACCGACGCCGAGTGCTCGAGCCCCATCGGACTGCCGATCGCGACGACCCAGTCACCGACCCGCGCGCCCGAGCTCTCGCCGAGTGTCGCTGCGGTGAGACCCGACGCGCCCTCGATCTGCACGAGCGCGAGATCCGTCGACGGATCGCTGCCGAGCACCTTCGCCGCGAGCTCGCGACCGTCGGCCATGCGCACGCGAACGCGCTCGGCTCCGTCGACGACGTGATGGTTGGTGACGACGAGCCCATCGGCCGAGTACACGAATCCGCTGCCGTGGCTCATCGCGACCGCGGGCGGACCGGAGCGGAAGAACCCGATTCGAGGATCGCGTCGCGCACCCTCGGCGTGCACGCTGACGACCTGCGGACCGACGCGCTCGATCATCGGTGCGAGCGAGACGCGCGGATCGTAGCCCGTCGCGATGCCGGTGGTGCTGCCCGAGACGAGTGAGTCGACCGCAGCGAACAGCGCAGACGGCTCGGCGTTGGCCGCGGCGGCCGGCGTGCTCGCGGCCGCGTCGCGACTGCAACCGCTGCCCCCGAGGAGAAGGCCGGGAGCACCCAGCGCGAAGGCGGTCGACCACGTGATGAACGAGATGCGAATCCTGGCCACGGTCGGCCCCTACCGGGCCCCCTCGGGGTCTTATTCCCGCGGCTCCACGAGCGTGGACCACTCGTGGCGAATCGGCGCAGCTGTGGACGCTGCGGCCTCGCCCGGCTTGCGCATCCAGATCGACAGCGCGCGCGGCGTCGGCTCGACGAGCACCGTGTGTACGACCTCGGGCAGTCGCACGGAGCGTCCGAGATCCCACAGCGTGTCGCGATCGAAGCGTTCGGTGCGCCGCGCGGTCGCGTGGATCCGCTCGTAGCGACTGCACTGCGTCGGTGCCGTCTTGCTGCGCAGGTGGTTGGTCGCCGCGAGCCGCTCGTCGCCGAGATCGCGCGCGGGCCTGCGGATCGCGACGCCATCGGACTCGACCTCGAGCACGCGTGCGGGCACCGAGCCTTGGTGCGTCGGCTCGACGAGGTGCACGATGTAGCTGCCAACGTGACGCGCGGCCGTCACGGCGGACGCGATGTCGTCGGCACGGCTCGCACCATCACCGTCGACGTCGCGGCGCTCGAGCGCATCGCGGAGCAGCAGGTTCGCGGGTGCGAAGCCGGCGGCTGCGGTCGCGATCGATCCCACACCATCGCCGTAGCCCATGTTGAACAGCGCGGTGACGCCCGCCTCGTTCATGCAGCTCAGGCACGCGATGTAGCCGGCGAAGCCCACGGACACCAGCGGCTGACGCGTCGGATCGGACGGCATGGTGACGAGGATGATCTGGTGCTCGAGCAGATCTTCGTCGGTCGACCAGTCGAGGTTGCGCACGACCATCGGTGCGCCGGCGAGATCGGTCGCGACGCCGTCGCCCCACGTCGACAGCGACGAGCAGCCGATCGCCACGAGATCGGTCATCGCGTTGAGCGTGAGCAGATCGTTCGCGGTGAGCTCGCGATCGAGCGCAGGGACGTGCGCGCCGCCGGCTGACTTCATGCCCTCGACGATCGCGGCGGCCTCTTCGCGCAGCGCGGGGGAGATGTCGCCGACCTTCGCGAGCACGGCGCCGGTGGTCGCGAGCGTGGCAGGCGGGACGACCTGCAGCGCGTAGTTCTCGACGACGTCGACGATCGCGTCGCGGAGCAGCGCACCGTGGGCGAAGCCCATCTCGAAGGGCGTGCCCCACACGCGGAGGATCGTCTGGCCGTGCTCGACGGTGAGCGAGCCGTGGACGCCCTCGGCCGTACGCGTGACGACGGCGCTGCGATCGAGTGCGCGTTCGGGCGCAGCTCCCTGCGTCGCGGTCGGCGACGGGCTGCGCGTGCACGCGACGGCGAGCATGATCGCGAGGCAGAGGCGGGAGCGCGAAGACGACGTCACGCATCGTCCAGCATAGCCGACGCCGCGCTCACGTCGAAGGTGGCGGCGGAGGCACGTCGATCGGCGGCGCGCTGATGACCTCGCTGCCGACCGCCATCGGCGCGCTGTCCTGGTCGAGCCCGGTCGCGACCATGTCCGCATACACGCCGGCGTTCGCCATCAGCTCGTCGTGCGTGCCGACCTCGGCGATCTCACCCTGCTTTAGCACCACGATCCGATCCGCGCGCCGAATCGTCGACAACCGGTGCGCGATCACGATCACGCTGCGGCCTTTGAGCAGAGTCTCGATCGCGCTTTGCACCTTCTGCTCGGTCAGGCTGTCGACGCTCGCCGTCGCCTCGTCGAGGATCAGCAGCGTCGGCTCGCGCGCGGCCACCCGCGCGAACGCGATGAGCTGCGCCTCGCCGGCCGACAGGTTCGCACCGCGCTCGCCGACCATGAAGCCGAGCCCACCACGGTCCGCGATCACGTGATCCGCCTGCACGACGCGCAGCGCCTTCTCGATGCGCTCGCGATTCCCGGCGATCTCGGGATCGCCCAACGAAACGTTGAGCGCGACATCCTCGTCGAACAAGAACACGTCCTGCTGGACCATCAGCACGTGTCGCCGCAGGTGATCGGGTGCGACGCTCGACAGCTCGACGTCACCTGCCGTCGTGCCGAGCGTGATCGATCCGCGATACCCGTCGTAGAACCGCGTGAGCACGCGACCGAGGCTGCTCTTGCCGGACCCCGTGCGACCGACCACCGCGATCACCTCGCCGGGCGCGACGTCGAACGAGATGCCACGCAGCACGTCGGGCCCGCCTGCTTTGTAGCGGAACTTCAGATCTCGGATGTGGATCCCACCGCGCCACGTCCGCAGCGGATCACTGCCCTCGCCCTTACGCTCCGCGGTCTCGTCGAGCAATCCGTAGATGCGCTCGAGCGACGCCGACGCCCGCTGGATCGTCGCGAGCTTGCCGGAGAACTCGCGGATCGGCCCGAACACCCGCTGCAGGTAGTCGACGAACGCGAACAGCAATCCGAGGGTGATCGCACCGCCCGACGTAACGCTCGGCGCCGCGAAGTAGATCATGAGCGCGATCGTGAACGCCGAGATGCCGTCCATCAGCGAGAACAGCAGCGCATCGAGGAGGTTCGCCCGCTTCGTCGCGTCGAGGTTGCGCATACCGAGCCGCTGGTACTCCTCGAGCGCCGCACGCTCGCGACCGAACAGCTGCACCACCGTGACGCCAGTGAGCTGCTCCGCGAGATATCCCGTCTGGATCGCGGTCGCCTTGCGCATCTCGAGCTGCAAGCGCCGCAGCGCGGCACCGAAGTACCGCACGAGCACGTACAGCACCGGTGCGACCGTGAGCGTGATGAGCGTGAGCTGGGCGTCGAGAATGAACATCGCGACGACGATCGACGCGATCATCACGACGTCGGTGAGGATCGTGAACACGCCGAACGCGAGCGTCTCGCTCAGCGCTTCGACATCGCTGGTCGTGCGGCTGAGCAGGCTGCCGATCGCGTTGTTGTCGAAGAACCGCGCGGGCAGTCGCAGCACGTGGCCGAACACCGCGCGACGTACGTCGCTGATCGTCCCGTGGCCGCCGCGCTGCAGCGTGTACACCTGCACCGCCGAGCACAGGAACTCGCCGACGACTGCGATCAAGAAGAAGATCCCGAGCAGCCGCAGGCCGAGCGCGTCGCCGTTGGGGATCTCGGTGTCGATCGCCTGCATCAACAAGAGCGGTCGCAGCGTCGACAGCCCTGCGACGAGCGGAATCATCGACATGCCGAAGTAGATCCACCGCTTGTGCGGCTTCGCGTAGCTCCAGAACCTCGCGAACAGCGACCATGTGCTCGCCGAGGCGAGGTGGCGCGAGCTCGACGCGTCGTTCACGGCTCGCCCTCCTGGTGGGTGTGGGTCTCGGCATAGAGGCCACCCTTCGCGACGAGCTCGGCATGCGTGCCGCGCTCGACGACGCGACCCGCGTCGAGCACGAGGATCTCGTCGGCGTGCTCGAGCACGGAGGTGCGATGCGACACGATCACGGTCGTCGGCGCGCTGTCGATCCCGGCGCTCGAGCGCAGCGCGCGGATCGACGCGACCAGCCGGCCCTCGGTCGCCTGATCGACGGCAGCGAGCACGTCGTCGAGCACGAGGATCGGTCGATTGCGGTAGATCGCGCGGGCGAGCGCTGCACGCTGACGCTGGCCGCCCGACAGCATCACGCCGCGTTCGCCGACGACGGTGTCGAGCCCTGCGGAGAGCTGGGCGACATCGTCGACGAGGCTCGCGGCCACGAGCACCGCATCGAGCCGCGGATCGGGATCGTCGCTCGCCGAGATCTTGCCGCGCGTCGGATTCGCGTCGAGCAGCGTGATGTTGTCGCGCAGCCGCGTCGAGAACAAAAATGGCGTCTGCGGTACGACGGCCATTGCATCGCGCAACGCCGGCAGCGGTGCGCCGACGATGTCGACGCCGGCGACGAACACGGTACCGACCGGCGGCGTGTACACGCGCGTCAGCAGGTTCACGAGCGTCGTCTTGCCCGAGCCGGTCTTGCCGAAGATTCCGAGCGTGCCACCGGGGCCGACCGACGCATCGATGTCCCGTAGCGCGGGGGTCTCGCTGCCTTCGTACGTGAACGACAGGCCGCGGATCTCGATGCGCGGCGGCGCCGTCACGTCGAGCGGATGCTCGACCGCGGGCAGCTCGTCGGGCGTGTGCAGCAGCTCGGCGACGCGGTCGGTCGCGATCATGCCGCGACCGACCGCAGCGAGCACCCACGCGAGCGCCGTCAACGTTCCCACGAGGGATACCAGCAGCGCGGTGAATGTCGCGAGATCACCGATGCCGAGCTCACCTGCGAGCACTCGATTGCCGCCGGCCCACAGCACGATGCCGGCGCCGACCAGCCCCGAGAATGCGAGCACCGGCATGCCGAACGCCCGGATCGCCGACACCCGCAGCTGCAGCTCGAGGTACGAGCTGTTGCGCTCGTCGAACCGCCGCATCGTCGCTTCCTCGGCCGCGTGCGAGCGAATCGTGCCGACGCCGGCATACGACTCGAACACGCGATCCGACAGCCTGGCGAGCTGCTGCATGCCGTCGCGGACCATCGCGAAGAAGCGCTTCACCGTCCATCGCATGTACGCGGCACCGACCACGACCGGTGCGAGGCACCACGCCGTGAGTGCGAGATCGGTGCTCGCCATCTGCACGAGGTGCATGGGGATCGCGACCGCGACGTTGATCACCTGCAGGCCGGCGAAGCCGACGAGCAATCGCACCGACGTGGTGTCGTTGCTCGCGACGCTGATGAGCTCGCCGACCTTGTGGCGGTTGAAGTACGGCCGCTGCAGCCCGAGCAGGCGCTCGAACAGATCGACACCGAGCCGGTACTCGATCTCGCGGCCGGGATTGAAGAACAGCACGCGTGACAGCGTGCGCACGCCGATGACGACGACCGCGAGCAGCATCAGCTCGATCGCGATGCCGCGGGCCTCGGCCAGCACCGCCGCGCCGGAGCCCTCGAGGATGTTGAGCGCCTCACCGAGCAGCGCCGGGATCCGCACCACGGCGTAGTTCGTCGCGATCAACGCGGCGAACCCGAGCACGTAGTGCACGAGGTTCTTTTTCGCGTAGCCGGCGAGAAAACCGAGAGTGTTCACGTGCGCGAGATCGGGACGCGGGCCTCAGCCCGGCTGCTTCTCGTCGGCCTTCTTCTCGTCGGCCTTCTTCTCGTCGGGCTTCTTCTCGTCGGGCTTCTTCTCATCGGCCTTGGCATCGGCCTTGGCATCGGCCTTGGCATCGGCCTTGGCATCGGCCTTGCCCTCTTCGCCCGGTGCGGGCTCGGCGACGAGCGTGTCGTCCTTTTCGATCGCGTCGATCTCCTTGCTCACCGCGTCGAGCTGCGTGCGGATGCCGGCGAGCGTCGTCGCGAACGCCTCTTGCTTCGAGATCTCGGGCCCGAGATCTCGACCGAGGTCTTCCCACGCCTGGATCGCCGTGCCGAGCACACTCTGCGTGTTGCCGCCTTCGCTGCCCTTCGCGGTCAGCTCGTCGTAGCCCTTGATGAGCTTGGAGACGTCCTTCTTGTACTTCTCGTTCCACGACTCGAACGCGGCGGGCTTGTCGGCCCACTTCGGCGCCGCCTTCTCGATCTCGTCGAGCTTCTTGCGCACGTCGTCGAGGAGCTTGCGATAGTCCTTGATCCGCTCCTTGATGTAGACCTTGCTGTCGTTCTCGTACTTCGCCTTTGCCTCTTCCATCACCTCTTCGTTGCTCTTGAAGCCGGCCTTCTTGCGCGCCGCGTCGAGCTCCTCTTTGCTCTGCTTGGGCGCGCCCTGCTTGAGGTCGAAGGCGGTCTTGCCCTTGTCGGCCTTCTTCTCTTCGGTCGGCGCGGAGTCGCAGCCGAGCGGCGCGAACGAAAGGAAAGCGACAGAAACAATGATGCTGCGCATGGCGTGGTCCTTCGGCGAACGGGAGCGTCCGCACGGTAGCAAACCGGGGGCACCCGCGGGCCCGGGAATCGTCGAAACGTCGATCGGCGGCCGTCAACGCTGCTGAGATTGCGCGCCGAGGGCCGCGTCGAGGCGTGCCTGCGCCTCCGCGATGTCGACCGGGGGGGCTCGTCTGCGCACCGTCTCCGCTCGTGCCGTGCTCGCCAGCGCGAACAGCTCGTCCGAGCTGCCTTCGGTGGCGATGCACGAGCAACACCGCGGGCTCGAACGCGATGTCGGTATCGACGTCCGGCAGCGGCTCGGGCCGCGCCGCGTTGCGATCACGCACCGACGCGAGCTCTACCTCGGCCTCGTCGAGCCGACTCTGGCGCCGCAGCACTGACGTGAGTCGCAAGCTGTTCCCGAGCGCCGGTGGCTCGGAGTTGTCGGCGCCGAAGCCAGTCTTCGCCGCGCGCAGCGACGCCCGCTCGGCGAACGTGCCGACGTCGTGGATCGTGACGACGTTCGGATGGGGCAGCCGCGCGAGTGCCTGGGCCTCGCGCAGCAATCGCGCGCGCGCGAGGTTCTGTGCCGACCCGCTCTGGCCGACACGATGGAGCACCTTGATCGCGACCTTGCGATCGAGCTCGGGATCGTACGCCGCATACACGACACCCATACCGCCGGCGCCGGCGCCGACGCGATCGAGCACCACGTAGCAGCCGATCGTCAATGCCGCAGCCGAGCTCGTTCGTCGGGGCGGTGGACGTGGTCGAGCCGTCGACGATCGTGCTGTCGCCGCCGGGCTCCGCCGTCGGCTGCGTCACATTCGTCAGGCCCATGCAAGCCGAGGATAGCCAGAGTCTCGGCTATGCTGCGAGGGGTGATGCTGAGAACGTGTGTCGTGTTGGGGTCGGTCTGCGTCGTCGGCTGTGCGCACGGCGTCTCGCCGACGGTACATGTGCGATCCGCGATACCGCAGGAGCAAGTCGCGTCAGGTTCCGGCGAGCGGTGGTTCACCGGACTGGAGTCGGCGCTCGCCGTCGCGACGCCGGGCACCACGATCGTGGTACACGGTCCCCTCGAGCTCCGCGCACAGGTCCAGGTCGGCAATGCGGGCCGCGCCGACGCGTGGATCACGATCATCGGCGATTCTCGCGAGCCGGCAGTGCTCGACGCGTCGCGCATCACGATCGCGCCGCCTGGTGGGCCGAGTCCGTGGCCCCATGACGACGGCGCGATCACGCTCCGCGGCGCACACCACATCGCGGTACGCAACCTGACGATCGTCGACTCGCCGAGCGCCGCGATCGCGATCCACGACTCGACCGACATCGTGATCACGGGCAATCGGACCGAGCGCAGCTTCGGCTCCGGCATCGCGGCGTGGGATTCCGATCATCGTCCGGGTGGCTGCGAGCGGCTCCGGATCCTCGGCAACGTCGTGCGTGGCGCGAACGACGTCGAGCTCGCGCCGCCATGGTTCGAGCGCAACAACGAGCCGCCGCACGAGGCGATCTCGATCGGTGGTGCACGCGACTTCGAGGTCGCGTTCAACGAGGTCGCCGACACGCGCAAAGAGGGCATCGACGTGAAGGACACGAGCTCGCGCGGTCGCGTGCACCACAACCACGTCCACGATGCGGCGCGCCAGTGCTACTACGTGGATGCGTGGTTCGGGTCGCTCGTCGACATCGAGGTCGATCACAACCTCGGTGAGCGCTGTGCGGGGGCAGGCCTCGCGATCTCTGCCGAGGGCAAGCACGACGCGGTGCTCGAGCGCCTCCAGATCCACGACAACATCCTGCGCGACAACCAAGGCAGCGGCGTGCTGTTCGGCGTGTGGGGTGGCGACGGCCCGCGCCGCGAGATCGCGATCCATCACAACACGATCGAGCGTAACGGCCACGGGCTACCGAACCTCGGGCACGCGTACTTCTGGATCACCGGCGGCGTGTTCATGTTGTCGGCGAACGTCGAGGCGCTCGACGTGCGCGCGAATCGAATCGTCGACAATCGCGGGTTCCAGGTCGGCGTGAGTGATCGATGGCTCGCCAGAGGCGCGGATCTCGGCGCTGTGTTCGCGACCGCGAAGGTGACGTTCGCGGAGAACGAAGTGCGCGGCGAGCTCGCGCACACGCCGATCGACGTCGGCGAAGGCGAGCGCGCCGCACGGGTCCATGAGTGGCCCCTGGACCCCGCACCCGAGGCTGCTGCGACCGCGGGTGCCCGCCTCGACCGTAAGGACGTCGGCCCGGCGGCATGGGGACGCGGCGCGGTGTAGGCTTCGCGAGCGTGCAACGGATGCGGATCGACAGTCGCGGTAGCGCGACGATGCTCGACGTGGCGCAAGCGATCGTCGAGGTGCTCGCGGGCCGGTCGCGCAACGCCGCTGCGCTCGCGACGGTGATCGAACGCTCGGGCTCGGCGCCGCAGATCGTCGGCGCGCGATTGCTCGTGCGCGACGACGGCTCGCAGGTCGGCACGATCGGCGGCGGCGCGATCGAGGCGCAGGTGCAGGAGGCCTGTCGCGAGGTGCTCCGTGACGGTCGCAGCCGTCGCGTGCGTGCGCACCTGGTCCGCGATCTCGGCATGTGCTGTGGCGGTGCGATGGAGGTGTTCGTGGAGTTCTTGCAGGCCGAGCCGCGGCTCGTCGTCGTCGGTGCCGGCCACGTCGCGCAGGCCCTCGTGCCGCTCGCGCGCGCGGCAGGTTTTCGCGTCACAGTGTTCGACGATCGCGAGGACATGCTCGAGCACCCCGCGTTCGCCGATGTGCATCGGGACGCGCGCGACGTCGACGAGATCGTCGATGTTCTGGACGATCTGGATGATCGCGACTACGTCGTCGTCGTGACCCGTGATCACGCGCGCGACGAGCGTGCGCTCGCGGAGCTCATGCGCCGGCCGCATCGTTACCTCGGCATGATCGGCAGCCGACGCAAGGTCATCACCGTGCTGCGCCGCATCATCCATCGCGAGCACGGGCTCGGCCGTCCGACGCCGGATCTGTCGCGGGTGCACGCGCCGATCGGGCTCGCGCTCGGTGGACGCACGCCGGTGGAGATCGCGATCAGCATTGTCGCGGAGCTCGTCGCCGCGCGTCACGGTGGATCAGGTGCGTCGATGAGCGTGGTCGAGCAGGCGCTCGCCTCCGCGGCGTCCGACGACGAGTCGACGGACGAGGCGTGATCAAGTACATCGGATCGAAGCGCACGTTGGTGCCGCTCATTCGCGACGTCATCGCGTCGCTTCCGGATGTGCACAGCGTCGCGGATCTGTTCTCGGGCACGTCGCGCGTCGGCCACGGGCTCAAGGCCCACGGCATGCGCGTCGTCGCCAACGATCACAACGCGTACGCCGCGACGCTCGCACGTTGTTACGTGCAGGCGGATCTCGACGACGTTGCGCGACCGGCCGCGCAGCTACTCTCGGAGCTGGGGAAACTCCCGGGCCGGGCCGGCTACTTCACCGAGACGTTCTGCGAACGCAGTCGGTTCTTCCAGCCGCGAAACGGCGAGCGCGTCGATGCGATTCGCGATGCGATCGCCGCGAAGCACCTCGACCCAGAGCTCGAGGCCGTGGTGCTCGTCGCGCTGATGGAAGCGGCGGATCGCGTCGACTCGACGACCGGCGTGCAGATGGCGTACCTCAAGCAGTGGGCGCCGCGGGCCCACAACGCGCTCGAGCTGCGCATGCCAGACGTGCTACCGCGTGCAGCGGCCGGCAAGGGCGCGGCGCTGTGCAGCGAAGCGATCGATGCGGCGGTCGCCGAGGTCGACGTCGCGTACCTCGATCCGCCGTACAACAGCCACAAGTACGTCGGCAACTATCACATCTGGGAGACGCTCGTGCGCTGGGACCGACCCGAGGTGTACGGCATCGCGTGCAAGCGCATCGACTGCCGTGCACGTACGAGCGTGTTCAACTCGCGACCACGCGCGGCCGACGGGCTGCGCGCGTTGCTCGACGCCGTTCGTGCGCGTTACGTCGTCGTCTCGTTCAACAACGAGGGCTTTTTCACGCGCGAGTCCCTGGTCGAAATCCTCGGTCTCCACGGTGCGGTGACGGTGATCGAGCAGGATGCAAAGCGGTACGTCGGTGCGCAGATCGGCATCTACAACCCGGCCGGCAAGAAGGTCGGGCGCGTCGGCCACCTGCGAAACGTCGAGTACCTCTTCGTCGTCGCGCGCCACCGGCAACGCGCGACGGTGTAGTTCGACTCGGGCGCCAGGCCGCTGGGCGGCGGTTCGGACGGCGTGTATGCTCCCGCGCATGCCGAGCCCCCGTTCGTTCCTGTGCGCCGCCGCGCTCGCGGTCGTCGTCGGTCCCGCGTCGTGCAAAAAGCCGCAACAACCGACGAGCGACGCGCCGCTGGTCATCAACGGCACACCGGGGAAAACCGACGGTGGTGGCGGTGGAGGGGACGTCACGCCGCCGGCGACGAAACCGGACGCGAAGCTCGAGAAGATCCAGATCACGGCGAGCATCTCGAATCTCGCCGAGATGTTCGCGGTCTTCACCGACGTCAACCTCCGCGTCAACCCCGACGGCAGCGGCGACGCAAAGGCGGAAATTCAAGCCGGCCTGCTGCAGTCGGGCGTCGCACCGTCGTTCCTGGAGAACATCGATCTCGCCGGGGTCCACGCGCTGTGGGCCGCGTATCCGATGCAGGGCGGTGGCGGGTCCGCACGCGATGCGAACCTCGCGGTGACGGTCGCCGTGATCGACGGCCGCAAGGTGATCGAGGCCGCGCCGTCGTCGTCGCGTCCGCAGCCGCTCGGCGACGGCATGTGGGAGCTCAAGAGCAGCGACGGCAACGTGCTCATCAAGGAGTCGGGCAAAGAATTGCTCATCGGCATGTCGCCCGAGGACATCGCGCGCGCGGCGAAGCTGCGCAGCGAGGCGAAGAGCGATCACCGGCTCGCGGTGAAGGTCTGGAACATCCCGAAGGACGATCTCGATCCCGCAGCTTTGTTCGGCCTGCCGTCGAACACCAAGCTCGCGAAGGATCTCGGCAAGGTGCTCAAGGAGCTCGGCGCGGTCGAGCTGGTCGCCGACGTCGGCATGCAGAAGGACGCATCGCTCTTGCTGTCCGCCGACGCGCCGTTCGGAAAGCTCGGCATCGAGCCGCTCGGCAAGGCGCGCGCGGCATCGACGGCGGTCGAGGCGAAGCTGCCGGGTGATCCGATGCTCGTCACGACGCTGTCGTGGGGCGACCCGACGCTCATCCACAAGCTCATCAACGATCAGGTTCCGCTCGCGCAGATCCCCGAGCCGTTCAACGCGATCGCGAAGCAGGTGATGACGGCGAGCATGACGCTGCTCGGCGAGATCGGCAACGACGTCGTGTTCGGGCTATACGTCGATGCGAAGGGTCGGCTCACCGCGGTCGTCGCCGCGGACGTGAAGGACGTCGCGAAGACACGCGAGGCGATGCGCAGCATCTCGGACGCGATCAAG
>Ga0105046_10003941_pt1 | contig 23606 bp, 17 predicted proteins | sample MAT03_FD_78385 | JGI IMG/M metagenome (GOLD analysis project Ga0105046, IMG submission 78385) | Freshwater microbial communities from Lake Fryxell liftoff mats and glacier meltwater in Antarctica - MAT-03 (megahit assembly) | ecosystem: Environmental > Aquatic > Freshwater > Ice > Liftoff...
ATATGTGGTGGTCGAATTCGACCAAAGTCTACTGACAAGCTTGACCCTGCCAAACGGAAATCGAAAAAGTGGCGAAAAGAGCCGAAAAAGTGAAACCTTAAAAATAGTCATGCGTTCGCCCTGATATCAGAGGTCAGAGGTGAGATCGAAGGAAATCTGACCTCTGATATCTGATATCTGATATCTCTCAATCTGGTCTTACGGCAGCGCAATCCGCGTCCAATACTCAGGCTCGACCGGGTGCCCGCCCACGGCCAGCTCAAAGTGCAGGTGGTTGCCCTGGCTGCGGCCGGTGGTGCCGACCTCGCCAATCTTGTCGCCCGTCTCGACCCGCTGCCCCACTTCCACCGACACGGCGCGCATGTGGGCATAGCCGGTGAACACACCGCGGCCATGATCGACCACGACCATGTTGCCGCGCACGATCAGCTTTTCGACAAACACCACCCGGCCCGGTGCGGCAGCGGACACTGTCAGACCCGCTCGCGCCGAGATGTCATAGCCGCTGTGAAATGTGCCCAGATCGACGCCGTTGTAAATGCGATGGGTGCCGTAGCCAGAGACGACCCGGCCTCGAATGGGCAGGCGGAACACACCCGACCAGGTTTGCTCCGGCGTGAATTGCCGGTAAACCTCGCGCAACTGGCGCTCTTCGGCTGCACTGGCCATCGGCTCAATGGTGTAGGTCAACTTGGTCGGCAGTTTGACCCGCTCGGTGATGTAGCCGCCAGAACGCAGCGCGAGCGGTGCCGTCGCCGTCAAGATCAAGCCGTTCTCCAGGGTGGCTGTGACCACGACCGTGTAGTTGCCGGTGGCCAGCAACGGCTCGATGCCCATCAGACCAATGTAGCTGCCGGGCTCGCCTTTGGCGTTGGTCACCAGCGGCATCGGTTCGCCGGCAAATTCACCTTCGAGTGTGGCCGGCAGTGCCGGCGCATCTTCGATGACCGCCCGCGCAATGACCACATCGCCCTGCTGCAAGACGCGGCTGGCCAGCCGCAAGGTGAGCGTGGGTGCGAGTTGCGGCTCTGTCTGGGCCTGGGCCATTGCGCCAAAGGCAAGGCAGGCATATAGCAAGAGGCTGGCTAAGGCGATGCGTTGAACCATGCGCCGGATTGTAGTGGCTGCGGTCCGGCCTTGCGCATCACGTCACAAAAGCAGGTTGAAGATCGTGCACGCGTCACGTTCAAGGTGCATGTGCACGATCTTTAGCCTGATTCAACCCCAAACGGCATCGTATCAATTGGCTCCCACGGCCCGCCCACATAGCGCCACAACAACAAGCCGGTGCCCTGCCCCACCATCGGCGTCCATGTATTCACCAGGTGGTCATACAACTGGCGCGCCTGCTCGGGCGGCACCTTGTTTTGCACGGTGATGTGCGGGTGATAGCGCTGCTGATCCTGCGGCGACACCCAGGCTCGCCAACGCTGGGCCAGATCAGATCGGAGTCGAAGCAGCCCCTCACATTCCACATTGATGGCAACGCCGCGCCCGATAAACCAGGGCTTTGGCAGGCTCAACGGCAGCACCGTTTGCCCTGCACACACCTGTTGCAATGTGTGTCGAATCGAATCCAGCTCATCCCCTGGCAAGGCGTGAAACAGGGTGATGTGTGCCGAGAGGTGATTACGCACGGGCGGGAAATGGTGTTGCCGAAGTTGATCCAACACGCCAAATGTGTTCGGATCGAGCTGCAAGGTGACGAGGAGCGGCTGGGGCTTTTCAGACATGACGCATCATAAGTTTCCTCATGTGTCAGTATGTGCGAGAGGGTTACTGAAAGCTCTCCACTTAGCGATGTAATCGTCAGCTCCGCTAGGTCCTTAGGCCGCCCAAGCTTGTGCAGTATTAGGTGATTACCGTCCCAGAGAGATAGATTCAACACCCTTTGCGTCAGACTGCGCGGGAATGACGGGGTTACTCAATGACTTCCCTTGGACGTTGCACTCACTTAAAGAATTGACGTTTTGAAATGTGGCTATTACTTTTGAGCACTAACTTAGGCAAATCTTTATTCCCAATAATGTCTATTCAACAAAGGTCAGCCGAATCCCAAACTTGAGTGCTTGTTCAGCCACGATCAAGTTGGCGATGGAGCCGATCAGGGTGAGGTTGCCAGCCAGGGTGGACGCGCCGGCCAGCGTCAGCCAAGTACGCTTGGGGTTGGGTAACTGCGGCACCAAAGGCCGGAACAGCAACACGGCCGGCACATTGGAGATGGTGTTGCTGAGCACGGTCGTGATCAGCGCCAGAGGCGCTACGCCGGCAGCCGCGAGGCCAAACAGTTTCTCGGACACCACGGTGAGCTCGAGCGCGCCGGTGACCACGAACAGCCCGGCAAACAGCAGCAGCCAGTCGATGCGAGTCAATATCTTTTGGGTTTTGATGCGGCGAGTGAATAGAAGCACACACGCGGCCAGATACGCGGCCAGCGGGATTTCGACGCCGGCCAGATACGCAATCAGCATGGCGGCAATGATGACCAGACACTTGCGCAGGATGGGCAGATTGACACTGCGTGGCAGGCGGACAACACGGTTCGGCGGCGCATCGGTGTGAGCTGGCGAGGCCGGCTGTGGCCCAAAGTCGCGCGGGTAGATCACGCGCACGACCGCGATCACGATCAGCATTCCCATGAGCGCCACCGGCCCCAGCCGCGCTAGAAAGGCCAGGTAGGGAATTTGCGACGACATCCCGATCAGGATGTTTTGCGGGCTGCCCGTGATGGTCGCGGCCGAGCCAATATTTGAGGCCGTGGCCAGCGCCACCAAATAGGGCAGCGGCTTGTATTTCAGCTTGAGCGTGACGCCGCACACCAACGGCGTCAGCATCAACACCACCGGGTCGTTGATAAACAGGGCCGACAACACCCCGCCGGTCAGGGTCACCAGCACCAGCAGCTTCATCGGCGAGTTGGCCTGCTCGATTACCAGATCGCCCACCCACGAAAAGAAGCCGGCCAGCTCCAGCACGGCATTGATCACCATCATGCTGAGCAGCAACACGATCGTGCTCAAGTCGATGGTGGTCACGGCCTGCTCAAACGTGATTGCGCCCAAGGCCAGCGCCAGGCCAGCGCCAAGCAGTGCCATGGCCGCCCGGTTGAGCGGAAAACGAGGGATGCGCCCAATTGCCAGCACCACAAACGTGACGAGTGCAACCGCTGAGGCAGCGAATTGGGAGAGGGACAAGATGGGGAAGTATTGAGATATCAGAAGTCAGATTTCAGAACGCACACCTTGTAATCTGACTTCTGATATCCGACCTCTCAGATCTGTCTACTTTCTCTCCCCTTGTAATCCACAAATCGATAACCCGTGCCGCGTTCGGTGAGGATGTATTTGGGGTGGGCGAGGTCTTCCTCAATTTTCTGGCGCAGGTAAGTAATGTAGAGCCGTAGATATTGGGTTTCGTCGCGGTATTCCCAGCCCCACACTTTGCTGAGCAGGGTTTCGTGCGGCACCACCCAGCCGGCATTTTGCATCAGGTGATACAGCAGCCGCCACTCGGTCGGCCGTAGCTTGATCGGCTTGCCCTCGACGATGACCTCGCGCCGGTTGAAATCCACCGACAGCCGGTCGTCGACCTTGATCGGTGTCTTCTCCACCTGCGAGGGCAGCTCGGCGCGCCGAATAATGGCCTTGACCCGCGTGACCAGCTCGCGCGGGCTGAATGGCTTGGTGATGTAGTCGTCGGCGCCCAGATTGAGACCCTTCACCTTGTCGTCCTCTTCGCCTTTGGCCGTTAGCATGATGACGGGCACACTGCTCTCCTCGCGAATGCGTTGCAGCGTTTCGAAGCCGTCCATCTCCGGCATCATCACGTCCAATAGGACACAATCGGGCAAAATTTCCCGCACCTTCTGGATGGCTTCGGTGCCATTTTCGGCCGGCACCACTCGAAAGTGTTCCAGCTCCAGATTCATGCGGATGAAGTTGATCATGCGCGGCTCGTCGTCCACGACGAGGACAATTTTGGGTTCTTCGTTGGCCATGGCGCGCAGATTATAGAATCCAGTTCGCCAATTCGGCGAAAAATGAATCTGGCTATGCCTGAGTGATCGTTTCCGCCGTGGAATGGGGGCTGAAGCCTCCATTCCACACAAGCTTTTTACGTCTTTAACCATGATGTCCGACGCACCCTCCACCGAAACTGCCGACAGAGTTGCCCCTATTGCTGCGATTCCCCAAGTCCAGCCTCCGGCCCCGGCCAGCGACCACAACCGGCGCAACTTCACCTTTCACTTGCTGAATGGCGTCTTCATCGCCATCTCCGAGGCGATGACCGACATCAACCTGATCATGACGGCGCTGCTCAGCCAGCTGACCACATCGAGCGTGCTAATTGGCTTGCTGGCGCCGTTGCGCGACACAGGCTGGTTTTTGCCGCAGTTGTTCATCTCGAACCAGGTCGAGCGGGCGCGGCACAAGATCGTGTTCTATCGGGCCGCAACAGTCTTTCGCGTCGGTGGCTGGGTCGCCCTCACACTGAGCTTCCTGTTGATCGAAGATCACACCATCCTGCTGTATGCCTTCATCGCCTGCATGGTGGTGGTGTCGTTTTCAGGCGGCTTCGGTGGGATCAGCTATATGACGGTGACGGCCAAGGTCATCCCTGCCAAGCAGCGTGGCCTGCTGTTTAGCCTGCGTGAACTCATTGGGGGTGGGCTCAGCATTCTGATGGGTGGTGCGGGCGCGCTGATTTTGAGCGGACGGATCAATGGCCTGCCGGCGCTGTTTCCACACAACTATGGCGTGTTGTTTGGCGTGTCCACATTGTTCTTTGCCATCGGCTCCATCTCGTTTGGGTTGATCGTGGAACCGGCCGATGTGGTGCCGACGCGGGTGACACCGATGGGCCAGCAATTGCGCCGCGCCTGGCACGTGTTCAAAACGGATGCGCGCTTTCGCCACTTCATGTTTACGCGCACCGCCATTTTGTTTGCCCGGGCCGGCCTGCCCTTCATCATCGTGTTTGCCAAGCGCAATATGGGTGTGAGTGATGCGTTGGTGGCGTCGCTGGTATCGGTGACCCTGGGCAGTGCGCTGGTGGCCAGCCTGGCGCTGGGCCGGCTGAATGATCGCCGCGGCAGCGGGGCTGTGCTCGTCATCGCCAGTCTGCTCGGCATTGTGCAGTGTGCCTGCGCACTGCTGTTGCTGGTCATGCCCTCCACGGCGTTGCTCATCATCGCCTATGTGGTCGGCGGCGTTTCCACCGTCGGCTACAACATCTCGCTTATGCCGCTGCTGTTCGATGTGATCCCAGCGAGTGAACGGCCGCTCTATATCGGCCTCACCAACTCGATGCTGGGCGTGGCGCTGGTGCTGACCAGTCTGGTCGGCGTCATCGTCGATCTGGCCGGCTTTGCGGTGCTGTTCATTTTTTGCGCCGGCTGCTTCGCGCTGGCCTTCGAGCGCATCACCAAACTGCAGCGAGTGGTACACGCGTGAGGGAAACGGAATTTAGACAGAATGAACAAAGTAAAGCCCACTGTGTAGAACCCCTTATGCGTCTATTTTGTCATTCTGTCCAAGTTTCTTCTGCCTTTGAATGAAGATTTTTTACTATTAGGATTCATCAAAAACAGGTGTGGGAATTGACTGGATTCAACTGATAATGAGCCCATGTCTCGTGCGCGTCCCATTGCCATTGTCAAAGGAGCCGGCGATCTGGGCTCCGGCGTTGCCTATCGTCTGTGGAAAAGTGGCTTTCGAGTGTTGTGTATTGATCTCGAAAAGCCAATGGTGATCCGGCGCATGGTGTCATTCGCCTCGGCGCTCTACACCAATCGCATTGCCGTGGAAGGCATTGTGGCGGCCAAGATCAGCTATACCGACGAGGCCGTGTATCTGTGGCAGCGCGAGACGATGCCGGTGATGGCCGATCCGGTGGCCCGCGCGGTCGAGGTGTTGCAACCCGAGATCGTGGTCGACGTGATCATGGCCAAGCACAATATAAACACCAGGATCACCGATGCGCCCGTGGTCATTGCCTGCGGCCCAGGGTTCAAGGCCGGTGAGGTGTGCCATGCCGTGGTCGAAACCAATCGTGGCCACGATCTGGGCCGGGTGATTTGGACCGGCGCAGCCGAGCCCAACACCGGCACACCCGGCAAGGTCGGCGGTCAGGACACCTTGCGAGTGGTGCGCGCGCCTGTGGCTGGCATGTTCTATGGCCGCAAAGCCATCGGCGATAGGGTGAAACAGGGCGATCTGATCGCGACGGTGGGCACGACACCGGTATATGCGACGCTGGCCGGCGTGGTGCGCGGCATGCTGCACGATGGCGTGCCGGTCACCGAAAACCTCAAAGTCGGCGACATCGACCCCCGCGGCGATGCCCGCTACTGCTACACCATCTCAGACAAGGCTCTGGCGATTGGGGGTGGGGTGATGGAAGCCGTGTTTACCCTGCGCGACAAGTGGCAGGAGAAGCCGGACTATATTCCTTGAAGATTCGGATTTTAGACAGAATGAACAAAATCTTACAGAATGCGGAATGGGGTCATTCTTATTTTGTTAAATTTTGTTCATTCTGTCTAAAATCCGAATCTTCTAAAACGGCAAATTCATGGAGCGGGTAAGCGCGGCTCGAAAGGCATTAATGGCCGCGATCTCGCCCAGTGTGAGCACCAATCCCAGCAGCATCGGCCCCACCAGTTGCACCAGGTGCTCGACCCGGCCCGCGCGGCGCGTAATCAGCATAAACAGCAGGCCGTTGACGATGGTCAGCAGCACCAGCACACTCAGGCCGCTCAACAGCGCAATCGGCCCATACAAAAAATTGGGTCGCCACAGCACGGCCGCAATGAGTGCCAGCGCCACACCGATCAGCCGCGCAAATGCCGTCCATGAGGGAATCACCGGACGGTCATCGCCGTGCCGCCACACGGCCTGGTTAAACAGCGGCACCACAAACGCGCTGAGCGAGATGCCCATGAATGCGCCGGTGGTGAGCCGCAGCCAGTTTTGCGGCGGATAAATCAGGGGCGTCTGGCGCAGCAGTGCCACATACGAATTGAACCCATCGAACCCCCACAGCAGGAAGAAGGCCAGGAAGAACCAGATGAACGGCCGGCCGGGATATTGGGTGGCGCGATTGGGCAGCGTGGCGGCAAACAGGACCAGGCCAAGCAGGGCCGCGCCGAACATGCCGGTGTCGCGCGCGCACACGGGCAGTTGGGCATTGTTGATGATGAACGAGCGCTCAGGGATGCGATGACACACGGCATAGCCCACCAGATCCAGCGGTGCCAGCCACTGCTTTGGCACCAGGGCAGCGAGCAGGCACAGCGCGAACAGGATGGCCGCGGGAGCCCAGGATGACAGACGAGATGTTGGGGGCGATGAAGGATTAGAAGGATTCAGAGTGGGCGAAGTAGACACGGCCATTCAATCAATAGTCAATCGTCAATGCCAAATAGTCAATGCCGAGTTCACGGCCCACCCGGCCGGTTGACCAGCACAAACAACAAAATGATGATGATCGCCCACAGCAACACGCCATCGCTTTCGAGGAAGGGAAAGACCAGCCGCAGCGGCCGGGCCAGCCGTTGAATCGCGCCGGCCCACAATTCGTGCAACCAGCGCAGATTGAGCACATCGTCGGCACTCTGGCGCAACACATCGGCCCAATCCTGCCAACGCGTTTGAAACCACCACGCAATGCCGCCGGCCGCCAACGCCACCAGCCAGATCGCCCAATCCAAAATGCTATTGCGCAACACCGGTTGGGCCAGGCCGGCCGCGCCAAGTAGCTGCGGTACCACCCCAAAGAGCACGGCCATCAGGGCCAGAATCAACATGGGAGCCAGCTGCACAATCGGCGCAATGTAGCGGTTCATGTAGCGAGAGGGGCCGTCGAACGACATGTGGAGCGCGGCGGTGTTGAGGAAGGCCACCCGCAGCACCGTCGCCGTCAGCATCGCCAACGAAATGGCCCATACGAGCAATAGCACGATGCCACCCAGGCCGCGTTCGACCAACTGACTGGGAACGCCGGCCCAACCCACAAAGCCTACCGTTAAGGGAAGGCCGATCAAGACCGCTGCCCCGGCGACGCGCAAATACAGCGCCATGCGCGTGCTCACAGGATCGCGGCTGTTGCCCCGGCTTTGCAAGAGTTCACTGCCCAGCAGCCACGCCACAGCCGCGGCCGCAATGGTGGCTGGTTGCTGCACGATCAAGCCCACAGCGGCCAGGAAGAACGCCGCGATGGAAGCTAGCGATGTGCTGGTGCGAGAATCGGTGCTGAGCAAAGCCAGCGCACTGGCCGAGAACAGGCTGATTGTGGCCAGCGTCACAAACCAGGTGTCGCGAAAGCCGGCGCCCAGACCAGGCAGGTGGGCAGCCAGCATCAGTGTGGCACAGGCGCTGGCCTGCCACTGGCTCAGACTGGCTTTGTCGGCTGGGCTGCTAAGCGGGAAGAAGCCGCAGCGCAGGAACAAGGCCACGTCCAGGAAGGGCACCAGATAGCTTGCGATGCGGGTGAGCGGGAAATACAGGCTGTTGCCTTCGGTGGCATGCAGCGCGAGCACGCCGATGAGCACGACCAGGGACAGGCCGTGCATCAAAAGTTGCAATGCGGCCAGACGGGTGCGTCGTTTGGCCAGGATGACGCTGAGAAATGTGAAGCCGTCCACCAGCCCCAGGCCGATCACCAACACGGTCAGGCTGTTGGCGAAAGCGACCAACACCAGTGCGGTGAGCATGAGCGCCTGAAACAGGCTGGGGCCGGCATTGGGCAACTCGGCCGGACCCTGGCGCCACTGGCGGATGAGACTGGCACCGGTCCACGCGATCAGGATGGCGGCGTTGGGCGGGAAGTTGCTCAGCACCAATGGCGCGGCCGTGACAGAGACCGGCGACCAGCCACCAATCAGCGTTTCAAACGACTCCAGGCGCAGCACCCATGCGGCTGCAAATACAATCAGGGCCGCGATGAGGGGCGGAAAGACAGCCAAAAACTGAAAGCGGGAAAATCGATAAAAAGTCTCCGAAAGCGCAACGGCAATTAAGGGGGCTGCAAGCAGGCAAAGCAGAGCGATGAAGGCCAATAACGACACGCGCGCAGTCTATCATGTTGGCCTGTCGGTGTGGTAGAATCCCGCCGCTATAATTTCAGGAACTTGGAAGCGTGCTGAATGCGGTAAAGCGTTCAGAACACTTCTTGAATTAGCGGCTGGCAACTAGCGGGTTTCGCAGCGACTGGCCCTAGAGAATTTGAAGGAGTTTGATTCGTGGCTAATACACTTTCTGCACAACAGCGCGCCCGCAACAGTGCCCGCAAAGCCGTCTTTAACCGGCTGCATCGCTCACGCACGCGCACCTTTATCAAAAACACAAAGAGCTTGATTGCCGGCAAGGATATTGACGGCGCCAAGCTCGAAGCCGAGAAGGCCATCAGCGCGTTGGATAAGGCGGCCGGCAAAGGCGTCATCCACAAGAACAGCGCTTCACGCCGCAAGAGCCGTCTGATGAAGGCGCTCTTCAAGGCTTCGGTCAAGAAAGCAGCCTAGACGGTCCAGCGGAACGTCTCTACAAAAAACGCGCTTCGCAAGTTGAACTTGCGAAGCGCGTTTTTGTTTTTTCAATTGCGGTCGTCCGTCATCCGTCGTCCAACGTCTGTCGTCCCGCTCACGCCACTTCGACGTAGATGAGCTCGGCGAGGTTGCGGCCAAGTGAGTGCGTCTTTTGGGTGGTTTGCAGGACGATGGGGCCGCCGTAGGGCGCGATCTCCTTGAGCTCAATCTCGGCACCCGGCTTTAATCCCTGCTCGCCCAAATACTTCAGCCAGTCGCTGTTGTCCGTATCGACACAGCGCACGATGCCGCGAGTGCCAGACTTCTGGTCAATCAGGCGCACATCATGCGCTTCGGGCAAGGTGCCATCCTTGTTGGGGATGAGGTGGCCGTGTGGGCAGCGGGTGGGGTGATCCAGGATGATATCCATGCGATCCTCGAAGGCCTCGTTAATGGAGGTTTCCAGGGCATGCGCGTGCAGATCCACCTCGTGCCACTCGAAATGCATGACTTTGTGCAGGAACAGCTCGAGCATACGGTGCCGGCGAATGATGCGGGTGGCGATGCGCGTGCCCTTGGGCGTGAGCGTGGCACCCTTGTAGGGGGTTAGCAACACCAGCTTGCGGTCGGCCAGCCGCTTGAGCATGACACTGGCACCCGACGGCGTCACACCCAACCGGGTGGCAATGTCGGTGGTGTTGGCCGATTCGCCCGTCAAGGTCAGCCGATAGATTACATCGAGATAATGCAACGTCGCATCATTGACACTGACTTCATCGTGGCCAGCTGCAATATCCGCTTCAGTGGCGGCCGGTTTGGTTGCATTCTTGGTGCTTTGGGCACCTGCTTGTTTGCTCATTGGTCTGCCTGAAATCTGTGCCGTCCATTCCGGCATCAATATCAACTTGTCATCAACTTGTCACGTTACGTCTCGGATTTCGTCTTGAATTAAACACCACAAAAACTTGACAGCGGTTAAATTCTACGGTTACACCGCGTATCCGTCAATCATTGCACCGCATAATTATCCAATCATTAGCGTAATTGGTGATTCGACACGCATTATGCAGGATAAACGACTTGCTACCCACCTAATCGCCCCTCGCCCTAACTGAGGGTCTGTTTGAGCCAGAAGCGGCAAACGGGTCAACAGCCTAACCCGAAAATGGCCTGGCAACCTCGAATCGACAGCCGATTTGAGGTTGCCAGGCCGTTGGATGTAGCGAAGCACGGATTTTGCGCTCAGGTCATGCGCTAGATCATCCTGGCGCGAGCACCATCCAGGCCTGATGTCTGGGCGAGTGTGTGGACCAGCAGGCCCGGTAGAGCGTGCTTCCCGGCGGAAAGTAGCGGGATTGTTCGGAGGCCGGCGATGCGAGCATGGATTGAGCCGCGTGTAACCGTGCGGATATGGGTGGGCTATTTTGCTCTGAATCCACCTCCCAACCAGGGCGGTTTGTGTTGAAGCGATGCATCACGCCGGCCGAGTCAATTGTCCACGCCTGGCCGTGGCCGGCCCAGCTGAGCGCGATGCCGGTGGGGGTTCCCAGCAGGGTGGGAATTGCCACAAGCTCAGTTGGCACAAGGGCTTTGCGGGGCACCAGCCCGCCCTGCATGGCCTGCGCGGGATTTGGAATCAGCCAGGTCAACGCCGTCGCACCGCCGATCACAATATTCAATTTCAAAAAGCTTCTGCGGGAAAGTGTGTGGGTCATCGTGAATACTCCGTGACTAGATTGAACCTTGCGCCCGCCCCAGGGCCTGCCCGGCATTGGGTTGGGTGAAATAGTTGATGAAAGCCATGATGGCGGCGGCTTCTTCGGTAAGGAACTTGAAGGGCGCGACGATGGCGATGTTGGCCGGGTCCACCAACATGGGCTCGATCACATTGGGCGCAGCGCCACCGACGATGTTGCCGGCCAGCACCAGACCGCCATAGTTCTCCTCATCGTGCCCGGCATAGAAACATGATGTGACGGCAAATGCAATTCCATAAATGAAGTTGAAGAAATGGCTGAGTTTGCCCCAGATAACCGCCCACTTGCTGGTGCCGCCCAGGACGCCAACCGCGCCGCTCACGATGGGAAAGAACTGCAGGGAGAAGAAGATCCAGTCATGCGTTTCAAAGTTCTCAAACTGTTTGATGACCACCACCTGGCTCAAGGTCACCAGCAGCGCATCTCCAACCACGGCCAGGCGATTGACCGCTTTGGCGGCCTGATCAGTCTCTTCATCCGCAGCTGATGCCGTAACGGCGATGGTGTCGATGATGCCCTGAATGATCATCAGGATGCCGGAGGCCACTTTGGTGGCTGTGCTGGAGTCGGTGCTCGATGGCCCATTGGCACTGGCTGGTGCGGGTGGGCCATCAATGATCTTGGTGATGATGGTGGACGGGATGGCCACCAGCAACGCGATCAGATCCAGAATGGACAGATCATCGTCAAAAAGTGCTTTGTAGAGGGCTGAGATGACAGGGATGTCGATCTTGGCCAGGGCGAGGCCGACCAGCTCATCCACCACGATCTGGAGCATTTTGAGGAAGAAAACGGTGGCCGCGCTGGCGATATCCAGAAAGGCATCGGCCACTGCTTCCACTGTTTTCAACACATCCGCCAGTGCGTTTTGGGTGAAGGTTTGCGGGTTGGAGAACAACTGCGGCAGCGTTGACAGCAGGTCGCCGACTGCATCGATGACGGGCGCAAAGTCATTTTTGATCACGGCGGCCAATGCCTCCATGAAATCATTGAACGCCTGCTCAAGCGTTTCCTCTGGGGCATCAAAGGTGCGGACAGCGGGAAAGAACGGCACAAATAACTTTTCTGAAAGGCCGTTGCCGGGCCGGATGGATGAAGAGGGGGCATTACTGGAGGTGCTGGCTTTGAACTTCTCCTGCATCCAGGTGCACGGCCCGCTCTTGTCCTGCCCTTTCTGGGTATATACCTTGCCGTTCACATCGTTGTTTTGCGAGCGATAGGTTTCAATGGTGTTGCCCTGCAATTTTTGAATCTGCGCATCAAAAACAACATTCACCTGCTTTTTAATTCCAGCAAAAAAGTCCGTGACCTCCCTGGCGTCCTGGGTCACCTGTCCATCCACCCAGGTTTTGAAGGTGCCGATGCTGGCCTGAAAGGTCGACACGATGTTTTGATGTGTTTTGATGATGTCGTCGAAGTTGAACAGATAGCTGAGGAATTCGATGAACTGTTTGATGTCGTTGATGAGGGATTTGACCAGGCCGATGAGACACGTCGCCACATCCTCGATGGTCTTGACCACGAGTTGATAGGTGCTTTCAACTGTTCTGATGATGGTTTTCACCACGCCTTCTTCCCACTGCCAGACGGTATCCAGCACGTTTTCAGCGCCATGAATGATGTTCTTGAAAAAATCGGCGATGTCCGTGAAAACGTTCTCAGGCTGGTTCAACGAATTGATGCGCGCGGCCTGTAATTGGGCGAATCGTTGTGCGGCCGCTTCGGCGCTGAGCGGCTTGAAGACCACGCTGCTACCAATGTCCAGTGACCAGTGAGGCACTGCTCCCGGCACAAACAGCCGGTCGGTGCTGCCCAGCACGGCTTGGTAGACCGCGAACGGCATTCGCTCTGGAAACGCCAGGTATTTGCTGGTGCTGGTCGCGCCGGCCAGGGCGACTGTGCCAACCGAGGTCAGCGCTGCGTTTTGGTGGTTGCCGATGGTGCTGCGGATGGCACTGGCAATGGCCGTGCGGGCATCGGCATTGTCGTAGCCATCCTTAACCATGGGCTTCCCGTCGTAACTTTTGGCGGTGTCCAATCCTTTCGAGTCTGGGTCGCTGGGGTTGGGGTTGGCTGCCTGCATGTTCGACAGAGTGCCGAGGACTTCATGATCCGGATAAATCACAATGGCTTCATTCGGCAGCATGAAATTCGACCAGGCGATCAGCGGCGGACAATGCACCTGGGGCGTGGTTTGCCCATCGGCATCAACGGGGTTGGCCGGAATGGACAGCGTCAATTGGCCGCTGTGATCGGTCTCCAGCCATAGCCACTGGTCGGGGCCCACGGTGTAAGTCTCCCAGTCGTAGGTGAACGTGAGCGGTGCGGACGACCACAGGCGAACCGCCTGAAGCGGCCGGGGATTTTTGCTGGTGTCGAGCAGGGACAGGGTAACCCGGTAGGCGCTGCTCTTTCCCACCGGCGGTTGTTGGGCGGTGTCATAGTCCTCGACAATGAGTTTGGTCTGCGCGTTGAACTCATGGATGAGGTTGTCCATGTTCACGGCATAGATCGTGTTCGAGCCATAGAAATACACCACACCCGCGCCGACTGCATTGGATTGCACCAGATCCGCATCAGGAACTTCGTAGCGAATAACATCGTTGCCATTGGTGGCCAGATCCACGGAGTAAATGGTGGGAACGGGGGTGTCGCCCTCACCCGGCGTTGCAAAATACGCCAGTCCGTCCTGAATGAGCACGTCTGTGTTCAGGCCGCCATTGCCGATGTCCAGATCCCACAGCAGCGTGCCATCGGCCAGGTTCAAGGCATAGAAGCTATTCGAGTCGCCAAAAAACAGGCTGCCTCCCATCAGGGCAGGGCGCGATTGAATGCTGCCGCTGACATGGTGAACCCATTTTTGCGCGCCTGTTTGCAGATCAAGGGCATACAGGTTCCCGGACTCGCTGCCGATATACACCGTGCCATTGGAAATGACCGGCGCTGCATCCATCGGCGCATCACTCTCGAACTTCCACAACACGGCCCTGGTCGCGACATTCACCGCATACAGTCTGCCGGCGGAACCCAAAACGTCGCTTCGGAAGTTGGCCGCAAACACGGCCACGCCGCCGGCCACTGCGGCGGGCGAGAAGCCCGTCAGCGGCAGCGGCTTGGGTGTCACAACGGTGTCGATCGGTACGTGCCAGGCAATGGCCCCTTGTTTGCTCGCATCCAGCGCCACCATCACACCGCCGTTGGTCATGTTCTCTACGTAACGAAATGACGCGCCCATCAGCACCAGCCCTTTGGACGCCGTTGGCACATAGGTGAGGTCGACAGGTTCACTGCCAAATTGGGCCAGATTCACTGGTGCGCGCCACTGCCGCTGGCCGGTGCGCCGGTCAATCGCATCCAGGTAGTAAGTCTTTGGCAGCGCCGCCGATTTGGGGGTGACAGCCACCGCACCAAACACCAGGTTGCCGGATTCGGGCACGGCCTGAGTCACGCTCAGAAGCCCATAACCCTTGGGAATGCCGGGGGCGGGATCGTAAGCCCAGTTTTCGACGTGATCGCGCGTGTCCAGCGACCGGATGTAGCCCGTAAAAGTGGCATCCGTGGCTGAATAGACCGAGTTGGTGGCATAGATGAGCGCGCCGGCTTTCAGCTCGGGCGGCACCGATACTGCGCCATTTGTTGCAACACTCCACTGCCCAACCGGCGGCGGCGTCTGGGGAATTGTGGTTTCCACCAACGCAGCTCCGCCCACCAGTTGGCCCGTCACATTGGTCACCTGGTTCGTAAAACTTCCATTGAGAAAGTTGCACACGGCGGCCAGATTGGGCTCCAGGCCGGTCAGTTGCGCATACATGAAGCCTTGAATCTCCTGCTGTTTGCGAGCCGTGGTCCACACCCGGATGTCATATAACAGGCCCTTGAAGTTCGACAGGCCGTAGTCGGCGGGAGATGTGCCCAACTCCAGCAATAACAGGGAGGGAATGGTCTGGGCGATGGAGCCGGCCCCGGGCAATGGCAATCCATCCTTGTAAAAGGTGACTGTGCCGCGATCGAAGACGATGGCGATGTGGTGCCAGGCGCCGTCGGAGATTGGGGTCTGATCGGCCGAGCGCACTGTTCCGCCTCCAAATTGCTGGGACGCCCAGTTGAATTGAAGCTGATTGTTGGCCATCGAGAACAGAAAGGCGGCTGAATCGGTTTGCGCAATGGCTTGAGGTGCCGTCATCGAGGTTTGAATCCAGCATTCAAACGTCGCCGCCAGGGTGTTGACTTCCTGAGCCAGTTTGTCAAGCGTCGCATACTGCCCTGCTGTGCCGGACAATTGCAAACAATGGCCCGTCACCAGACTGGGCGACATATTGCGTCGGCGCAGGTTGCGCGGCAGCATGGTTGATAGCAGGGGTGAGCTTCCCCGGGTTCGATTCAGCTGATGGAGGTGGGCGTGGTGCAATTGGTTGGACATGCATTCCTCTTAATAAGCAAGTAATTTGGTGAGCGGCGTTTGAGCAACATATGGGCAACATTTACATATCGCCCTAACCGTGCACACACTATGTTGAAAGCGTGGCATTCTCGTGACTGGTGTGGGGCACATTGGCTTCGTTTATGGCGGCAAGGTTGCTGAGGGCGTCACACAGCCCTATAATCTTTTCACTCAAGGCACAGCACACGGCGCATTCTCGACACAATCACACAACAAACCGGCACATCGTTTGGCCGCCTTGTCCGCCCCATGGCGCAACTTAATTTTTCGCTCCTCGGCCGGTTTGAGGTGGCGTTGAATGGCCGTAAGGTCACCTCATTCGGCTCGGATCGGGCGCGTGCCTTGCTGGCCTATCTGGCCATGGACACTGGCGCGGCGCCGGCTCGCGCCATGCTGGGGGGGCTGCTGTGGCCGCAGCAACCCGAGGACAAGGCGCGCACGAATTTACGCGATGCGTTGCGCAAACTGCGCCTGGCGCTGAGGGAGGCCGAGGCTGAAGCGGCATTGCTGGTGTCCGATATGACCACGATCCAGCTCAGCGTTGGGCCGCACAGCCTCCTGGTGGATGCGGTCGATTTCGCTCAACTGTCGGTGGCAGGGCCGCATGACCACACCGCCGGCCCCCTGTGTCCCAGTTATCTGGACCGCTACACACAGGCGGCCGCGCTGTATCAGGGTGACTTTCTGGCTGGTCTGATCCTGCCCGACAACGTCATGTTCGAAGCCTGGGCGCGAACCCATCAGGAGCAACTGCACATCCGGGCCATGGCGGTGCTGTACCGGCTGGCCAGTCACCATGAATTTTGCGGCGAGTATCAACACGCCATTGACTATGCCAGACGGCAACTGAACCTGGAGCCGTGGCGCGAGGAGGCGCATCAGCAGATCATGCGTGCTTACGCGCTGAGCGAGCAGCGTAGCGCGGCTCTGGCTCAATATGACATCTGCCGAGCTCACCTCCAGCAGGAACTGGGTGTGCCGCCATCGCCCGAAACCGAGGAGTTGTATCGCCGCATTCGGGAGGGTGAGTTCCAGCGGGCTGATGCACCCTTGAATCCTCCGTTGTCGCTACATGGCAATGTCCCGCCGCGTCACAATTTGCCAGCCAGTCGCAGCGCACTCATTGGGCGGGGCAACAAAATCGAGCAGATTCGGCAGCACCTGGCCGAGGGGAGGCTGGTGACGCTGGTTGGTCTGGGCGGACTGGGCAAGACCCGCCTGGCGTTGGAGGCCGCGGCGGCATGCCTGGACGACTTCCCAGATGGGGTGTGGCTGGTGGAGTTGTCCACGCTGACCAGCCCCGCGCAGGTGCCCGAGGCGATGGCGGCGGCGTTACGCATTCAAGGCGTGGTGGGCCGATCAATGGAAGCAGTTCTGGTCGACTATCTGCGCCATAAATCCGCAATGCTGGTGGTGGACAACTGTGAGCATATGTTGGCCGCATGCGCGACCTTGATTGAGCCATTGCTGAATGCCTGCGCGCATCTCAAAATTATGGTGACCAGCCGCGAACCGCTGAATCTGACTGGTGAATGGGTATGGCCTGTGCCCCGACTCACATACCCGACCAAAACGTTCGAACTGGCTCCCAATGCCTTGCCGGCTGAGGCGATCCAGTATGAAAGTGTGCAACTGTTTGTGACGCGGGCCACGGCTGTCAATCCCAGCTTTGCCCTGTCGGCCAGCAATGCGGGTGCGGTGATGCGAATTTGCCAGCGGCTGGATGGCATGCCCCTGGCGTTGGAACTGGCCGCTGCCCGCGCCGGCATGCTGAGTGCGCACGAGATTGATGGGCGACTGGGCGACCGGTTTGCCTTGCTGACCCACGGTACCCGCACCGCCATGCCCCGCCACCGAACGTTGCAGGCCACTCTGGACTGGAGTTATAACCTGTTGTCCGAGCCAGAACAGGCGCTGTTCAGCCAGCTTGCAGTGTTTGCCAACGGGTTTACCCTATCGGCTGTGGAGGGTGTTGTCCGCGTGCCAGACCCGGCTGTGAGCCAGGGGATATCTATGTTTGCATTGTTATCTCTACTGGTGGACAAGTCCCTGGTGACGGCCAGCACGGGCCACGTCGCCACGCGCTACAGCCTGCTTGAGACGGTGCGTGAGTATGCGCGCGGCAAATTGGAGCAATGTGGCGATCTGGTTGGCACCCGCCAACGACACTTGATGTATTTCGTGGGGCTGGCCGAGGATAACGAGCCGGGTCGAAAAAATGGCGGTGAAGTCCGGACGCTGTCGGCCGAGAAGGACAATTTGATTGCCGCCATGGAGACCTCGCTGAAGAGTGATGATGCCGTTGGCGCTTTGAAGATCGCGAGCTCGCTCTCCTGGTACTGGTGGATACGGGGCTATCTGGGTCAACAGATCGAGCATCTGCAACGCGCCCTGGCGCAGCCGGCCATGCAGTCGGACGACCGAGCCCTGATCCGCGCCAAGGCATTGACGGCGGTGGGCTCGATCCTGACCGTGCAGGGCTGCTTTGATGAGGCGCGACGAGTGCTGGAAGCGGCGCTGGACATCAGCACACGGCTGGATGAAACGCGGTTGATTGGCTTGTCACTGCGTATGCTGGGGCCGGCGACTACTGGCCAGGGCGACTATGCCGCGGCCCGGGCCTATCTTGAGCGTGGAATTGGCTTGTGGAAGGCACTGGGCGACCGGTGGCACACCGGCTGGCTGCTGGCTTACCAGGGTGATGTGGCGCTGCTGCAGCATGAATTCGATGAGGCGAAAGCATGTTACGCGCAAAGTGTTCTGCATCTGGAAAGCAAGTCAGCCCGCACGTATTCCATTCGCCGGCTGGGCTATCTGGCGTTGCGCCAGGGCAGGACCCAGCACGCCAGAGCCCTGTTCGTTAAAAGCCTGGATTTCAATGCGAGCGCGGAGGACACGCTTGAAATGGTGGCCAGCATCGGCGCGCTGGCCTGCCTGTGCGTTCTCGATGCCAGAACTGGACTGTCTGCACAAGCCGAGGATCGCGCAGCGGTTTTATTTGGCCTGATGGATGCCTTGTTAAGCGCGACCGGCTCTCCGTTACGGCAGGCCGATGGGCTGATCTGTGCTGAATACCGCAGCATCTTGCGCAAGCGCATGGGTGGCACGCGCTACCAGCACACGCTGGCGCAGGGCCGAAGGCTTTCGATTGCTGATGCGATTGCACTGACCCATGAGGCTCGCCAGGAACCCGTTCCATTGCCGCCAAAACCGCAACTGCGGGCTTGAGGCAGCCTATGCAGGCCAGATTGCTGCCGATTCCCCTAACGGTTGACAGTGGTCTAGTCCGTCATTTTTGCTACACTGACCTGAACGCGGTTTATAAATCAGCGCATTCAACAGGTGCACCATGGAATCTGATCAGGCAACGTCACCGGCCACGCCCCGGTTAAAAATCAACATCGACATCGAGGTGAATGGCCAGCCAGCCTTCAAGGCACACCTGGAGGCCGAGGGCGACGCACAGGCGTTGCGATCCGTGGCCGAGCAACTCTCGGCCTCCATCGCCCAGGCCATGACCCGGGTGGTCGGCTCCCCGACTCCCACCGATGCGCCTGCTTCCCTGCCATCGGTTGCCCTATCTGCCCCATTAGACCAGCCCCCTATCACCAGCCGCCGACCACCAGCCACCAGCCACCAGCCGCCATCTGCCCGCCGCTCGGCGCTGCCCATCTGGCTCACCGACAACCATCGGCTCACCCTCATCTTCGGCGGTGTGCTGGTGTTGGCCGCCATCCTCGTCGCCATTGTCTTCCCGCCGCTGGTGCCGCGCGCCCAGCGTATCGAGGTGTTTATGATGTCGCTGGCGTTTGGGTTAATTGGGTCGGTCACGTTGTTTGCCGGCGCACTGCCCCAACGCAGCACACAGCCGAAATTGACTGCCAGCTCATCTGGAGCAACAACAGCCTTCAATTCGAGCCAGTCTCAAACCGTCGTGCACCCCATCAGCAAGTCAGGTGATGCGAAACCCAAACTCGTGCTGGATGCGCGCCGCAGAGCCTTGTTGCAGGCGCAGGAGAGCCGCAAGCCGCTGGGTGCGCTGTGGGGCTTTGGCTTCGGCGTGCTGTTTCTCGTGTCGGGCATCGTGGCCCCGTTTGTGCTGGGTCAGGCCAGTGCCGATGAGCGCTTCCTGATGATGATTGGCTTTGCGCCGGTTGCCATCACAGGTGCATTGATGATTGGGCTGTTCTGGCGCACGTTGAGCCAGGTGTCTACGCCAGACGGCAAAGCAGTAGGACCGGCCGGCTTCAGAATCGGCGTGCCGCTGGCGATCGGCCTATTACTGGTCGTGCTGTTTGTGGTGCTCGGCCTGGTCTTGCTGGGGACGTTGTTACCGATTTTGAGCCGTTAGGGTTGGTCGCAACTCTCAAGGAATATTGACTATGAATCTCGCTTTACTGGTCGGCCTGTTGACCTCGATTGTCTCAGGCGTATTTGCATTTTTGGTCTTGCAGCGTTACTTCACCCGCGGCGGCACACACCTGCTGTTGTGGGGCCTTGGCCTTGTGCTGTATTTCATTGGCGGCGCCACTGAGGTGATTTTGGCGTTTGGCTGGAGCGATCTGGCGTTTCGGTTGTGGTACTGGAGTGGCGCGCTGATGGTCGCGGCGGTGTTGGGGCAGGGCACGTTGCACCTGTTGGTGCGCCGGCCGTATGTGGCCACTGTGCTCTCCATCGTCGTTGGCGTCATCGGCGTCGCCTCGCTGGTGTGGATGTTCTCGGTGCCACTCGACGCGACCAAGTTCCAGCCCAGCAATGATATCGCCGCCTTTCTCACGGATAGCTATAAGGCCATCCTGCCCAATTCGATCATTCGGCGCATCCTGCCACCGGTGTTGAACGGCTACGGCACACTGTTGCTAGCCGGCGGCGCGGTCTACTCGGCGCGCCTATTCTTTCGCAAGCAGATTCTGCCCAACCGCGTGCTGGGTAATATGTTGATTGCGTTAGGAGGGCTGTTGCCGGCCGCCGCTGGCTCGCTGGTGAAGCTGGCCGAGACCACCCCCGAAATCAGTGAAGCCGCCTCGATCCTGAAGTACCTGGGCATCTTCCTCGGCGTGGTGGTTCTGTTCATCGGCTTTCAGATGGCCACCACCTCGCCGCAGCCGAAAGTGGCGGCTGGCAGCAAGCAGATGGCGGCAGGACGGTAGCTGGTGGCTGGTAGCTGGTGGCTAGTGACTGTTTACAAGCCACCAGCTACTAACCACCAGCCACCAGCTACATCTCCCGCGCCGCATCCTCACACACATTCAACGTCTCATCCACATCAGCCTCACTCAGCGCATAGCACAGGAACCATGGCTCTTGAAAATCGGGGTCGGGCAGCACGCCGTGGTTGCGCAGGGCTTTGTTGAGCTGGCGCGAAAGCTCATGATTCACGCTTTCGTGGAGTGAGCGATAGTCATGGGGCATCTCGTCGGTGCCGATGATGACGCCGAAGCATTGCGGCACGCCGCTGATGACATTGGGAATATCATGGCAATTGAGCACTTCGTGGATGCCATCCATGAGCCGTTGGCCGCGCCGGCCAATCGTCCCAATCACATCCTCGCGCTCCAGAATCTCCAGCGTTTTCTCGCAACCGGCCACCGCAATCAGGTTGCCGCAATACGTGCCGCCCTGGCCGACCGCGCCGCGCTCAATCGTCATCATCACCGCTTCGGTGCCGGCAATTGCGCCGATGGGAAAGCCGTTGCCCATGGCCTTGGCATACGTCACCAGATCGGCCCGCACATCGAAGTAGGCCTGCGCGCCGCCGTTGGCGATCCGGAAGCCGGTCTTCACCTCGTCCATGATCATGACGATGCCGTATTCATCGCACAGCCGGCGAATGAAGTGCAGCCATTCCTTGCCTGGATTTAGTGCGGCAATATTCATCATCACCGGCTCGACCAGAATCGCCGCGATCTGATGGCCGCGCTCTTTTAGCGTCTTTTCCAGCATGTCGCAGTTGCCGGCCGGCAGCACCAGGGTCATGCCATACAGGGGTTTGGGAATGCCGCTGCTGCTGGGCACGGGATTGGGCGATTTGTGGCTGCCCATGGCACCGAGGGCCGTGCCCGGCGTCGACCACATCGCGTAGTCGAAGCTGCCGTGGTAGCCGCCCTCGAACTTGAGAAGCAACTCGCGATTGGTGTGGCTGCGGGCGATGCGCACGGCGTGCATCACGCTCTCGGTGCCGCTGTTGGTGAAGCGCACTTTGTCCACGCCGGTCATGCGCTTGATGGCTTCGGCGGCGCGCACTTCGTAGGGCGTGGTGAGGCCGAACAGGTTGCCGTTGCGCATCTGGGCGGCCACATAGTCGGTCACTTCGTCGTAGGCATGGCCCAAAATAATGGGGCCAAAGCCGAGGCGGTAATCGATATAGCGACGGCCATCTACATCCCACACATATGTGCCCCTGGCCTTGTCGGCAATGATCTGCTCATCGGGCCAGTAGCGGAAATTCGATGATACGCCCCAGGGCATCGCGGCCATGGCTCGGTCCTGCCAGTGCGCATTATGGGTGCCGGTTGCACCATTTGCGTTATTGGCATTCAAACTCGAATCGACCATGGGTGTCGTTTTAAACACAGTCGCCGTCGTATTGGTATTCAGTTGTTCACTAAGCATGTCTCCCCACAGGGAAATATTAAGAGTGCGCTAGTTGTATGCGAGTTTGGGCCGTTTGTGAAGGTGCCAAAGATGGAATGGTGTATCGAACTGGTAGTCTGTCAAAACAAAGAGTTTGGGTTGTTCCAAGGGCGAACCTGAGACTTGAGAGAAACCATCGGCTTAAGCCGTCATTCCCGCGCAGGCGGGAATCCAGGCGTAACCTCAACGTGACCGTAGTTGACAGTTCTGGATTCCCGCCTGCGCGGGAATGACGTGGTTGCCCAAAGACTTTCCTGTTCTTTGCGCTTCGTTGTTTGTCATCGCGGCCTCTCGACAGGAAGAAGGCTTGCGGCACAATTAACCTTCAATCGTTTCTAGAGATTCCCATGACACACCCATTTGATTTCTCTCCCACGGCCCTCGGCTTCGCCCTCGTCGCCGACGGCCACCTCACTCAATCGACCGACATTGGTTTCACTCTGGAGCGTGGGCACACCGAGGCACGCATCGGCAAAAACGGCGCAAGTGCCACCGAACACATTCGCGAGTGACACCATGCCGCACAAAATTTGCTAATCGAGCAGCACCTCATCTTGCACACCGATTTGCCGATGGCGGCCCAGCTCGGCGAAGCCTGGATCGTGGTGCGCAACACCGGCAGCGAACCCATCACGATCTCGCGCATCGACTCGGCCACAGTGCTGTTGCCCAAGCATGCCGATGACTTGCTCTATTTCACCGGCAGCTGGGGTCTGGAGTTTGAGTCGGTGCGCGAAAAGCTGAGCGGCCCCAAAGTGTTGGAAACCCGCGCCGGCCGCTCATCGCAGGGCCAGCATCCGTGGTTTGCGTTGTCGGGTGAGGCCTATACCTTTTCTGCCGCGCCGGCCTGGTCGGGCAACTGGATCTTTCGCTTCGAGCCGATGGCACCATGCTGGCCGACTACACCCATCAGCACGGCCTCAAGTTTGGCATCTGGTGCGAGATTGAAGGGCTGGGCGTGAAGGCTCAACTGGCCATCGATCACCCTGAGTTTGTGGCAACGCGTGGTGGCGAACGGCTGGGCTATGTGTGTTTCGGGAACCCCGCCGTGCAAGAGTGGGCCTTCAATGTGCTCAGCAAGTTAATCGTGGAGTGGCAGGCCGATTGGATCAAGCTTGATTTCAACCTCGACCCCGGCGCGGGCTGCAACCGGGCAGACCACGGCCACGGCGCTGCGCGACGGCTTGCTGGAAGAAGACGCCGCGATTGTGGTGCTGAACCAGATCTAGAAGTCAGAAGTCAGATATCAGAC
>Ga0105046_10003943_pt1 | contig 23605 bp, 25 predicted proteins | sample MAT03_FD_78385 | JGI IMG/M metagenome (GOLD analysis project Ga0105046, IMG submission 78385) | Freshwater microbial communities from Lake Fryxell liftoff mats and glacier meltwater in Antarctica - MAT-03 (megahit assembly) | ecosystem: Environmental > Aquatic > Freshwater > Ice > Liftoff...
GCAGGAACTGCATCTGTTCTTCGACGTTGCGGCAGGTGGCGAACATCACCAGATGCAGTCTGCTGCGTGCGCTGTCGGCTGCCGGGCAGGCGGCCGTCTTGCGCGCCGCTGATGAGGCGCGACATCTCCTTGCAGTCGACGTCGTTTTTCATGGCTTGCCCCGGTGCGCGGGTTCTCAGGCGGTGAACTGCCCGCGGCGCTGCATGGCCACCACCAGCGGGGACCGGGCGTCGATCCAGGTCAGGAAGTCGATGGTGCCGAACTCGCGGTCGATGGCCGGCGGGCCGCAGATCGCCGCGCCCCGCGCCAGGTAGGCCGACAGCAGCCGAGGGATCGGTGGCGGCGCCACGGGCGCGCCGTTCAGCGCGCAGCCGAAGGCAGGCAAGGTCGTCGTGCGCCAGGGCTCGGGTGCCAGATGGCGGGCCAGATGCGCGTAGGCGGCCGCCCCCACAGCCGCATCGGTCGAGGTCAGTGAACTGCAGCCGACGAGATAGCGGGCACCATGCTCCAACGCATGGCTCGCGATGCCCTTCCAGAGCAGGTTCAGCACCGCGAAGTTGCGGTGTCGCAGGTGGATGCAGGCGCGGCCGAGTTCCAGTATCTGCGGGCGCATGGCCTCGAAGGGCGCGAATTCGAACTCGCGTTCGCTGCAGTAACCCAGGCCGTCACGCGCAAGCAGGCCGGCCTGCAGCCGGTAGGTGCCGACCACCTGGCCGGAACCGCTGTCCTCGACGTCGAGGTGGTCGCAGATGGCGTCGAAGGGGTCGGCGTCCAGCCCGGTGTCGCAGGACTGCACCAGGCCTTCGTCGAGCTCCAGGTTGAAGACCTCGAAACGCAGCGCCTGCGCGGCGCGCAGGTCGTCCGCGCCGCGGGCGAGCCGCGCCCGGCAGGCCGGCGCCCCACCGAGACTGGTCTGGGCGGCGTGGCCGGAAGCGGCGCTGGTGTTCATCGCTGACATGGGCGGGATCCACTCGTACTGCGGTACCGGCCGATTGGCCGGTGCAACCGTGTGTCGCGCGACCCGCTGAAAACTTGCGATGGACGCACGCAAGGACGCGGGTGTCGTGTCGACGACTGAGTCAAGCCGGTCGAGCAGCCGCGAGCCCGTTGTCCGATGGAAATCTTCACATGCCACGCAGACCCGCGCACGCCGAGCTGATGGTGTTCGAGTCCGAACTGCTGGACCTGCAGCGCCTGCTGCCGGCCATCAAGGCGCGGGTCGTCATCGAGCATGGCGAACTCGACGACCTGGTGCCGGTGGCGAACGTGACTTTCATGCAGGCGCACCTGACCGGCGCCGCCTGCGTGAAGACCTTGTCGTTGCCGGGCCGCAACCACTTCCTGCCCTGGAGTTCGCCCGGGGCGGTGCGTGACGCCGTGCGGCTGGCGCTGGAGCCGCTGCGCTGAGCTCAGGCGGCGGGTTCATCGCCTGGGTGCAGGCGGTGCTGGCCGGCATGGCCGAGCCCTGGGTGATCGCCGTCGTGCCGGCGCTGACCACGCTGCTGCTGGAAGACCTGGCCATTGCCGCCGGTGTGGCCGTGGCGCTGCCGATCATCGTGCTGGCAGCCGCCGTGCCGCTGTATCGTCACCTCCGAATCCGCTTCAAACGTCCGCAGGGCCAGACGCCATGAACAATCTTCACGCCGCGCCGCAGGCGCTGCTGCTGGCAGCCAACGACGCCACGCTGGAAGAGCGACCGCCGGCCGTGCGCCCGCACCAGGGCATGCCGCCGTTCGATCAGGGCCGCCCGCCGCTGAGCTTTTTCGAGTTCTGGCCGATGTGGGCCTTCTATCCGCCGGTGATGCTCTATGCGGGCTGGCTGATGCTGCGCTACCGTGGCGCGCTGCTGCCGACGGTGGCCAACCCCTCGTTCCCGGGCGGCGGCTTCTTCGGCGAATCGAAGGCCGAGATACTGGCGCTGGCGACGGCCCATATGCCCGAGTGGGTGGCGCCTTTCGTGCGCATCGAGCGGCCACCCACCGCGCCCACCGGGGCGGTGGCAGATCCAGGTGCCGAGACGCGGGCCGCGATGGCCACACTGGCCTCCGCCGGCCTGTCTTTGCCGGTGGTGGCCAAGCCCGATCTCGGCTGCCGCGGCGCCGGTGTCAGGCTGGTGCGCAGCATGGCCGACCTGCAGGCCTGTCTGCAGGTCTTCCCGCGCGGCGCGCGCCTGCTGCTGCAGCGCCTGATGCCCTTCGAAGCCGAGGCCGGCATTTTCTATTGCCGGCGGCCCGGAGAGGCCCGCGGGCGCATCGTGTCGATCACTCTGAAGTACTTTCCCCAGGTCACCGGCGACGGCCGGCACACGCTGCGGCAGCTGATCCTGGACGACCCGCGCGCCGGCAAGCTGTCCCATCTGTACCTGAAGCGCCACACGGCCAGGCTGGACGAGGTGCCTGCACCAGGCCAGGCCGTGAGGTTGGCGTTCGCCGGCAGCCACAGCCGAGGCGCCATCTTCCGCAACGGCACGCACCTGGTCACGCCGGCGATGGAAGCCTGTTTCGACGACATCGCCCGGCGCCTGCCCGAGTTCCACTTCGGCCGTTTCGGCGTGCGCTTCGAGGACTTCGCCGACCTGCAGGCCGGCCATGGATTCACCATCGTCGAAATCAATGGTGCCGCTGCCGAAAGCACCCACATCCGGGACCGCCGCACCGGCCTGCTGCAGGCCTGGCGCGACCTGATGCGTCAGTACCGCTGGCTCTTCGAGATCGGCCACGCCAACCGGGCGCGCGGTTTCAAGGCCATGAGCCTGACCGACTTCATGCGCGACTGTTGGCGCGAGAAACTGCTGACGCCGCTGTACCCGGCGACCGCTTGAGAGTCTGGGCGCTCGTCTCAGCGCTGCGAGGGCTCGCCGCGCCCCAGCTTCTTCATGGCCTGGCGCAGAAAGCCCATCTGGCCGTCGACGTCGCGGCAGGTCTGGCACACCACATAGTGCAGGCTCAGGCGTGCCCGCTCCGGCGGCGAGAGCAGTTTGTCCTGGCCTTCGCTGATCAGCCGCGACACGGTCTTGCAGTCGAGGTCGTCGATCATCTTTGCCCTCTGAACCAGTTGCCGTCCAGACATTCAGGCAACTGCATGTGCGCACGGTAGAGCATCACGCCGCAGTTGTTGGCCGTGATGCCGAGTTACTGGCAGATGTCTTCGGTGTCGCGCTCCAGCCATTCGCGCATCATGAAGACGCGGCCGACCTTTGCCTGCAGGCGGTCGACGCAGAGTTTCAAGGCCTCGAAGAACTGGCTCTGTTCGAGTGCTCGCTCGGGCTGCTGCCAGGCCGACGGCGGCTCCTGCCAGTGGCCGTCTTTCTGGAACAGGGCGTCGAGCGCATCGTCCAGGCTCTGCTCGTCCAGCGGTTCGATGTGGACCTCTCGGCCGCGCAGGCGGATGCCGTCGATGATCTTGAACTTCAGGATGCCCGTGGCGTAGGTGCGCAGCGAACTGCGGCCCTCGAAGTTATCGGGCTTCTCGAGGATGGCCAGCAGGGGCTCGGACACCACGTCTTCGGCCATGCTGTCGTTGCGCAACTGCGTTTGGCGAATCGCAGCAAGGGCGCGTGCAGCGCGGCGAGTTCAGATTCAAGGTTCATGGCGGTGAACAGCGGTGATCGATTGCATCTGACGGGTGCATCGATTGTGGTGCAGGCCACTCGCGGGCACGGTGCCACGGGCGCGCGGCGACTGTAGCGCCGCCAGGGCTGCCTTCCGCGTGCTGCAGTGGGTGCTGTCGGGAGGGCGCTGCGCCACGCAGCCGTGGTCACCGCACGCCGCCACCATCGTCATCGGTCTGGCCTTCGTCACACTGCTGCTGCTGGCCGGTGCCCGGGCCTGCACCTACGTGCTGGCCGACCTGGCACGCGGCAAGGCGGGCAGCCTGCCGGCGCAGGTGCTGCTGGCGCTGGCGCTGCTGTGGCCCTGCGCCTGGGCTTCGTTCGGACCCATGTGCGCGGCGGTCGCGGTAGGGTTGGGCGTGTCGTCAAGGCTGCGCCGGGACGCCAGACGCCGAGACGCCCGCTACGGCAGCTCGAAGCTCAACGTCACCGTGCCGCTGATCGCCGCGGCGGCGTCGAAACTTCGTTCGCTGACATGCACCACACGGCGCCCCGCCTGCCGTTCCACCACCACCAGCGTCGAACAACGGGTGCCGTAAGCGGCGCCCTCGCCGCCCGGCGCGGCCATGTGGATGAAGGCCGGCGACAACTGGCGCTCGCGTTCCAGCGGCACGCCGGTCGACGGCAGTTCGGCGTCGGGCGCGACAGCACGGTCGGCCAACGCGTCGAACAGCGTGTCGGCCAGGTCGGCTGCAGGGCCGCCTTGGGCCACCGCATCGGCCAGCCGCTGTTTCAGCCGGGTCAGCTTCGGCCAGGGCGTGTCGAGCGAGGCGTTCGACACCGCGTGCACGCCGGGCCCGGCCAGGCGCTGCTGCGGCGGCCGGTTGGTCGCCCACGCGCAGGTCTCTCCCTGCAGGTCAGCCAGGATCAGGTTGAAGCCGTTGCGCGGTTCCCGGGCGATGCCCTGCAGCCAGGCGGCATCGTCACCGTGGCCCGGGTCGCGCCGCAGGCCCTGCAGCACCAGCGCGCCGCGTGAGGGCGCGGCGGGGTCGAAGCGCCCGGGCTCGCGCACATTCGTCACGAGCGCCAGCCGCCCGGCCGCGTTCAGCGCCAGCCAGGTGCCGCCCGCCGACAGGTCGCGGCCGCTCAGCACGGCATCCTGACCGGGCACCGGCCGCCACCAGGCCAGCGGCGCGGCAGGGCGGTCGAAAAACTCGTCGCGGTTGGACGCCAGCACCCAGGGGAAGCGGGAATCCGGATTGATGGAGAGAGCGGCCAGACACATGCGGCGGATGGTAAAGGCGCGAAGAGCCGGAAGCGGCTTGGCCGTATCTTCTATCCTCGAGCCACCCGCATTGCACACCCCTTCAGAACATGCTCCAGCACACGACGCCCATCGATTCCCAGACCCCGCGCCCGACGCAGCCCAGGCGCGTTTTCGTGCTGGGCGCCACCGGCACCATCGGCCGCGCCACCGTGGCCGCACTGGTCCGGCGAGGCCACGAGGTCGTGTGTTTCGTGCGCCCGCGCGCCGGCGTGGGCGGCCGCCTTGCGCCGGCCGACAGTGCGCGGCTGCTGCCCGGCGCCACGGTGCGGCTGGGTGACGCCAGCGACCCGGTTTCGCTGGCCCGCGACGGCTTCCAGGGCGAGCCTTTCGATGCCCTCGTGTCGTGCCTGGCGTCGCGCACCGGCGCGCCGAAGGACGCCTGGGCGATCGACCACCAGGCGCATGTGCATGCGCTGGCAGCCGCCCGGCATGCGGGCGTCACGCAGGTCGTGCTGCTGTCGGCGATCTGCGTGCAAAAGCCGCTGCTCGCCTTTCAGCAGGCCAAGCTGGCTTTCGAAGCGGTGCTGACGGGATCGGGCCTGACCTATTCGATCGTCAGGCCGACGGCGTTCTTCAAATCGTTGTCGGGCCAGGTCGAGCGGGTGAAGCGCGGCAAGCCCTTCCTGGTGTTCGGCGACGGCCGCCTGACCGCCTGCAAGCCGATCAGCGACGGTGACCTGGGCGACTACATGGCGCGTTGCCTGGACGACCCGAGCCTGCACGACCGGGTGCTGCCGATCGGCGGGCCGGGCGAAGCTATCACGCCGCGCCAGCAGGGAGACAGGCTGTTCGAGCTGCTCGGCCGGCCGCCGCGCTTCAAGCAGGTGCCCGTGGGCCTTCTCGACGCCATCATCGGCGTGCTGGGCACGGCGGGGCGTGTGTTGCCGGCGCTGGCCGAAAAAGCCGAACTGGCGCGCATCGGCCGCTATTACGCCACCGAGTCGATGCTGGTGCTGAACCCCGCCACCGGCCGCTACGACGCCGACGCCACGCCGTCGACCGGCAGCGAGACGCTGTTCGATTTCTATGCAGGCCTGTTGAGCGGCGCAGTGGCGCCGGAGCGCGGCGACCACGCCGTGTTCTGAGGCTTCAGGCCGACTGCGCAGGCGCTTCGTTCCAGCGCAGCTGCCGGTCATCGAAGCCGCCGGCCAGTATCGGCTTGATCACCTCGAAGTAGGGCGGGACGTCGTAGTCACGCGGCACGTACAGGCAGTGGTGGCGCACATGCAGGATCTCGTCCACGCAGGCGGGGCACAGCAGGCCGTCGCTCGGCCGCCGCTCCACGGTGGGCAGGATCGGATACCGCACGGACGCGAAAGCCTGGGCGATCAGCGTGGCGCAGATCGCGCGTGTCGGGTCGCCGCTGCCCAGCGGCACCGGCGGCGTGGGCATCAGGTAGCGCAGCAGGTCGAACACGTTGCGCAGGTCGTAACGGTGGCCGATGCGCGCCACCGCATGGCGGACGACGCCCGCCGCATCTTCGGCCGACAGGCTGGCCGGCCACAAACCGCCTTTTCGACGGCTTGTAAGAAGTGGAGGTTGCTCTCGACACATGCAGCGGGGCAGGCAATTTCGGCCGGCTCTCGACCCGCAGTCACCCGCCCGCCATGGGCGCGCCAAGAGGTGCCGCAAGGCCAGGGCGCGAAAGACCTCAACCTCCAGGAAATTCGAATGTCCACGAAACAGATCGTCACCGCACTCGCCGCTACCCTGATGCTCGGCCTGACCGCGCTGCCCGCGATGGCCGAGACCCAGGCCGACATGTCCTTCGACGGCATGACCGCCATGTCGCGCATGGACTAGAACGAGGACGGCATGGTGTCGAAGCAGGAATTCCTCGACATGATGTCCGCCGTGTGGGACGAGAAGACCAAGAAGATGAAGATGAAGGACGGCAAGATGAACGGCGAGGACTTCAAGCAGATCCTGATGTACCTGAAGGCCGGCAGTTGAACGGCCGCTGACCGTCGCGACCCCAGCGACACCACCCGGCGCCACGGCCGGGTGGGATTCCGGAGCGGTCGACCCGAAGAGTCGCCCATGACCGCCCCCTGCTGGCGACGAAGCTCTTTGCAACCCGCCGCAGCTTCGCGGCGTGGAACGCCAGTGTCTGATGCAGCGGCTGGACGATTGCCGCCTGCCCAGCTGCGCGACAGTCGGCGTGCTGTTGGATTTCCTGCTCGACCACATGCCCGCGTCGTTGCATCTCGTGATCGCCTGGCGGGAAGTGGACACGAATTTCAGACGATAGGGGGCCGGCGCTGCACAGCCTGCATGGGCAACACAATGGGTTGACCCGCCTGGCGATCGACGTCGATCCGCTGGCGATCTGAGTTAAGCTTTGACCCTGTTCTGGTCGCCCGAGGTGGTCCGTAATGAAGATGAATGTGCAACAAGCCAAGGCCCAGTTGTCACGCCTGGTGGATGCCGCCTTGATGGGCGATGAGGTCATCATCGCCAAGGCCGGAAAACCCTGTGTGCGGCTGGTGCCACTGGACCAACCGGCGCGCCAACCGGGCTCGGCCAAACGCAAGGCCGCGCTCACGCCCGCGTTCTTCGAGCCCTTGCCAGAAGACGAGTTGGTGGCTTGGAATGGCCGCTGAGGCTGGGGCGCCCAAGCAACCCAAAGCGCCCAGGGCGCGAACTCCCCGCAGCGCCGCCACCAAGCGTGCCGGCGCGGCCGAACTGGCTGAAAGCCAGCCGCTGTTGCTAGACACCCATGCCCTGCTGTGGTGGCTGCTGGACAGCCCCGAACTCAGCGCTGGCGCTCGTCAGGCCATCGCCAATCCGGCACGCCGGGTATGGGTCAGCGCGGCCAGTGGGTGGGAGTTGGCCACCAAGTTCCGCATCGGCAAGTTGCCGCAGGCCGAAGACATCGTCGTCAACCTGCCGCAATATCTGCGCAAGCAGCGCTTCGAGGCGCTGCCGATCAACGTGGAACACGCGCTGTTGGCCGGCCAGTGGCCGGGGCTGCACCGCGACCCATTCGACCGCATGCTGATGGCGCAGGCGCAGATCGAGCATGCGCTGGTGGTGACGCTCGATCCAGTGTTTGGTGAATACGGGCTGGCCGTGGTCTGGTAGCCAGACCCGAAGTTCAAAAGAAACACCGCGGGAGGCAGTTGGCATGTAGCAGCTAAAAACAGCGTTGAGGCCCTAGGTCCGCAGCTTTCTTGAGCGAAAGCCTGATGCCGACACCACCTCGGTGCCGGTGCCGGCGGACCTGACCGCAATGCCGTCCACCGCGCGTCGCTGTCATAGCCGGCAGCGGCAGCACCCACGCTCAAGCTTCGCGGCGTGGAACGTCAGCGCCTGGTCCAGCGCCTGGACGCCGGCCCGCAGCGCGGCTTCAGTCCGCCGGCGGCGCCTGCCCTGCCACCAGCATCACCACCGAACGCGGCCCCACCTGGTGGGTCGGGCCGGCCACCGGTTGGCCTTCTTCGGCAGCCACGATGTCCATCGGCGACGCCAACGTGGTGTCGATGATGCGGCGCCAGCCGCCGGCCACCGCCCAGCCCGGCAGCGCGGGCAGTTCGAAGGCCAGCGGCTCCCACCAGGCATTCAGCGCGAAGTGCATCAGCAGGCCGCCCGTCAGACTGCTGGCGGTGACCGCCAGGCTGTGCGATTCATGGCCCGCGTCGGGCAGGTCGATGCGCACGCCGTGCAGTTGCACATGGGCATGGCTCATCAGTTCGGCCAGCGTCAGGTGGTGGTCGCTGCGCACCGACTCGCGCAGGAAACGCACCCGGATCAGCCCGCGCACGAAGCGCAGCAGGCCGGCGTGTCGCGCCACGTCGCGCCAGTCGAACCAGCTGACTTCGTTGTCCTGGCAGTAGGCGTTGTTGTTGCCGCGCTGGCTGCGCCCGACTTCGTCGCCCATCAGCAGCATCGGCGTGCCCAGCGAGAGCATGGTCATCGCCAGCAGGTTCTTCACCTGGCGGGCGCGCAGCGCCAGCACCCCGGGGTCGTCGGTCTCGCCTTCGGCGCCGCAGTTCCAGCTCAGGTTGTGGTCGCAGCCATCACGGTTGCCTTCGAGGTTGGCCTCGTTGTGCTTTTCGTTGTGGCTGACGAGGTCGTTCAATGTGAAGCCGTCGTGGCAGGTGACGAAGTTGATGCTCTGCGCAGGCTCGCGCGGCTTGGCGCCGTAGAGGTCGGGGCTGCCCATCAGGCGGTCGGCCAGGCGCGGCACCAGCGCCGGGTCGCCGCGCACGAAGGCGCGCACGTCGTCGCGGAAATGGCCGTTCCACTCTTTCCAGCGGTCGCCGAAGAACTGGCCCACCTGGTACAGGCCGGCGGCGTCCCAGGCCTCGGCGATCAGCTTGGTGCCGGCCAGCACGGGGTCGGACTCGATGTCCCAGAGCACCGGCGGGCTGGCCAGCGGCCGACCCTGCTCGTCGCGCGAGAGGATGGCCGCCAGGTCGAAGCGGAAGCCGTCGACATGCATCTCCCGCACCCAGTAGCGCAGGCTGTCGACGATGAGCCGCCGCACCACCGACTGGTTGGCGTTCAGCGTGTTGCCGGTGCCGGCGTAGTTGGCGTAACGGCCCGACTCGTCGAGCATGTAGTAGGTGCCGTCCGACAGGCCGCGCCAGCACAGCGTGGGGCCGTTCTCGTCGCCCTCGCAACTGTGGTTGAAGACGACGTCGAGGATCACCTCGAGCCCGGCGCGGTGCAGCGCCTTGACCATGTCGCGAAACTCGTCGAGCACCGAGAGCGCGTCCTCTGGCCGCGTGCCGTAGCCGGCGTGCGGGGCAAAGAACGACATCGGCGAATAGCCCCAGTAGTTGACCAGGCCGGCCGGCGCGTCCTGCATGTCGAACTGGAACACCGGCAGCAGTTCCACCGCCGTGATGCCCAGCGCCACCAGGTAGGGGATCTTCTCGATGAGGCCGGCGTAGGTGCCGCGCAGTCCGGGCGCCAGGCCCGAACTCGGGTGGCGCGTGAAGCCGCCGACATGCATCTCGTAGATGACGGTCTGCGCAAAGGCACGCCGCAGCGGCACGTCGCCCTGCCAGTCGTAGGCGGCGAGGTCGGCCACCACGCTCTTGCAGGCTTCGGCGTCGTTGCGCCCGGGCAGGCCGGCCGCCGCGCGCCGGTAGCCCGGCGGCACCGCGACGGCGCGGCCGTAGGGGTCGAGCAGCAGTTTGTCGGCGTCGAAACGCTGGCCGCGTCCCGGGTCGTGCGCGCCGTGGGCGCGCCAGCCGTAGAGCTGGCCCGGCCCGATGTCAGGCACGAAGACATGCCAGTAATGCCAGGTGCGGTTCTCGCGCGGGTCGAGCGCGATCACGTGCGACGGCTCGGCGGCGCTGGCTTGCGCGTAGAGCAGCAGGTCGAGCCTCTCGGCGCCACGCGCATAGACCGCGAAGTTGACGCCGCCGGCCACCGGCGTGGCGCCCAGCGGTTGTGCGCTGCCGCAGCAGGACGGCGGCGGCGCGTGCTCGATCAGGGTTCCGCTCAAGTCGTCCATCGTCGCTCCAGGACTGGATCTCCGAGCCTGAGTTTCACCCGGGTCATCTTCGCGCTCACGCGTTCGGCCTCGGCCGCCTTGCCAGCGGTCAGGCGGAGACCCTGAACATCTTCCAGCCCGGGCTTGCTGGCCCTTCGCTGCACCTGCGAACACATGTCATTCCCCCGCGCGCAGCGAACGGCCCGGTTTCAATGTGGAGGTCTGGCCCGCCTTTGCGGGAATCTAGAGCACGGCTGCCGGTGCGGGCTGCGATTGCTCAAGCCAGCCGGCGCCCGTCACGCCCTTCACGCCCTTCACGCCCGTCACATCACCGCGCCCAGCTGCCAGGGCACGAACTCGTTCTGTCCATAACCGTGCAATTCGCTCTTCGTCGCCCGGCCAGAGGCGGTGGCGAGCATCAGGCGGAAGATGCGCTCGCCCATCTGGTCGACGGTGTCGAGGCCGTCGACGATGCCGCCGCAGTCGATGTCGATGTCGTCCTGCTGGCGCACCCACAGCGCCGTGTTCGTGCTGAGCTTGAGCGAAGGGCTGGGCGCGCAACCGTAAGCCGACCCACGGCCGGTGGTGAAGCAGATCAGGTTGGCGCCGCCCGCCACCTGCCCGGTCGCCGACACGGGGTCGTAACCCGGCGTGTCCATGTAGTTGAAGCCGGGCGCCGTTACAGGCTCGGCGAACTCCAGCACGTCGACCAGGTTGGTGGTGCCGCTCTTCGCGATCGCCCCCAGGCTTTTTTCCAGGATCGTCGTCAGACCGCCGGCCTTGTTGCCGGCCGAGGGGTTGTTGTCCATGCGCATGTGGTTGCGCGCCGTGTACTGCTCCCACCAGCGGATGCGCGCCAGCAGCTTGTCGGCCACCCGGGTGCTGACGGCTCGCCGTGTCAGCAGGTGTTCGCCGCCGTAGATCTCGGGCGTTTCGCTGAGGATGGCGCTGCCGCCGTGGCGCACCAGGCGGTCGACCGCCGCGCCCAGCGCCGGGTTGGCGCTGATGCCGGAATAGCCGTCGCTGCCACCGCACTGCAGGCCGACGATGAGATGGCTGGCCGGCACCGCCTGGCGCCGCACGCGGTTGGCCTCGGGCAGCAACTGCCTGATGAGATCGATGCCGCGCGCCACGGTCTTCGCCGTGCCGCCCGTGTCCTGGATGTTGAACGTGACGAGGCGTGCACCTTCCGTCAGGCCTTCCTGGGCGATCAGGCCCTGGATCTGGTTGGTCTCGCAGCCCAGCCCCACCACCAGCACGGCGGCGAAGTTGGGGTGGCGCGCATAACCGCCCAGCGTGCGGCGCAGCACACGCAGCTCTTCGCCTTCACTGTCGGTCGCGCAACCCATGCCGTGGGTGAGCGCCACCACGCCGTCGACGTTCGGATAGTCGGCCAGCGACTCCGGATGCACGTCGCGCCGGAAGTGATCGGCGATGGCGTGCGCCGCCGTGGCCGAGCAGTTCACCGAAGTCAGCACGCCGATGTAGTTGCGCGTGGCCACGCGACCATCGTCGCGTCTGATGCCTTCGAAGGTGGCCGGCTCGGGCGAGAACGCGGTCGGCGTGGCGCCGGCGCCGGGCTCGTGCGCGCGGGCGAAGTCGCTGAACACCAGGTTGTGGGTGTGCACATGCTGGCCGGGCTGGATGGCCACGGTGGCCGTGCCGATGACCTGGTTGTAGCGGCGCACCGCCTCGCCCGCGGCGATGGCGCGGGTGGCGAGCTTGTGGCCCGGCGGCACCAGGCCCGCCACCGTGAGGCCCTCTTCTTCGAGCCGCGTGCCGCCGAGCAGCTGGCGCCGCGCGATGACCACGTTGTCGGCCGGATGGATGCGGATGCTGGGGCTGCTCATGGTGCGGGCCTCGGTTCGTCGCCGGTTCAGCTGTCGATCAGCTCGGGGTTCCAGGCGTGTACGCTCTGCTGCTGTTCGCCGAGCTTTTCGATGCCCAGGCGCATCACGTCGCCGGGTTTCAGGTAGACCGGACCCGGCTTGACGCCCATGCCCACGCCGGGCGGCGTGCCGGTCGTGATCAGGTCGCCCGGATAGAGCGTCATGAAGCGGCTGACGTAGCTCACCAGCTGAGCCACGTTGAAGATCATCGTCTTCGTGCTGCCGTTCTGGTAGCGGTGGCCGTTGACTTCCAACCACATCGCCAGCGCCTGCGGGTCGCCCACTTCGTCGGCCGTCACGAGCCACGGCCCCACCGGGCCGAAGGTGTCGCAGCCCTTGCCCTTGTCCCAGGTGCCGCCGCGCTCGATCTGGTATTCACGCTCCGACACGTCGTTGACGACGCAATAGCCGGCCACGTGCTCGAGCGCATCGGCCTCGTCCACGTAGCGCGCGGTGCTGCCGATCACCACGCCGAGCTCGACCTCCCAGTCGCTCTTGACCGAGCCCTGCGGCAGCACCACCGCGTGATGGCTGCCGACCGCCGAACTGGTGGGCTTGGTGAAGAGGATGGGCTCCTTGGGAATCGGCAGGTTGGATTCGGCCGCATGGTCGGCGTAGTTCAGGCCGATGCAGAGGAACTTGCCCATGCCCGTCCAGGGCACCGCCAGCCTGCCTTGCGGCACCACCGGCAAGGTGTTCACGTCGACGTTGCGCAAGGCGGCCAGGCCGGCCGGCGACAGCGTGACGGGCGTGATGTCGGGCAGCAGCGCGCTGAGGTCGCGCACCTGGCCGTCGGCGTCGAGCAGACCGGGTTTCTCTTGGCCCTTCGGGCCGTGGCGTAGCAATTTCATGATGTCCTTCGATGGTTGTGAATGGCCCATGAGTTCCCGATCAAGGCCTTGCGCGGATCCGGCTCCGCCGGTCCGCTGCAAGAGCCCCCTGGGGGGGTAGCGAGCGCAGCGAGCTTGGGGGCCTCCTCAATTACTCCAGCCGCCGTCGATCACCTGGCTGGTGCCTGTGGTGAAGCTCGACTCGTCGCTGGCCAGGTAGACGGCGAGAGCGGCGATCTCCTCCACACGGCCCAGGCGGCCGATGGGCTGGCGCTCGACGAAGAGCGCTTCGACCTCGGCCAGCGTCTTGCCGCTGGCCTTCGACTGCGCGGCGATGCGGTCCTGCAGCGAAGGCGACATCACCGTGCCCGGGCAAATGGCGTTGCAGCGGATGCCACGCGCGATGAAGTCGGCCGCCACCGCCTTCGTCAGGCCGATGACCGCGGCCTTGGTGGTGCCGTAGACGAAGCGGTTCGGCGCGCCCTTGATGCTGCCGGCGACCGAGGCCACGTTGATGATGGAGCCGCCACCGGCCGCAAGCATGGCCGGCAGGAAGGCCTTGATGGTGCGGAACGACGAGCGCACGTTGAGGTCGAAGGCGAAGCCCCATTCCTCTTCGCTGCAGTCGAGCACAGTGCCGGCGTGCACGAAGCCGGCGCCGTTGAAGAGCACGTTGACGTCCGGGTGCGCGGCGGCCGCGGCCAGCACCGCGGCAGCGTCGGTGACGTCCAGCCGCAGCGTGCTGATGCTGACCCCGCCGACCCCGCCGACCCCGCCGGCTTCACCCGCCAGCGATTCGAGCGCGGCAGCGTTGATGTCGGTGGCGATGACGCGCGCGCCTTCGCGCTGGAAGGCCAGCGCGGTGGCGCGGCCGATGCCCTGCCCCGCGGCGGTGATGAAGGCGGTCTTGCCTGCCAGACGGCTTGTCATGTCGGTAGTCTCCAAGTGATCGTCAGTTCAGAGTCCGAAGTCAGCCCGGCCCGACGAAGGCCCGGCGACCGGGCGAACGCCGTGGATCCGGCTCCGCCGCTCCACCCGCCCTGCCTCCTTGGGGCGGGCTGAGGCAGGCCAGGACGCCGCAGGCGCGTCAAGGGTGTTTTTCATCAACGCGGCACCAGCACGGCACCGCTGAGTTGTTCCTGCGCCTCGACCAGCGAGGGCACGTACTTCCTGCCGTGGCCGAGCGCGCTGGCGATCGCCAGCGACTGGTGCACCGCCTCGCCCACCACGCTGGGGATCGACAGCCCCTCGGCCAGGTGGGTGTAGTAGCGCACGTCCTTGCGCGCGTTGTCGAGCTCGAACTTCAAGCCCGCCATGTCGCCGTGCAGCGTCTTGGCCATGGCCTGGAAGATGCCCGAGTTCACTGCGCCCGCCGACACCAGTTCGACCAGTTTCTTCGGGTCGATGCCGGCGCGCTGGCCGACTGCGAAGGCCTCGGCGGTGGCCGTGCAGATGGCCTGCGCAATGAAGTTGTTGAGCAGCTTGATGATGTGGCCGGCACCCGGCCCGCCGACGTGGAAGACGTTCTCGGCGAAGCAGTGCAGCAGCGGCTGCAGGCGGGCGAAGACGGCGTCGTCGGCGCCCACCATGACGTTGAGCTTGCCGGCCTCGGCCTCGACGGGGGTGCGCGCCAGCGGCGCATCGACGAACGACACGCCGGCAGCGGCGCAGCGTTCGCGCAGGCGCGTCGTCGACTCGGGCTCGCTGGTCGAGCAGTCGACGATCAGCAGGCCGGATTTCGCGCCACGCAGCAGGCCCTGCTCGCCGAGCAAGGCAGCCTCGACCTGCGGCGTACCGGTGACGCAGAGGAAGACGATCTCGCAGGTCTGCGCCAGCGCGGCCGGCGTGGCCGCCTCGGTGGCGCCGGCCGCCAGCAGGTCGGCCACACGCTCGCGGTTGCGGTGCACGGTGAGCGCCAGCGCGTGGCCGCGGGCAAGCAGGTTCTTCGCCATGCCGTGCCCCATGAGGCCGCTGGCGCCGATGAAACCGATGGAACTCATTCGATGTCTCCTTGAAGATGGGCCGCGTCGAGTTCGGCGCGGCTGGGCAGACCTTCGGTGTCGCCGGGCGACTGCACGGCACGGGCGCCGATCCAGGCGCCGCGCCGCACGGCGTCGATCAGCGGGCGACCTTCCAGCAACGCGCTGATCAGGCCGACCGCGAAACCGTCGCCGGCACCCACGGTGTCGACCACGCGCTCCACCGGAAATGCAGGCAGTTGGCCGCGCCCACCGTCGCCGTCGAACCAGGCGCCCGCCGCGCCGAGCTTGACCACCACGAGCCTGGCGCCGCGCTTGCGGTAGAACGTGGCGATGCCCTGCGGGCTTTCGCATCCGGTCAATTGCCGGCCTTCTTCCAGCCCCGGCAGCACCCAGTCGCAGCGCGCCGCCAGATGATTCAGCGTGTCGCGCATGACGGCGGCCGTTGGCCAGAGCGCCGGCCGCAGGTTGGGGTCGAAGCTGATCGTGCGGCCACGCTCACGCATGATGTCGATCGCCCTGTGGGTGGCCAGCAAGGTGTTCGGCGCCAGCGCCGGGAACACGCCCGTCACGTGCAGGTGGCGTGCGCTGCCCAGCCAGCCGGCGTCGATGTCATCCACAGAAAAACGGCTGGCCGCCGAGCCTTGCCGGTGGTACTCGATCGGCGGGTCGCTGCCGTCGTCGACGCGGCCCTTGAACATGAAGCCGGTGCGCTGCGCCGGGTCTTGAACCACCTGCGCGCAGTCGATGCCGGCCCGCGTGAACTCGGCCAGCAGGAAGCGCGACATCGAATCGCTGCCGAGCCGGCTCAGCCAGCCCACGCGAAGGCCCAGCCGGGCGAGCCCCGTGGCCACGTTGGTCTCCGCACCGGCGGTGCGCTTGTCGAAGCGCCGCACTTCTTCCAGCCGGCCGGCCTCCGTGGCCGCCAGCAGCAACAGCGCCTCACCGAGCGTGACGACGTCCATCCCGGATGTTCTCAGCCGCGCCCGACGAAAGGCATCTTGGTGGCCATCACGGTCATGAACAGCACGTTGGCCGTGAGCGGCAGGCTGGCCATCGCCATGAAGGTGTCGGTGACGGCCGAAAGCTCCATGCGGTCTTCCGGCTTGATGCTGCCATCGGCCTGCGGCACGCCCTTCACCATCTTCTCGGTCATGTCGCTCGCGACGTTGCCGATGTCGATCTGGCCGACCGCGATGTCGAAGGGCCGGCCGTCGAGCGCGGCCGCGCGCGTCAGACCGCTGATCGCGTGTTTGGTGGCGGTGTAGGCGATCGAACCCGGCCGCGGCGCGTGCGCCGAGATCGAGCCGTTGTTGATGATGCGCCCGCCCATCGGCGACTGCGCGCGCATCAGCCTGAAGGCTTCGCTGAGACAGAAGAACGCGCCGTTCAGATTGGTGTCGACGGCATTGCGCCAGGCCGTGGCGCTCAGTTCATCGGGCGTCGTCGCGGGCAGCGAGATGCCGGCGTTGTTGAACAGCAGGTCGAGCCGGCCGTGGCGCTGGCGGATGGCCTGGAAGATCGCGGCCACCGAGGCCTCGTTCGTCACGTCGCAGGGGATGGCGACGGCGCGGCTGCCGGCCGCGCCGGCGTCGGCAATGGCCGCTTGCAGGGCCTCGATGCGGCGGCCGGTGAACACCACCTGCCAGCCGGCGTTCAGCAGCGCGGTGGCGCAGCCCTTGCCGATGCCCGAGCCGGCGCCGGTGACGAGTGCGATCTTGTTCATGCTCATGTGGAATCCGATGGATGGAGTCGCGTTGGCGACCGGTGTTGGGCGGGTGGGGTCGACCGTGACGACGATGCAGTCAGCGATGCAATCAGCGCTGCAGTCAACCGCGCCTGCCGGTCAATGATTGTCCTTGGGCACCGCCGACCCGCGTTTGCCACGCAGGAAGTCGAGGTCGGCGCCTTCGTCGGCCTGCAGCACATGGTCGATGTAGAGCTTCCAGTAGCCGCTGGTCATCGCCGGCGGCGGCGCGGTCCAGGCCGCGAGCCGCTGCGCCAGTTCGGCCTCGTCCACATGCAGGTGCAGGCGGCGCCCGGGCACGTCGAGCGTGATCAGGTCGCCGTTTCTCACCACCGCCAGCGGCCCGCCGGCAGCCGCCTCGGGCGAGGTGTGCAGCACCACGGTGCCGTAGGCCGTGCCGCTCATGCGGGCGTCGCTGATGCGCACCATGTCGGTGATGCCGCGCCGCAGCACTTTCGGTGGCAGCGGCATGTTGCCGACCTCGGCCATGCCGGGGTAGCCCTTCGGGCCGCAGTTCTTCAGCACCAGAATGCAGGTCTCGTCGACGTCGAGGTCTTCGTCGTCGATGCGGGCACGGAAGTCTTCGCTGCCTTCGAACACCACCGCGCGGCCGGTGTGGGTCATCAGCGCCGGAGTGGCCGCGCTGGGTTTGATGACCGCGCCGCGCGGCGCCAGGTTGCCGCGCAGCACGGCGATGCCGGCCTTCTCCTTGAAGGGCTCGGCCATCGTCTTGATGACGCGGGCGTCGAAGTTCTGCGCGCCCGCGACGTTCTCGCCCAGCGTGCAACCGTTCGCGGTGACGGCACCCGTGTGCAGCAGGTGGGCAATCTCCTTCATCACCACCGGCAGGCCGCCGGCGTAGCAGAAGTCTTCCATCAGGTGCTGACCCGAGGGCTGCAGGTTCAGCAGGCAGGGCAGTTCGCTGGCGAGACGGTCGAAGTCGTCGAGGCCGAGCGGCACGCCGATGCGGCCGGCAATCGCGATCAAATGGATCACCGCGTTCGTGCTGCCACCGATGGCGGCCAGCGTGCGGACGGCATTCTCGAACGCTTCACGCGTCAGGATGCTGCTGAGCTTCTGGTCTTCATGCACCATGTCGACGATGCGCCGGCCGGCGTTGCGCGCCAGCACGTTGCGCCGGCCGTCCACCGCCGGCCAGGTGGCGTTGCCGGGCAGGCCCACGCCCAGCGCCTCGACCATGCAGGCCATGGTGCTGGCCGTGCCCATGGTCATGCAGTGGCCGTGGCTGCGGTGCATGCAGCTTTCGGCCTCGAAGAAGTCGGTCAGCTTCAGGCTGCCGGCGCGCACCTGCTCGCTCATGCTCCAGACGTCGGTGCCGGAGCCGAGTTCCTGGCCGCGCCACTTGCCGTTCAGCATGGGACCGCCGCTGACGCCGATGGTCGGCAGGTCGACGCTGGACGCCCCCATCAGCAGCGCCGGGGTGGTCTTGTCGCAGCCCATCAGCAGCACCACGCCGTCGAGCGGGTTGCCGCGGATGCTCTCCTCCACGTCCATGCTGGCGAGGTTGCGGTACAGCATGGCAGTGGGCCGCAGCAGGGTCTCGCCGAGCGACATGACCGGGAACTCGAGCGGGAAACCGCCCGCTTCATAGACGCCGATCTTCACCTGCTCGGCCAGCGTGCGGAAGTGGCTGTTGCAGGGGGTCAGTTCGCTGAAAGTGTTGCAGATGCCGATGACCGGCCGGCCGTCGAACTGATCGTGCGGCACGCCTTTGCCCTTGACCCAGCTGCGGTAGGAAAAACCGTCGCGGTCCTGGCGGCCGAACCATTGCTGGCTGCGCAGTTCTTCAGGCTTCTTCTTCGGCTTGGCGCTCATGGCGTGCTGGCTTTCCCGGGTGGGACGGGCGATGATTTGATCCTATTATGGTATGACCATTGACCGCAGCCAGCGGTAGAACCCCTAGGAGAACCCGGTGTCCGACGCCTCCCCATCCACCCGAGTTGCCAGCCCGGCAGACAAGCCCGCCGTGCTGGCCGTGGCGAGACTCTCGCCTTTGCTGGTGCCACAACTGAACGCCGCATTCAAGCTCCATGACCGCTCGAACGAGACCGAGCCCGATGCCTTCGTCGCCACCGCGCCGTCGATCCGTGCCATCGCCGCCAGCGGCGAGTCGAAGGTGGGCGCCGACCTGCTGGCGCGGCTGCCGGCCCTCGAGATCATCTCGGTGATGGGCGTCGGCTATGACGGCATCGACGTCGCCGCCGCAAAGGCGCGCGGCGTGGTCGTCACCCACACGCCGAACGTGCTGAACGACGACGTTGCCGATCTGGCGCTGGGCCTGATGCTCTGCGCCGCCCGCCAATTGCCCTCCGCCGACCGCTACGTGCGCGCCGGTGAATGGCCGAAGGGTCCGATGCCGCTGGCGCGCAAGATGGCGGGCGCCCGGCTCGGACTGGTCGGCATGGGCCGCATCGGGCAGGCGATCGCGCAGCGGGCGCTGGCCTTCGGCATGTCGGTGGCATACACCTCGCGCAACCCGCGCCCGGGCGTGCCTTACCGCCACCTGCCGAGCGCCACCACGCTGGCATCCGGATGCGACTTCCTCGTCGTCATCACGCCCGGCGGCGCGGCGACCCGCCACCTGATCAACGCCGAGGTGCTGACCGCGCTCGGCAGCCAGGGTTTTCTGATCAACGTGGCGCGCGGTTCGGTGGTGGATGAGGCCGCGCTGATCGACGCCCTGGAGCGCGGTGTCATCGCCGGCGCCGGGCTCGACGTCTTCGAGAACGAGCCGCAGGTGCCCGAGCGGCTGCGCGCGCTGCCGCAGGTGGTGCTGACGCCGCACATCGGCAGCGCCACCGGGCAGACCCGCCAGGCCATGGCCGACCTCGCCGCGGCCAACCTGCTGGCGCACTTCGCAGGGCGGCCGCTGCCGTCGCCGGTGCCCGAGTGCCAGTGACCGGGGCTGGCCGTGCCGGCGCCTTGCGGGAAACCCCGAATCAAGCGCACTGACAATGGTCATACGATAAGACCACAGGCATCCGTGCCCGTACCACCCGAGGAGACAAATACATGCAACTGAAGAAAACATGGATCGCCTGTGCGCTCGCCGCTGCCGGGCTTATCGCCGCAAGCCCGGCCTTCGCCCAGGAGAAGCTCACCGTCTGGTGGGTGAAGGGCTTCTACAAGGCCGAAGACGAAGCGCTCTTCGCGGCCATCAAGAAGTTCGAGGAAAAGAACAAGGGCATCAAGATCGAACTGTCGCAGTACCCGATCCAGGACATGATCCCGAAGACCGTCGCAGCGCTGGATTCGGGCAGCCCGCCCGACGTCGCTTACGCCGACGTGTACGACTTCCAGGTCACCGCCAAGTGGGCCTTCGACGGCAAGCTTGAAGATGTGTCGAGCGTCATCGACCCGATCCGCGCCAAGTTCGAGCCGGCCGCGCTGTCCACCACCTTCCTCTACAACAACGTGGCGCAGAACCGGGCCTATTACGCCTACCCGATCAAGCAGCAGACCATGCACATCCAGTACTGGAAGGACATGCTGACCGAGGCGGGCTTCCAGGCCAGCGACATTCCCACCGACTGGAAAGGCTACTGGAGCTTCTGGTGTGACAAGGTCCAGCCCGCCTACCGGCAGAAGTCGGGCAACCGGGGTTTCGGCATCGGCATGCCGATGGGCGTGGATTCGAGCGACTCGTTCTTCTCGTTCCTCACCTTCATGGATGCCTACAACATCAAGCTGGTGAACGACTCGGGCAAGCTGCTGGTCGACGACCCGACCGTGCGGCAGGGTTTGATCAACGCGCTCACCGACTACACCGCGGTCTACGGCAAGGGCTGCACGCCGCCGTCGTCCACCAGTTGGAAGGACCCGGACAACAACGTCGCCTTCCACAACAAGACGACCGTGATGACGCACAACGCCACCATCTCGATCGCCGCCAAGTGGCTCGACGACATGAACAACGCCACGCTGACGCAGGCCCAGCGTGACACCGCCAAGGCCAACTACACCGAGAAGATCGCCACGGCAGGCTTCCCGAACAAGCCCGACGGCACGAAGATGACCTACCGCGCGGCGGTGAAGACCGGCGTCATCTTCAAGGAGGCCAAGAACAAGGTGGCCGCGAAGAAGTTCGTTGCCTTCCTGCTCGAAGAGGCCAACCTCACGCCCTATGTGGAGGGCTCGCTCGGCCGCTGGTTCCCGGTGCAGAAGACGGCACAGCAAAGTGCATTCTGGAAGACCGACCCGCACCGTCTGGCCGTCTACAACCAGTTCATGAGCGGCACCACGCCGTTCGAGTTCACGAAGAACTACAAGTTCACGGTGCTCAACAATGAAAATGTGTGGGCCAAGGCGATGAACCGCATCCTCAACGAGAAGGTGCCGGTCGACAAGGCGGCCGACGAGATGATCGCCCGCATCAAGACCGTGGCCGGAAATTGAGCACGCCCCCCGGAGCGGCCGGAGGCCGCTCCCCCCTCAAGGGGGGCCGCGCCGGCAGCCCGGCATAGCCGGTTTCACGGCGCGCGCTTGGAAGCAGGCGGCGCTGCGGGCGGCGCGCGCCCCGAATGGTTTACGAGGTCTCTATGAGTACGACTGCACTGCCCGCTGCACACGGCGCGCCTCCGCCGGCCAAGCCCCTTACCACCTGGGAGTTCTGGGGCCGCTTGCTTGTAGTGCCCTATCTGCTGATCTTCCTGATCTTCGTGCTCTACCCGGTGTGTTACGGCCTCTGGCTGGCGCGCCACCCGGCGAGTTACGTCAAGCTGATGGAAGACCCGATCTTCTTCCGCACCGCCATCAATACCGTGGTGTTCCTGCTCGTCGCCATCAACATCAAGATGGCGATCGCGCTGGTGCTTTCGGGCTTCTTCATACAGTCTCGCTGGTGGATCAAGGCGCTGTCGCTGCTGTTCATCCTGCCCTGGGCGGTGCCGTCGATTCCCACCATCCTGTCGGTGCGTTTCATGCTCAACCCCGAGTGGGGCGTGATCAACCAGACCATCTTCCGCATGACCGGCCTGGACGGCCCGAACTGGCTGAACGACCCGACACTCGCGCTCAGCCTTTCGATGCTGATGCACATCTGGAAGTCACTGCCGTTCTGGACGCTGATCCTCATCGCCGGCCGTCTGGCGATACCGGCCGAGCAGTACGAGGCGGCTTCGGTCGACGGCGCAACCGGCTGGCAGAAGTTCAAGTACATCACCTGGCCTTCGATGCGCACGATGTACCTGACGTCGACCATCCTGTCGATGATCTGGACCTTGGGCGACTTCAACTCGGTCTACCTGCTGACGGGCGGCGGGCCCGCCGATCTCACCCACGTGCTTGCCACGCTGGGCATCCGCTACCTGCGGCTCGATCAGGTCGACCTGGCGATGGCCTCGATCGTCGTCGCGCTGCCGCTGGTGCTGCCCCTGGTGTATTTCATGATGAAGAGGCTGTCGAAATGATGCTTTCGGATCTGCTTCGTTCGTGGCCCGGGAGGTCCGCATGAGCAAGGGCATCACGCTCAAGAAGGTGACCACCGAGGCCAAGCTGCTGCTCATCGGCATCCCGGTGTTCCTGTGGACCATCATCCCGGTCTACCACCTCTTCCTGTTCGCCATCTCCGAGCGCGACACGGCCACCTCGGGCCGCTTGTGGCCGAAAAACCCGACGCTGCAGAACTTCGACATCGTCTTCAACCAGAAGCACTTCTACCTCGACCACTTCTGGCTGCAGATGGGCAACTCGGTGCTGATCGCCGTCGCGGTGGGCGCGATCACGCTGTTCATCGCCACCTCGGCGGCCTTCGCCATCAGCCGGCTCAAGGTGCGTGGCGGCCGCACGGTGATGAATTTGGCGCTGTTCACCTACTTCATTCCGGCCGCCTTCCTGGCCGTGCCCATGTACAAGACCATGGGCAACTACGGGCTGCTGAACAGCCAGTGGGCGCTGATCCTGGCGATGGTGACGATCGCGTCGCCGTACTGCATCTGGGTGCTCAAACAGGCCTCGGACAAGCTGCCCTGGGAACTGGACGAAGCCGCGCGCATGGACGGCGCCACGCCCCTGCAACTGTTCCGCCTCGTCTACCTGCCGTTGATGGTGCCGAGCCTGGTGGCCGTCGGCACCTATTCGCTTCTGCTGGCCTGGAACGAATACCTGTATGCCTTCCTGCTGCTGTCGAACGACAAGAAGGTGACGCTGGCGGTGGCGCTGGGCAGCTTCCTGTCGGCCGACGATTCGCCCTGGGAACTGCTGATGGCCACCGGCCTGATCTACGCGCTGCCGCCTGCGGCGATCTACTACACCTTCAAGCGCTACATGGTCGGTGGCCTCACCGCCGGTGCAGTCAAGAGCTGAGACTTCGAGAACATCCATGGCAACCGTCACTTTCCGCAAGATCGAAAAGGCCTACGGCAAGGTCAAGGTCATCCACGGCATCGGTTTCGACATCGCCGATGGCGAGTTCGTCGTGCTGGTCGGCCCTTCGGGCTGCGGCAAGAGCACGCTGCTGCGCATGCTGGCCGGGCTCGAGGAGATCACCGGTGGCGAAATCCTGATCGACGGCAAGGTCGTCAACGACCTCGAGTCGAAGGACCGCGACATCGCGATGGTGTTCCAGAGCTACGCGCTCTACCCGCACATGACCGTGGGCGAGAACATGGCCTTCAGCCTGAAACTGCGCAATGCCGACCGCAAGCTCACCGACGAGCGTGTCGACAAGGCCGCGCGCATTCTCAACCTCGACGCCCTGCTCGGCCGCTACCCGCGTGAACTGTCGGGCGGCCAGCGCCAGCGCGTCGCGATGGGCCGCGCCATCGTGCGCGACCCCAAGGTCTTCCTCTTCGACGAGCCGCTCAGCAACCTCGACGC
>Ga0105046_10003945_pt1 | contig 23605 bp, 26 predicted proteins | sample MAT03_FD_78385 | JGI IMG/M metagenome (GOLD analysis project Ga0105046, IMG submission 78385) | Freshwater microbial communities from Lake Fryxell liftoff mats and glacier meltwater in Antarctica - MAT-03 (megahit assembly) | ecosystem: Environmental > Aquatic > Freshwater > Ice > Liftoff...
CAGAACAACGAAAAGCGTAAAAAATGAAACCACAGAGCAAATGATGATTTCATCCTGAAGCCGGATGAAAGTAACATTTTCAGAAAAGGGAAGTTTTGATACCAATATCAGGTTCCGGACAACAAGCGCAAAAAATAGTGTAATGCCCAAGTTGCCGAAAAATTGCTTGGCCAATCGCTGTCCAATATTTTCTTTCCATGGCGTTTTTTCGTCAAGGTTTTTATTGTATTGACGAATGCAAATCAGAATAACAGCAGCAAGCAGAATGGTGCTTATGTGGGTCTGAAACTCAAGACCCCAATTGTAGTTTTTATAAACGAATGTCAGTAATGAATTAACTACCAGTATGCTTAGTTCAGCAACTAGTAAAATAGAAAGCCATTTCCAGACGGTAATCAAAAAACTTTTTGGCATTCAGTGTTTTATTGGCTTTGGTTTATTTCAAATGAAATTTCCAATTTGGCTGGAAATATAAAAAAGGAAACCTCAATCATTGATCAAGGTTTCCAGATTGGTTACTTCACAGTCACCGTTTTCGTGAAGCATTCACCATTTCTTGATATTGTAAACCGGTAATCACCTGGATCAAGTTCCATCATATTGAAATTCTGTTTTATGGAGTCTTCCTTGATGCGCTTGTTGAATATCATTCTGCCTTGGTCATCATAAACATTTACCTGAACGGGCTCCTTGTCATTTTTCAGTAAAATCAGACTTACACGTCCACTGGCATTTTGAAAAATATTGCTTTGAAAACTACGCACAGTGGCAGCGCTGCAGGCTGTGGCAGGTCTGTTTCCATTAGCATTGCATAATTTTTTATCCTGATCTCCTGCAAACACATTTCCTGTGAAGAAGGTAATTAAGACAATTGCAGACATAAATAAATGCATCGTTTTCATGGCCTTTTTGATTCAATCTTTTACTTCGTTTTTTGGATGATACAAAGGTGAAGCAAGACCAGAGGCTATGAAAGCAGAAAACAGGCAAACGCCGAATGGAAAAAGTGAATTGTAAATTGAAGGGGGCAAATTGTAAAAACCACCAACTCCCGATTGAGAGCCGTCAATTTTTAGCCTTCAGTTTATGGAAAATACTTTTTTGGTTAATGAATGTTTTATATTTTCATCATTCTAAAAAAGCAAAAGAACCTTGTTAAACTATTCTACAACCACAACCAGGTAACGAGAAAGACTCCAGAATTTTTCAGGATATGATATTTTAATATAGAACTGACCTTCTTTGGCAATGAAAAAATAAGAATCCGATGGGTGAGTCGTGATCACCTTCTTTTTCTTATATCTACCAAGTAGAAGCATTTTATCGGTTTTTAAGTTTAAAACTTTCATTCGATCTCCACCAAGTTTTTCACCCAATATTTTCACCTGTCCAATTCCGGCAATCCCGCCTTCTTTTTTGATAATACCTGCCTTTTCAAGTTCTTTCGAGGTGCCACGTATAAAATAAACCTTGTTGAGTTCCGTTTCCTTTTCTTCAATTAGCATTTGCTGTTGTTCAAGCTTTTGGCCTACACGGGCCAGCAATGTATCCTTTTGAGCCAATTGATTTTCCTTAAAAGTGACGGCATCCTTTAAACTTTTAACTTCAAGTTGTAGGTTAGAAAGCTGTTTTTTAAGCATCTCAATTTCGGTTTCTTTGGCTAAAAGAGTGACTTTCAAAGTTCTAATTGCAGATTGAAGCCCTGAAGCGTTTCCAGAACTTTTTACTTTCTTTTCTAAAATTTTGATGGAATTCTGATTTTGATCCAGTGCGATGTAGATATCGGCAATCAGGTTGTGGATACGTTCTTTTTGGGTAGTCCTGCCTTTTGTACTTAATGCAATCAACTTGGCTTTGTTGGTATCAATCGCAGTCAGATTTTTCTCAATTTGATCAAATTCTTTGGCAAAAGCGTCGGTTTCAGATTCTTTAGAAGCCAGCATTTCGGATAAAGAATCTCTATCTGAAAGTACTTTAATGTATTCTTTAGACTGTTTTACATCCGAACATGAGATGAGCACAAATCCGATTAGCCCTAGAAGATATTTAAAGTTCGTTTTCATATGGCCTGCAATCAAACAAAAAAAAGGAGGCAAAAGCCTCCTTCTTGAAAAAAATAGTGATAATTCTACTTAGAAATGCTCAAATTTTGCTGAAGCTGGCTTCCATCCATGAGCATTGCTCTCACATAGTAGATTCCTTCCGACCAGCTCGATACGTTTATTGCTTTGACTTCATTGTTGTCTTCTATATTGGTTTGTTGAACCAATTGCCCAAGGCTATTTCTGATTTCGACATTTCTGACTTTGCCAATTTTAGCCCCAAACTCCAAATTGATAACAGATCTGGATGGATTAGGCCAAACCCGTAACGAACCTTCGTTTGAAACCAATTCTGTTAAACTAGTGATGATCATAGTTCTAATGGCAGATCTAATTTTGCAACCAGTTGAAAATGTGACCTCTACACTGTAGTTTCCACTTTCTAAAATTGTATATTTTTGTCTGTTGGCACCCGAAATTGGCGCATCATTCAGATACCATTGATATGCTGCTGCCGATAGTGAAGTTGAAGTTAATACATTTGCGAGCGAATCGATTGGCGTAGTATTCACAAATACATTCTGCGTTTTAACTGGTCCAACACCACATCTGTTCACCGCATTTACGGAAATCTGCCCGGAGTTTGTTCCAAATTTTACTGCAATTGTATTTGTAGTATCTCCGCTCAATTGGCGTGCATCACTTGGGATCGACCAAATGTATTTTGAAGCGTTGCCAATGCCATTGGCTCTATATATAATATTGGAATCCATTGCGCAAAAACGGGAGTTGCCTAAAATTGTAGGTTGTATTGGTTTACCAATATAAAGTATGGTGCTGCCGCTTCCACCCGGGCTGAGTGGGCTGCTCGATAGAACCCTGATTTTATACCCGTCTCCATCTGGTAAATCCGTAGGCAATTGGGCTTGAATAGTGCCAACCGCAGTTCCTGGAAGTGTGCCTATTACTTTTGGAGAAGCAAATGAGCCAGACACATCAGACAATTGCAATGAAAATACATTGCCGCTATTGAAGAGATTTCCTGTTGTTGTAAACGGGACATCAAAAGATTCACCCGCACAAAACTTGTTATTTGCAACACTAAAATTGAAGAGCGTTGGAGCCAATGGATCACCAATAATTCCAACTCCAACATCAAGACTGTCTTTTTCTCTGTATTCACTCCATATGCCTCCGGTTATTTCAAGCGATCTTCCTGAAGATGGGGTATTTGCATCATAATATTCAGCATACGGCGGGTTCCAAAAAACATTGCCTTTTAAGTCATGAAAGACACCGATATATATTCGCTTATCACTATCCCATAAATAAGGAAAGGGAAGAGTCCTTTTGAATCTCAGAATGTTTGTAACTCTCTCATTAAGCGTAATTTCGTAGCCCAAGGTATCGTGTTCGAGAGAATCATTGGTAACTCTAAAACTGTCTATTAGAGTTCCGATGGTTCCGCCTGGGCCATCCCCAAGATAAACCAGTACTCTTGTGTCACTAAACGAATCAATGGCAAATGGTTCATTAAAAGGAGGGCGAGCAAAAACGGCTGTATCAGGCCAAATCACATCAACTGAAATCTGTTTAATGACCATTGGAATGTAGGGTGGGTCAAAAACCATTCCCCCAGTTGTTATTCCTCTTACATTGCCGGCATTGCCCAGGGTTGCTTTTGTAAATTTTAGATTTACAGATCCTTCTGTGGAATCAAGAACAATTATTTTATTAAATACAGAGTTGTCACCATTGTTTTGGTCGCCTGAAGTATTAGCACGAAACTCTACCTTAAAGCTTTTGGCAGTGTTGCCTGGATCTAGTAGCAAGGGATAGGTTAACAATCTCTGCTCTGCAACTTGCATTGAATCTATTATCAAAGTTTCGTTGTAAACGGCTGTATCAGCATCATTATCAATTATTGTGATATTTGCATTAATACGTGTTTTTACTTTAACAGTACCTGTATTTCTTAGATAAGCCCTCAGTACTTTTGGGATATCGGTAAATGCTACATCTCCTTTGTTGTCATTCGTAAATAGTGCATGAGCCTCTACATTTTTATATACATAAGTTGAGCTTAAAGGGTAAACAACTTTTACAGCAGAGTTTGGAGGTGGGAGTTGATTTCTTCTAAATCTTGCACCCAATTGACCAGTCATGTTTTCAATGCCCATGGTGACAAAATTTGAGCTTCTACCTGACGTAAAGTATGGCCCAACTGCAGATTTGTAATTCACTTGTATAGAATTGTCAGATGCATCTAGGACTAGTTGAAAGGTTATCAGTCCCGAAGCTTCTTCAATTCCACCTTCTGGGTTGTTGTTCCAAAATCTAACACTGTCGTAGGTAATCACAAATCTTGTTCCCAATGTTGCGTACAAGACCTTGGCACCTTTTAGTGGTTTTCCATCAAGGTGGGTCACAAAAGTTAAATCAGCCAAAAAAGGAGCAATAAAATTACCCTTTTTGTCTGATGCATATGGGATGTTTGGCATTCCTGTACCAGATTGAGCAATAAGTGCATTGTCCTCAAACATAATATAGCCATTGGAGCCAACATAACAGGAATTGTAGGTGTTCCAAAAAAACTTGAAATCTATGTTTAAGGAAATGGGTCCAAGAATGTTGTCGTCTCCAAGTCCCCGCAGCAGAGTTCCATCAGTTGATATGTCAACCCAATTATACGCAGCAGGATTTGCATTGTTAAGGTTATTGGTCCATTTGTAACCATATCCATTATCCGAACCGAAAGTGTTGATTTGGCCCTTAGAAATGAAGTTAAATCCCAGTAGAAATATGAATAAAAAAATAAAGTGTCTTTTCATGGTTGTAATATATTCTAATCGATGCAATATACTGATGAAACCTGATCTGCGATAATCAGGGAAGTATTTTGATGATTTTTTTTAAAAATATTGAAGTCGAAAGTGCAAAGATTCTTTGCCTTTAATTACTCTAAAATTTGTCCAATTGAATTTTCTTCCGCTTGTAACTCTTTAAGTTCAGGCAGCTGATTGATGTGGTTAATGCCAAAATAATCTATAAATTTCTTGCTGGTTCTATACAGGCTCGGTCTTCCCACACCCTCTGATTTGCCGCCAATTTCAATCAACTCTTTTTCTAAAAGTTTTTGGATTGCATAGTCACAATTCACGCCTCGAATCTTTTCAATTTCTGGTTTAGATACAGGTTGCTTATAAGCAATTATAGAAAGGGTTTCCATACCGGAGGTAGAAAGTCGCTTTTTTATTTTCTGTTTTAAAATTGCGCTTACTGAAGGCTGAAACGCAGGTTTTGTAAGAAATTGGTAGCCGCCTCCAGACGCTAAGATCTCAAATGAAAAAGTGCTCGCTTCATATTTTTTTTGCAATGCATCAACCGATTTTTCAATTATCTCTAATCCCAAACTGCTTTGAAAGTATTCTTCCAGGCCAGTTTGAATTTCTAAAATTGAAATTGGTTCTGAGGCGCAAAAAATAATTGCCTCAACATGAAGGTCAATCGGATCCGCTTCCAAACTTGTCTATTTGCCTGTTTTGGCCTCGATTGAATGTTGCGTGTGTGGAACAGCTCTTAACCTTTCCTTTGGAATTAGTTTTCCTGTCGAAATACAAATTCCATATGTTCCATTTTTAATTCTAATGGCAGCGAATTCGAGTTGGGAGGTGAATTTTTGTAGTCTTGAAGCCATTTGATTTAGGTGTTCCTTTTCAGCGGTAGCTGCACCATCTTCCAGCGAAAGGTAGCCACTGCCGGTAAGGTCAGTTCCTTGATCGTTTTTTCTGCTTAAACTTTCCCTAATGTATGCGAGCTCTTTTTTGGCATTGAAAATCTTTTCAGAAATAATAATATCAAATTCTTTGAGATCGTCTTCGTTATACCTGAAATGTGGTTCAAAATTTGTTGCCATTGCGAAATGAGATAATAATGTAAAAAATTGCGCAAATGTATGAAAATGGCTTCAAAATTTGATAAAAAGTTGTCGACCAAATTTTAAGTATTGTTAGCCTTTTGTTGCGTTCATTTTTTTTAAAATTTGCAGAATATCTAGTTAAGTAGAATTAAGACTAGTTTTGCAACATCAATTGTTATGATTAGAACTTCTAGAAGATCAGATCCTGCCAAGCGGATTTTACTCGGTCTGAATATTTCAATGGCACTTGCATATTTCTTTTGTGGCGCATTCCTGCTCGTTAGTCCAAGTTCAGGAAAGATAATGCCAATGGAATATGTTAAAGTTGTGGGCACAGCGCTGGTTCTTTATGGAACCTTTCGTGCGTATCGTGCCTATCTAAGCTTTTCAAAACCCAAAACTTCCTAAAGCTTTAAATCAAATTATTTAAGGCGCTGAAATTGTGCCATTGATTCCGAAAGTAGAATGCTTGTATCAATACATCCTTATATTTGCCTAATCTGGAAATTCCAAAAGAAATGAAAAATTACATTGTTCTTCTTTGCACGTGTTTATTGTATGCATGTGGAACCGACAGCAAGAAAGGTCCCGTTGATACTGCTGTTAGTGGAACGATTCATATAGGAGTCGATGAGGCATTTCTTCCCTTAATTGCAACAGAAATCACCTCGTTTCAAGGGCATTATCCCAAAGCTAAAATTATTCCGCACTATGTTTCTGAGAAAGATGCATTCAAACTTTTACTTGCAGATTCTGTGCGAATGGTTGTTACAGGAAGAGGATTTACCCCTGCGGAAAATGCCTACTTTAAATCTTTAACCATCACACCGAGAAGCTTAAAAATTGCAACAGACGCACTTGGTGTGGTACTCAATAAATCGAATCCTGACTCCATGTTGACTAAAAAACAGTTGCTTAGGATTTTAACAGAACCAGAATTTTTATGGAAAAAGTTAAGCAATAAAGGAATCAACGCACAGCCGGAACTTGTGCTAGACAAAGAAGGAACCAGCAATTATTTTGGGTTGCTTCAGCTATTGGGCATCAAAGACGCTGATATAAAAATAAAAAGAAAATATACAGGCGGTGATCGAGAAATTATAAACTACGTCAACTTACATCCCGAATCAATTGGTTTCATGGGTGTCAATTGGATCAGCGATGAAGAAGATCCGACACAAACCAAGTTTAAAGATGGCATACGCGTAGCTTACCTGATGCCAGATTCTATTGCCAATTTATTGGAAAAAGATCCCTTAAAAGTAAGCGAAGAATATTTTCAACCGCTTCAGGCCTATCTTGCGCAAGGCTTTTATCCGCTAACAAGAGATGTGATTGTAGCAAGTAGAGAAGCCAGAACCGGTTTGGCTACTGGATTTACCGCTTGGTTGGCGGGGGACAAAGGACAGCGGATCGTGCTCAAAGCGGGTTTGCTGCCTGCAACTATGCCAATTCGTATTGTTAAGATTAAGAAAGATAACGATTTAACAAATTGATAAATTGTTAGAATAAAGCTTTTAAAGATCAACTTCAGACAACTAATTTTGCCCATACTTAAATAACAAAAGACCTACTTAAATAATGAATAAATTTTGTTGGATTTCAGCGGTTGCGCTTTTTTCTATTTCTACTTTAACGAAAGCACAATCCGTAGCCGATGGATTAAGGTTGCTGGACAATGAGCAATACATCAATGCTTCCAAAACATTTAAAACCTTGGTTGCAACACAGCCATCGGCATCAAATTATTTCTATTTGGGAAATTTCTATCTCAATTTGGAAAGAAGAGATTCTGCCCAAGGAATTTATGCAGATTCTGCCAAAATGATGTTTGAAAAAGGGGTTTTGGTTGATCCTAAATTTAACCTAAACTATGTAGGATTAGGCACTTATGAAATCTTCAAAGATAAACCGGCACAAGGGAAATTGCTTATTGATAAAGCGATTAAAGATTCTAAGGGAAAAGATGCTGAACTATTGTTTCGGGCTGCAGAGGCTTATGTTAAATATAATTCAAATGACGCTTTAGAAGCCAACAGATTATTGGACATGGCAATTAAAATCAATAAAAATAATCCCGACTACTTTAACCTTAAGGGAGAAGCATTTATGCTTAAGAATGAAGGTTCAGATGCCGCCAATAACTATGATGCTGCGAAAAGAATTGCGCCAAATTCTGCAAAGGGATACATCAACTATGGCAACATTTTAATTCGTGCAAAAAGCTACCAAAAGGCACTCGAATCCTATTTGGAAGGCATGGTAAAGGATTCATTGTACGCACCTGGTTATCGACAATTAGGTGAATTGTACTACAAGGCTGGGAAGTTTGAAAATGCGGTTCAGGCATATTCAAAATATATCCGATTGACAGATCAACGGCCTGAAAATCAGTATCGATATGGTGCATTTTTGTTTCTTGCTAAAATGTATGATGAATCAATTTCGGTTCTAAATAAACTGCCAAATGACTACAAAAATGATTTCCGTTACCGGCTCCTTGCCTACAGTCAGGCAGAAAAAGGAGATACAGCGAATGGCATCATAAACATGCAAGAATTTATGAATAAAGTCGATAGCACAAAGTATCTTCCTTCCGATTATTATTATTATGGTAAGCTGCTTATTGAAAGTGGAAAAGACACATCTATGGGACTTCAGGTTCTGGCGAAAGCCATTGAAAAAGATTCTTCAAAGTTGAGTTCAATTTCAGAGTTTGGAAAGCGATTTTTCGATGCCAAGCGATTTTCAAAGGCAGCCGAAGCCTATAGCCTAGTACTTGAAAAAGGCAAGAAAACCAATCAGGACTATTTCAATCTTGGGAATGCATATTATTTTGGTAAAGAGTATGTTAAAGCAGATTCCGTCTATAGCCAATTGCTTAGAATACAACCTCAATCATTACTTGCAAATCTGTTTAAAGCAAGATGTATAGGCTTAGAAAAGCTTGATCCAGATCAGTCTAAAGGCATTGCAAAACCTTATTATGAAAAATTTACCTTGTTGGTTACGCCTGAGAATCAAGAGAAATACAAAAAACAATTGGTTGAAGCTTACAGTTACTTGGGTTCATATTATGCAATCAGAAAGGATGTTCCTCAAGCACATTCTGCCTGGAACAAAGTTTTGGCAATTGAGCCAGATAATGCCAAGGCCAAAAATGGACTTTTGATTAAGTAAAAATTAGCCTCATATTTGACGAACACTTTTAAAACAAAACAATTATGCCGTTTGAATTACCTGCGCTGCCATATGCCAATAATGCATTGGAGCCCCATTTTGATGCTGAGACCATGGAGATCCACCATGACAAGCACCATGCTGCTTATGTTACAAATCTTAACAATGCGATTGCAGCTACAGCTTCATTGAGTGAGAAAACCATTGAAGAACTTTGCGTAAACGCTGGGAAAAACAGCCCAGTCATTAGAAACAATGGGGGTGGCCACTACAACCATTCCATGTTTTGGAAGCTTCTTAAGCCAAATGGTGGGGGTGCCCCAACAGGAAAACTTGGGGAGGATATCGTTTCTACTTTTGGAGACTTTGCTAAGTTTAAAGAAGAATTTGCCAAGGCCGCAGTTAGTCGGTTTGGTTCTGGCTGGGCTTGGTTGGTTGTTGCAGAAGGCAAGCTTGCCATCACATCAACTCCAAATCAAGACAATCCAATAATGGATGTGGCTGAAGTAAAAGGTGCACCAGTTCTTTGTTTGGATGTTTGGGAACATGCCTACTATTTAAAATATCAGAACAAGAGAGCAGATTATATAAATGCTTTTTGGAATTTAGTCAATTGGGATGAAGCCAATGTGCTTTATGCCGCTGCCAAATAGTCTTCAACTAAAAGACCCTTTTCATGGGTCTTTTTTATGCTTTCTATGTTTCAAACTGACAAAATCTTGCCAGCATAATCTGAAATTCGAAGCGACAAAAAAGCCACCTTATTATATAAGATGGCTTTTTTGTTTTAAACTTATTTTGAAGTATTAAAGCACTTCCTCAAAAACACCCTCTAAGTGGGTCGCAATTACTTCTGCAGATCGTCCTTCAATGTGTTGTCTTTGCACAAAATGTACAAGCTCGCCATTGTTGAACAATGCGATGGCCGGAGAAGATGGCGGGTAGGGGAGGGTGAACTCTCGTACTTTTGCAGTCGCTTCTTTATCTACGCCAGCAAAAACGGTTACCAACTTTCCTGGGGTCTTGGCAGATCTTGAAAGCGCTAGTTTCACGCCAGGTCTGGCTGTGCCTGCTGCGCAACCGCAAACAGAATTGATCACAACAAGTACCGAACCCGTGTTTTGGTTCAATTCATTTTCTACCTCTACCTCTGTTTTTAATTCATTGAAACCAACCGAGGTAAGGTCTAAGCGCATCGGCGCAACTAAATGTTCTGGATACATATTTTTAATTTTTTATAAAAAGCCAAGCTCAAGTTTTGCAACTTCGGACATCATGTCTTGATGATAAGGAGGATCAAAGGTTAGTTCTACATGAACTTCCCCAATACCTTCCATCGAAGAAACAGTTGTTCTAACATCCTCAGGAATCGTGCCAGCTGAAGGGCAATTGGGTGAAGTTAATGTCATTTTTATATAAACATTGTTTACAGGATAAACTTCAATTTCATAAATCAGGCCCAGCTCATAGATGTCCACCGGAATTTCAGGATCATAAATGGTCTTGATTGCTTTCCGAACCTCATCTTTAAGTTCTTCATCCGTCAGCGTCATTGTCATGTAACAAAATAAATAGAATTTCTGTTCAAAAAAAAAGGGAACCTTTCAGTTCCCTTTCAAATTTTATGCCTCAGGCTTTTTGTCTTCATCCGGAGATGCCTCATTGTCAGGTGTTGCATCATTTGATGTCTCAGCATCTGCAATAGACTCTGTTGGTGTTTCCACTTCCGCCTCTTCAATGGCAGATTCTTCAACAACAACTGCATCCTGAATGGTTTCAGAACCAGCTTCTGCAACAACTTCAGCTTTTTTAGAACCTGCCCTTCTGGTCCTTTTTGCTTTCGCAGGTGCTTCAGAAGAACTGGTCAAAAGAATTTCATTGTAGTCCACCAATTCAATTAATGCAGTTTCTGCAGCATCGCCCTGACGTGTACCTAATTTAATGATTCTTGTGTAGCCTCCAGGACGGTTTGCTATCTTTTCAGATACTTCGCCAAACAAAGTTTTGATAGACTCTTTGCTTTTCAGGTAAGAGAATATAATCCTTCTGTTGTGGGTAGTATCCTCTTTTGATTTTGTCAACAAAGGCTCCACATATTTCCGAAGTTCTTTTGCTTTGGCAACCGTAGTAACTATTCTTTTATTAAGAATGAGAGAGTTTGCCATATTAGAAAGCATTGACTTTCTGTGTGGCGTTGTTCTACCTAAATGGTTATTTTTCTTTCCGTGTCTCATTTTCAGTCTTCATCTAATCTGTACTTAGCCACATCCATTCCAAAGGTCAAACCTTTTTCTGCAATAAGCTGTTCCAATTCTGTTAATGATTTCTTTCCAAAGTTTCTAAACTTCATCATGTCAGATACTTCAAGCGAAGCAAGATCGCCTAGAGTTTTGATGTCTGCAGCCTTAAGACAGTTGTATGCCCGTACTGAAAGATCAAGATCTGTAAGAGAAGTTTTTAGAAGTTTACGCATTTGCAACCATTCTTCATCAACGGTTTCTTCTTCTTGTGGTCTTGCAATTTCAAAAGTCATTGCCTGATCACTGAATAGCATGAAGTGTTGAATTAGAATATAGGCAGCACCTTTCAGCGCTTCTTCCGGGTGAATAGATCCATCAGTTTTGATCTCAATGATGAGTTTTTCAAAATCTGTTTTCTGTTCTACCCTTGTATTTTCAACCCGATAGGTTACGTTTTTGATGGGCGTAAAAATGGCATCAATTGGAATAACGCCTGTAACCGATTCGGCATTTTTGTTTTCGTCGGCTGGTACGTAACCTCGTCCTTTGTCAACTGTCAACTCAATTTCAAAAGAAAATGCGGAGTCAATTCGGGCGATTACAAGTTCTGGATTTAAAATCTCAAATGAACTGGTGAACTTGGCTATATCGCCAGCTTTAAAAGCAGATTGATTCTTAAGAAAAATATTGATTTTCTGATCTGGTCCATCAACAATCTTTTTGAATCGAACTTGCTTAAGATTTAGAATAATTTCTGTAACATCTTCAACAACACCTTCAATGGTAGAAAACTCGTGAAGAACACTAGGTATCTTAATGGAAGTAATGGCGTAGCCATCAAGTGATGAAAGAAGAATTCTTCTAAGGGCGTTACCAATGGTTACACCATAGCCTTTCTCTAAAGGTTTGAATTCGAATAGGCCATGAAAGTCGTCGGCTTTTTCCATTACGACTTTGTCAGGCATCTGAAATGCAAGAATAGATGACATAATATCTAATTATTTAGAGTAAAGTTCAACAATAAGTTGTTCCTGAATATTTTCTGGAATCTGGTCTCTTTGGGGATAAGAAATAAACGTTCCGCTTAGTTCTTTACCATCCCACTCAAGCCATGTAAATTTCCTGGCATTTCTACCAGCAAGGCTATCTGCAATTGCCGAAAGAGATTTTGATTTCTCTCGAACAGCAACTATGTCGCCTGGTTTTACGCTAAAAGAAGCAATATTCACCACCTCACCATTTACGGTAACGTGCTTGTGCAAAACCAATTGTCTCGCTCCTGCACGGGTTGGAGAAATTCCCAATCTGAAAACTACGTTGTCTAAACGTGCTTCCAAAAATTTCAAAAGGTTTTCACCCGTAATACCTTCTTTTCTTGCAGCTTTCACAAATAGATTTGAAAACTGTCTTTCTAAAACACCATAGGTGTATTTAGCTTTTTGCTTGGCAGCCAGCTGAATAGCGTATTCAGACTGCTTTCTTCTTTTACCACGACCATGTTGACCTGGTCCGTAGTTCTTTTTCTGCAAAGCTTTGCTGGGCCCAAATATTGCCTCGCCAAATCGACGTGCAATTTTAGTAGTGGCTCCGGTATATCTTGCCATTGTTTTATACTCTTCTCTTTTTAGGTGGACGGCAACCGTTGTGCGGTAGCGGTGTTACATCTTTAATTACTGCCACTTCAAGGCCACAATTTTGAATGGTGCGGATGGCAGATTCTCTTCCAGCACCGGGACCTTTAACAAATACATCCACTTTCCGCATTCCCAGGTCGAAGGCTACTTGGGAGCAGTTTTCTGCCGCTTTTTGAGCTGCATAAGGTGTATTCTTTTTCGAGCCTTTAAAGCCCATTTTTCCTGCAGAGGCCCAAGAAACTACCTCTCCATTGATGTTTGTGATTGCAATGATGATGTTGTTAAATGAAGCTCTGATATGAGCCTGGCCTACTGCCTCAACAACAACAACTCTTTTCTTGGCTTTGTCTTTTCTCTTCTGATTCATCCTAAAAATTATTTAGTGGCTTTTTTCTTATTGGCCACAGTTTTTCTCTTGCCTTTTCGGGTACGGGAATTATTCTTAGTTCTTTGACCTCGGAGCGGAAGACCTTTCCTATGACGAAGCCCTCTATAACAACCAATATCCATCAGTCGCTTAATTGAAAGCTGAACTTCAGATTTCAATACGCCTTCAACCTTGAACTCTCCACTTATGACAGCCCGAATGGCATTTGCCTCTTCTTCGGACCAATCATTTGGTTTTTTGTCCACATTGATTCCAGCTTTTCCCAATATGGAGTTTGCGGAACTTCTTCCGATCCCATATATATAGGTTAAAGCGATTTCCCCTCTTTTGGTTCCGGGGATGTCAACACCAGCAATCCTTGCCATTATCCTTGTCTTTGTTTATACCTTGGATTTTTCTTATTAATAACGTAAAGCTTCCCTTTACGTCGGACTAATTTGCAGTCTTCACTGCGCTTTTTTACCGAAGTCTTGACTTTCATTTTCTTTCTATTTGTATCGATAAACAATTCTTCCTTTCGATAAATCGTATGGGGATATTTCCAGCCTTACTTTATCTCCAGGTAAAATTTTAATATAATGCATTCTCATTTTGCCAGAAATGTGCGCAATTAATTGGTGCCCATTGCCCAGTTCCACACGGAACATGGCATTTGAAAGTGCCTCCATAATTGTGCCATCCTGTTCTATTGACGATTGTTTAGCCATTGTGTTTCACTTTTTGAGATTCAACAATGTAATCAAAAGTCGTTAGTGCTTCTGGATTTCCATCCACTATTCCAACTGTATGTTCAAAGTGAGCAGATGGTAAGCCGTCAATAGTCTTGATCGTCCAGCCATCTTTTTCTTGCTTTACAGTTCTTTTTCCCATCGTCACCATTGGTTCAATGGCAATCACAATACCATTCATAAGTTTTGGACCCTTTCCAGGTTTTCCAAAATTTGGAACTTCTGGGGCTTCATGAAGTTTTTTTCCAACGCCATGTCCTACCAGTTCTCTTACAATGCCATAACCGAAACTTTCAGCATGTCTTTGAATCTCTGCGCTTATATCTCCCACCCGATTTCCAGCCTTGCATTTGGCAATTCCTTTAATGAGGGAGGTATATGTTTCATCCAGTAGCTTTTGAACCTCTGGCTTTATAGTACCTACTTTATACGTATATGCACTATCTGCGTGAAATCCATTGTAATAAACCCCGCAGTCAATTGAGACCACGTCTCCGTCTTTTAATATATAATGGTTTGGTAAGCCATGCACAACAACAGAATTTACTGAAATGCAAAGTGAAGACGGAAATGCTATTGATCCTTGCGAACCTCTATATCCTTTAAAGGAAGGAAGCGCATTGTGATCAAGAATAAATTTTTCCGCAAAAATATCGAGGTCAAGAGTTTTTACGCCAACATCTACCATTCTTGAAATTTCACCATGCAAGCGAGCAAGGATATCCCCACTCTCTCTGATGGCCTGAATTTCAGAGGCAGTTTTAACATAAATATTTTCTTTAACCTTTAACATTTTTACTTTTATGCGATAGCTACTTTTTCAGAGGCTTCGTTGAACTTTCCGGTTTTCATCAAACCTTCATAGTGCTTCATTAACAAATAGCTTTCAACTTGTTGTAAAGTATCGAGAATTACCCCAACCATAATCAATAGAGATGTTCCACCAAAGAATTGGGCGAAATCTCTGCTCATTCCAAATCGGGTTGCAATGGATGGCATGATGGCAATCAGAGCTAAAAAGATAGCGCCTGGCAATGTGATTCTATCGATGACTGTTGCTATATATTCACTGGTTTGCGGTCCTGGTTTTACCCCTGGAATGAAACCATTATTTCTTTTCATGTCATCAGCAATCTGGTTTGGATTGATCGCAATCGCTGTGTAGAAGAAGGTGAAGACGATGATTAAAACGCTAAACACAACGCTGTATTGCCAACTTGTAAAATCAGAAAAAGTGACACCAATGGCATTTGCCAAATCGCTTCCTTCTCTGAATAGCCCAGCAAGAAAGGCTGGAATAAACATCAAAGATTGAGCGAAGATGATTGGCATTACGCCGGCAGAGTTAACTTTTATAGGCAAATATTGTCTCTGGCCTCCGTAAACCTTATTTCCAATAATTTGCTTTGCGTATTGAATTGGGATTTGTCTAACCGCTTGCGTGATGATCACAACAGCCATTACAACAAAGAAAAGAACGAATAGCTCTAAAATAAAGATCAATGCCCCGTTTATGCCTCTAGCCATTGCCTCTTTAATGATTGCTCCAGGAAATCTGGAAATGATTCCAACCATAATAAGGAGTGAAATACCGTTGCCAATACCTCTATCTGTTATTTTTTCTCCCATCCACATACAAAAGACTGTACCAGCAGTCAGAATGATCATGGATGAAATGTTAAACAATGTGCCTTGAAACTCTGGATAAATGTATTCAGCAGGAATATTCGATGCGATATATGCTGCTGATTGTGCGAGGCAAATACCTATTGTCAATACCCGTGTGTACTGATTTATTTTCTTCCTTCCTGATTCACCTTCTTTTTGGAGTTTTTGGAAATATGGTACCGCCACTGTCAACAATTGCAAAACAATTGAAGCGGAGATGTATGGCATGATACTTAAACCAAAGATTGACGCATTGCTAAATGCCCCTCCCAAAAGTGTATCTAACAATCCAAAAATACCTTCAGAACTACCTTGAAATCTAGCACCATCAACACCAGGCAGTACGATGTACGATCCCAATCTGTAGATTGCCAGAAATAACAAAGTGTTGAGGATTCGCTCTCGCAAATCCTCAATTGAAAAGATATCTTTAAATGTTTTTATCAATTTGTTCATTAGGACACCAGGTTTGTAGAACCGCCAGCCTTTTCAATATTTTGCTTTGCTGTATCTGAAAAAGCATGTGCTGTTACAGATACTTTATTTGTTAGTTCGCCTCTTCCAAGCACTTTGATTTTATCGTTTTTGGAAACCAAGCCATGCTCAACGAAAAAACCAATATCAATAGTCGTTACGTTGTGGCCTTCGGCTAGTTTTTGAAGATCATCAAGATTCAAAACTTTAAATTCTACTCTGCCTGGATTCTTGAATCCAAACTTAGGAACCCGTCTTTGAAGTGGCATTTGACCACCTTCAAAACCTGGCTTTCTGGAATATCCTGATCGTGATTGAGCACCTTTGTGACCTCTAGTCGATGTGCCTCCTCTTCCTGAGCCTGAACCCCGACCTATTCTTTTTTCGCTTTTTGTTGAGCCAGTTGCTGGCTTAAGGGTATGAAGATTCATTTTATTAGCCGTTAAATACTTTTTGTAATGAAATTCCTCTGGCTTTGGCTATCTCAGCTGGATCTCGCATAGTAATCAAAGCGTCTACTGTTGCTTTAACCACATTGTGAGGGTTGGATGAGCCTTTCGATTTTGCAAGGATGTCTTTGATACCAGCACTTTCAAGTACTGCTCTCATTGCACCTCCTGCTATAATTCCTGTTCCTGGTGCGGCTGGCTTTAGAAACACAAAACCTCCTGAATATTTTCCAAGGTTGGCATGAGGTACTGTGTTTTTGTACATCGGGATTTTAACAAGGTTCTTTTTGGCATCATCTATTCCTTTTTGAATAGCATCTGTTACCTCATTTGCCTTGCCCAATCCATAACCTACAGTTCCATTTCCATCTCCAACTACCACGATGGCTGAAAATGAGAATCTTCTACCACCTTTTACTACTTTAGCAACCCTGTTGATGGCTACTACTTTTTCTTTTAATGAGTCTCCTTCAACGGAGCGAACGATTCTGCTGCTGTTCATTTTTTAAAATTTTAATCCGCCTTCTCGTGCGCCATCTGCCAATGCTTTCACTCTACCATGATAAAGGTATCCACCCCGATCAAAAACAACATTAGACACGCCAGCCTCTAAAGCCTTAACAGCCAATGATTTTCCTACACTTGATGCAGTTATTGCCTTTTTTTCTTTGGTTTTGCCCAATTCTAAAGATGAAGCGGATGCAAGTGTTCTACCTGCTACATCATCAATAATTTGCGCATATATCTGAGAGTTGCTTCTGTAAATCGCTACTCTTGGCCTTTCTGCCGTTCCTTTTATTTTTTTTCTGATGCGCAGTTGAATTCTTCTTCTGCGTTCTACTTTAGTAAGTGCCATGATTATTTAGCAGAGGTTTTACCAGCTTTTCTTCTAACAATTTCACCAACGAAGCGAATACCTTTTCCTTTGTAAGGCTCAACTTCTCTTAAGCTTCTCAATTTAGCAGCAACCTGCCCAATCAATTGCTTGTCAATTCCTTCTAAGCTTACAATGGGGTTTTTACCCTTCTCTGTAATTGTTGATATTTTGATTTCCGGAGGAAGCCCAATCACAAGGTTGTGAGAGTAGCCAAGTGACAATTCCAGATTATTTGGACTTTGTAAGGAGGACTTATATCCCACCCCAACAAGCTCAAGTTCTAATTTGTAACCTTCATTTACTCCTTTTACCATGTTCGATATAAGCGATCTGTAAAGACCGTGCATGGCTTTGTGTCTTTTTTGCTCTGTAGGTCGGGTAACAGTAAGTACATTACCTTCGATGGCAATAGTAATATCTGGATCTACAGATTGTTTTAAAGTTCCTTTCGGGCCAGTAACTGTTACGGTATTTGATTTATCAATCGAGATCTCAACCTTGGCTGGTATTTCGAGAGGTAGTTTTCCTATTCTAGACATTATTTGTTCAGGGTTAATAAATGTAACACAAAACTTCTCCTCCTACCTTGTTAAGCCTTGCTTCTTTGTCTGTCATCACTCCTTTTGATGTTGACAGGATCGCAACGCCCAAACCGTTCAATACCCTTGGCAATCTTGAAGCCGAGGCATACTTTCGAAGACCAGATTTACTAATTCTTTCCAATTTAAGTATGGCTGGCTCTTTTGCCGGATAGCTATATTTAAGTGCTATCTTGATGTTTCCTTGCGGACCTACATCTTCAACCTTATAACTAAGTATGTATCCTTTTTCATAAAGGATTTCAGTTATACGCTTCTTCATGTTAGAAGCAGGAACTTCTACTACCAAGTGCTTTGCTTTGATTGCATTGCGTAGTCGAGTTAAATAATCTGCTATTGGATCAATTACCATATTTATTGCGAAAAAACACCCCTTCTTGAAAAGGGAGTGCAAAAGTAGAGTTTTAGAATCGAAAGTCAAAACGTCTCTGTAAAAATATTTTCAAAATCTCTGATTGCTTTGAATAATGATGCAATCTGCTGCTCAGAATTATAGCTATGTAAGCTAATCCTCAGCCGCTCTGTTCCTGCTTTCACCGTTGGGCTTAGCATTGCTTTTATTTGAAAACCAGCGATTTGTAGTCGATTTGCCAATTCAACAACGTTTTTGTTTCCTTGTTTGATATAATATTGAACAGGCGAGTTTTCGTTGTGAGAGATTGTTGACATTGATGAAAAAGAAATTTCATTCCAGTATGAAATCACGTTTTGTAGATTTCTTATTTTAGTAGGGTTTTGCTCCAGAAATTTCAATTGCTGCCTGCAAATGAAGGTTTGAAGAGGCATTGGTGCTGTAGAATAAATAAGAGGATGGGATTGGTTGATCAGATATTCCTTTGTGAATTTTGAGATTGCAAGCACGGCACCGCTTGCGCCCAATGCCTTACCAAATGTATAATTCCTGGCCCAAACCTTATCTTCCAGACCTATTGCGTTGCAAAGACCCTTGCCAAATTCGCCAACCACGCCAGTGCTATGAGCTTCATCTACAATGATGTAGGCATCATAAGATTGGCAGAGTGATACAATTTCCTTTAAATGGGCCACGTCACCATCCATGCTATATATGGCTTCTACAACTACAAAGCGTTTGCCTTTACTTAGTTTGAGTTTTTTCTCAAGGTCATTGACATCGTTGTGTCTGAAGGCATATTTTTGTGCGTTCGATAGCCTCATTCCGTCTTTTAGGCTTACATGACTTTGCTCATCATATATAATGGTGTCGTGCCGGCTGGCCACGGAGGAGAGCAATGCAAGATTTGCCATATATCCATTTGGAAAGAAAAGTGCTTCCTCGGTATTGAAGAATACTTTGCAAGCCATCTCAAGATCTTCAATATAGTGGTTTTGGCCAGAAACCAGCCTGGAACCAGAGGAGCCAATCGAAATTCCATTTTTCATTTCTGCCTGAATACTCGGCCATAGTTCGTCATTTTGGCAGAGTCCTAAATAGTCGTTTGAGTAGAAATCAATTTTGTTGGTATCTCTTTCTTGTCCAAAAGACCTTAAAAGTCCGTTTTCCTTTCGTTGTGCGAGAAAAAGTTCGAATTCAGAATCCAATGAAAATTTACTTTCTAAAGTATGCATGCGCCTTTTGGCCTAGTAGCCAGTAAGTTTCTTTACACGTTGCAGCACCACTCTGGCTATTTTACCAGCCTTTTCCGCACCAATGGCCAATATAGAATCTATGCTTTCAGGTTCGGCCATAAGCATTTTGTACTTTTCCCTCGCCGGTCCAAACCTTTCCAGTAATTTCTCAAACAACATTTGTTTGGCTGTTCCATAGCCAAAGTTGACACCTTCATACAATGCTTTTAGATTTTCAGTTTCAGTTTCTGACGCTATAAGGCTGTATAATTTGAATGTGGTGTCGCCAATTGTACTTTTGGGTTCCTCCAGGGCTGTAGAATCAGTTTTGATGGACATCACCACCTTTCTCAATGCTTTTTCATCCAAATAAATGTCTATAAAATTGCCATAGCTTTTGCTCATTTTCCCGCCATCCGTTCCTGGAATGGTCATTGCGTCTGCTTGCACAGCTGCTTTGGGAAGTAGAAGCGCCTCGGTCTGGTACGTATTATTGAATGCTTTGGCGATGTCAGATGCAATTTCAATGTGCTGAATCTGGTCTTTTCCTACAGGCACCATTTCTGCATCATACAACAAAATATCGGCTGCCATTAAAACAGGGTAAGTGAACAGGCCTGCATTCACATCGGACAACTTATCGGCTTTGTCTTTAAAAGAATGCGCATTGGCCAGCATCGGAAAGGGCGTGAAACAGTTCAGGATCCAACCAAGCTCCAGCACTTCTTTGACATCGGACTGCCGGAAAAGGATGTTTTTTTCATAGTCAAAACCAAAGGCTATCCATGTAGCCGCTACGGAACGGACATTGTGAATGCGTTCTGCTGCAGACTTGATTGTGGTAAGGGAATGATAATCAGCGATGAAGAAGATTGAATCGTTGCTGCGATCTTCTGAAAAACGAATGGCGGGTTCAATGGCACCAAGAATATTGCCAAGATGGGGTACGCCTGATGATTGAATGCCGGTTAGATATCTGGCCATAATAAAATTGAACTGCAAATATGGTTTCCTTTTTCTGATTCGGCTTACAGGGGATTTCAATTACAACCGATTTTGTGTTGTCAGATCAATTGGCCTTTTTGCACAAACAAATACGTAATGAAATTTATGAAACAAATATTCGCCTTGATTATTACCTGTCTAAGTTTTGCCAATGTAGTTTTTGGCGGCAACTATGTTGAGTTTAAATTTACAGGGAGTAAAAGTATGCAGGGAACCATGAAGGCCTGGTACCAGGATGGCAACAGCCGGTCTGAAATGGAAATGGCGGTTACCAGGTCAGCAGGACTGGCAAATATTGCCATACTTTCACTCGGGAAGGAACCTGGGAAATCTTATATGTTGAACGAAACAGATAAGACATATACAGAGATGAAGGCAAGCGAAAAAACCGATGCAACACATTCTATGGACAATTATGATGTTGTACTGATTGGCAAGGAAACGGTTAATGGCTATGCCTGCACGCATTTAAAACTACAAAAAAAGGGTGAAGGGCAACTTCCAATGCATTTTTGGGTGAGCAAAGGTGTGCAAGGATATGCCGAATTAAAGAAATTAAAGGGCAAGTACATGGCAGAGGAAAGTATGTACAAAGCCATGGTTGCCAAGGGCTTTGACGGATATCCCGTTCGGATGAAAATTGCAGCCGATAAAGGTGAAATTCAAATGGATTTGATCAAATCTGAAGTTATGGATATCCCAGCTTCGAAATTTAGCCTTCAAGGATATGAAAAAGCCGAAGCACCTGCACTGCCTGGTGGTTTGGATATGGAGAAGATCAAGAACATGAGCCCTGCGGAAAGGCAGAAAATGATGGAGGACATGATGAAGCAATACGGGAAGTAGTGCTTCGTCATGCAATATGAATCTGTAATCTATCCGTAGTGAGGCACTATTGTTTCACTATTTGTTTGGAGATCAAGCGATTCGAAACAGTGAAGTTGCAATGGTAGATGCCAGCCGATGCTTGCTGCAATTGGTCTGAAATAAGGCCGCTCAGGTCTTTCTGGCTTGCACTACCTGCTGCTATTTGTTTGCCCAAATGTGAAAAGACAGCAAATTGAATTTCTTCTTCTCCAAAGCCATTGAATTGAAAGCGGATATTTCCATTGGATGGATTTGGGTAGGCCAAAATGCTTTTATACGCCATATTGCCTTGTACTTCAGTACTGATTTCTATATCGCTCACCTTTCTGGGGATGAGCTGGTAGCCGGAATTTTTTGGAATGCTGCTGTCAAACTGGCCCCCTAAACCTGTAATGGAGGTGATGTTGCCTGCTGGTGCGGGTTGGCTCCATAAGGGAGAATCATTGTCTATTCTCAGATCAATGATTCGGTTGCCATTGCTTACTTTAACAGTGAATCCCGAGCCCATTCCGGTAGTCCATTGCGCAGCATCTACCAAAGAATATCCTGATATTTTGACAAGATCTGATTCTGTGGCTTCTGAAAGCGAATCGACAAGGGTAGCTGCTTTCAAAGTTCGACCTGTTGCCAACTTAACCACAGAATCCAGATTCAATTGGCTTAATCCATTGAACTGACTCACCTTACCAATTGCCCTTACAGAATCTCCTTCCTGGAGTGTCAGCCCAAAGTTGTTTGTGCCGCTAAAGATATTGATTCCCCCAGTTGCATCCCTCACCACAAACTGAATGCCGTTGTTGACTCCTCTTAGGTTTGGGCCATAGAGCGTGCCATTGATTTTACAGGTAACGTTTATTGAATCGGCTACCCCGCCTTCAAATGCATTATTGCCTCTTAATAGTCCAATGGTATAGATCGGTAAGCCATCAGCGGCAGCCTCATCATCAATTATGGTTATCGCAAAAATCGAATCTGAACCAACCGCATATTGGCTCGATCCATTGATTTTTCGCAGCTTAAGCTTAAATTTTTCAATACCCTCTACCAGATTGTCGTTTACTATATTGATTGTGACCGATTGGCTGCTATCCAAATTTGCAGGGAAAGTAACCAAACCACCTTGCCTTATGGAATAGTCTAAGCCTTTTGTGGCATTGCTATCTGCTCCTATAATCTCTACCCGAAATGTATCTGTTGATGAAAATGCCTGGGAAATTGGGATCTCAATACTGCCTACATTCTCAGAAACCACAATCGATTTCTTTTCAAAATCTAAATCTAAAACCGCAGCCACTCCGCGAGTAATATCAGTCAAAGCCCTTGGAAATAGTTGATAGCCACTGTTTTTTGGAATTGATGGGTCAAACTGACCTCCTATACCTACAATATCAACAAATCCAGTCGGAGCAGGTTCGTTAAATAAATCGCAATCGTTGTCTATCCTGATGTCAAACTCCCTTGTCCCTCTCATAAATTTGGCAACAAATCCAGACCCACTAGGGCTAGCTGGCCAACTGGTAGGAACCGAAAGGCTGCAACCTTTCAGAACGACCAGATCTGATTCTGTTTCCTCATTTAAAATCTTTACCCTTCTTGGCGCACGAATGGGCCCGTTTATACCAATGCGAATGACGGAATCCAAAGATACCTGAGAAAGTCCATTGAAATTGTTGATCAATCCTATTGCCCGAACCGAATCTCCCTGAGCCAACTCAAAGGGCAGGTCATTGGTGTTTTTAAATATGCCTATCCCACCGGTGGCGTCTCTTACTGTATATTGAATCCTGTTGCCTGTCGCACCAAGGTTGTTTCCATAAATTATACCAACAATTTTGCAATACACGAAATTAGAGTCAGCTCCACCCCCTTCATATGCATTTGCTCCCCGAAGTTTGGCAATTGGAACCGTTTGTATGGTTTGCGCAGTAATGTTGCCAATCAGCCCAAG
>Ga0105046_10003946_pt1 | contig 23600 bp, 15 predicted proteins | sample MAT03_FD_78385 | JGI IMG/M metagenome (GOLD analysis project Ga0105046, IMG submission 78385) | Freshwater microbial communities from Lake Fryxell liftoff mats and glacier meltwater in Antarctica - MAT-03 (megahit assembly) | ecosystem: Environmental > Aquatic > Freshwater > Ice > Liftoff...
AGTGTAGCCTCGCGGAATCGGCCCTTTCGACCGCTGTTTTATTGGAACAAGGGTATCGCGAGTCACGGCTTTGGATGGTCGAAGATCCTACAAAATACATTAATGGCATGATCGAAAAACCATTCGATACACCGGAGTTCATACAGGCCGTGTTGGACGAAGCGAAGCACCAGGATCTTGTTGGCGCGCAACTAAGAGCAGCTCAGATTGCCGGTAAAATGCTGGACCGAGGAATTGAGGATCAAACAGGATTGGTTTCCTCATTGTTTCGACTCACGAGGGAATCTTCACCTGCGGTTCGCTACGCTGCAGTCGCCTCGCTAGAAAGCACATTGGCATCCAATCAAAACACTTCGATTTCTCGGGGGATCGAACAGACTCGAGTAGAAATTTCAAAGCTTGACGTGCGACCACTTGCCCTTGTAATCGGTGGAAACACAGCGTTACTCGATACTTTGACGAGTCAGCTCGATGCAATGGAGATTCGATCCGAGACAGCGAGAAACGCTCGAGAAGCCCTTCGGCAAATCCAAGAACCGCTTCCCATTGAAATGATATTCATTGTCGATCGAGTAGCTGACATGAGTCTTTCCGAGTTTGTTCAACGACTGCGAGCCGCGCCAAGAATCGCATCTCTTCCGATCGTTATGATGGCTTCTCAATGGACATCAGAGCAACAACGTCTACTTCAATCCGAGAGTGTCCAAGGAGTATTTAATGCAACTCTAACCGGCAATATTTCGTTTACTTCCGCAGTTCTTCGAGATGTTCAAATGTCGATGCAATCCCCTACGTTGGATGCTATTGACCGAATGACACTTCGTTCCTTGGTTGAACCTTTAAAAAATTAGATGGTCAAACCGATGGCGCAACACTTAACAACGAGTAACGGGCACGATGCAGGATCGCCAATTAGCGGCATCATCGGCTCGAGCTCGGCCATGGCGGAGGTCTATCGTATTACTCGTCGAGTTGCTAAGTCGAACGCATCCGTATTGATTCTCGGTGAAACTGGGACCGGCAAAGAACTAATCGCTAACGCTCTACACCGACTAAGCCACCGAAGTGCAGGGCCCTTCGTAAAGGTGAATTGTGGTGCACTCAGTGAAAGCCTTCTCGAAAGCGAACTCTTCGGCCACGTTCGAGGTGCGTTTACTGGCGCAGTGAATAATCGAACTGGTCGCTTTGAGGCCGCGCACACCGGAACAATCTTTCTTGACGAGATCAATAGCACTTCGTTGCACCTACAAGTCAAGCTGTTGCGTGTTCTACAGCAGAAAGAATTTGAGCGGGTTGGCGATACCGAAACGATCACAGTCGATACCCGAGTCGTTGCGGCTTCGAACCGTGAACTCTCTTTAGAAATACAAGAAGAAAAGTTTCGCGAGGATTTGTACTGGCGGCTTAACGTAGTACCAATCGAGATTCCACCACTACGACAACGACGCGAAGATATACCGGCGTTGGTCGCCCATTTTCTGAACTACTACAGCTCACAGAACGAGCGATTTGTTGTCCATATTCAACGCGACGCAATGACTGCGATGCAAGAGTATCATTGGCCAGGTAATGTTCGCGAGCTACAAAACTACGTGGAACGGGCCGTGGTAATGGCAGAAACAGACGAGTTGACAACCGATCTGCTACCAGGGTATGTGACTGGCGGTGATGCTCGTCCGGGAACGATCGCTATCGCTCCGGCTGCGATGGATCTTGAGGCGCTAACCAAAGAAGTTGTTTCCGAAGGAATTCGCACGTCTCCAAATGATGCAGACAACCTCCATCAGCGGGTCGTCGATCGCGTTGAAAGGGAGTTAATTATCCAAGTCCTGGCCGCCTGCAATCAGGTCCAAACCAAGACGGCAACGCGACTTGGAATAAACCGAAACACCCTGCACAAGAAGCTCAAGGACTACGGACTCGATGAATCGTCCGGAATCGCGTCCGACTAGATAGCTTTCGCCCAATACCATCTACTTTAGAGACCATCGTGGTCGTTCGCTCCGCGAACGAAACGTGAATCTCAAGCAAAATGTGGAGATTTCCGAGCTGTACGCTACATTCACGGAGCGAATGGCGACTAAAGTAGATGGCACTAAGCTTACACCAAATATGTATCGTTAAGATTCAGCTCATGTTTACATGTCCAACATACGGCTCGACTATTTTTTTGCTGTTGCTTTTTATATCAGTGGCTACGGTGGGATGTGGCGCGGGTAACCCAAAGACCTATTCGGTTCAAGGTCGAGTCATTTCCGAAAACGGCCGACCCTTTGAGATGGGATCGGTTGAATTTCGTTCCGAGGGTAACCAGTCGCGAGTGATTGCTCGCGGGAAAATCCAGAGTAATGGATCGTTCACCCTAAGCACTTTTGCAGTCGACGATGGAGCAATTGCTGGACAACACGATGTAATTGTCCAGCAGATGATCATTTCTGAAGGCTTAGGTGCATCGCACGAGCATGGTCCTAGAGTACCAGCGAGCTACTCGGAATACGCCACCTCGGGATTAGTCGCCAAGGTGGAGAAGAAGGATAAAAACTTCGTGACGTTAATGCTAAAACCGAAAATCCTTCAATAACGCAATATAGTCTCCATTATTCGATGTAAACAGATTCGACAGAAGCGTTTGCTCGGTTAGATAATTGACCAAGAGACACGGTATCCATGGAACTCGAGAAAGCTTTGACGCTGCCGTCGAGCAACACGAACTGCGATGCACCAACGTGCCATGATCCGAACGCATAGAAGCTCGAATCAACGTCCATTGGGCCTTGAGCAATAGGCAATCCGGGTCCGGCCAGGCGCATACTGGATGGTAAGTGGCCTCCGTCATAGATCGGACTGTCGTATGGAAATTTCAAAAATTGAGCGGCTGGAACATGACGCTCGCCGATCAGAATTGTATTGCTCGTCCCGTCGATCGCATTCGTCAATCGCAGTTGGTCGATCCAATCGTATGGCTTGCCATCCCTGCATGCAGGCCGCGAGGTGATCAAAATCCCCGTCCCGTTTCCTCCAAAGTAAAAGTCACTGCTTAAGCCACTTGCTCCGGGTGATAAGTCACCATGATTTCCCGCGTAGTCGCCTACGAATCCTGGCATGTCGACGGTCGAAGAGCCACCTGGAATGGGGCAGCCGCAGGGGAGCGTCCCGCCACCGCCTTGAGTTGCAATTGGACGAATGCCCAGGGTTCTGCTCGAACCTCTGCGTGAGGGGCAGTTAAAAATTTGTATTGGAGTGGTCCGAGCGATATACGGCTGCAAGTACCATTTCTCGTAAACTTGAAAGTCATCGCGTAATTTGAACTGTTCAAGAAAAGGGAGGACATGAACAGCCCAGGTAGCCTCTTCTCCACCACATGTCGTCTCACTCGTTTCACCAGGCCTCGCTGCCGTTCTGCCTGGCGGGAAGACACCATAGGTGTTGTGAAATAATAAAGCCGACAAGCCAAGCTGTCGGAGATTGCTCGAGCACTGCATCCGCCTAGCCGCTTCTCTGGCTTGCTGGATCGCAGGCAATATCAATCCGGCCAAAATGCCGATAATTGCGATTACGACCATTAGCTCGACAAGCGTAAATGCATACTTGATTTTACAACTGCGCGGCATCTCAAAACCTCAAGGCAAATGAACTTTCGAAACTTCACTATAGGCGGAAGTACAGATATCTACAACGATTTCCCGACTTATCGCCTTAGTTTGCCAGAAATGAATAACGATAATATTATGCTTTCACCAAACGCTAACATTTTCGTCAGTCCCCTCGTTCCATGCTCTGCCTGGAACCAGAATAACCAGAATAGCTCGGCGTAAGACCCCCTAGAATTCCTAAACCTACATTTCTTCCCGGTTTCTCTTCAATAGATTCCTATCCGATTTAATCAGCCCCCAAAATGCTCTTTCGTTCTCTGTTGAAAATCGGTTACTACCATTGCGAATCAAGTAAAGCCCGTTCCTTGGAAGCTTTATGCAGAAAGCCCGCCGGAAAATGAAGCGATATGTCAGCCTAAAAATTGCGTTATTCTTGGGCTTCATATTTGTCTTGTCACTCAAAGGATACTCGCAATCGGAATTTCGAATTCGCGACATTGTTCGATTGAAGGGGCAAGAGGAGAATGTTCTTCAAGGCCTTGGGCTCGTTGTTGGGCTAAAAGGATCTGGCGATGGAAATATGAAGCCGATGATTCGAGCACTCGCCAGGTCGATGCAACTGATGGGGGGCCAAGTCGCGGCGGACATTCAAGGTCGACTAGTTGAAAAGGATATTGAGTCCGCCAAAAACGTAGCGATGGTCTTTGTGACCGTTACGGTCCCGCCAACCGGAGCTCAACCAGGAGACAAACTCCCCTGCACGGTTAGCGCGATTAACGCCAAGAGCCTCGAAGGTGGCAATCTCATGATGACACCCTTGTTAGGCCCACGCGCAGATCAGCCTAGCGTCTTTGCTCTCGCACAAGGGCCGATTGTAGTTGATGGCCCTCGCCAAATGACAACCGGATACATCACCGGTGGATGTAAGATGGAAGCGGCTGTCCAAACTGAGTACTTATCCAACAGTCAGATGACATTAGTCATTGAAACGAGTCACAGTTCGTTTTCGATGGCCCAGCAAGTCGAAGATACGATCAATGACTACGTTCAAAATGGAATGAACCTCAGCTCAAATCAACAATCCGTTTCCTCCAACGCAAACAAGAATTCGACTGCTATTGCAATCGACCAGATGCATGTCGTGGTGCAAGTCCCACCGAACTACCGCGAACGCCCAGTCCAATTTGTCTCGATGATCCTCGACCTGCCGTTGGTTAGCCAAAGGCAAAACAAAAGAGTAACGATTCGAGAGCGAGAGGGAATCATTGTAATCGGCGACGACGTAACGATCGCTCCGGTGGCAATCTCGCATAAAAACCTGACGCTCTCAACCCGATCCTCGTCGCCCGGTGCAAGTCCTTCGGGAGGCAGTTTTGTCGGGCTTAGTGTTGACAAAAAAACACCCGTGAACCAACAAACAACATTAAAACAATTGGTCGATGCCTTGAACCTGCTGGCCGTTCCAACGGATGATATTGTCTCAATCATTAAAGCCATTGATCGCCAAGGGAATCTCTATGGCGAGTTGGTAGTCGAGTAACGAGAAGCTATGAACATAAATAACATATCGTCCAATTCGGGTACCTTCTCAAAGGCCAGTTCGTTGAACACGAATCTTGTAGGCTCTGGTAATAGTCTCGACAGCAGCGGCGGGCTTGGATTGGAATTTGCTTCGCTTCTCAACAGTTCCACCTCCGAAACCTCGGCGTTGAACAGTTCTCTTGTTGGTAACGATTCGAAGCCGTTTGGTGAAGGAGCGGCACCAGACGAAAAGCTGCGAGAGACCTTTAACGACTTTGTAGGCCAAACATTTTTTGGTCAGCTCTTGTCATCAATGCGATCTACACAGCAAGAAGCGGCTTACTTCAACGGAGGACGAGCCGAGAAAATTTTCCAAGGACAACTTGACCAAGTCCTATCGGAAGAGCTGAGCAAATCGTCAGCGTCTCAAATTGCGGATCCAATGTTCAAGCTCTTTCAAGCCAACAGGCTCTAGATTGCGATCAAATCCCGAATCACTCGGCCTTTGACATCGGTCAATCGGAAATCTCGTCCAGCGTGTCGAAAAGTTAGCTTCTCATGGTCCATTCCAAGTAGCGCTAGCATCGTCGCATGAAAGTCGACAATCGGAACAGGATTTTCGGTCGCCTCATGTCCAAAGTCGCCGGAAGATCCATAGGACATTCCCGCTTTCACGCCACCACCCGCCATCCAAAGGGTGAAAGCTTTATTATTGTGGTCTCGACCACTTTTGGCTTGGGCGTACGGCGTTCTACCGAACTCACCAGTCCAAACAACCAGTGTTTCGTCAAGTAAGCCTCGACGCTCTAAGTCGATCAGTAGCCCTGCTGCACCTTGATCGATCTGTTCGCAACTGTCAGGTAGAGCCTGTTCTATATTGAAGTGATGATCCCAGTTTCCGTGAGAAACCTCCACAAATCGCACCCCTGATTCGATCAAGCGACGAGCCATCAAGCACTTCGCACCAAAGTTCGCAGACTTTGGTGAATCCAACCCATAAAGCTTCTTGGTCTCTTCTGATTCTGACAATATCTCCATGACCCCAGGCATTTCTCCTTGCATTCGATAAGCTAGTTCGTAGGACTTGATCACACCATCGAGGTCATTGTTTGTTTGATCGCGTCGAAGCTTTTCTCGGTTCATGGCTTGAATGAAATCAAGTTCGGAGCGTTGACGTTGAGGGCCAACTGCTGGTGTGAGATTTGCAAGCTTGGATTGTTGGATATCTCCATTGTCGTTTCCAATCCGAGTCCCCTGGAAGTTAGCAGGGAGGAATCCCGAGCCATAGTTCTGCGCTCCGCCGGTTCCAGCAGCTGGCGAGATACTTACGAAACCAGGAAGATTATCATTTTCTGTTCCTAGTCCGTACAGCGTCCATGCTCCGATCGACGGTCGAACGAACTGACTGGATCCCGTATGCAACCTCACGACGGCTTGCGGATGTGCAGGTAGATCCGTTTGCATTGAGTGAACCATGCATAGCTTATCCGACTGTTTTGCCAGCGACGGCAAAAGCTCTGATATCCAATGGCCGCTGTCACCTTGTTGATTGAACTTCCAAGGTGAAGCCATCCATTGACTGTTTTTCTTCGGGCCTTCTTGTCCATCAACTTTTTGGAGTAGTGGTTTGTAGTCAAACGTATCAACGTGCGATGGCGCTCCTTTCATGCACAAAAAGATGACTCGTTTTGCTTTTGCTGGAAAGTGTTGTCCGGTAGCAATTGCAGGCGTATCCGATCCCAGGCAAGCCTGAGAAGCGATAGAAGAAAAAGCCAACCAGCCAAAGCCACACGAAGATGCTTGGAGGAGCGATCGACGGCTGTGAAGTAGTTGTCGATCGTTGCACATGCGGTTGAAAGCCATAATGATCTCGCTTCAATAAGAACAAAACTACAAGAACAAAAATACGGGACTACTTGTAACTAATCAATCGAACGATATTCGCCAGAAGCAATCAACCCACGCGCAAGTGAGCTGAGAGCAATCTCCGGGTTTCCAGCCAGTTCATCCAAAAGTTTTTTCGAAAGCTCGCGTTCCTGCGAATTTGGACTTCGAGAAAGAATAAGCCGATACGCAAAATCGATTTTCTCGTCGGATTTTGCTGACATTTTTCCTGGAATGGACTCCCCAATCCGCTTAGCAATGAGCTTGGATTGAGATGCGACCCAAGGGCTGTTGAGAATGTACAACGACTGCGAGGGGACGTTGGTAGCATCACGATGGCTTTGCACAGCATTAGCATCGGGCGCGTCAAATACGTCTAGCAATTCCGGCAACGCCCCGCGAGGAAGCGAAAGGTACACAGAACGTGAATTGGGTTCTAGCTGATGTCGCTTTTGGTTCTCACGTTCTGACATCTTGAGGGATCGATCCACCCTTCCGGCTCCCATCTTAGCCAAGGGACTTCCTTCCGGTGCATTCTTTTCTAGAGTGCCACTCGCAACTAATATCCCATCTCGAATAGCCTCGCCCGGAAGCCTTTTCGAATTCATTCGCCAGAGGTGGGCGTTATCCGGATCGATAGAAAAACTGCTGCTGTCAAAGTTAGATCCCATCCGGTAGGTTTTGCTAAGCAATATGTATCGAATTGTTTTCTTGACACTCCAACCTTCCGATACGAATTTGAGAGCGAGAAAGTCAAGTAACTCGGGGTGCGTCGGCACGCCTCCTGTCGTTCCAAAGTTATCGAGTGACGAAACAAAACCTTTGCCTACTAAGTTCGACCATATACGGTTCACCGCTACGCGAGCCGTGAAAGTGTTGTTGTCACGCGTGATCCATTTTGCAAGCTCCAATCGACCACTAGCATCTTGAGGGACCTCGTACTTAGGAGAGTGCCCCAGAGTTCGAGGGATTCCTCGCTCGATACGCTCCCCTGGCAATGCAATGTCACCGCGAGCGAAAAGTGGACTATTTGCGATCGAGATAAAACTAGTACGATTGTTAGGATTGTTTTTTGAAGCACGCTTACTGAGATTCTGAGTTACTTTGGATTCAGGCTTCTTTTCACTAACGCCCATTGCCAATGCGAGCGGATTACCTTGATCGTCATACTGTTCGAGTGTTGTCAGCAGTTCACTCCGACGTTGTTCTAGTTGATTTCGTTCACGGACAAGGTCCTTATTAAGGGCAGGCACCGTTTTTTCGCCAGTAGGTGGTCTATTCATGGCACTGATTCGAGAACGCCTTAAGTCTTCGAATTCACTTTTTACCTTGGCTAGATCGTCCTTGAGGCTCGCAATCTCGGTAGGCGTCTTGGCTTCAATGATCACCGCTTGTTTGCTTCCCTTTGGCAATACTAAGTGGTCAGTCGTGTTGCGATCTTGTCGGCCTGAGGAACCTCCAAAATGAGTCTTGGTGGAAAGGAAAATACCAGCCACGGCGGTGTAATCCGCTTGTGGGATTGGATCAAACTTATGATCGTGACATCTCGCGCAACCGACCGTTAGTCCCATCGAGGCCTGAAACACGGTATCAATTTGTTCGTCTGCTTGGTCGACTTCAAATTGCTTTGGATTCATTTCGTTGAGCGCACGAGACCCAACGGCAAGGAAACCAGTGGCGATCAAGTTATTGGCTTGGTTTTGTGGTGATTTGCTCGGTAGAAGATCACCGGCAATTTGTTCTCGAAGGAATTCGTCATAAGGTTTATCTTCATTAAAGGCAGTGACGACCCAATTACGATAACGCCATGCATGAGGATAGCTGACGTTGCTTTCACGTCCGGACGATTCCGCGTACCGAGCAACATCCAGCCAGTGTCGACCCCAGTGAACCCCAAAATCCGAAGATGCTAGCAACGTGTCGACGCACGCTTCGTAGGCTTTCTCCAAACCATCCGACGCAACCTGTCTTTCAAAGGCATTAAGTTGTTCGACCGACGGAGGCAGTCCGATTAAGTCAAAGTAGACACGGCGAACAATCACCTCGGGCGACGCTTCAGGACCAGGCCGGAGTCCTTTTGCATTTCGAGCTACATCGATAAAGTGATCGACTTCATTGGCAGCCCATGGTTTTGCCGAAGATCCTGGACCAGACGAGCCTGTCGAAACACTTATAGGGATCGTTGGTTGTTTCATCGGCTGAAACGACCACCATTTTTTGATTTCGTTATAATCCTGGTAGTCGCTTACTGCCGTCGTTCGCTTCCGTGGATCAGGCATACCAATCTGAATCCACTTCGAGATCGTTTCAATCTCCTCAGCCGTCATTTTCCCGCCCGCGTCCTGGGGAGGCATTGCGAAGTCTATATCGTTGTACTCGATCGCCTTCATCAGTAAGCTAGCCTTGGCATCACCAGCAACTACGGCGGGACCACTATCGCCCCCCTGTAACAGTGCCTCACGCGAATCGACTAGCAAACCACCTTCAGAAGAGCTTTCCTTCGAGGAATGACATTCGTAGCATTTTTTAACCAGAAGTGGCCGAACCTTCGACTCAAAGAAAGCCAGATCTTTTTCCGACGGCTTCGAATTGCCAGCTACCTGCGAAGCCCGTTCCTTCACGTTCTCACGGGCTTGTTTCATGGCCCGCTCCCTAGCTTCTCGTTTGGCTAAATTTTGCTGTTTTTCGTTTCGTTTCACTCTCTCTCGTGCGTTTTCACGGGCTTTTTCTACGGTTTTTTCTACGGCCTTATCAATCGCCTTTTCGCCGACTTTCTTTTTCTCCATCTCTTTCTGTTTGTCATTCTCTTTTGCTTTATCCTTTTCAGGAGCCTGAGCGGCCGCAAATTGCGAAACTAAGAGAATAAGACAGCAAACAAGTAGTGACTGCGTTTTCACGATTTGGTTCTCAATTGAATAACCTAAGGGCCATAGGTATATCAACCCAACGATCCTGGCAAAGTTTCTTTGGCCGCCAGATATTTTACAACAATATTAGGTACATCTCTCCCAACAACTGCCCGCGTTTGAATTTCTCTTGCGAAAATTCCAAAATCTTGATTCGGCGAACATCGATCGTATCGCAAAAGAAGAGATTGCTTTCACCGACTACTAAGCCCAGCAGAGTTGCACCGCTGGTCGCCCGCTTCAATTAGCGGCAGCGTCCCCGTGCGTTTTGGTATGACCAAAGTTGGTATGCCTAACGCCAAAGAAGGCTGGCAGAAAACTGATGTGACTATGGCAACCATGCGTGGTTTCGATGAATTTCTCGGCAATCTTTACCATCTCAACGCAGAAGAGGAGCCCGAGAACGAAGATTATTCTGGCGATACAAAGCCAGCCAACGGAAAGACTTTTCGCGAAGTATTCGGACCTCGAGGAGTGGCTTCCAACCTTTGAAGCCGCAGCGGGCGCACCGGATATCAAAGAGAAGTTGCTTAAAGGTGTTGAACTCAACGGCCGCAATTACAAAAACCATCTCGACGGCTACAACCTACTCGATTATCTCGGCGGTAAGACCGATAGATCGCCTCGCAGCGAGTTCATCTATATCAACGATGTCGCTGAGGTAGTCGCAATTCGCGTAGGTGACTGGAAAGCGGTTTATCTCGAGAACCGCGCTGAGCAACTCCAGGTTTGGCGTGAGCCCTTCATCCAGCTCCGCCTACCTTTGCTCTTCAATCTCCGCCGCGATCCATTCGAGCGAGCACAACACAACTATTTTCGAGCCAACGGTTTCAAGACATTCATCGTTTCCGGTGGCGGCGCCGACTTCATGTGAGTTTGGTCCGAACGTGTTTATGGCATGCCGCCCGAACAGATAATTGGCTTGTCGGCGCGGACCAAGTTGAACTCCGAGAAAGCGGCCCTGTGCTGACGAAGACATTGGAACTATTGTTTGTTGACGACAAGGAAGGAAAACCGGTTGCTATCCATCAGTTTATAGGCCGACGTCCAATCGCTTGTTTCGGAAACAGCGACGGTGACAAGGAGATGGCTCCCGCTAGTTCAGGGAATTTGGTCGAGGCACTCAAAAATGCGCCGATGCGAGGCTGGGTTGTTGTTGATATGTTAACGGACTGGAATGTGGTTTGGTCAACTGAAGGATCCAAGAGTGTGAGCAACGCGAAGTCATGCATATTCGGGAAATGGCTCGCCGAGGATATCATGGACGGTGGCGTGTTGGATCGTTTCCAATCTACACTTGAAATAAGTGAAGATGGTGCGGTCTCGGGGATACGGCCGTTAATCGGTACGGCGGCAAGGCGACTATTGTGGCCGAGAATGTTACGTTCGGGCCGTTAGCAGCTTCAGCCACGTGGTGGATGCAGCTGGCATCCTTAAATCGAATGACTGAGACCATACAATTAAAGCATGTATTGTCTTCTATCACTGGTACCCAACCATCGGGTCGCTTAAGCAAGAACCTCAGTGACAACTCGCGATGGTTCCACACCGGTTAAACGTTGGTCAAGACCTTGAGAAGGGAAGGTGAATCTTTCATGGTCGATGCCTAGACAGTGCAGTAGGGTTGCGTTGAGATCATTAATCGAAACGGGGTTTTCCAAAACATTGTAGCTGAAATCGTCTGTTTCACCGAAGGTGTAACCACCTTTGATCCCGCCACCGGCCATCCACATGGTAAAGCAGCGAGGATGATGATCGCGACCATAGTTTTCGCGAGTCAATCCACCTTGGCAATAAACCGTGCGTCCGAACTCGCCCCCCCAGACAACCAGCGTGGAATCAAGCAGTCCCCGTTGTTTGAGATCCTGAATCAATCCTGCACAGGCCGCATCGGTGTCTCGACACTGGGCTGGTAGATCACCAGCGATGTTGCCATGTTGGTCCCAACCGCGATGCAATAGTTGAACGACTCGAACGCCTCGTTCGATCATCCGTCTTGCAAGAATTGCACTAGCCGCAAAAGTTCCAGGCTTAGAAACCTCAGGTCCGTATAGTTCCAGGGTCGACTCCGACTCTCCAGCTAAATCTACTAATTCTGGAACGCTGGACTGCATTCGAAAGGCCATCTCGTATTGGGCAATTCGCGTCTGAATTTCAGGATCGTTTAGAGTCGCGAATGAAAGCTGATTTAGTTGTGATAGCCCATCAAGCATGGCGCGTCGATCTTGACGCTTCATTCCTTGCGGATCATTCAAATACAACACGGGATCACCACCACTGCGTAAAGCTACTCCGGTGAACTTTGTCGATAAGTAGCCGCTGCTCCACATCCTCGTAAATAATGCTTGCGCGTTTGCGCCAGCAGTCCATGTTGGAGTCAGTACTACGAAGGCTGGCAAATCGTTGCTTTCACTTCCAAGACCATAAGCGAGCCAAGAACCCAGACTTGCTTTCCCAGGAACCTCGCTACCCGTCATGACGAAGGTACACGCGGGATCGTGGTTGATGGCGTTGGTATGAATACTCTTAATAACCGCAATCTCATCCACGATCTTAGCCGTTTGCGGCAACAACTCGCTAACCCAGCGACCACACTGGCCATGTTGTTGGAACGAAAACTTACTCGGCGCGACTGGCAATCGGCCCTGCCCACTGGTCATCGTAGTGATACGTTGACCAAGCCGAATCGAGTCGGGTAAGTCTTTATCGAATTGGTCCGCGAGGTTGGGCTTGTAGTCCCACATATCCAGTTGTGATGGTCCACCATTCATATGTAAGTAGATAATCGACTTGGCCTTGGGTGCAAAATGCGGCAAACCCGGTAGCGTAGGATGAACTCGATCAGAATCCGCAGCTAGCAATTTACGCGAGCCGGAGTTCGCGATGCCTAAAGTTGCGAGAGCCATCGAGCCAAGCCGCAATCCATTCGTTCCGAAAAACTGACGACGGGTTTGAAGCAACATGTTTTCAATTCGTGGGTCCATATTTTCCAATCCTCAGTTGCGATTCAGCGTTTCGTCTAAGTTCAATAACATGTTTGCCACTAACATATAGGAAGCGAGTTCGGCTACGTCCAACGATTTGTTGCGATCCGACTCACCTACAGTACATAGCTGCACGGCATCTTCTTGTCGTCCTTTAAAACTAGTCCATAATTTCTCTAAGTTCTCAAGGACAATCACTGACTCCTCGGCACTCGGATCTCGAGAAAGTAATACTCGAAAGGCGTATCGAATACGTTCTTCTGAAGTAAGTTCTGGCTGTTCAAGAATTCGCTCAGCAAAATTTCTGGCTGCTTCAACATGCTGGACGTCGTTCATCAGTTGTAGCGCCTGAAGAGGAGTATCGCTTCGCTCTCGCCGAGTGCAAAACTGCTCGCGGTTCGGAGCGTCAAAATTACTCATAAATGGGGGAGGGGCGGTTCGCTTGATAAAGCAGTACAAACTTCGGCGATATAATGCATCACCGTGGTCTTGAATGTAGTAGCGAGTATTGCTGTCACCGTATCCAACAGGTTCCCAAATATTGGTTGGTTGATAAGTTTTGACTCCAGGTCCACCCATCTTTTCGCTTAACAAGCCACTCACTGCCAACGCGTTGTCTCGCAATTGTTCTGCATCCAATCGAATGCGAGGTCCACGAGCCAGGTAACGGTTCTCTGGATCCTTTTGGAGGACAGACTCCAGTACGACGGAAGACTGCTGAAAGGTCTTTGTCGAAACCAACGCTCGCATTAGTTCCTTGACGTTCCAGCCCTTACTGCGGAACTCATAAGCTAAAAAATCGAGTAGTTCTGGGTGTGATGGATATGCCCCTTGTGTACCAAAGTCGTCGCTGGTTTTGACGAGTCCCGTGCCGAAGACTTGTTGCCAAAAACGATTAACGGTTACTCTCGCAACCATCGGATTGCGATCATCGACCAACCAGCGAGCTAGATCCAATCGAGTTGCTGATTTGCTAGGATCGTGCGGGACAAGGGTAGGGAAAACTACGGGAACAGCCGGTTTAACTTCCATTCCAGGTTTATCATATTGACCTCGTTCCATTATAAATGCCTGTCGCGATTCGCTGCGATCTTTGTAGACCATCGTTTCACCGCTTGATGCTATCTGGCTCTGTAGTTCATTACTCGTAGCGAGATACTTGGATCTCTCAAGTAGAATTGCCGCGTCCGAATCTCGTGCGATCCAGGCTCTATAGAATTGATCCACGCTCTTAACGGCTTCGTCGCTAATCTGCTCGGTCTTACCCGCTTTCAAGACCGTATTTAGCTCACCACTGGCTAAAGCAGTATCTTTCCCCTTGCGAGAATTCCACCAACGGTCACGGTCAGTCCGATAGTCGTTGTCGGCAGCCGTCGACCCGTGAAGCTCTACCGCATCCCACCAACAAGTGCCACCAAACTGCCCGAGTTGTATTTCCTGCACTTCAGCACCGACAACCAAACCAAATTCATCTCCATGTATCTCGATCCTATGCCATTGGTCGGGTTCGGGAAGTATTCGATCGGATTCATTCGTGTTCGAAGTCTTACGCTTCCACTCCCATCGCTTGTTTCCCTGGTTGGTTTTTAGCTCGATAAAAATAGATTGCGGAGGTTGCCATTTGTCGAGTCGGATTGAGAATACCAACGCAGGATCTTTGGGTACAACATAGTTCACAATTCCACCAGAGATTGTCTGCTGGAAACGTTCACCGAACGATTGATAAAGAGATCTTTCTCCAAGAGTAGTGCTCGAACCCGTGGCTAGCGCCATCGGCTCAGGTTTCATCAAGTCACGATTGTCCATCCATTCAGGCGGATTTCGTGATGTATTGTTTTGAGTCGCTCCTAGAGGAAAGCTATCGTCGACGAAAACATCCACAACCTCTGTTGGAATAAACGCAACTGGCACAACTTCCGTTGGTAAGGCATCCCGATTCGAACCAGCCATCGATTCTAGCGACGCCTTGATTTTCTCGATTTGCACTTTCAAGGAATCTTGGGACGCTTGTTGAGTTGGGGTGGCGAGAGTAACCATTGGAGAGGTGCTGGCGATATTACCATCCATCGCAGGGTCTTCGTTGTTATAGAAGAACGCGTACAACGAATAGAACTCTTTGGCACTGATTGGATCAAATTTATGGTCATGGCAAACCGCACAACCGCCGGTAAGTCCCAGCCACGCTTGTACCGTAGTACTCGCGCGGTCTACTGCGTAACGGAATAGAAACTCTTCATTGATTGCGCCACCTTCGCTGGTAGTCACGTTGCAACGCTGAAAGCCAGTAGCAACCATCTGGGATGTCGTTGGAGAAGGAAGAAGGTCCCCTGCCAACTGCTCGATCGTGAAAGTGTCAAACGAGAGATTTCGATTGAACGCATCGACTACCCAATCTCGATACGCCCAAATATTACGGGCGTTATCTAAATGCAAACCATGCGTGTCGCCGTAGCGAGCGACATCCAACCAATGCCGAGCCATCTCTTCGCCAAAGCGTGGGGAGTCCAAATAGCGTTGCACCATAGAGTCGTAAGCCGTCTTTGATTCGTCGTTTTCAAAGGCAGCAAGTTCCTCCGTTGTCGGCGGGAGACCAGTCAAGGTAAAAGCAACACGTCGAATCAATGTTTGGCGATCTGCAGGCGGATTAGGCGCCAAGCCGACCTGCACATGTCGAGCGGCAATGAATTGATCGATCGCCTTGTTGGCGGACCAATTCTTTTCGCGGTCGTCAAGCTCAGGCATCGGTGGCAAAACAATCGGTTCAAAGGACCAATGTTTTTGATAGCCAGCCCCTTGCTCGATCCAGCTTTTTAGAATGGATTTCTGGTCGTCCGACAATTGGTGTTTGCTGGATGGAGGTGGCATCACTTCGTTAGGATCGGTTGAGGTGATGCGGTCCCAAACTGCGCTATTGTCAATTGAAACAGGACTAATTGCAGGTTTCCCCGAATCCCGTTGAGCGGTCGCGTTCTCGAGGAGGTCAAGTCTTAAATCGGCCTCACGTGACTTAGCGTCCATTCCATGGCAATGAAAACAATTCGCCGCAAGAATTGGCCGAACGTCTCTATTGAAGGCTATTGGCTCAGATGAAAACCCATTAGTGCCCATTAAGGCGGACAAAAGAAAATAGCGAGCAAAGCTTTGGTAATTCATGGTTGTGCTATCGGGCGAACAGTGGCGGATTCAAAACCCGTGGCTATCAGGCTATTGATTTGGTGCTTGAATGAACAAATACTCATCAACAGCAAACCTTAGGCGGCTCTTTGGAACAAGCTGACGCCTTCGACTGCGGGTTAGACGATTTATTGAACGGAATTGGCGTCAAACAATTAAATCAAAAGCCCGCTATCTTAATCGGCTCAATTTTCATCAAGCCAGTATACAGGCGAATCAACATTTTATACTCATCGAGTCATCTAATGTTGCTCCAAAACCGGCTCGCTTGGTGAATTCACGTCAAACGGGCGGTAGTTTGAATTTGGGTAGTTTAGGAGAACTAATCCGATTTTACTCGATATGCTGGGTACGCAGCTTGTTATGGTCGATAAATCGGATAAGGGAAGCTCAGACCCCTGGGAATTTATGATTTCATGACCATATTCGAACCAGTCATTCAAAAAACTAGCTTTTCCAGGCTCGCCTGCACGGGCGTCTAATTGTTTGTCAGCTGTTGCGGTTCTTGGCCAATATCTTTTGGCCAAGAGGTACTTCCATTAAGGGTTCCGTCGGTCAACGCAACCGTCAACGCTGCTAGGACTGAGACAATCCCTCTCCCATCCTTACCATCCTCGCAAGTCGTTCCGATCCCTCCCGTGGCTGAAGACTCTCAGGATCGAGTGCAGCTACAAAGCAATCTCGATCGGATTACCTTGGTCACTCGCGATGCTCCACTGTCGACGGTACTTTCGATGATGGCCCAACAACAAGGGCTGAATATCGTAACCGGTGAAGAAGTCAGTCAGCGTATAAACGTAACACTCAACAATGTCAAACTGAGCGATGCACTTGATGCAATTCTCGCAGTTCATGGATACACCTGGTCACGGCAAAACAACATCGTAACTGTCGCCAGCATGACTACCGATCGTCAGACGGCTCCATCGGTTCAAGGCCGAGTCGTACGTGTTTTTACGCTGAACTTTGTCCTAGCCAGCGATGTCGACAAAGTTGTCAAAGGCTTGATGTCGCTGCTCGGCCAATCGTTCATGAATCAGATTGTTAAGACCGAGCAGCGCAATGCTCATGAGCAGTTGGTAGTCGAGGATCTGCCTCCGTATTTGGACCGTATTGCGGAATACATCGCGCAAGCCGATACGTTCCCTCGTCAGGTTGTCGTTGAAGCAAATATTCTGCAGGTTACGCTCAAAGATAACAACCGCCATGGAGTAAACTTCGACCAACTTGCAAGGTCGGGCGGATCGACTATCAATTTCCAAACGATGGGACTTGCAAGCGGAACGGCTCCCACATCGGCACTTCGACTTCAAGGATCAGACCTAACGGGTTTGATTGATCTATTAAAATCAACTAACGACACGAAGACGTTAGCGTCTCCGAAGGTGGCTGTTCTCAATGGTCAACAAGCAAGAATTTCCGTTGGTGGTACACTCGGCTATCTCCTCACAACCGCGACGAATACCAGTACTCTACAAAGCGTTAGCTTTTTGCCTTATGGAGTTGTTCTAGAAGTTACTCCGATTATCACTGACGACGGCCAGGTCTTAATGAAGGTTGCCCCTCAGGTATCGATGGCTAGAATTAACGCGACATCCAAACTACCTGAAGGCGAATCAACGGAGGTCACGACGACGGTCCTTCTTTCGGAAGGCCAAGCGATCGTAATTGGAGGACTTATTGTCCAATATTACGCAATCCGGGACGTAGGCAGTTTCATACTGACCTTATGAAAATGAGCCGACGGCGCTAGCCACGGGTGCCGCGAGGCGATTGTCTTGATTAAATGTTTAACGGGGGGACCCCGAAGCTCTCGGCTCAGGAAAAAACATTTTGTCATGCCACGCTCGGGGACTTACTGTACTTGTCGAATAAGTCGAGAAAAATCCGGGGAGTCTTTGTAGAGAGCTACGCGGTGGTTGACTTTCGCACGAAGTCTTGTCGCTTCGAAGCTGTTTTGGGTTACTAGCAATCCTAGGTCAAATAGCAATCGGTCAGAATGCCCAGGAAAAATGACTCGCCAGTCAAGCGGAATAGCTCCTGGACGGAGTTTGTTGACGTGATCAACAAGATTGGTAGTACAGTTGTTCGTAATCGTGTTATAGAACTCAGGTTCGCGAGCAAGTTTGTTGACGCGAGCCAGCATATCGACCAAAAGATTTTGTGCCTGCTCAGGGGTTGCGCGTCCGCGGTAGATATAGACATCGACTTTTCTCGTTTCAGTACGTAGCGGAATTAAATCTCGCTCGTCTCCGATGACATAGATCAACTCGAACTCGTTACTGGTGCCGTTTGTTGCCGAGTAATTCTCGCCTTGCTCCAATCGGCCTTCAACCGAAATTCCGAAATGCTGACCATTCTTGAGTTCGAAGCTTAACATCGTGTGTGCGAGCCAAGGCAAGTTCGAAAAAGGAACTATGACAAAATCCACCGCCTGTACCTCTTCCAAAGCGAAGTCTAAATCGTAGTGACGAACGTCGTAGTCCTCTTCGGTTCGATAGCGAGCGTTCCGAATGTTTTTAATATGGACTCGATCCGAATCGAACTCCGCCGTTGCGAGAACTCGAAGATCTGGTCGCCAGCGGCGATCGTTAGACGGTCTTTCACCGAGAATTTGCTTCCGAATTCCTGAGCGAATCAATCCGCTAGCAGTCGATGATGAATTGAGTTCATCACTGCTTCTGGGGGCAATTTGGAGCGGCGAGCATCCTACGAAGGAGAATGCAAGCATTACGAATAGCGTCGCTACGAGCCGGGTTAAAGCGAACTGGGCTCTGAATTCGACAGAAATTCGACGTTCGCCGTTGTTCTTGAAAAATTGCACCCGAAGGGATTGCATGGATAGGTTCACTATGACCAATAGAAACTATTTCATCTTCTGTTCCTGTTTTTGTGATTCTTGTTGCTATCAAAAAGAGACAGGAGCTGGATAGACCTAATCGATAGATTCGAGAACCGTAAACACGCAGAGCTTCCCAGGCTTCCTAGTTTTATATCGTTTCAATTCACTGCGGTAAGTCGCGGTAGTCTGTAACGCTTATTCCGGTGGTAACGATAGATCCTTGTTTACCGGGAACAAATCGGGACTTCCGGCTGTATGGATTGTGCGGAATATTCCGAAATCTCATTGCGTAGTGGAAAGTACGATTGCAAGGGCTTGGTGTTTGCTCGCTAAGTCCATTGTGGTTTGAAGACTCAGGAAGGAATCTGCCTTGAAACCAATTGATTCGAAGATGCCCAATTGCAACGAGCTAAATCCTATGGATTCTGATTCGGATAGAACATTGATGTCTAGCGCAGCCAGGTACACGATGCCTTATGTTTTGGATTCGAATTCGTTTTCGTCAACGTACGCTTTAAAGCGGCTCGTTCGAAAATCTCTCAGCAGCTCACTTATTTTGATCGCTAGCCAATCTTACCAAGTGCTTGGCCAATCGCCGTTGTTAGAACCGCCAAAGTGGCGGTCCCGTTCAGAGATGCAGTCGCCCGTGCATGAATTGATCGCCGATCGCAATAGTGGTACGCAAGCCTCGCCGTCGCAGGGCCCATCCAACCACACGTCCCGCTATCGCGATTTGCCAAACTCGCCATGGGAAAGAAGTTCACCAAGCCTTGAAGGCGTACGCAACGACTTAACGCATTCCAATGCAACTTCTCAACCCGTATCTCCCAGATCCGAGATGATTCGGCAGCCTTCCTCATCACCATCCGCATCTCGCGGGCGGTCCAATCGTGGTTATAATGCGAACCACTTGTCGCCTGCGTCCTCGCCCTACCCGACTGCGCAGCCTCTACCAAGTGGGCTTCCCGATCGCAATGATTTGAATCCGGGTTCGGATGTTCAGCGCGATGGGGCTCAAATGACACTAGACCTCTCGAACTACCAAAAGCCCTCGCCCACAAGCATGTTCGATGGAAGTCGTCCTGGGACACAACGCTTACCATTTAGCGGCGTGCCACTTTCGACGACGTTGGACGAAACTTCAATTGGCCTTGGTTATCCAGAAACCGTTCGAAACGTTGGAGTGTCCGATACGAAGGTCAATCCGACAGCGGACCAAATGATTCGCCAGCCAACTTATCGCCAAACAAGTATCCCATCTAATTATCCTGGCCGATTACAGCCGGCTCTTCGTCCATTCGATGCAGCTCCACGAGAAGCGATTCGAGATCTGCCCGTGACAACTGGTGCGCTGCGTAAGGCAGCTCAATTAAACGAACGATCTTTCGAGCGTGAGGCACGAAGTCAAAGCTACACTCAACTGCCGTCGGTGATTGCAACTCGCACAGGGCAGCAGCTAGGATCGAATCCTTTAAAAGCGCTCAGTACAGCTTACGAAACGGAAGCGAGCTCGAGATCTAATGTCATTGGCGTCATTGGCGTAAGCCCGCTAACGACTTCCAAACCGTTGCAATCGAATCAATTGCAGTCCATTAGCGAAGATGCTTTTCCGTACTCGACAGATTCATCCAACGATATCAATGTTGTTCCGGCTTCTGTTGGAGTGAATCACGATGTTAGAGACATCCAAAGCTTAAACCACCCGACCCTAAGCCAGCCAAGCCTAAACCAGCAGGTGAGGATGAAGACGGCTGGCCGAATTAGTGCAGAGCTCCTGGATGGAAGCGAAGATCCTCTGGCACGCACGCCGCTACCAGTCGAACGCCCTGCTGGATGGAATTCTTTAAAAGATTCGCTCCAAGGGCATCTCGCACGATGCGACGATCTCCTTCGACGGGGCGCTATTCTGAGTGCTCGGGAAGAGGTCTTGATGGGGATGCGATCCTTAGCGAGATCTCTCGACCTTCGAAGCGGAACTTACGGAAGCGAACCTGCGATGGAGCAAGCGTTGGCTGCGTTCAGCGAAGAATCTGATTTCTATCGTTCCAGCAGCTCACCGGCCGCAGGGCTTGCGACTGCGATGATCGTAAATGGTCATAAAACTAAAGCGTTAAAACACACGCAACTGGAAGACGTCTCCCCCGACCTGGCTGCTCAGCACTATCGATCTTACGCAAGGCATCAGTGGCTAGAGGCTTTTCAAGGCCACCCGTGGACTTCTGACCTTTTATACGCTTACGGGAAAACTCTTGAACGCGAAGCAGATCAAAAAGCACCAAACTCAGTCATGTATCGAAACCAGGCAATCGTCTGTTATCAGGCAGCCATGGATGTCGATCCTAAGCACGCAGACAATGCGAATCAACTAGGGTATGCCCTATTGCAGCTTGATCGAGTCGACGAAGCACAGATGGCTCTGAATCAGTCGGTACAAGTTAAACCGAATTCGCAGGCCTGGAGTAACCTAGCCGAAGTCCATCGTCGACGAGGCCAGGCCGATCAAGTCGCATTCGCTCAACGGAAATCGCTTGAGCTAAACAAGGCAGTTGCGCCGGAGATGGTTGGAGTTCCAGAGGTAATCGAGCTGGATGTCAAAACGTTTGCGAGTGTGAGCCCCTATCCAACCGGTATGCAACCCCCTATGCACCACGGAATACCAGCCTCTGGAATATCTGCTCAGCAACCGGCCACCGTTCAACAGGCTTCCGCTTCAGTTCCTAGAGCGAAAACGTCCTGGTTTGGGAATTTGTTCCGATAGACGTAGTTCATCTCTTCATCGCAATATAAATCCAATCACGTGCCAATCACGATAGCTTCAATCATGAGTCATAAATTTTACATTGCCGATCCGATTGCCATGAACACAACCAAACTGCTGTCAGTCGTAGCCTTTGCAATCGGAGTTTTTCTTAATACTTCCGTCTTTGGTCAACAACCATTGAATCATGCGTCGATACCGGTTCGAACCGACGGACATTCTATGCCTGATGGACAAGAGCCATCTGCTAATGGTAATTGGTTTGAGGTTGCGGACTACGCAAATGGAGGCCAGGGCTGCCAAGCATGTAACGGTTGCGGCTCACCAGGCGGATGCTCGGGCTGCGGATCGGTGATGCAACCTCCAGCACCATTGTGCGTGCCCGGGCCAACCCAAATGATCGGTCTGACTACCGGTACTACGGGTTATTGCCAGCGAGGGATTGATAGTGCTGCGTCAGGCGGATGCGAGCAACGTTGGAACGATGCTTCGTCTATCAATTTCGAACCACTTCGCCATGGAGAATACATCGGCCCGGTACGTCTTCCTGCCATGTTGCAGTATCGAATTCGGTCGGGAGACGAGCTACAATTCATCTATGTTTTAACCCGTGAACAAATCGGTGAAGAATACCGACTTTTGGTAGGCGACGAATTGCTTGTCGAATCTGCTACCGACGAAAGAGTCCGACGAGGAGACTTTACCAAGGGCGTTCCGATACAGCCCGACGGTGCAGTAGTTCTACATCTCCTTGGTCCAATCCCTGCTGCCGGAAAAACCGTCAAACAGCTCCGTAAGGATGTTGAGAAAGCCTACGCAAGCTACATCAAAAACCCCGCGATCGACATCACACCAGTCAAGTTCAATACAAAGCTTGAAGATCTACGAGCTGCGGTAAGTAACTTCCTGGGAGAAGTTGGCGGCCAAAACGTGACTGCCGTAGTAAGCCCCGACGGACGCTTGCAGTTACCCTTAATTGGAAATGTTTACGTCGTTGGCATGACATTAGAAGAGGTCAAGCGAGAAGTCAATCTGCGTTACCGCGAACGCGTTATTGGAATCGAATTGGAACCGAGACTTCTGCGTCAAGCACCTCACTTTGTATACGTTTTCGGGCAAGTCAATAGAGGTGGAAGATTTGAACTTACCGCGCCTACGACGGTCACCCAAGCACTCGCCATGGCCGAGGGACTAAGTCTTGGAGCAAATAATCGCCAAGTGGTGATCTTCCGACGTACCGAGGATTGGCGACTGATTTCAACAATGCTCGACCTTCGAGGAGCCCATCTTGGCAAACGCCCAAGCCCTGCCGACGAAATCTGGCTCCGTGACAATGACTTGATTGTTGTTCCTCCGAAACCAATCCGGCTTTTCAATAACTTCGTTCGCCAAGTATTCACCGAAGGCATTTACGGAGCGATTCCTCCAGGGACCGCCTTTAACTTAAACAGTCAGAGATAGTCAGGATAAAGAGCGAAGACGCTAGCCTAATGGCATTCACTTCACCGGGTGTGGCGCGAGTTACCCGGTAAGTCTCGGAGAATCTGTTCTCCATTTGTCTAGGCAGTATGCGGCGAAGCCGCGTTTAGCTAACCGGGTGGCTTGCGCCACGCCCGCTTGATTCGATCCTAATTGCCGACAGAACCGTTGTTCTCGATACTTGGTGAATTCTTTTCACCAGTCGTCACAAACTTCCTAGTCAGATTCTTCTATGGCAATACCGAAGAGAATTTTTGTAGGCGTTGCGCCCATATTTCGCGCTGTGTTCCCCAAAAATCTTCAATGCTTCTTTCGAAGTTTAGGCTCCAGTGACAAATCGTCCCCATTCACCCGTTGAAGCACAGACCGACTTCGTCGAGGATGCTACACATGCATTCGCAGACGACAAGGCAAATCTAGCGGTACGTCCTGGCTTCATTAGAACGGGTCTGGGGTATA
>Ga0105046_10003947_pt1 | contig 23600 bp, 20 predicted proteins | sample MAT03_FD_78385 | JGI IMG/M metagenome (GOLD analysis project Ga0105046, IMG submission 78385) | Freshwater microbial communities from Lake Fryxell liftoff mats and glacier meltwater in Antarctica - MAT-03 (megahit assembly) | ecosystem: Environmental > Aquatic > Freshwater > Ice > Liftoff...
CGCATCCGCATCGGCTACTTGTCGGGCGATCTTCACACCCATGCGGTCGGGCTGTTGACGCCCGAGCTGTTCGAACTGCACGACCGCCAGCGTTTTGAGGTCTACGGTTTTTGCTGGACGCCGGAGTCCGCGCAGCCGCAGCGCCAACGCATCCTGAGGTCGCTGGACCACTTGGTGCCTTTGGGGGGGGTGGATGACGGCAGCGCAGCGCGCCTGATCGCGCAAGCCGGCATCGACGTGCTGGTGGACCTGCAAGGCCTGACCAGCGGTGCCCGCCCGGCCATCCTGGGGCATCGTGCTGCGCCGGTGCAGGTCAGCTACCTGGGCCTGCCGGGCACCAGTGCAGTGCCAGGGGTGGACTGGATGCTGGCCGATCGGTTCGTGATGCCGCCCGAGCTGCTGCCTTATTGCACCGAAAAGCCGCTGTACCTGCCGCACTGTTATCAGGTCAGCGACCGCCAGCGCCAAGTGGCAGCGCCCCCTGATCGGGCCCGCTATGGCTTGCCCGAAGAAGCCTTTGTCTACTGCAGCTTCAACAACAACCACAAGTTCACCGCCGAGGTCTTCGGCAGCTGGATGCGCACCTTGGCAGCCGTGCCTGGCAGTGTGCTGTGGCTGCTGGCCGACAACGACACCGCGCGCGGCAACATGCTGGCACATGCTGCTGCGCATGGCGTCGCGGCAGGTCGGTTGATCTTCGCGCCGCGTGTTTCGCCGCCCGAATACCTGGCGCGTTTTGGTCTCGCCGATCTGATGCTCGACACCTTTCCTTTCAACGCCGGCACCACCGCCAGCGATGCGCTGTGGATGGGCACGCCGATCCTGACCCGTGCGGGCCGCACCTACATCAGCCGCATGGCCGGCAGCTTGTTGACGGCGGTGGGTTTGCCGGACTTGATCACCGAGACGCTGGCCGACTACGAACGGCTGGCCATCACGCTGGGCCTCAACCCGGCGCGCTGTGCCTCGTACAAGCGCTACCTGGCAGAGCACGCCCGCAACTCGCCGCTGTTCGATCTGCCGCAGACGGTGCGCAACATCGAAGCTGCTTTCGAGTCGCTGACTTTGCAAGCGCGTCTACGCGCGGCGGGCTGAAGCCGGCTGAACCCCATGGCAGCACGCCATCCTCTCAATGACACCGGCTGAAGCTGCATCAGCGGCCGTGGCCGCAGCACAGGCCAGCGCGCAGGGCGGCGGGGCTGCGGCGCGCCCATCTGCGACATCTGCGGGCTTGGCGGGCTCGGCGGGCTCGGCAGGCTCGGCAGGCTCGGCCGGATCGGCTGGCCCGGCCGGCGTTGCAATTGGCAGCGATGCCGCTGCACTGCATGCAGGGTGGGACATCGAGAACGATGCGCTGGCGCATGCCCTGAGTTGGCTCACGGGCCACCATGGCCAGCCGCGCACGCCAGAATCCTTGCTGGCCGGGCAGCCGATCCTGGGCCGTCTGGGGCCCAACGAGGCCCTGCGCGTGCTGCGCGATGCGGGTTTCAGCGCCGGTCTGGTGCAGCGCCAGATCGCCGAGTTGAACCCGCTGCTGCTGCCCGCCGTGCTGCTGCTGCGCGAAGGCGACGCCGCCGTGGTGGTGGCGCGCAGGCTTGAAAACCCGCAGCTCTACGACATCGTGATGCCGGGGCGTGAGCACCACGCCTGCACCGCCACAGAATCGGAATTGCAGGCCGAATACACCGGTCTGGCGCTGGTGGCGACACCGCGTGCCGTGGTGGCCCAGCACAGCCTGCTGGGCAGCGCAGAGATGATGCGCGACCCCGACTCGCACTGGCTGTGGGGCACGATGCGGCGTTTCATCCCGTACTACCGCTCGGCTTTGCTGGCCGCGTTGCTGAGCAACGTGTTGATGCTGACCGCAGGGCTCGTCACGTCGGTGATCTACGACAAGGTCATCCCGCACCAGGCTTACGTGACCTTGTGGGCGCTGGCTGCCGCAGGTGGCATTGCGGTGGTGTTCGACTTTCTGGCCCGCCAGTTGCGGGCCTATCTGATCGACATGGCGGGCCGCAAGAGCGATCTGATCGTCGGCAGCCTGCTGTTTCGCCAGACGCTGGCGGTGCGCATGGAGCAGCGGCCCGAATCTGCAGGCGCCTACTCGCACCACCTGGGTCAGATCGAGATGCTGCGCGAATTTTTTGCTTCTGCCACCTTGGCAGCGGTGTCCGATCTGCCTTTCATCATCGTCTTTGTCGCGATGGTGTTTGTCATTGCCGGGCCGCTGGGCTGGGTGCTGGCCATTGCGGTGCCCACGCTGGTCATTCTGGGTTTTCTGATCCAGGGTGCCTTGCGCCGCGCCACCATGGCGCACATGCAGCAAACGGCCGATCTGCACGGCGTGCTGGTCGAAGCGGTGGACGGCCTGGAAGACCTGAAGGCGGCCGGCGCGCAGGGCCGCTTTGTGCGCCAGTACGAACAAGCCACCGCTGCAGCGGCCAACGCGATGCTGCGCTCGCGCAAGGTGATGGCGCTGACGATGAACCTGTCTGCAGTGTCGCAGCAGGCGGTGACGCTGATCATGCTGGTGTGGGGCGTTTTCCTGATCGCCGACAAGGTGATCAGTGCCGGCGCCTTGATCGGCGCCGTGATGTTTGGCGCCCGCGCCATCGCACCGCTGGCCAGCGTGATGCAACTGGCCACCCGCTACCAGGGCGCGCGCGCAGCACTGCGGGCCTTGAACCATGTGATGGCGCAGCCGGTGGACCGGGTCGCCGGCAAGGTCTATGTGCCACGGCCCACGCTCAGCGGCCAGTTGGCGCTGCTGGATGTGGGCTTTGCCTATCCGCAACCTGGATCGGGCGTCGCCACGGCGCAGGCCACTGCAGCAGAGCGGCCGCCGCCGCCGACGGTATTGCGGGGCCTGAATCTGCGCATCGAACCTGGCGAACGCCTGGCGATGCTGGGCCGCATCGGCAGCGGCAAGAGCACGGTGCTGCGCCTGATGGCCGGCTTGTATCTGCCCACCGAAGGCCAGGTCGAAGTCGACCACATCGACCTGCGTCAGATCGACCCCAACGACTACCGGGCGCGGGTGGGTTTCGTGGCGCAGGACCCGCGTCTGTTCAACGGCACGCTGCGCGACAACGTGCTGCTGGAGCGCGCCGCTGCGGACCCCGCGCGGCTGGCCGACGTGGCGCGGCTGACGGGCCTGGACCGCCTGGTGGCAACTCACCCCCAGGGCTGGGAGCTGCCGGTGGGTGAGGGCGGTGGCTTGCTGTCGGGTGGCCAGCGCCAACTGGTGGCGCTGGCCCGCTGCCTGATCACGCGACCGCAGATTCTGCTGCTTGATGAGCCCACCAGCTCGATGGATGCGCAAAGCGAAGCGTCCTTCCTGCGCCAGCTCAAGGGCGCTTGCGCGGGCTGCACGCTGGTGGTGGTGACGCACCGGCCCGCAGTGCTGGAGCTGATCGACCGCATCATCGTGGTGGACCAAGGGCGGGTGGTGATGGATGGCCCCAAGGCGGCGGTGCTGAATGCCCTGGCGGGCGGCAAACCGGCAGCGCCTGCGCCTGCAGGGGCGGGTGCAAGCTCGGGGGCGGGTGCAGACACAGCAGCCAACGCCGCTGAAGCGCCCAGCAATGTGCGTCAGCACCCCAGCGCGCAGCCGATGCAGCGGGCCCCTTCGTTGTGAGCACAGGCTGCTTGTGATGAAAGGTCTGGGGCTCTTGTTCAGCCGCCCGCGCTGGCTCAAACGCAAGCCCAGGGATGCCTTGCGCGTGCAGGACATGGCTTATGTCAGCCCCGTGGCAGGCGCCCAGGTGCTGGAACCCGCGCCAGCGGCGATGTGGGCCGTCTACCTGCTGCTGGCGCTGCTCGCGACGGCCGTATGGTGGGCCAGCCAGGCGCAGGTGGACATCGTGGCGCGCGCCAATGCGCGAGTCGTGCCCGATGGCCGCGAACAGGTCATCGCCAGCCTGGAAGGCGGCTTGCTGCGTGAGCTGCTGGTGCGCGAGGGCCAGCGCGTCGAGCGCGGTCAGCCGCTGGCTCTGCTCGACCCCACCCGCGCAGAAGCGCAACAGGCCGAAGGCGAGGCCAAGCGTCTGGCGCTGCGCGCCACCCAGGCGCGGCTGCAAGCAGAAGCCGCCGGTCGGGCGTTGAGCTTCCCGCCCGACCTGCCTGCGGTGGTGACCGACACCGAGACCGAGAGCTTTGAAGCCAGACGTGACGCGATGGCGCAGGCATTGGCCAACATCTCGCGCAGCCTGGGGCTGTTGAACAAGGAACTGGCAGTGGCCGAATCGATGGCCGCCAAGGGATTGATGAGCGAGGTCGAGGTGATTCGCCTGCGCCGCCAGGTCAATGAGCTGGGCATGCAATCGCAAGACCGCGTCAACCGCTTCAGGCAGGAAGCGCGCGGCGAGCTGGTGCGGGTGCGCACCGAGCTGTCGTTGATGGACGAGCAGATGGTGGTGCGCGAAGACACGGTGCGCCGCAGCACCCTGGTCAGCCCGGTGCGCGGCTTCGTCAAGCAGATCCGCAACAACACACTGGGTGGTGTGGTGGCGCCTGGCGCCCCGGTGATGGAGATCGTGCCGCTGGGCCAGCATGTGATGGTCGAAGCACGCGTGCGGCCGGCGGACATCGGCTTTGTGCAAGTCGGGCAGCCGGTGCTGGTCAAGCTGACGGCCTACAACTTCACCACTTACGGCGGCTTGAAGGGTGTGGTGCAGAGCATCAGCCCCGATGCGCTGGGCGACCCGGAGCGCGCTTCAGCGCCCGACGGCACCTGGTATCGGGCTTTGGTGCGCGCCGAGAGCGACAGCCTGCCATTGCCGCCTGCAGCGGCCAGCAGACGCATCGATGGTTCGCGCAGCTTGCCGGTGCTGCCGGGCATGACCGGCACCGCGGAGATCCGCACCGGTCAGCGCAGCGTGCTGGGCTTCATGCTGCAGCCGCTGATGCGCTCTCAAGAGGCTTTCAGAGAGCGGTGAGGATTGCGCCAGACCCAACAACAAGGCCCGGCGGAATCGGCCGGGCCTTGTTGTTGGTGGAAGCTCAGGTCAGCAACTGCCTGGAGGTGGCAAGGCTCCATGATCCGGGGCCTTGCCCCACACCCTGAAACTTCAGCGAAACAGCCCCAGCCGCTGCGCTTCCAGCGCCGCTTCGGCGCGTGAGCTGACGTTGAGCTTGCGGTAGATCTGTTTCACGTAGTCGGCGATGGTGTGCCGGCTCAGGCCCAGTTGCACGCCGATCTCGGGCAGCGTGTAGCCCTTGGCCACGCGCAGCAGCACTTCGCTTTCGCGGTCGGTCAGGCTCACGTTGGGCATGGCGTTGGCCTGCACCTGGGGTTTGGCCTTGGCGCTGAAGTAGGCCATCACGCGGCGCGCGATGCTGGGGCTCAACGGGGGCTCGCCCTGGCTGATGCGCTGCAATTGCTCGGTGATCAGCTCGCGCGCCTGCTCTTTGAGGATGTAGCCAAAGGCGCCGGCCTGCAGCGCCGGGAACAGATGCTCGTCGTCGTCGTGGATCGTCACCACCACGCTTTGGGCGTCGGGCTGCACGTCGCGCAACTTGGTCACCACCGCCACACCGCTGCCGTCGGGCAAGCCGAGGTCGATCAGCGCCAGGTCGAATTTGACCGCACTCACCATCTCGATGGCGTCGTGCACGCGGGCGCTCTCTGAAATGGTCGCGCCCGGAAAGACCTGCAGCACCAGGTTACGCAGCCAGGAGCGAATCTCGGGCAGGTCTTCAAGCAGCAGAATGGTTTTCATGTCGGGGGCGGGCAGTGGCTCATGCCATCCTATCGGCACTTGGTTGCGCATCTACGCTCCTTCAGTCGCACGAGTCAGGGGAAGCGTGAGACGTATCACGGTTCCAAAGCCGGGCCCGCTTTCAACCAGGCACTGGCCCTGCAACTGTTTGGCGCGGTTTTTCATGCCGGCCAGGCCATGGCCGCGGTCCAGCCGGCCCTCGACCTCGTTGGAGATGCCGTCGCCGTCGTCCTGCACCACCAGTTGAAAGTCGCCATCCTTCAGACTGGCGGTGACGCTGCAGTTGGCTGCGCCACTGTGCTTGATGACGTTGCTGGTGGCCTCGCGCAGGATGCGCGTGGTCTGCACATAGGCACGCGCGCTCAAGGTCTGCGGCAGGTCTTCGGGCGCATTCCACTCGCCGTCGATGCCGGCCTGGGCCAGTCTGGAGACCACTTCTGCGCGCCAGTCGCCCAAAGCATCGGCCAAGCGCACCGGTTTGCCGGTGAGGCCACGCACCGACAGCCGCATTTCCTCAAGCGCTTCGCGGGCCAGCGAACTGATGCGTTCGCTCTCGCTGGTGTGCACGATGGTCAGGAGCTTGGCGCCCAGATCATCATGCAGGTCTGCTGCAATGCGTTTGCGTTCACGCTCAGTCACTTGCTCGACGCGCAACTCGGCCATCTGACGAAAGTTGCGCTCGATCTCCGCCGCACTTTCGCGCACCCGCTGCTCCAGCTGCAAGCGCATTTCTTCGGCTGTGTTCAGTGCATGGCCTTGTTGCTGCACCAGCCGCAAGCCCATCAGCACCAGGATCAGCGGCAACACCAGGCGACTGAGGTGCGTCAGCAGCAACGGCGCGCCGGCCCATTGCACAGCAGCTTCCAGCAAGCCCGCCAGCGCCACCGTGGCGAGCAAGGCACCCATCAGCCACGCCGATTTGTTGGGCCACTGCTCGCGCAGGTACAGCCACGCCGCTGCACCCACCTGCAGCGCCAGCACCAGCGACCAGAAATTGACGACGGCATTGAGCCGCTGCGGGCCGGCTGCAAACAGGCTGATGGCCAGCATCGCGCATTGCAGCGGCAACCACTTGTCCACCCAGCGCAAACGCAAGCCGCCGTAGCGCAGCAGAAACTGCACCGCCGCCCAGGTGATGAAGCCCATCAAGGCGCACACCATGAACTCGGCGTGGGCATGGCTGATCGGCAGCTCGTTCCACCACAGCCGGCTGTTGAACATGGCCCAGCCCACCGAGAGGGCACCGAAATACGCCAGATGGCTCTCACGCCGGTTGACGAAGCCCAGCACGAACATGAAGCCGCCCATCAACAGCAGGGTGGCGCTCAACGCCTGGGGTGCCGAGACTTGCAAGGCGGTGCGCAGCCGGTGCTGTGGGGCCAACATCGACAGCGGCCCGATGCGCAGCACCGACAATGCGCCGGCACGCTGGCGCGAGCCGCTCTCGGCCAGCGCATAGCTGCGCACCTTCAGGTCCAGCGTGTTGTCGCCGCTGTGCCACAGGGCCTGCGGCAGGCTGATCAGCTGCGGGTGGTTGCACTCGTGGCTGGGCACCCGGGCGCCCTGGTTGTCTGTCCGTAGGTTGCCGGCAGCATTGCCGCCGGCCAACAGGCGCAACCAGGTGCCGGACTGCACACCCGAGTGCACGAGTTGGCCGTTGAAGTAGACCTCCAGGTGGCTGCACACGCGGGAGATGTACAACGCCAGCAAGTCAGCCTGGGGCTGCGCAATCGTCTGCTGCAACGTGGCCCGGTACCACACCGTGCCCGAGAAGCCCGGCCTGCTGCTGGCCCATTCGTCAGGCAGAGTGACTTGTGCGGCGGCCGCAGCGTCTGGAAAGCCTGGGTCGTCGGAGGCCACCACCTGCATGCTGCGCACATCTTGTACCGCTCCCGGCGCCTGTGACTGCGCCTGTGCCTGTGCCTGCCCGGGTCCCGGCCACAGGCCCGCCGAAAAGGCCAGACAGGCCATCCAGCAGCACCGCAACAAGAGACGGCACAAGCACTTCAAAGTGTGGATGTTCTGGCAGCGCACGACATGGGGAGGATTCTGCACGTTCAAGCCCGGCCCTGGCTGCAGCCAAGCGCGCCTGATGGATCGCTGGCCCGTAGGCTGTGCCAAATTGCAAGCCTTGCAGTGACCCGTTGCACCCGTGGCACACCCTGCGACAATCAATGCCTCACTTTTTTTGCCGTGCACGCCACTTGATCAAAAGCCACACTTTCGAAGACGCCGACAACCAGCGTCTGGCTCAACTCTGCGGCCCGCTGGATGCGTATTTGCGACGCATCGAGGAGGTCTTGGGGGTGCAGTTGCAGCGGCGCGGTGAACAGTTTCGCATCGAAGGTGCGCGAGCGGCTCTGCTTTCGTGCGCGGCGCTGCTGGACGAGTTGTATGCAGCGGCACAGCAGCCCATCAGCGATGACGCGCTGGAGTTGGTGCTGCTCAAGTACAGCGGCGCCCAGGCGGCTGCAGGGCAAAAATCAGGGCCCGGATCAGGGCCCGAATCAGGGCCCGGACCGGAGCCCGAAGCACCGCGCATCGTGCTGCACACGCGCCACTCCGACCTGAGTGGTCGCACCCCCCACCAGGTGCAGTATTTGCGCCAGATGCTCAGTCACGACATCACCTTCGGCATCGGCCCTGCAGGCACCGGCAAGACTTTTCTGGCCGTGGCCTGCGCTGTTGACGCGCTCGAGCGCAAGGGCGTGCAGCGCATCGTCTTGACGCGGCCTGCAGTCGAGGCGGGTGAGCGGCTGGGCTTCTTGCCTGGCGATCTGGCGCAGAAGGTGGACCCCTATTTGCGTCCGCTCTATGACGCGTTGTATGACCTGATGGGCCTGGAGCGCGTGACGCGCGCCTTCGAGAAAGGCCTGATCGAGATTGCGCCACTGGCTTTCATGCGTGGCCGCACACTCAACCACGCTTTTGTGATCCTGGACGAAGCGCAGAACACCACGCGCGAGCAGATGAAGATGTTCCTGACCCGCATTGGCTTCGGCAGCCGCTGTGTCGTCAATGGCGATGTCAGCCAGGTTGACTTGCCCGCCGGCACGGCCAGTGGTCTGCTGGACGCGCAGCAGGTGCTGGCCGGTGTGCAAGGCATTGCCTTTACGCGCTTCGAAGCCGACGATGTGGTGCGCCACCCGCTGGTGGGCCTCATCGTCCAGGCCTATGAGCGGGTGCATGGCAGCCAGTCGCGATAGAGCCGCAGCCGGAGCGGGCGCTGCAGGCCGCGCTCGAATCGCATTGGCGCCACCGAAGCCGCGCTTGCAGTCGTCGTTGCAGTCGTCGTTGCAGTTGTCGTTGCAGTTTGGCGACCCGCAGCACCGCCAGCATCTGCCGCGCCACAAAGTGCGGCGTTGGTTGCTTTCGGCGCTGCAAGTGCCCGCGCAGTTGACGGTGCGGATTGTTGGCGCTGAAGAGGCCAGGCAGTTGAACAACGACTACCGCAGCAAAGACTACGCCACCAATGTGCTGACCTTTGATTACCAGCGCGAACCCGAAGTGGTGGCAGATCTGGTGCTGTGTGCGCCAGTCGTCGCAGCCGAAGCCAAGGATTTGCGGCTGCCACTGCAAGCCCACTACGCGCACCTTCTGTTGCACGGCGCTTTGCACGCCCAGGGTTACGACCATCAGACCGAGCCAGAAGCTCAGCAGATGGAAGCACTGGAGACTGCGCTGCTGATCCGTCTGGGTTTTGCCGATCCGTACGGCAGTGGTTTCAAACCGCACACCACATCACTTGCCTGAGCAGGACGGTGGGGTGCCGCCTGCCGTCAAAGCGCGTGCGTCGCAATCCTGAAATCCGGATCTTCTGCATACGGCCGCACCTCAAACCCCAGGCTCACCATCAGCTTCAGCATCGGCTGGTTGTGGGTCAGGATCAAGCCCATGATCTCGCTCAAGCCCTGGCGCCGCGCCAGATCCATGATCGAGCGCATCAGCCTGGAGCCCAGGCCCTGACCCTTGTATTCATCGGCCACCAGCAACGAGAACTCGCAACTGTTGCCATCGGGGTTGGTGATGAAACGGCTGACCCCGATGATGCGCTCCACCTCTTCGGTGTTGCTGTCTGGACCCGCGACTGGGCCGGCCTGCGGTTCCACGACAACTGCCACCAGGGCCATCTCGCGGTCGTAGTCGATCAGCGTGAAGCGGGCCAGCATGCGCAGCGGCAGTTCTTGCAGTGCGCTGGCGAAGCGGAAGTAGCGGCTCTCTTGCGACAGGCCACGCACCAGCGCCTGCAGCATCTGCGCGTCGTCGGGGTGGATCGGGCGGATCAGGTAGCGGGTCGCCTTGCCAGGCGCTGTGCCGGCAGAAGCTGCAGAAACAGCAGAAGTCGCAGAAACAGCAGAAGTCGCAGACAAGGCCGCTGTTGCAGCGCCTTGTACGCCAGCCTTTGACTCTGGCGCTGCCTTCAGCGGCCATTCCTGCTCCAGCCCCGTCGGGTAGGGCAGGATCGCCAGGTGCTGGTAGCTGCCAGGGGCCTGCTGGGCGTTGCCGACCAGGATACGGGCGTCGACCGCCACCGCACCATCGGCATCGACGATCACGGGGTTGATGTCCATCTCGCGCAGTTGCGGCAATGCGCAGACCATGTCGCTGACGCGTTGCAGCAGCGTTTCGAGCGCCGCCACATTGGCCGCCGGTGCGCCGCGCCATTCGCCGAGCATTTCTGCGGCACGTGACCTGGCGATCAGGTTGTGGGCCAAGAACTGATTCAGCGGCGGCAGCTCGATGGCGCGGTCGTTGATCAACTCGATCATCGTGCCACCGGCGCCAAAGGTGATCACTGGGCCAAAGGCCTGATCCAGACCCACGCCCACATAGACCTCGCGGCCGCGCTGGCGTTGCGCCATCGGCTGTACCGTGATGCCGTCGATGCGCGCGCTGGGCTGGGCCAGCTTCACGGCCTGCAGCATCTCGTGGTAACGGTCGCGCACCTGGGCGGCGTTGTGAACGTCCAGCATCACGCCTTGCACATCGCTCTTGTGGCTGATGTCGGGCGAGGCGATCTTCAGCGCCACCGGGTAGCCCAACTGGCTGGCGATCAGCATGGCCTCGGTGGCGCTGCGCGCCAGCATCGTGCGCGTGACCGGGATATGGAAGGCCGCCAACAGCGCCTTGCTCTCCATTTCGGTCAGCAGCGTGCGGCGCTCTGCCAACACGCTCTCGATCAGCAGCCGCGCGCCTTCGGCATCGGGGGCCGGGCCATGCGACAGCGGCGGTGGCGTCTGCTGCAGCAACTGCTGGTTGCGGTAGAAGCTGGCGATGCTGTGAAAGGCATCGACTGCAGCTTCGGGCGTCCGGAACATCGGCATCTGGCTGGCCGCCAGCACGGCGCGGGCAGCCTGTACGCTGGCCTCGCCCAGCCAGCAGCCCACCACTGGCTTGGCTGCCGGCGAGAAGGCTTGCGCAATCTGTTGGGCAATGCCTGTGGTGTCGGTGCCCGCCTTGGGGGCGTGGATCAGCACCACACCGTCGATCTCCTTGTCTGCCAATGCCGCTTGCAGGCAGCGCACATGGTCTTCAGCAGTGGCGGCCTCACCCAGGTCGTCGACGCGCGCGACCTGCAGCCCCAGGCTGTCGGCCCAGTCGGCGGCCAGCACCGCCGGCCCGCCGCCGTTGGTGATGATGGCCAGGCGATCGCCCACCGGCCTGAAGCGTGAGGCCAGGCACTGGGCTGCAGAAAACAGTTGCGTGAACTGCCGCACCCGCACCACACCTGCGCGGCGCAATGCAGCATCAAAAACATCGTCGCTGCCGACGATGGCGGCGGAATGTGTCACGGCCACCTTGGAGCCTGCTGCCTGGCGGCCGGCCTTCATCACCACCACCGGCTTGGCATAGGCCGCAGCGCGCAGCGCGCTCATGAAGCGGCGCGCGTCGCGGATGCCTTCCATGTAGACCAGGATGCTCTGCGTGGCCGCGTCGTTGCTCAAGAAGTCCAGCACCTGCGGCAGCTCAACCGCCGTATTGGGCCCCAAAGAAACGACGGCCGAGAAGCCGACACCGTGCGAGGCGGCCCAATCCAGCATCGAGGCCGTCAGCGCACCACTTTGTGACACCAGGGCCAGCGGGCCGGCGGCTGCCAAGGGCCCCAGCGTGCTGGCGTTGAATTTCAGCGCCGGACGCTGCAAACCCAGCGTGTTGGGGCCCAGCAGATGCACGCCAAAGCGGCGCGCGATCTGGTGCAGCTGGGCACACAAGGCGGGGGCGAAGCCGCTGGACAGCACCAGCGCAGCGCGGCAGCGGATGCGGCCCACGATCTCCAGTGCAGAGGCAGCTTGCTCCGCAGGCAGGGCAATCAGCGCCAGATCGGCACGCGACTCGGCCAGTTCGCCCAGCGTGCCGGTCATGCCGATGTCCAGCCAGGTCAGTTGCCCGGCATAGCCGCAGTCGCGCAACGCCAGCCGCAGGTTGGCTGATTCCGGGGTGGGTGCTTGCGCCTCGGGGTCGCCGGCAAAGACGACGACGGATTGCGGCGCAAACAGGGCATTCAGGAAGTGACGGTCCACAGGGTGAGGATGCTTTTGAGCAGCGATCAGCCTCGCTGCGAGCGCTTCAGATGTTTGCGCCTTCGGCTTGCCCACAAGCCTGCCAGGCCCGTCAGCATCAGCAAAGCTGCACCTGGCTCGGGGATGGGCGTGGTGGGCACCACATCCTCAGGCAGGTTGATCGCAGGTGGGATGGCCGGAAAGTCGGGTGCAGGAGGCGGTGTCAGGCCACCCGTGCCCGGTTTGGAGCCATCGCCAAAAGAGCTTTCATCCGGGGGTGGCGCGCTGCCGGGTGATTCAGTGGGCAAGCCCGGCAAGCCGACACCGCCGCCGCCTGCCTGCGGGCCGGTGCCGCCCAGCCATGGCACGCTGTTGCCTGAACCGCCGCCAAGGCTGCCCAGGCTGGCGAGCAAGAGTGGCCCGGCTGGATCTGCACTGGCCAGTTGCGTAAAGCTGGTGCCCGCGCCCGGGGCTTCAAACTGCAGTTCGCTGGTGTCGAGCGGCGCCACTTCTTGCGGCGGGTTGGCTGTCAACGTCAGTCGCTTGGAGCCTGGCTCGTCGCCGCCAGGAGCTGTACTTGCGCCAGCCGGATCACTGGCCGCAGTCGTCGCAGGCTTTTGCAAGCGCGTGATGCGGCTGAGGTTGCGGCACACCGTGGGCACGATCAGGCAATGCTCGGCTTCGCAGTAGACCAAGCCGCGTTCGACTGCATTCACTGCCCACTTGCTGCGCGTGACGGTCTGGCAGACCGTGCCTTGCGCAAAGTGCATGTCGCGGATCTCTGCGCTGTAGACGGCATTGCCGGTGATGCTGTCGCGGCGGATAACGGCAATCTCGTCGTACTGGCGCTTGCTCATGCGCTCTTTGAGCCTGGCGCGCACAGCGGGAGGGATGTCGGTGTAGCGGTCTACCGCCGCGACCACGTCGCCCTTGAAGGCGTTGGCGCCCGGCCGGTCCCAAGAGCAACTGGGCAGCGTCGGGCCCTGCGCGGTCAGCACAGCACTCAGGGCGGCGGTCAGCAACAAGGACATGGTCGGCGGGTGGGTTTCAAAAGTGACGGCAAAAGCGCTTCAACAGCAGGCGGCCAGCGCAGCAAAGCTCGGCGGCGGCATGTTTCACGGCCGGGGGCCCGTTGTTGCGCATTGTTGCCAATTGGAGGCGTTCGGGCCGTCAACAGTTCGCTTTTGCGACACCCGCGCGGCTGGCTGCGGCCCACGGCGCGGCAGAAGTCACGCATTCTTGCCTTCGTCTTCAAACAGCGCCTGCCAGCCCGCTTGGCCGAGCTGGCGCAGCCGGCGCTGGTTGTTGCGGTAGATGTCGGCCGTTTCAGGGTGCTTGTCGACCGCCCGGCTGACGCTGTCCTCCCGCAGCAGATGCAGTGTGGGGTAGGGCGAGCGGTTGCTGAAGTTGGTGATGTCGTCCCGGCGCGTGCCGGCAAACTGGTACTGCGGGTGAAAACTGGCGATCTGCAGCACGCCGTCCAGTTCAAGCGTTTCAAGCAGCGCTTCGGCCAAGTCCATGAAGGCATTGAAGTCGCCAAAGTCCTGCAGCCACAGCGGGTGCACGATGACCGTGGTGTCGATGCTGTCGGCGTCGCTTGCGCACAGATGCTGCATCTCTGATTGCAGGGTCTGCAGCAACTGCTGATCAGTCTGTGCACCGCTCTTGACCCAGCGGATCTGCCCTTTGTGATGCACCGCCTTGGCAAAGGGGCACAGGTTCAAGCCGATCACGGCCTTTTCAAACCAGGCCAGGGTGCGCTGCAGGCACTCGTCGGGCAGGTCGGACGCAGGCGCCGCTGCGCGCTGCTGGCCTGTCGGTTCGTTCATGGCCTCACCGCAGGTGTTTCCACCGCCATGCCCGCTGCGCGCTGGCGCAGATAGAGCTCCAAAGCCGTGAACTCGTCGCTGTGCTGTGCATAGGGCTCGGCGCGCACGCCGGTCATGCAGTTGCGAAAGCGGCGCTGCAGGCTGCCCAGGGTCTGCCACTCCAGTCTGTAAGTCGGGTAGCCGGTGGCGTGGCCCTGCGGGATCGGGCTGCCTGCCAGGCGGCCACCGGCATGGCGGTCATGGCATTCGGCGCAGGACAGATCGATCTGGCCATGGCGTTGTTGCCACAAGGCCTGGCCGCGCGCCAGCCAGGGCTGCAGTCGGGGGTCGGCCACCGACTGCATCGGCTGGCCGCGCGCTGCCAGGCCCAGCAGGGTCTGCAAGCCCAGCAGTTCATCGTCCTCAGGGCCCAGCGCCGGCTGGTTCAAGTGCCGCCGGCGGCACTGGTTGATGCGCCCGGCCACAGTCAGTGGCCGCCGCAAGATCGCGTCGAAGGCCGGGTAACGCGTGGCCACGTCCTGCAGCGATTGCGGGCTGTGGCAACGGCTGCACTGCGCTTCGAAGCTCGCCCTGGCACCTTGCACCCACAAGAAGGCCGGGTTCTGCGCATCGTCGGTCTGCATGGCCTGCAAAGCCGGGCTCATGGCCTCAAAGGCTGAACGCTTCTGCGTCAGCGGGCTGGCGCTGGCCTGGTGCGCTGGCGCAGCCGTGGCAGGGTTCGGGATCGTGCCCTGCGCCAGGCTGTGCGTTGGCCAATGCCCGAGCATCGTCCATAGGCAGGTGACTGCTGCTGCGCGCACAAGACTTGTGCGCAACCTGAGTTGCAGCTTCAGGCGTAGGTGCGGGTGCCGGTGCGGGTGCGGGTCCTGCGGGTGCATCGGCGGTGGCCAGGCGCCGGCGTCCGCAGTCAAGCCACCACCGTGATGCGCGCGCTGGCGCTTTGCTGCAAGCCGTTGTCGCCCGACCAGTCCACCCGCAAGGTGCCGGTCTGCGGTACGCGCATAAAAAACGCCACGTAGGGGTTGGCAGCGATGGCAGCATGCAGGTCTGCAGCAAACACCTGCCGGCCTTCGAAGTGGCATTCGACGCGCCTGACCAGATCGCGTGGCAACGGTGTGCCGGCCGCGCCTTGGCGGTGGCCGGTCTCCATCGGGTGCTGGATGTGCGTGCGCACCTCCACCACTTCACCGGCGCGGGCAGTGGCAGGGACATGCAGCAGGGTGCGGGTCATGGCTGTGGCTCGGTCACTCAGTTCTCAATGCAGGCGGCCAAGGTCACCAGCACATCGATGCTGTGCTGCCAACAGCTGCCATCGTTCAACTCAGCCAGCGCCACCACAGTCTGCGAAGTGGCCAGCCGCATGCGGGTAGACACCTGGGCCACGCCGCTGGCCGGGCTGAGGTGAAACACCGCCACCTCGGGCTGCGGGTTGCGTTGGGTGAACAGGGCCATGCGGCGCACATGCGAGAGCGCGGTCATGGGGCTGGCCATGCGCAAAGTCACCGGCACGGCATTGCCGTTCTCCACCAAAGGCGAGAGCTGCAGTTCCAACTGGCCGAGCCTGGCCGCCATACCGCCTGTGAAGTGGTCAATGGCGGCCTTCAGGCCGTCAGGGGTGGCATGCGCTGGGCGCCACAGCAGCGTCGCAGCCAGGCCTGCCGCACTCGCCACGCCGGCATGGATCAGTTCACGGCGGCGCCAGGCTGCCGGGTCTGCAGCCCGCCTTGCGGCCGTCGCTGCTTTCCTCACTTCAAGCCCACCAGGAATGCCACCACGTCTTCCACCTGTTGCGCTTGCAACAGCGGCTGCCCTTGCCAGGCCGCGCCGACCCGGTACAGGCCCTCGGTGCGAAAGTACGCCGGCATCAGGCTGTGCGGCTGAATACGCCGGCTGTCGACGATGCGCAACCGCAACTCGGCTTCGGTGAGGCGGCTGCCGATACCTGCCAGGTCCGGCGCCAGATTGCCTTGTTGGCGCACTTCTGCGAAAGGCCCACTGTGGCACAGCAGGCACAAGCCCACCTGGCGGTCAGCGACGATGGCACGCCCACGCGCCGCATCGCCAGGCACCGCAGTCAGCGGCACAGTGATGCCTGGGGCAGCTTCTTGCTGCGGCTGGGCAGCCGCAGTGCCCGCACAGAGGAGCAGCGCCAAAACGACGGCTGCAGCCGGCGCTGCCAGGGCAGTCGGGCTCAGCCTGATGCCCGATGCCCGTTGCTCTGGCATGCGCAAGCTGGCCTGCGCTGTTTCTCGCTGTCTCAAACCCGCTTCAGGCTGTGATGCTTCAGCGGCAAGTCGCGGATGCGTTTGCCGGTGGCAGCGAAGATCGCGTTGAGCACTGCCGGTGCCGCCACCGCAATCGTCGGCTCGCCCACGCCGCCCCAAAAGCCGCCACTGGGCATCAGCACGGTTTCGACCTTGGGCATCTCACGCAGCTTCATCATCGGATAGGTGTCGAAATTGGTCTGCACGATGCGCCCGTCCTTGACCGTGCATTCGCCATACAGCGCCGCCGTCAGGCCGTAGACAAAACTGCCTTCGACCTGCGCTTCGATCTGCTGTGGGTTGACGGCATGGCCAGGGTCGGTGGCAGCGACGATGCGGTGCACTTTCAACTCACCCTCGGCGCTGACCGAGACCTCGGCACAAGCCGCGACATAACTGCCAAAACCATGGGTCTGCGCCAGCCCTCTGAAGACTTTCTGGCCGTTGACATCCGGCGCAGCCTGGCCCCAGCCGGCGCGGGCTGCTGCGGCTTCCAGCACTGCCAGGTGCTTGGGGTGCGCCTGCATCAACTCGCGCCGCAACTGCAGCGGGTCCTTGCCGGTGGCGTGCGCGATCTCGTCGAGGAAACACTCCATGTAGATCGCGTTCTGGTTCAGATTCACACCGCGCCAAAAGCCCGGTGGCACATGCGGGTTGCGCATCGCATGGTCGATCAGCAGGTGCGGGAAGCTGTAGCCGATCATGGCTTCGCCGCCGCCTTTGTTCAGCCCTTGAAACACCACTGGGTCGCGCCCCTCGCGCACCGCCTGGGGGAACAGTGCTGCCAGGATGCTCTGGCCGGCGATGCGCATGTGCAGCGCGTTGACCTTGCCTTGCGCGTCCAAGCCGGCCTTGAGCTTGCACTGCGTGATCGGGTGGTACATGCCGTGGGTCATGTCCTCTTCGCGCGACCACAGCAGCTTGACCGGCACGCCGGGCATTTGTTTGGCGATGCTGACGGCTTGGCGTACCCAGTCGTGCGTGGCGCCACGGCGGCCAAAGCCGCCGCCCAGGTGGATCTTGTAGACCTCGCACTGCGCTGGCGGCAGGCCTGCGGCCTCAGCCGTCGCCGCCAAGGCGCCTTCGCCGTTTTGCGTCGGCGTCCAGACTTCGCAGCGCGCCGCCTTGTCGCCAGCAGCCGGCTGGAACAACGCCGTGGCGTTCATGGTCTCCATCGTCGCGTGGTTCTGGAAGGGGTAGCTGTAGGTGGCTTCTATGGTGCGTGCAGCACCCGCCATGGCCTGCATGGCTTCACCCTCGGTGTGGCCGGCGACGGCGCCAGCAGCGCTCAGGCCCTCGGCCACCATGGCCTGGATATCGGCTTGTTGCACCTTGGCGTTTGGCCCCAGGTCCCAGTCGATCTTCAGCGCCTGCAGCCCCTTGTGGGCGCGCCACCAGGTGTCGGCCACCACCGCCACGGCGTTGTCGCCGACGCGCAGCACTTGCTTGACGCCCGGCATCGCCATCACGGGTGCAGCCTCGAAACTCTTGAGCTTGCCGCCAAACACCGGGCAGGCCCGGATGCTGGCGTTCAGCATGCCGGGCAGTTGCAAGTCAGCGCCGTAGATCTGCTTGCCATTGGTCTTCTCGACCGTGTCGAGGCGGGCCAGGCGCCGGCCTGCCAGATGCCAGTCTTTGGCGTCCTTCAACTGCACATCGGCGGGTGCCGTCAGCGCTGCCGCTGCAGCCGCCACCTGGCCATAGCGCAGCTTGCGCCCAGTGCCGGCATGGCTGATGACGCCGGCCTTGACGCTGCATTCGCCCACCGGCACCTGCCAGGTGTTGGCGGCTGCCTGCACCAGCATCATCCGCGCTGCTGCGCCGCCTTTGCGCACATAGTCCTGCGAGCCGCGGATGCCCTGGCTGCCGCCGGTGCTGAAGTTGCCCCAGGCGCGCTTGCGCGCCAGGCTCTGGCCCGGTGTGGGGTACTCGGTCTGCACCCGCGTCCAGTCGCACTGCAACTCTTCAGCCACCATTTGCGCCAGCCCCGTCAGCGTGCCTTGGCCCATCTCGCTGCGCGCGATGCGGATGATCACCTGGTCGTCAGGCTGCACGACCACCCAGACGTTGATCTCGGGTTGAGTGGCGGCTGAAGTGGCGGCTGAAGTGGCGGCTGAAGTTCCGGGCGTTGCCGCCTGGCTGGCGAACCCCAACACCAGCGAGCCTGCAGCCACGGCAGCGCCAATGAACGAGCGGCGGTCGAGTGTGAAGTTCGAAGCGCTGGCAGGGCCTGCATCCGAAGCCTGCCCAGCGTCGTCTTGTTGAAGGTGTGCGATCAGCTTGTTCATGACACGCTCCTGCGCAGGTGCACGATGTCCAGACCCGCCGACCTGCGTTCGCCAGCCGCCTGGTGGATGGCTGAACGCACCCGGTTATAGGTGCCGCAGCGACAGATGTTGGTGATGGCAGCGTCGATGTCGGCGTCGGTCGGTTGGGGCTTGTCGCGCAACAGCGCGGCCGCTGCCATCAACATGCCACTCTGGCAGTAGCCGCATTGCGGCACATCGTTGTCGATCCAGGCCTTTTGCAGGGCGTGGCTGCCATCGGGCGACAGGCCTTCGATGGTGGTGATCTTCTGCGTGGGCTGCACCGCAGAGACCGGCAGTGCACAACTGCGTACCGGCGCGCCGTCCAGATGCACCGTGCACGAGCCGCACTGCGCGACACCACAGCCGTACTTGGTGCCAGTCAGGCCCAGTTGCTCGCGCAGCACCCACAGGAGCGGGGTGTCAGGCTCGGCGGAATGGTTCAAGGTCTTGCCGTTGACGAGCAAAGTGGGCATGGGGCGGCCTGCTGAGGTAAATGCGAATTCGAAGTATTGTCCGCAAACCTTGCGCAGACAAGCCGATGTTGTTCAGAATGGCCGGTCCTCAACCGCGTTCAAGACAAGGAGACACCCGATGGCAAAGACCGTGAGCTACAACAGGCCCGATGGCGGCAGCGTCAACGCCTACCTGGCCGAGCCGGCCAACCCGGCGAACTCCCCAGGGCTGGTCGTGATCCAGGAATGGTGGGGCCTGAACGACCAGATCCGCGGCGTCGCCGATCGCTTTGCGCAGGCTGGCTACCGTGCTTTGGTGCCCGACCTGTACCGCGGCAAGAGCACGATCGATGCCGAAGAAGCCAGCCACTTGATGGACAGCCTGAACTTTGGCGACGCTGCCGGGCAGGATGTGCGGGGCGCGCTGCAGTACCTGAAGGCCAGCGGCAGCGCCAAAGCTGGGGTCACGGGCTTTTGCATGGGTGGCGCGTTGACCGTGCTGTCAGCCGTGCATGTGCCCGAGGTGGATGCCGGTGTCAGCTGGTACGGCTACCCGCCGCTGGAGTTCGTGGACGCCGCCAAGATCAAGGCGCCGCTGATGGGGCATTGGGCTTTGCATGACGTGCCCTTTCCGATTGACGGTGTGGGCAAGCTCGAAGAAAAGCTGCGCGCTGCTGGTGCGGCCTACGAGTTTTACCGCTATGACGCGAAGCACGCCTTCTTCAACGAGACGCAGGTGGGCGACAAGAAATTGCTGCCGATGATCGAGTACCAACCCGAAGCTGCGGCTCTGGCCTGGCAGCGCACGTTGAAGTTTTTTGACCAGCACTTGGGGATGGACCGCAGCTGAAGTGCAGGATGGCCCATCCGGCCCACCCCCTGAGATGCTTTGACAGCGTCCTCAGGGCGCAGTGGCCGGCTGCACCAGCGAGCGCATCAGCTCCTGGAGCAGTTGGCTGGCCTGCTCCAGCAAAGGCCCGCCCGGGCGCTGCGCAGAGGTTGCGAGCCACAGGCTGGTGCTCAGCCGTCGCCCATGCCCCAAGCGCACCGGGTGCGCGCTGAAGTCAGCCTCGCGGCCGCTGGCATGCACGGCGTTCATGCTCAGTAGGGCGGCCAGGCCGTGGCTGTGCACCAGATCGAGGATCGCCGGCACGCTTTCGATCTCCAGACCGATGCGTGGCCTCAAACCCACTTCTGCCAGCACCGTTTCAAGGCGCATGCGGATCGCGTGCGGACGGCTGGGGATGACCAGCTCCCGGGTCGCCAGTTGGCGCAGGTTGATGGCAGCGGCAAGCAGCTTGGCGCCGGCGCGGCCGGGCCGGGCCGTGATCAGAAACAGCGGCTCCTGCCCCAGGGCTTGAAGGTGGATCGCCGGGCTGGGCGTGGCGTTGTAGACCACCGCGCAATCCAGCCGGCCTTGGGCCAGCCATTCGAGCGTGTGGGTCGACAAGCCTTCGACGATGCCCAGGCGCGCTTGCGGAAAGCGCTGCTTGAAGGCCCCGACCAGTGGCGCCGCCAGCAGCCGGCTGACGCTGGGCGGCAGGCCGATGCTCAGCACGCCGGCGGCTGCGCCGCGGTGGTCTGCCAGGTCTTGTCGCACGCGCTCCAGTTGCTGCAGCAGGCCGCGGCCATGGGCCAACAGCAGGCTGCCCGCTGTTGTCAAGGTCACGCCGCGCCCGTTGCGCTCAAACAGCGCCTGGCGCAGCTCCACTTCCAGCGCCCGCACCTGCCGGCTCAGCGCCGGCTGCGCCACGCCCAGCACCGCTGCAGCCCGTGTGAAGCTGCCCAGCTCGGCCACCTGCACAAAGTACGCGATCTGTTTGAAGTCCATGGCTCTGGGGCTGATCCGCTGTATGGCTGCGCTTGTTGATCGTCTGCAGATGAGCCCATCACATGGGCAGCTGATGGCTGGCTGCCCGCCAGCCATGCCGAAACGGCATCGCAGATAGTAGCGTTATCGCGTTGATGCATGGCCGCAGGCTCGCGACAATCAGCGCCATGAGCAGCAACGGCCTTTCCATCCAAGCCATCTCTTCGATGGCCACCCGCCAGGTGCTCGCAGAGCTGGCGGCCGACTACGCGCTGCAGCACGGTGTGGCGGTGGCCAATGAGTCGGTGGGTGGCGTGGATGCAGCGCGGCGGGTGATGGGCGGCGAAGACTTTGACCTGGTGGTGCTGAGCTCGGAGGCCATCGACAAGCTGTTTGACGCCGGCCGGCTGCTGGGCGGCAGCCGCGTCGAGCTGATGCGATCTGAGATTGCCGTGGCTGTGCCGGCCGGTGCGCCGCTGCGTGATATCAGCACCGAATCTGCGCTGCGCGCGGCTGTCTTGCAGGCCCCTAAATTGGCCTTTTCAACTGGGCCCAGCGGGGTCTACATCACGCAACTGTTCGAGCGGTGGGGCCTGGCCCAAGAGCTGCAGCCGCGCCTGGTACAAGCCCCCGCGGGTGTGCCGGTGGCCAGCTTGTTGGCCAGTGGTCGAGTCAGCCTGGGTTTTCAGCAGCTCAGTGAGTTGCAGTCGGCCCCAGGGGTGAAAGTGGTGGGCACTTTGCCAAAGGGCATCGCCTTTGTCACCACCTTCGCCGCCGGCGTCGGTTTGCATTGCCAGCAGCCAGATGTGGTGGCTGCCTGGCTGCAGTATCTGCTGTCACCTGATGCAGCCCCAGTCATGCTGCGCCACGGCTTGGCCAGCGCAGCACCTTCGTTTTCTTGAGAATCCCGCACCATGATCATCGATTGCCACGGCCACTACACCACTGCACCCAAGGCGCTTGAGAACTGGCGCAATGCTCAGATCAAGGGCATCCAGGACCCGGCGCTGAAGCCTCGCGTGGCCGACCTGAAGATCAGCGACGACGAGTTGCGCGAAAGCATCGAGAGCAACCAGCTCCGGCTGATGAAAGAGCGCGGCAGCGATCTGACGATCTTCAGCCCGCGGGCCAGCTTCATGGCTCACCACATCGGCGACTTCGAGGTCAGCAGCACCTGGGCTGCGATCTGCAACGAGCTGTGCTGTCGCGTCTCTCAGCTGTTCCCCGACCATTTCATCCCGGCGGCAATGCTGCCGCAAAGCCCGGGTGTGGACCCGGCCACCTGCATCCCCGAAATGCGCAAGTGCGTCGAGCAATACGGCAACGTGGCGATCAACCTGAACCCCGACCCTTCAGGCGGCCACTGGACCAGCCCGCCGCTGAGTGACCGCTGCTGGTACCCGATCTACGAGCAAATGGTCGAGCTGCAGATCCCTGCGATGGTGCATGTCAGCACCAGTTGCAACGCCTGCTTTCACACCACCGGCGCGCATTACCTCAACGCCGACACCACGGCTTTCATGCAATTCCTGACCAGCGACTTGTTCAAGGACTTTCCGACGCTCAAATTCATCATCCCGCATGGCGGTGGTGCGGTGCCTTACCACTGGGGCCGCTTCAGGGGCCTGGCGCAGGAGCTTAAAAAACCACTCCTCAAAGACCATCTGCTGAACAACATCTTCTTTGACACTTGCGTGTATCACCAGCCGGGCATCGACTTGCTGACGAAGGTGATCCCGGTGGACAACATCCTCTTTGCCAGCGAGATGATCGGCGCCGTCCGTGGCATCGACCCCGAGACGGGCCACTATTTCGATGACACGCGACGCTACATCGATGGCAGCACGATCTTGCAAGGGGATGAGCGCTGGAAAATCTATGAGGGCAACGCGCGCCGTGTCTATCCGCGGTTGGATGCTGCACTCAAAGCCAAAGGGGTCTGACCATGTTCGAGTTGGGAGTCGTCAGACGCAATATCCACCGCGCCAACCGGGTCGCCGCAGATGCTTTGGGCCATTTCGGCAGCGCCACGGTGCACGAAGCGCAGGGCCGGGTGGGTTTGTTGCAACCCTGCATGCGGCCGATCTACCCGGGTGCGCGCATTTCTGGCACCGCCGTCACCGTGCTGCTGCAGCCGGGCGACAACTGGATGATGCATGTGGTGGCCGAGCAGATACAAAGCGGCGACATCGTGGTTGCTGCCTGCACCTCGCCTTGCAGCGACGGCTTCTTCGGCGATCTGCTGGCCACCTCGTTCATGGCGCGTGGCGCGCGTGGCCTGGTCATCGACGGCGGCTGCAGGGATGTGCGCGACCTGCAAGCGATGGGCTTCCCGGTGTGGAGCCGCGCCATCAGCAGCAAGGGCACGATCAAGGCCACCCTGGGCAGCGTGAATATCTCCGTGGTGTGCGCTGGCATGTGGGTCACCCCTGGCGATGTGGTGGTGGCCGATGATGATGGCGTGGTGGTGGTGCCTGGCGCCATGGCGCAGGTGGTGGCAGAGGCGGCAGCCAAACGCGAAGCGCTGGAAGCCGACAAACGCGCCAAGTTGGCAGCCGGTATCCTGGGCCTGGACATGTACAACATGCGCGACCCACTGGCCCAGGCTGGCTTGCGCTATATCGATTGAGCGCTGATTGAAAGCGATGCGAATCACGTTGATCGGTTATGGCGAGGTTGGCAAGATCCTGGCTGAGGATCTGCGGGCGGCAGGTCA
>Ga0105046_10003948_pt1 | contig 23600 bp, 22 predicted proteins | sample MAT03_FD_78385 | JGI IMG/M metagenome (GOLD analysis project Ga0105046, IMG submission 78385) | Freshwater microbial communities from Lake Fryxell liftoff mats and glacier meltwater in Antarctica - MAT-03 (megahit assembly) | ecosystem: Environmental > Aquatic > Freshwater > Ice > Liftoff...
GTCGACGAAATGCTGTGCGAGCTTGAGACCGACAAGGTGACGGTCGAGGTGCCCGCCCCGGTGGCCGGCACCCTGGCTGAAATCGTGGCGGCCGAAGGCAGCACGGTCGGCCCGAACGCCTTGCTTGCCACCATTGCCCAAGGCGCGGTGGATCTTGCAGCGCCTTCGGCCACGGCACCAGCGCCAGCCGCAGCGCCAGCCGCAGCTCCTGCCAAAGCGCCAGCCGCAGCCCCAGCCCCGGCCGCAGCCCCAGCCGCCGATGTCGAAGACGCGCCTTCGGCCCGCAAGCTGATGGCGGATGCCGGGCTGACCCGGGCGGCAGTCGAGGCTACCGGCAAGGATGGCAGGGTGATGAAGGAAGACGTCCTGCGCGCCCTGGCAGCGCCCGGACCAACTGCCCCCGCTGCCGCGCCCCCGGCACCTGTTTCGGCGCCGGTCGCCCTGCCCCGCGCGCCGTCGCCGGTGGCCGATGTGGCGCGCGAAGAGCGGGTGCGCATGACCCGCCTGCGTCAGACCATCGCCCGGCGGCTGAAGGATGCCCAGAACACCGCCGCCATGCTGACCACCTACAACGAGGTGGACATGTCGGCGATCATGGACCTGCGCGCCACCTACAAGGACGCGTTCGAGAAAAAGCACGGGGTCAAGCTGGGCTTCATGTCCTTTTTCGCCCATGCCTGCGTGCACGCCCTGAAAGAAGTCCCCGAGGTCAATGCCGAGATCGACGGCGACGAGGTTGTCTACAAGCGTTACGTGCACATGGGCGTGGCGGTGGGCACGCCGACGGGGCTGGTGGTGCCGGTCGTCCGCGACGCCGATCAGAAGGGCTTCGCCCAGATCGAAAAGGACATCAGCGATCTGGGGTTGAAGGCCCGCGATGGCAAGCTGTCGATGGCCGACATGCAGGGCGGCACCTTCACCATCTCGAACGGCGGGGTTTACGGCTCGCTCATGTCCTCGCCGATCCTGAACCCGCCGCAGTCGGGCATTCTGGGCATGCACAAGATCCAGGACCGCCCGGTGGTGGTCGGCGGCCAGATCGTGATCCGCCCGATGATGTATCTGGCGCTCAGCTACGACCACCGCGTGGTGGACGGCAAGGGGGCGGTGACGTTCCTCGTGCGGGTGAAAGAGGCGCTGGAAGACCCGCGCCGGTTGCTGATGGACCTCTGAACATGGACCGCGCCGCGCTCTACCATAACGCAATCGAGCGTCGGCGCGCCTTCCATCTGCCCGGCTATGTCACCTTGACCGAAGCCGGGTGCGACGGCCCCTGGGTCTCGCCGATCCAGATATCCTCGGGCAACCTGACCGGCCCGATGCTGATCACCAAGGACTGGTTCGACGCACCGTCGGCGCGCGCGCACCGCCTGGTGCTGCTGCAATCCGGTTACATGCCCGATATGCCGTTCAACGTGGTGATCGACCGGGCGCTGCAACTTGCAGGGTTGCACCGCGCAGATATCTACATCACGCCGATCTTCAAGCTGCTGCCCCCCAGACGCTCGCACCCGATCCGGGCCGAAGAAGCGCGCGCGTCGTTCGAAGCGGTCACACGATACGAAATGATGGGGCGCCGCCCGATTGCCGCCGGGGCCGACGCGATCCGGGCTCTTGCACATTTCGGGATTGAGCACATTCCAACCATCCACCCTTCAGCGCGCGGGATGGATTACGAAACGCGCGCCACCCTTCTTGCACAGGCCTTCGCGCAGACATGACCCCCGAACTCACCGTCCTCGCCCTTGCCGCCCTTCTGCAATACGCCCAGTACGCGCTGTTCTCGGTGCTGGCCAACCTGCAGGTCGGCCCGCGCGCGGCGCTGGGACCCCGCGACACGCCGATCACGCTGACCGGTCGCGCGGGCCGCGCCCAGCGCGCGATGAACAACCATTTCGAGGCGTTGATCCTGTTCACCATCGCCGTCCTCGTCACCCATCTGGCCGACCGCAGCACCGGCCTGACCGCCACGCTGGCCTGGATTTATCTCGGCGCGCGTCTGCTCTATATCCCGGCCTACATGTTCGGCCTGTCGCCCTGGCGCTCGCTGATCTGGTTCGTGGGGTGGCTCGCCACCCTCGGCTTGCTTTTCCTCGCGGTGATCTGATCTTGCCTTCCTTTTGTTCCCCCATCGCCTCGGGGGGGGTCGCCGCAGGCGACGCGGGGCCGTCAACCCCCTTTCCCCAAGGCCACTCATCCGGAGACCCGACATGGCCCAGTATGACCTCATCGTGATCGGCGCCGGCCCCGGCGGTTACGTCTGCGCGATCCGCGCGGCCCAGCTGGGGCTGAAGGTCGCCGTGGTCGAAGGCCGTGCCACCCTGGGCGGCACCTGCCTGAACGTCGGCTGCATCCCGTCCAAGGCGCTGCTGCATGCCACCCATTCCCTGGACGCCGCACAGCACACATTCGCCAAGATGGGCCTGACCGGCCCTGCCCCCGGTGTGGATTGGGCGCAGATGCTGGCCTACAAGGACGAGGTGATCGGCCAGAACACCACCGGCATCGCGTTTTTGTTCAAGAAGAACAAGGTGACCTGGATCAAGGGCTGGGCGCAGATCCCCGCCCCCGGTCAGGTCAAGGTCGGCGACGATGTCCATGCCGCCCGCCATATCGTCATCGCCTCCGGCTCGGAACCTGCGAGCCTGCCCGGCGTCACGGTGGACGAAACCTCCATCGTCACCTCGACCGGCGCGTTGACGTTGCAGGCGATCCCGGCGGAACTGGCCATCATCGGTGCCGGGGTCATCGGGCTCGAGCTTGGGTCGGTCTATGCCCGGCTCGGCTCCAAGGTCACCGTCATCGAATACCTGGACGCCATCACCCCCGGGATGGACGCCGAGGTCGCCCGCAACTTCCAGCGCATCCTGGCCAAACAGGGCCTGACCTTCATCCTGGGCGCCGCCGTCCAAACCGTTGCCCTGTCCGATGGCCGCGCCACGCTGAGCTATACCCTGCGCAAATCCGGTGCGGAACAGACCCTGACCGCTGACACCGTGCTGGTCGCCACCGGGCGCAAACCGTTCACCGCCGGTCTGGGGCTGGACGCGTTGGGCGTGACGCTCAGCCCCCGGGGCCAGATCGTCACCGACGCCCGCTATGCCACCAGCATACCCGGCATCCACGCCATCGGCGATGCCATCGCAGGCCCGATGCTGGCCCACAAGGCCGAGGACGAGGGCATCGCTGTCGCCGAGATTCTGGCCGGTCTGCATGGCCATGTGAATTACGACGTGATCCCCAACGTGATCTATACAAACCCCGAGGTCGCATCGGTCGGCCAGACCGAAGAACAGCTCAAATCCGCCGGCCGGGCCTTCAAGGCCGGCAAGTTCAGCTTCATGGGCAATGCCCGCGCCAAGGCCAACTTCGCCGGCGACGGCTTTGTCAAGATCCTGGCCGATGCCGCGACCGACCGCATCCTGGGCGCGCATATCATCGGCCCGGCGGCGGGCGATCTGATCCACGAGATCTGCGTGGCGATGGAGTTTGGCGCGGCGGCCGAGGATCTGGCCCGCACCTGCCACGCCCATCCCACCTATTCCGAGGCCGTGCGCGAGGCTGCTCTCGCCTGCGGCAACGGTGCGATCCACGCCTGATGCGCGTCCTGCCGCCCGGCATCCACGGTTTTGACCGCGCCGCACCCGGCGACCGGATCGATTGCGGCAGCGTCACCGTCACCGCCGCGATGATCGATGCCTTTGCCGCCTTGACCGGCGACCGCTTTGCCATCCACATGACCGACGAGGCCGCCCGCGCCCACGGCTTTGGCGGACGTGTGGCGCATGGCCTGCTGGTGCTGGCCCTGATCGACGGGCTGAAAAACCAGGCACCGGCGCAGTTCCGCGCCTTGGCCTCGCTGGGCTGGACCTGGGCGTTTCGCGCCCCCGTCCTGGCCGGCGACACCGTTGCCGCGACACTTCATGTACTGGACACGCGACCCACCCGTCACCCGGGTCGCGGCATCCTGACCTTGCGCTTTGATGTCACCAACCAGCATGGCGCGCTGGTGCAACAGGGCGAAAACCAGCTGATGGCGCTGACCAGCCCCCCTGCCTGAACCCCATTCATTTTTGCACAACTACCCCGGGGGGAGGAGCGCAGCGACGATGGGGGGGCAGAGCCCCCCTCGATCACAAGACAACGCGCCGCAAGGCGCTCCGCCAGATTGCGGCCACCGCCATTCAGGCCAGCCCCGCCGCCCGCAGACCCAGACCCTGTGCCACTGCCGAAAACGCATCCGCCTGCACCATCTCGGCCGCCGGAAACAGTGCGGCGATGGCCGCGCGTACCGGCGGCAGCAGCCCCGACCCGCCCACCATCACCACCCGCACGACCGCGCCCGACCCGACATCGGCCTGCGCCAGAACGTCGCGCGCGCCCTGCGCGATCGCCTTTGTCATCGCTGCCAGGTCCGCCTCCAGCCGCGCGGGCGTCAGCGGCAGCGCCAGCCCGCGCTCGACCACGTCCAGCGCGATCCGGCCGGCCCCCCGGCCCAGTTCGATCTTGGCCCGTTCGACCGCAAAGGCCACGTCATGCCCGGTTTCATCGCGCAGCACCGCCGCCAGGCGGCTCATCGGCACGGGGTCAACCGCATGGCGCAGATAATCCGCCGCCATGCGGCGGGTTTCGGCGGTGTACAGGAACGCGATCTTTTCCCAGGTCGCCAGATCGTGGAACAGCGCCACCGGGGCGGGATGCGTCGCCGGGCCAAAAGCCGCGCGCAGATGCCCGCCCAGGCCCAGTGCCGGCATCACATGCGCCAGGCTCAGCATCCGGTCCGCATCGGTGCCGCCGACCCTGACCCCGTGCGAGGCGCGGACGGCAACCTGCCCGCCCTGCGCGGCAAACAGCGTAAAGTCCGAAGTGCCGCCACCGATGTCGACCACCAACCCCAGCCCCGCGCCCAGATCGCCCGCCCCCGCGGCCAGCGCTGCCGCCTCCGGCTCCATCAGGAAGGTGACCTCGGCAAAGCCCGCCGCGCGATAGCAGGCGGCCAGGTCCGCCTCGGCCGCCCGGTCGCGTCCGGGATCGGCGGGATGGAACCGCACCGGACGGCCCGATACCACCGTGTCATAGGTTTGCCCGGTCGCGGTTTCCGCCGCCGCCTTGACCCGCGCCAGAAACGCCGCCACCAGATCGGCCAGCGTCAGCCGCCGGTTCAGCAACTGGCGCGGTTCGTGCAGCAGGGCCGTGCCCAGCACCCGTTTGAGCGCGCGCAGAAACCGCCCTTCGCGCCCGCCGACCAGCGCCGCCACGGCGGCATGGCCAAAGGCCAGATCGCGCCGCTGATAATCGGCAAAGATCGCTGTCGGCAGCACCGAACGGCCATCCTCCAGCGGGATCAGCCAGGGCCGCCCGCCCACAGCCACCGCCGCCGCGGTGTTGGAGGTGCCGAAATCTATCCCGAGCGTGGCCATCGCGTCCCTCCTTGCCCGAACCAAGGCGGGGCGTCTGTCGCCCGCGCCCGGCTTGTGCAACCGGGGCCGGACGCGCGCCTTGCCGTGTCAGGCCGACGCCGCAAAGTAACGCGCGCCGCTCAGGAACCCGGCCATGCGCCCCGCCTCGGCCCAGTCGCGTTCAAGGCTGGTTTCGCCGATCAGCAGGCAGGCATCGGCCGGCAGGCCACGGGCGCGGATCGTCGCGGCGATGCGGTCGCGCATCGCGGGCCAGGGGTCGGAAAAGCGGGGGGCGGCCACCGCCGCATCCAGTGGCGGCACCAGTGCGGCCGGGTCCAGCGGCAGATGGACCACCCCGGTCCGGTCCACCCTGATCAGCGCGGCCAGCCGGTCGCGCCGGTCCTGCGACAGCGTCTGGCCCGCCCGCAGCACCGCCAGCGCATTGGACGAAAACAGCAACCCGATCACGTCCCGCCCGGTCGCGGCGCGAATGCCCGCATAGCTGCGGTACGGCAGGCCCAGTTCCTGCGCCCGTTTCACCCGCAGCCGCACCACCTCGATCGGCAGGACCGGCAACAGCGCCTCGCGCGCGCGGGCCCAGGCAAACCGCCGCCAGGCCACGGGGGCGTCCAGTTCCGGCCCGCGATTGTGACCGATCCCGCTCATTCCCATTCCCGCAGTCGCGCGACATAGCGCGCCATCGTGTCGACCTCGATGTTCACCAGATCGCCAAGGCCGACATGCCCCCAGGTCGTGACCTGCTTGGTATGCGGGATCAGGTTCACGCCGAACTGCGCCCCGTCCACCTCGTTCACCGTCAGCGAGGTGCCGTTCAGCGCCACCGAGCCTTTGGGCGCAATGAACCGCGCCAGCGCGTCCGGCACGGCAAAGGTCAGCCGCGTGCTGTCACCTTCGGTCCGGTGCGCCACCACCGCTGCCACCCCGTCGACATGGCCCGACACGATATGGCCGCCCAGTTCGTCACCCACCTTCAGCGCGCGCTCCAGGTTGATCCGGTGGCCGACGGGCCAGACGTTCCGGCCGATATTGGTCGTGCCCACCGTCTCGGCCGAGATGTCCACCTCGAACCAGTGCGCCCCCTTGGCCACCACCGTCAGGCACACGCCGTCGCAGGCGATCGACGCACCGAAGGCGACGCCCGCCATGTCATAGCCGGTGCCGATCCGCGCCCGCAGATCGCCACGCTGGTCGCGGGCCAGCACGATGCCGATATCGGTGATGATGCCTGTGAACATGCGCGCCCCGTTTGCGGTATGGCGCATGGCTAGCCGCTTGGCGCGCCATGGGCAAGGCGGCGCCATGCGCACCTGGCGTCTGCCCTTAACGCGGCATTTGCGATATCGCCTTAATGCTGCCTGACAAGGCGGTTAAACCATCTTTACCACCTTGGACACCCTGACAGGCTGCCAGCGCCGTGAACCACCCTGACGCCAGACGATTCCTGTTCCTGCAGGGTCCGCACGGGCCCTTTTTCCACCGGCTGGCGTATGGCCTGCGGGCGGCGGGGGCACAGGTCTGGCGGGTGGGGTTCAACGCCGGCGACCGGGCGTTCTGGTTCGGCGCGCCCGGCTATATCCCCTTTCGCGGCATGCCCGAAGATTGGCCCGCGACCTTCGCCGCGCTGGTTGCCGAACATGGCATCAGCGACATCGCGCTCTATGGCGACACCAGGCCGATCCATGCCGAGGCTGTACTGGCCGCCCGCGCGCTGGGCCTGACCGTGCATGTGTTCGAAGAAGGCTACATGCGGCCCTGGTGGGTCACCTATGAACGCGGCGGCACCAATGGCCATTCCCGGCTGATGACACTCAGCGTGGCCGACATGCGCCGCGCGCTGGAGCAGTCGGACCTGGACGTGCCCGAACCCCCCGCCCATTGGGGCGACATGCGCCATCATGTGTTCTATGGCGCGCTGTATCACTGGTTCGTGCTGTTCCGGAACCGCGATTATCGCGGCTTTCGCCGGCACCGCGAACTGTCGGTGGCGATGGAAACCTGGCTTTATACCCGGCGTCTGCTGCTGATGCCCGTCATCGCGCTGGAACGAAAGCTGGCCAGTGCCCGGATTCGGCTGTCAGGATTTCCCTATCATCTGGTGCTGCTGCAACTGGAACATGATGCCAGCTTTCGCATGCATTCGCCCTTTACCCGGATGGATGAGTTTCTGACCCTGGTGATGGACGGTTTCGCCAAGGGCGCGCCGCAGCACCATCACCTGGTGTTCAAGGCGCATCCGCTGGAGAACGGCCGGAGCCCGCTGCGGCGGATGATCGGGCGGATGGCGGCCGAACGCGGGGTCAGGGCGCGGGTGCACTATGTTGCGGGGGGCAAGCTGGCGCGCCTGCTGGACCATGCCAGAACAGCCGTCACGGTGAACTCCACCGCTGCGCAACAGGTGCTGTGGCGCGGCATCCCGCTGAAGGTGTTCGGCAGCGCCGTCTATGCCAAACCCGAATTCGCCGCCGCCGAACCCCTGCCCGATTTCTTTGCCCAGCCGACCCGCCCCGATACCCGCGCTTACCGCGACTATCGCCGGTTCCTGCTGGAAACCAGCCAGGTGCCGGGCGGTTTCTATTCGGCCCGGGGGCGGCGGCAGTTGGTGCGCCAGCTTGTGGATATGATGCTGACCAGCGAAGACCCCTATGATGCGCTGAAATCCGGTCATGCCGCGCCCCGGCAGCCCTTGCGCGTGGTCAAGTAACCGCTACCAGATATGGCCCTGCCGCATGCCGCAATGGCATAGGGGCCACAGTCCGACAGGCCGCGCAATGGCCCCCGGCTAGCTTTTGTATCCGGATTCCGATAGCTTGCACCCCAAAGTTGAGGCAGACAATAACAAGGTCGAGGAGACCGAGCAGTGACCAGCACGCGCTTGCGCCTTGCGCGCGGCTTTGCCGCCGTTATGGCCCTTACCGTTGTGGCCGCATGTGGCCTGCCCCGGGCAGGGCCGAACAAGAATGAAATCTATGCCGGTTCGGTTCTGCGCGAAGGCGATGCCTTCGTGCTGGTGGTCGATGACCGGGTCAACCGCATTGCCGCCGTGACGCCCGCGCTGGGCTTTTCCGCCGGGTTTGACCAGGCGGGCCTGCTGGGTTCGGACACCATCCAGCCCGGCGACATTCTGGGCCTGACGATCTGGGAAAACGTCGATGACGGCCTGCTGGTCCCCGCGGGCCAGAATGCGACCGTGCTGGAGGATGTGCAGGTCGATGGCGCGGGCAACATCTTTGTGCCCTATGCCGGACGCATCCGCGCCGCCGGCAATACGCCCGAGGACGTGCGCGCCCTGATCAGCGCCAAGCTGGAAGAACAGACCCCCGACCCGCAGGTGCAGGTGCGCCGGCTGGCCGGCGACGGCTCGACCGTGTCGGTCAGCGGCGTCGTTGGCGCCCAGGGCGTCTATCCGATCGAGCGGCCGACCCGGACGCTGGCGACGATGCTGGCGCGGGCAGGCGGGGTGACGATCAATCCCGACATCGCCCAGGTGACGCTGGTGCGCGACAACCATACCGGCACGATCTGGTTTTCCGATCTGTACGACCATCCCGCGCATGACGTGGCGCTGCGCGGCGGCGACCGGATTCTGGTGCAGGCCGATACGCGCAACTTTACCGCTTTGGGGGCCACCGGCACCCAGGCCGTGGTGCCGTTCGAAAGCCAGACCATTTCGGCGATCGAGGCGATTGCATCGGTCGGCGGGCTGGCGGCCAATGCGGCCGATCCGACCGGCGTGTTCGTGTTCCGCAACGAGCCCGAGGCGATTGCCCGCCAACTGACCGGCATCCCCGATCTGGAGGGCACCCAGCGCATGATCTATGTGCTGGACCTGACCCAGCCCAACGGCATGTTCATGGCCCGCGACTTTGCCATCCGCGACGAAGACACCGTCTATGTGACCGAGGCCCCCTTTACCCAGTTCAGCCGCGTGATCGCGGCACTGACCGGGTCGCTGACGGCAGCGGATTCGGTGGTGACGGCTGCTGGCGGCTGATCCGGTGTCAGGCCCTGACGACCATGCCGCTGCGGGCCCCCCGCAGCGGCTTTTTGTTGCCAGTGGCGGGTTTTTCAACCCTGCGCTGCGGCGCATCCTGCGCGGCGCGGGCTACCTTGTCACGCTGGGCCTGCCCGGCCCCGGCGATCTGGTCGGGGTCTGGGGGTCCGGCCCCACCGCCTGGCGCGGTGCGGCGCTGGCGCGGCGGCGGGGCGCGGGATTGGTGCGGGTCGAGGATGCCTTTCTGCGCTCGGTCCGCCCGGGGCGCGAGGGCGAGGCCCCGCTGGGCCTGCTGATCGACCGGACCGGGGTGCATTTTGACGCGCGCGCCCCGTCCGATCTGGAAACCCTGCTGGCCACGCAGCCGCTGGACGACCCCGCCCTGCTGGCCCGGGCACGGCAGGGTATCGCCCGGCTGCGGGCCGGACATCTGTCGAAATACTGCGCCTTTGATCCCGATCTGCCCGCGCCCATGCCCGGCTATGTGCTGGTGATCGACCAGACGCTGGGCGACGCGTCGGTCACGGCCAGCGGCGGGGCGGCGGCGATGGCAGAACTGCTGGCGCTGGCGCGGGCCGAACATCCGGGCCAACCGCTGCTGATCAAGACCCATCCCGAAACCGCACGCGGCCTGCGATCCGGCCATTTCGGCCCCGCCGATGGCCCCGCATGCAGCGATCCGGTCAGCCCCTGGCACCTGCTGGCCGGGGCTGCCGCAGTCTATACGCTGTCGTCGCAACTGGGGTTCGAGGCGATCCTGGCCGGACATCGCCCGGTGGTGCTGGGCCAGCCGTTCTATGCGGGCTGGGGGCTGACCGACGACCGTGCCGCCCCGGCCCGCCGGGGTCGCCGCCTGACCGGGGAACAGATGTTCGCCGCCGCGATGATCCTGGCCCCGGCCTGGCACGACCCCTATCACAACCGGCCCTGCACGTTCGAAACCGCGCTGGACGCGCTGGAGGCGCAGGCCCGCGCCTGGCGCGAGGATCACCGGGGCTGGGTCGCCACCGGCATGCGCCTGTGGAAACGCCAGCCATTGCAGCGCGCCTTTGGCCGGGTGGTGCCCGTGCGCTTTGCCGACGACCCCGCGCGGGCGGTTGCCATCGCCGCCGCCAGCAACCGCCGCCTGATGGTCTGGGCCGGCAAGACCACGCCCGCGCTGGACGCGGCTGGCGCGGTGCGGGTCGAGGATGGTTTCATGCGCTCGCGCGGGTTGGGGGCGGCGCTGGTGCCGGCACTGTCGCTGGCGCTGGACGATCTGGGCATCTACTACGATCCCCATCGGCCCAGTCGGCTTGAATCCCTGATCGCCACCCCGCTGCCTGATCACGCCCGCGCCCGGACCGAACGGCTGGTAGCGGCGCTGATCGCGGCGGGGCTGTCGAAATACAACCTGCCCGGTGCGGGCCTGCCGCCCGACCTGCCCGCAGGTCGGCGCATCCTGGTGCCCGGCCAGGTCGAGGATGACGCCTCGATCCGGCTGGGGGGCGGCGATATCCGCACCAACCGCGCGCTGCTGCTGGCGACGCGTCAGGCCAATCGCGGCGCGGTGATCCTGTACAAACCCCACCCCGATGTCGAAGCGGGCCTGCGCCCCGGCGCGGTGCCCGATGCCGCCGAGATCGCCGATGCTGTCCTGGCCCGCACCGATCCCGTCGCGGCCCTGGCCGGGGTCAGCGCGGTGTGGACGATGACCTCGGCCCTGGGGTTCGAGGCGTTGCTGCGCGGCGTCCCTGTCACCTGCCTCGGCGCGCCGTTCTACGCCGGCTGGGGCCTGACCACCGACCTTGGGCCGCCCTTCCCCCGCAGGACCGCGCGGCCCGACATGCTGCAACTGGCCCATGCCGCGCTGATCGCCTATCCGCGCTATTTCGACCCCGCCACCGGCCTGCCCTGCCCGCCCGAGGTGATCCTTGCCCGCCTTGCTGCCGGCACCGCCGCCCCGCGCAGCCCGGCCAACCGTCTGCTGGCCCGCGCCCAGGGGATCATGGCCAGCCAAAGCTGGCTTTGGCGCTAGGCCTGTCTGGCCCTGTTCATCCTGACCCGGAAACCCATTCTCTGCGCTGACCAGACATGCAACCGCCCGGCAAGTATTCCTGATTGACGTACCTCAGCAATCCGCTCTACCGCTGGGGCGACGATGCAAGGACTGCCCCGATTGCGCCCGACCGTGAACGATATCGCCCGCGAGGCCGGCGTCAGCCTGGCCACGGTGGACCGGGTGCTGAACGCGCGCCCCGGGGTGCGCGCCCCGACGATTGCGGCGGTGACTGCGGCGATCAGCAAGCTGGGCTATGTCCGCGACCTGGCCGCCGCCAACCTGGCACGCAGCCGCAACTATGCGATGGCCTTCGTGCTGCCCGACAGCGACAGCCAGTTTCTGACCGCGCTGGCCCAGGCCCTGACCGATGCGGCCGCCTTTGCCGCCGCCGCCCGCACCGATATCGTGCTGCGCCGCTATCCGGCCGAGGATCCGCACGCGCTGGCAACGCTGCTGACCGATCTGGCCCCCGATGTCGCGGGCGTGGCCTTGCTGGCCCCGGAAACCCCGGTGATCCGCGACGCGATCCGCAGCCTGGCGCGGGCGGGCCTGCCGGTGGTCACGCTGGTATCGGACTTGCCCGCGACGGGCCGCGACCATTTCGTCGGCATCGACAACCGCGCGGCGGGGCGGACGGCGGGCGTGCTGATGGGGCGCTTTCTCGGGCCCGGCCCAGGTGCGGTAATGGTGGTCGGCGACACCATGCTGTCGCGCGATTCGGTCGAACGGCGGCACGGTTTTGACGAGGTGATGCTGCGCGATTTTCCTGCCGTGCAGGTGCTGCCCACGTTGGAAAGCCATGGCCGGGCCGACACGCTGGCCCAGATCGTCACCGCCACGCTGGACAACCGCGCCGATGTGCGCGGCGTCTATCTGCTTGCCTCGGGGCAGCGGGCGCTGACGGCGGTGCTGGCGGAACGCGGTCTGGCCGGGCGCATCACCTATGTGGCGCATGAATTGACCGACCACGCCCGCGCCGCCCTGATGGCCGGGCAGATGGATGCGGTGATCACCCAGAACACCGGCCATCTGGTGCGCAGCGCGCTGCGTGTGCTGCGCGCCAAGGCCGATCACGCCCCGATCGACCCCGGCCAGGAACAGATCCGGATCGAGATCGTGATCCGCGAAAATCTGGCCCCGCTTTTGGCGGCGTCACGGCAGGAACGTAGCATAAGATATTGATATAAATATATATTTGTATCATGCTTCGCGCTGCACCTGCTTCTGATGCACGTACCTCATAAATCGCTCGACAACACCGAACGCATGGGATTATCGTCTGGCCAGCAAGCCTGGGCGCCCTGGGGGATTCGGGGACGCCGCCTTGTTCATGAAACGGGAGGAATGACAGATGACACGGATGCACGTCACGGCGGTTTCGGCCGTCGCGCTGACGCTGGGTCTGGCGGGGACCGCCAGCGCCGACAACCTGACCCTGTGCTGGGCCGCCTGGGACCCTGCCAACGCCCTGATCGAACTCAGCAAGGACTTCGAGGCGCAGTCGGGCAACACGATGAGCTTCGAGTTCGTGCCCTGGACCAACTTTGCCGACCGCATGCTGAACGAGCTGAACTCGGGCGGCCAGTTGTGCGACCTGCTGATCGGCGACAGCCAGTGGATCGGCGGCGCGGCCGAGAACGGCCAATACCTGAAACTGAACGATTTCTTTGATGCCAACGGCATCACCATGGACGACTTTATCCCGGCCACCGTGACCGGCTATGCCGAATGGCCCAAGAACACGCCGAACTACTGGGCGCTGCCCGCATTTGGCGACGTGGTCGGCTGGACCTATCGCAAGGACTGGTTCGAGCGCCCCGAACTGCAGGCCGAATTCCAGACGACGTTTGGCCGCCCGCTGGGCGTACCCGCCAACCTGGAAGAATTGCGCGACATCGCCACCTTCTTTCAGGGCCGCGACATCGACGGCACCACGGTCTACGGTGCCGCGATCTATACCGAGCGTGGGTCCGAAGGCATCACCATGGGCGTGACCAACGCGCTGTATAACTATGGCTTTGTGTACGACAATCCCGCCCAGCCCTATAACCTGGAAGGGTTCGTCAACTCGGCCGGGGCCGTGGCGGGGCTGGAGTTCTACAAGTCGCTGTACGACTGCTGCACGCCGCCGGGGTCGTCCAACTGGTACATGGGCGACAATATCGACGCCTACCGGTCGGGCCAGGTCGCGATGCAGATGAACTTTGCCTTCATCTGGCCGGGCGTCGAGGCTGACGCGAATGTCGGCGGCGGCCGGTCCGGCTATTTCCCCAACCCGGCGGGTCCGGCGGGGCAGTTTGCCCAATTGGGCGGCCAGGGCATTTCGGTCGTGGCCAATTCGGACTCGATCGACGCGGCGCTGGACTACATCAAGTGGTTCGCACAGCCCGAGGTGCAGGCCAAGTGGTGGGAACTGGGCGGCTATTCGGCACTGCGCGCCGTGGTCGAGGATCCGGGCTTTGCCACCAGCCAGCCCTATGCCCAGACGTTCCTCGACTCGATGGCCATCGTCAAGGACTTCTGGGCGGAACCGGCCTATGCGCAGTTGCTGCTGCCGATGCAGTCGCGCGTGCACGATTATGTCGTTGCAGGCCAGGGCACCGCGCAAGAGGCGCTGGACGGTCTGGTCGCCGACTGGACCGAAGTGTTCGAGGAAGAAGGCAAGTACTGACGCGCTGCCGGTCTGTCGGGCGCATGGGTGCCTGACAGACCTGTTCCGGCCGATCCGCGCGGCGGGTCGGCCGGGAATGAACTGTTCGCTCACCCGACATCCGCGGCTAGACTGTCGATCGCCGGCACACCCGCTGCGCGATGAAAGAACATCAGCATGACCCAATCGCCGATTGACCGCATTGCCAGGGCCACGCCAGCGCCGCTGTCGCGCCGGATCCGCGGGCTGTCGGATCGCACGATTGCCTGGATCTTTGTCGCGCCAACCATTGTGCTGCTGCTGGCGGTCAACATCTTTCCGCTGATCTGGACGGTGCGGCTGAGTTTCACCAATTTCCGCGTCAATCGCCCCAACAATCCGGTCGAATGGGTGGGGCTCGAGAATTATCGCCGCATCCTGACCGATTCCGACATCTGGGGGACGATGCAGGTCACGGCGCATTTCCTGATCTGGACCATCATCCTGCAGGTGCTGATCGGCTTTGCCCTGGCGTTCCTGATCAACAAGAATTTCAGGGGCAACGATCTGTGGACCACGATCATCGTGTTCCCGATGATGCTGTCGCCCGCCGTGGTCGGCAACTTCTGGACATTCCTGTATCAACCGCAGATCGGGCTGTTCAATTATGCCGTGTCCTATCTGAGCTGCATTCCACCCGATTGGCTGCTGACCTGCATTGACCCGTCCAGCTTTTCGATGATCGGCGATGTCGGCCTGGCCCCCTGGGCCATCGTCATCGCCGATACCTGGATGTGGACGCCCTTTGTGATGCTGATCTGCCTGGCCGGGCTGCGCTCGATCCCCGACTTCATCTACGAAGCCGCCGAATGCGACCGGGCCGGCAAATGGCGGCAGTTCTGGACGATCACCATCCCGATGGTGCTGCCGTTCCTGATGCTGGCGGTGCTGTTTCGCGGCATCGAGAATTTCAAGATGTTCGACCTTGTCGTGCAACTGACCGGCGGCGGGCCGGGGTCGATCACCGAAGTCACCTCGATCAACCTGAAACGGGAAGCGTTCGAGAAATGGCGCACCGGCTATTCGTCGGCCTATGCGGTGATCCTGTTCGTGACGATCTTCGGCCTGGCCTCGATCTATGTCAAAGCACTGAACAAGGTGAAGGACAGATGAGCAATTCCGTCACCGAACCATCCGTCCGGACCAAATGGACCGCCGGGACGCTGGTGATCCTGTATGCCGTCATCACCCTGCTGCCGCTGGTGTGGATCATCGCCACCGGGTTCAAATCGCCCAGCGACGCCATCGCCTATCCGCCGACGGTGCTGTTTGCGCCGACGCTGGAAGGGTATGTGAACCTGTTCACCGACCGCACCCGCGCCACCGCACAGATGCTGGCCGACGAAGGCGAGCCGACCACCTGGTATGGCCGGATCGTGCGCGAACAGGGCAACGTGATCGCCGGGCCGTCGCGCTATGGCGAGCGGTTCCTGAACTCGGTCATCATCGGGTTCGGCTCGACCGCGCTGTGCATGGTGCTGGGCACGATGGCCGCCTATGCGTTCAGCCGGTTCAAGGTGCCGCTGAAGGACGATCTGCTGTTCTTCATCCTGTCCACCCGGATGATGCCGCCGATTGCCGTGGCGATCCCGATCTATCTGATGTTCAGCAAACTGGGGCTCAGCGACACGCATCTGGGCATGATCCTGCTTTACACGGCGGTGAACCTGTCGCTGTCGGTCTGGCTGCTGAAAGGGTTCATCGACGAGATCCCGGTCGAGTACGAGGAAGCCGCGCTGATCGACGGCTATTCGCGGTTCCAGGCGTTTACCAAGGTGGTGTTGCCGCAGGCGGCGACGGGCATCGCGTCGACCGCGATCTTTTGCCTGATCTTTGCGTGGAACGAATATGCCTTTGCGGTGCTGCTGACATCGGGCACCGCGCAGACCGCACCACCGTTCATCCCCACCATCATCGGCGTCAGCGGCAAGGACTGGCCCGCCGTGGCCGCGGGGGCGACGATATTTCTGGTGCCGGTGATGGTGTTCACCATCCTGCTGCGCAAACACCTGTTGCGCGGGATCACCTTTGGCGCGGTGCGCAAATGAGGCGGGATCGCAGGGTGGGACAGGTGCGCCTCCGGCGGGGGTATTTGGGCAAAAATGAAAGGGCAAGGGCATGAGCGCGTTTGTGCAGGGCTTGCTGCGGTTTCGGCGGGGCCCGTGGGAAATGCTGGCCTCGGTCCTGATCGCGCTGGGCGTGGTGATGCTGATGCAGCCCTTTGTGATGGTGGCCTTCAGCTACAGTTTCATCGTCACGCTGATCGGCACGGTGATGTTCATCATCACCAGCCATTTCCCGGAGTAGCCCCGTGGCCGAGATCGTGATCCGCAACCTGCGCAAGTCCTTTGGCGATTTCGTCGCGGTAAAGGGGTCGTCCTTCACCATTGCCGATGGCGAGTTCTTCATGCTGCTGGGCCCGTCGGGCTGCGGCAAGACCACCACCTTGCGGATGATCGCCGGGCTGGAATTGCCGACCAGCGGCGAGATTCTGATCGACGGCGCCGATGTCAGCCAGAAACCCGCCAGCCAGCGCGACATCGCAATGGTGTTCCAGATGTTCGCGCTGTACCCGCACATGAACGTGCGGCGCAACATCAGCTATCCGCTGGTGTCGCAAGGCGTACCCAAGGCCGAGATCGCGACCCGGGTGGCCGAGGTGGCGCGGATTCTGGGCATCGGGCCGATTCTGGACAAGCCGGTGGGCGGGCTGTCGGGCGGTGATCGGCAGCGGGTGGCGCTGGGACGCGCCATCGTGCGGCGGCCGGCGGCGTTCATGATGGACGAGCCCCTGGGCGCGCTGGACGCCGAGTTCCGCGAGCATATGGCCGAGGAGTTGCGCGCCCTGCATGACCGGATGGGGGCCACCACCGTCTATGTCACCCATGACCAGCTCGAAGCGATGCAGATGGGCGACAAGATCGTGGTGATGAACCACGGCGTGGTCGAACAGTTCGGCAAGCCGCAGGATATCTATGACCATCCCGCCACCCTGTTCGTGGCCGATTTCATCGGCAGTCCGGCGATGAACTTTCTGCGCTTTGACGGGGCGTTTCGCCAAGGCGACCGTTCGGTGGCGCTGGGCGGGCTGGCCGTGGCGGTGCCCGAACTGCGGGCCGAAGCCTCGCCCCGCGCGCTGGTGCTGGGGGTGCGGCCGGAACATGTGCATCTGGATGATGCCGCCCCCTATCGCGCGCAGGCGCTGGCCGCCGAATATCTGGGCACGACCCAGATCGTCACGCTGGACACCGCGCATGGCCGGATCAGGGCGCGCACCCCCGCAAGCCAATCCGTCAGGCTGGGCGAAACCGTGGGCCTGCGGTTCGACGCCGCACGGATGTCGCTGTTCGATGCCGGATCGGGCCGCGCCTTTGCCACCGTCGCCAACCAGGCGGTGCAGCATGGCTGAGGTGGTGCTGGACGGATTGTCCAAGTCATTTGGCAAGGTGCCGGCGCTGACCGGCGTCAGCATGACCATCCCCGATGGCGCGTTCGTGGTGCTGCTGGGCCCGACAGGTGCGGGCAAGACCACGATCCTGCGGCTGATCGCCGGGCTGAATGCGCCGGATGCGGGCGATATCCGGATCGGCGGCACCTCGGTCGCCGACCAGACGCCGGCCCAGCGCGATGTGGCGATGGTGTTTCAGCAATACTCGCTTTACCCGCACATGACGGTGCGCGACAATCTGTCCTTCCCGCTCCGCTCGCCCATGATCGCGATGCCTGCGGATCAGATCGCCCTGCGGGTGGCCAAGGTGGCCGAAGTGCTGCGCATCCCGCACAAGTTGGACAACAAGGCCACCGCCCTGTCGGGGGGCGAGATGCAGCGCGTCTCGATCGGCCGCGCGCTGGTGCGCAATCCGCGCATCTATCTGATGGACGAGCCGCTCTCGTCGCTGGACGCCAAGCTGCGGGCCGAAATGCGGGTCGAACTGAAGCGGATCCATCAGGATCTGGGCGCGACGTTTCTGTATGTGACCCATGACCAGATCGAGGCGATGACGATGGCCAGCCATGTCGGCGTGCTGGATCAGGGGCGGCTGGTGCAGTTCGGCAGCCCGCGCGACATTTATGAAAACCCGGTCAGCAGCTATGTCGCCACCCGGCTGGGCCAGCCGCGGATCAACCTGCTGCCGGCCGCGCTGTTTGGCGGCGGCCCGGCAGGGGCCAGCCAGATCGGCCTGCGCCCCGAACACATCCGGCTGGGCGATGGCCAGCCCGCCACCGTCACCCGCGTCGAACATCTGGGCGACCAGACCCGGCTGCATCTGGACCTGGCCGGGCACGCGCTGGTGACGCTGGCCGCGGCACATACCGCGCTGGCGGTTGGCGCGCCGGTCGCCGTCGCGCCGCAGGACCCGCTGTGGTTCGACCCATCCGGCAACCGTATCCGCTAAGGCAAGGAGCCCCCGATGCAGCAGTTCATGAACAGCCGCGACACCCTGGTCACGGACGCGATCAACGGGTTGATCCGCGTGTCCGGCGGCAGTCTGGCCCGGCTGGACGGCTATCCGCATATCCGCGTCGTCGTCCGCGCCGATTGGGACAAGGCGCGGGTCGCGCTGGTATCGGGCGGCGGATCGGGGCACGAGCCGTCGCATGCCGGCTTTGTCGGGGTGGGGATGCTGACGGCGGCGGTCTGTGGCGATGTGTTCGCCAGCCCCAGCGTGGATGCCGTGCTGGCCGGGATCCTGGCGGTGACGGGCAAGGCGGGGTGCCTTCTGATCGTCAAGAACTATACCGGCGACCGGCTGAACTTTGGCCTGGCCGCCGAACGGGCGCGGGCGTTCGGGTTGAAAGTGTCGATGGTCGTGGTCGATGACGACGTGGCGCTGCCCGACCTGCCGCAGGCGCGCGGCGTGGCGGGCACATTGTTTGTCCACAAGATCGCCGGCGCGCTGGCCGAACAGGGGGCCGATCTGGCCACCGTGACCGCCGCCGCGCAAAAGGTGATCGCCGGCGTGGCCAGCATCGGGATGAGCCTGGACACCTGCACCGTGCCCGGCAGCCCGAAAGAGGACCGCATCGCCCCCGGTCAGGCCGAACTGGGCCTGGGCATTCATGGCGAGGCGGGGGTGGAACAGATCGCCTTTGGCGGTGCGCGGGCAGCGATGGCGACGATGCTGGCGCGGCTGGCCCCGCTGGCCGGGCCGGGCGCGCATGTGGCGCTGCTGAACAATCTGGGCGGCACCACACCGCTGGAGATGAGCGTGCTGGCCGACGAACTGGCGCAGGGCGTCCTGGGCGGGCGGGTGGCCCATATCGTGGGACCGGCGACGATGATGACCTCGCTGGACATGCATGGCGTGTCGGTGACGCTGTTGCCGGTGGACGACGACACGCTGGCCCTGCTGGCCGCGCCGGTCGGGCCGCATGCCTGGCCCGGACTGGCCCGGCTGGCCGAGGTGGCGCTGCGGCCGTTGCCCGACGGGCTAAGCCCGGTGCAGGCAATGGCCTCGGCCCATCCGGCGCGGCGGGCGCTGGTGGCGGAATGCTGTGCCGCGCTGATCGGGGTGGAAAGGGAGCTTAACCTGCTGGATGCCAAATCGGGCGACGGCGATACCGGGTCCACGCTGGCCGGCGCGGCGCGGGCGCTGACGGCGGCGCTGGACCGGCTGCCACTGGCCGACCCGACGCAACTGTTCCGCGCGGTCGGCGGCGAGTTGAGCCAGACCATGGGCGGGTCGTCGGGGGTGCTGCTGGCGATCTTCTTTGCGGCCGCCGGGGATGCCAGTGCCAGCGGGGCCAGTTGGCCACAGGCGCTGGAAGCCGGTTTGGCGCGGGTGATGCAGGTCGGCGGGGCGGCGCCCGGCGACAGGACGATGATCGACGCGCTGGCCCCGGCATTGGCCGCATTGCCGCACGGCCTGCCCGCCGCTGCCGCCGCCGCCCGGGCCGGGGCGGATGCGACGGCGGCGATGGTGCGGGCCAAGGCGGGGCGCGCGTCCTATCTGTCGGCGGACAAGCTGGCCGGGCACAACGACCCCGGGGCCGAGGGGGTCGCGCGGCTGTTCGAGCATCTGTCGGCCTGAAACGGCCGGGATGCGCGGACTGTCGGATCGTGCCCGGGCACCTGTGCCGCAACCGCGACCGGTCGGGGCGTGGACCGGCCTAGGCCGGTTGTGGCCGATATGGCGAACGGCAAGTCAGGCTGCGGGGTGGCTTGCGCTGCGCCCGGAAATCCGGCGGTCACCCGCCGATCAGGTCGGCCACTCTTGCCACGCCCAGGCGGTAGTTCTCGCCCCGGTTCCAGGCATACATGACCTCGAAATTCACCTGCCCGGCGCCATAGCCGCCGCCGCGCTGCCAGCCGTTGCGGGCCAGGAAACTGGCGGTCGAGGCCAGCGCATCGGGCCATTGGTTCAGATCGATCCGACCGTCGCCGTCGCCGTCGATGCCATATTGCAGGGCATTGCCCGGCAGAAACTGGGTATGCCCGATTTCGCCGTGGCCCGCCCCCAGAGCATCGGCCTGCAGCCGCCCCTGATCGACCAGCATCAGCGCTGCAATGGCATGGGGCGTGAACAATTCGGGCCTGCGGCAATCATAGGCGACGGTGGCGATCGCCGATATGATCGGAATCTCCACGAACCGCAGATCGGAACCGAAATTCGTCTCCCAGCCGTGGATCGCGACAAGGTAGTATCCCGGCACGCCATACTGGGCCTCCAGTGCGTCAAAAAAGGCGCGATTGGCGGCATGGCGTTCGCGGCCCTGCCGGGCTAGCTGTTCGCCACCGCGCACCTGCCAGATCTCGTCAAAGCTGCGCCGTTCGCGCTGCACCGCGCGGTCCAGCCGAATCGTCGCGTCGGAATAGCGGGCCGCCGACAACGCCGCGAGGCCGCGCTCTCCGACGCCACTTGCTGCCGCGACGGCCGCGAAGTCGGCCTTCCACGCGTCGAACCCGCTTGCGTCATTGCCGCAGGTCTGGGCAAGGGATGCGGCGGCAGTCAGGCCAAAAGCCAGGGTCACAAAGGCAAGACGGATCAACGGGTCAACTCCTTGACGGTGCAATGGCGCACGCCGTTGCGATAAGGGCGCTTCTAACACGGCATCCGACCCGCCGCGAGGGGGTGGCGGGTGCCGAACATCGCCTGTCAGCCATCTTTGCGCCATTGAAACGGGCGCTTGCCACGCATCACACAATCCAGGATTGTTCCGATCCGCGCCGCCCGCGTCTGGGGCAGTCTGGCGTTCAGCACGATTTCCAGCCCCCCGCGTCGGACCGAGCGCGGGAAGTCGTCCCAGATCGACCGGGCCCCCGGCATGTTGGCCAGCGCCGCCGCCAGATCGGGCGGCACCTCCTGCGCGTCGACCCCGTCCAGCGCGACCCCGGGTGCCGTGGTCAGGGCGCGGGCCACCCGGTAGCTAACCCCGGATCGCCGCGACGGCCAGGGACGGGACCGTCCCCGCCTCGCCCGGCATCGAGACATAGGGCGCGGTCTGCTGAACCACGCGCAGACCCGGCATCGCGGCCAGGGCGGTGCCGAACCCGCCCTGCCACAATGGCAATTTCACCGTCATGACCAGCGCGCCGCCAGGCCGCAGGATGCGGACCAGTTCGGGCACCCCCTCGGCCCCGACATGGCCGGTGGTGAAAACGCCGGTCGCAATCACCCCGGCAAAGGCGGCATCGGCAAAGGGCAAGGGCCCGCCCAGCGCCGCCTGATGCAGCCCGGCATAGCTGCCCCTGGCACGCGCCTTCGCCAGCATCCCCGGCGAGATATCCAGCCCCTGCACCGGGGCAAATCCCATGATCCCCAGCCAGTCACCCAACAGCCCGGTGCCACAGCCCGCATCCAGCACCGGCCCCCCGGTCAGGTGCCGGGCCAGCATCGCCAGCCCGATCGAGGGATGGCGATAGCCGGCCGCCGCCATCTGCGCATCATAGGTGGCGGCCCAGCCATCATAAAGTGCAGCCACCTCTTGCGGTGCCTTGGCGTCATAGACCCCACCCAGATGCCCGCCGTGTTGCCCTGCCATCGCGTCTTTCCCCCGTGGCTGCCTTGCGGCAGACTGCCGCGAACGGGCGCAAAGGAAAAGGCCATGCTGCAGGATACCGACGATATCGCCACCATCGCCGCCAGCATCCCTGTGCTGGCGGGCTGGCAGGGCGTGGCCGAGCGGCTGGGCGGGCTGACCAATCGCGTCTGGCGGCTGGGCGACGCGATCCTGCGCATCCCCGGCGAGGGCACCGCCGAATATATCAACCGCGCCCACGAATCCGCCGCCGCCGGGGCCGCTGCCGCTGCCGGGGTGGCCCCTGCCGTGCTGCATGCCGATGCGGGCACCGGGCTGATGGTGACGCGGTTCATCGCGAATGTGGTCACCATGACCCCCGCCGGTTTCGCCGCCCGCCCCGGCAGTCCGGCCCGCGCCGGGCAGGCCTTGCGCCGATTGCACGGCTCGGGCGCGACATTTCCGTTCCGGTTCGAACTGTTCGCGATGATCGACGACTATCTGCGCATCCTGTCCAACAAGGACGTGACGTTGCCCGATGGCTATCACGCCACGGTGGCGCAGGCTGGCGCGGTGCGCGTCGCGCTGGCCGCGCGCCCGCTGCCGCTGGCCCCGTGCCACTGCGACCCGCTTTGCGAAAACTTCCTTGATACCGGGGCGCGGATGTGGATCGTCGATTGGGAATATGCCGGCATGAACGATCCGATGTGGGATCTGGGCGATCTGTCGGTCGAGGGTCAGTTCACCCCCGATCAGGACGCCGCCCTGCTGGCAGCCTATTTCGGCGGCCCGGCCAGCCCGGGCGACCATGGCCGCATGGTGATCTACAAGGCGATGTGCGACCTGCTGTGGACGCTGTGGGGGTTGATCCAGCTGGCCAGTGCCAACCCGGCGGACGATTTTCGCGCCTATGCCGATGGCCGCTTTGCCCGCTGCCGCGCCCTGATGGCCAGCCCCGATTTCGCCCGCCATCTGGCCGCCATCGCCGCCTGAGCCCCGGGGCGGGGCGACGGATGGCCGTGGGCTAAATTTTTCCCTTTCGGTCAGATTGTAACAAAGCGGGTTGTCACAATTCAGAATCACAGGTTAGCTACACGCCACGATACTGCGCTGCCAACTTGCGGCGGAATGAACTGTCAACGGGAGAATTCCATGAAGATCACGCATGTGCTGGCCGCATCGGTCAGCGTCGTCTCAATTCTATCCGCGACCCTGGCACCGAACCTTGCGGTGGCCGAGGCGCATGGCGATCTGGTCGCCGCAGCCGAGGCCGAAGGTCGCCTGTCCACCATCGCGCTGCCGCACGACTGGTGCAACTATGGCGGCGTCATCGCCGGTTTCAAGGAAATGTATCCGTTCCTGGAGATCACCGAGCTGAACCCCGACGCCGGTTCGGCAGACGAGCTTGAGGCCGTGCGCGCCAATATCGGCAACATGGGCCCGCAGGCGCCCGACGTGCTGGACGTGGGCCTGGCTTTTGGCCCGCAGGCGCAGGCCGAA
>Ga0105046_10003949_pt1 | contig 23597 bp, 15 predicted proteins | sample MAT03_FD_78385 | JGI IMG/M metagenome (GOLD analysis project Ga0105046, IMG submission 78385) | Freshwater microbial communities from Lake Fryxell liftoff mats and glacier meltwater in Antarctica - MAT-03 (megahit assembly) | ecosystem: Environmental > Aquatic > Freshwater > Ice > Liftoff...
CACGGCTGGCGCGATTGGCGAGGTCGCTGCCCCGACGCGGATCACGTTGCGGATCCTCGCTGTGCCGCAGGCCGACGTGAGCATCGATGGGGTGTCGCTTGGACGTACGCCAGTGACGCATTCGTTGGAGTGGTCGAACGCGCCTGGCACGCTGCGCTTTACGCGCAACGGCTATCGCCCGCTGACGCGCAAGATCGGCCTCGCGAGCGACGACACGAGTTCGGGTGCAGCTCGCACCGCACGACGAAGAGGGCTTCATCGTGCCAGATGCGGGACCATGATAGCGTTGCCCGCGTCGTCCGCGTCTCTCGCGCTCTGCCTGTTGTTCACGGTCCCCCCGCCTGTGAATGGGCCAACGACTGATCCGCGGCGTGAAGCCGATCGCCTGGTCGAGGAGGGCGCGGCCTTCGGACGCGAGCGTCGCTGGGACGATGCCATTGCCCGCTTCGAGGCCGCTGATGCGCTCTTCCCGAGGGCGATCCACGCGTGCAACATCGGGCTGGTGCATGCCCGCACCGGACGACCCGAGCGGGCCCTGATGCACCTCGCCGCATGCCAGGCGCGCACCACCGAGCCACTGCCGCCCTGGGTCGAGCGGCGGGTGGCCCAGACGCGCGCGGCACTCGTGAAGGGCCAGTACGCGCCACTCGAGTTGGTGGCCGGCACGCCGGGGGTGCAGGTCACGGTGCTGCACTTCGGGGCGGCCGTGTTCACCCCGCCCGTGACCGTCTGGCTGCCGTTCGGGGACCATCGGCTGCATGCCGTCGCGCCTGGCCGCGAGCCGCTCGACGAGGTCTTGCCGGTCACCTCGAAGGCGCCGCTCAGGCGGCTCTTGGTGCTTGCGCTCGCGCTGCCGGACGCGGTCACCGAACCGGAGCTGCCCGACCCACCAGACCCCGACAAGCAGCCGTGCCTGACACGGGCAACCCCGACAAGAACCAGACGCCGACCACGTTTACCCGGCCGCTGTCCCGTGCCCCAGCCTGGGCGACGCTCGCAGTTGGTGCTGGCGCGCTCGTGACGGGAGCCGTGTTCTGCGGTCTGGCGCTCGATGCGCAGGGTGACGCGGAACAGTTCCCGGCAAGTGACGAGCGCTTCGGCGAGGCCCGAGCGCGCTTCGAGTCCGACCGCGATCTGGCTTACGGCTTCCTCATCGGCGGGGTCGTCACAGCCGGAGTTGGCGCGGTGCTGCTGGCGCTGATGGCGGGCGAGGAGGTGATCGTCGTTCCTCTGCCCGGCGGGGTGAGCGCGCGCGCATCCGTTCTGATGAGGTCGTCGGGTGTGACCTGCAACGGCCGGACGATTATCCGAACATTCCTTGTGTTCGCCTGGTGCGCCTCGTACAAGCCAGTCATTCGCTTGCAGGCACCGTGACCGCAAGCCCCAGACCACGCCGCGCGAGCGATGTGGTTCGGGTGGCGATAGCGTCGAAGTCATTTGGGAGTGCGGACCCAATCTGGTGATCCGATGCAGCGCCGCAGGTCATTCCCTGCGCGCTCAGTGGTTTGCCCGATCCCCTTGCAGGCCTGCCTCCCGGTGGGCCCGCGAAACATTGCGATGAGGTGTCCGAGCGCCTGGCGCGACGACACAGAGACGAGAGATCATGTCGAAGAAGCTTTTTGTTGGTGGCCTGGACTGGAATACGAGCGACCAGAGCCTGAACGATGCCTTTGGGCAGTTCGGCACCGTGACCGAGGCCAAGGTCATCATGGATCGTGAGACCGGCCGTTCGCGCGGTTTCGGGTTCGTCACCTTCCAGGACAACGCCGACGGCGACAAGGCCGTGGCGCAGATGGACGGCAAGACGCTCGACGGTCGCACCGTCCGCGTCAACGAGGCCCAGGAGAAGAGCGGTGGTGGCGGCGGCGGCGGTGGTGGTGGTCGCGGCGGTGGCGGCGGCTACGGTGGCGGCGGCGGCGGGCGCGGCGGCTACTGAGACCCTAACGACTCCTTTTAGGGGAGTCGCAGGTCCCATCCCACCGACGGTGAGATGACAATGCAGGCGGCGATGGTTTCGGCCCTCGCCGCCTGTGGCGTTTAAGCCGTTGATGTGCGGTTTCCGCGCCGCTCAGCGCGACTGCGACTTCGTTTTCGGCGGCTTCGGGGACTTGTTCTTCTTCTTGGGATCCGTCGGCTGTTCGTCGACCTTCAGCGGCGGGGCCCCATACGTGTCGGGATCATCGAGGAGGAAAGCGTCGACCGACGGGTCGACTCCACCGAGGCCAGGCTTCCTGGCCTTTTCGCGTAGGCCCGCGAGCGAAGTCGCGACGGTGCGATCCTCGATGACGAACAGGTCGCCGCCATAGACCATGCGCCTGTTGCTCAGGCGCAGGTCGAAGCCGGCGTTCTTCCAGATCGCGGACAACATGCGCCGCCCGCCCTCGCCATCGCTTTCGTCGCTCATGTTGCTCGGGGCCCCGAACGCGCTCTGAAACGACGTCACGCGACCGATGAACGACGGGCTGTCGGGCAGCACACGCGCGTACTTCCAGAGCTTGCCGCTGTGCATTAAGAAGAAGTGGGTCTCGGCCCCTTCCTTGTAGGAAAACATCGACTCGTTGGTGCCGACGCCGAACTCGCTCGCGACGATGCTTGCCTCGAAGCCGGTGTCCCGTCCGTCGAAGAGCACCTCGGTATTGCGCATCAGCACGATCTCCTGATCGCGCCGCGCGCGCAGACGCGCCCGTTCGTTTGCGTCGGTCGCGCGCGCGATGCGCGGCAGGTAGACCTTGTCGAGGCGCTTGCCAACCCATTCGGAGACCGCCTCGAAGTCCTGGCCGAACTTGAGGTCTTTGAGGGTCGGATCGATGACCTCGAGGTCGACGTCGGCCCGCGCCGGCAACGCGAGAGCGATGAGGAGCAGGCACGCAACGTGCTGCCACAGGCGCACGCGCGCTCTTTGGCCGTAAGGCTGCCGTTCCATGGCGGACTCCTGAGATTTCGAGAGAGCCGGGAGCCTTGGGCGAGGAGCCGCAGGCGCCACTGAGACCCGGACCCGCACCGGGACTGCAACCACCCACGTGGCCACGAGTCCAATCAGTTTGCTCCCGAGAAGCGAAAAGCTCCACTGCTGGACCGCTTGCCGAATCCCCGGAACGACGGTCTATTCCCCGCCGGCCGGGCCAGGCCAGGGACCAGGACAGGGAGAAGCGCGCCAATGGAGGTTCTCAAGAGCCAGGTTCGACCGCGGAGCGACGCCTACCAGGAAAACCGCAAACGCTTCCTCGAGGCGATCGCGCGCCTCGAGGGTGCCCTCGCGGAGTCGCGCGCGGGCGGCGGCGACAAGTACATCGAACGCCACAAGGGCAAGGGCAAGCTCCTGCCGCGGGAGCGCATCGAGCTGCTGCTCGATCCGGGCTCGTACTTCCTCGAATTGCTGCCGCTCGTCGGCTTCGGCATGCGCGGTGTGGGCACGGGCGGCGGCTTGATCGGTGGCGTCGGGCTCGTCAACGGGGTCGAGTGCCTCATCACGGCCAACGAGGCGACGCTCAAAGGGGGCGCCATCAACGAGTGGGGCCTCAAGAAGTCGCGCAGGCTGGCGGAGATCGCCGATCAGAATGGCCTGCCGGCGATAGCCCTCACCGAGTCGGCGGGCGCGGACCTTCCAAATCAGGCCCAGATCTTCGTGCCCGGTGGCGAAACGTTCCGCGACATCACGCGCCGCTCGAAGGCGCGGCTGCCGTCGATCTGCGTCGTGTTCGGCAACGCGACGGCGGGCGGCGCGTACGTGCCGGGCTTGTCGGACTACGTGATCATGGTCGATGGCGGCGCCAAGGTGTTCCTCGCGGGCCCGCCGCTCGTGAAGATGGCGACCGGCGAGGTGACTGACGACGAGTCACTCGGCGGTGCCAGGATGCACAGCCGGGTGTCGGGCGTGTCGGACTTCCTCGCGCGCGACGAGGTGCACGCGTTGTCCCTCGCACGCGACATCGTGGCGCATCTGAAGTGGACGAAGGGGCAAGGACCTGACCAGCGGGCCGAGCCGCCGCGCTACGATCCAGACGAGCTCCTCGGCATCGTCAGCATGGACCTGCGGGTGCCGTTCGATCAGCGCGAGGTCATCGCCCGGGTCGTCGATGGCTCGCGCTTCTCAGAGTTCAAGCGCGAGTACGGCGGCACCCTCGTATGTGGCTGGGCCCATATCCATGGGCACCTCGTCGGCATCCTCGCAAACAATGGCATCCTCTTTTCCGAGTCGGCCGAGAAGGGCGCGCAGTTCATCCAGCTCGCGAACCAGCGTGCGATCCCGCTCCTGTTCCTGCAGAACATCACCGGCTTCATGGTCGGGCGCAGCTACGAAGAGGGCGGCATCATCAAGCACGGTGCCAAGCTCATCAACGCCGTCTCCAACTCGACGGTCCCGATCTTCACGGTGATGACCGGCGCCTCATACGGGGCGGGCAACTACGGCATGGCCGGGCGCGCGTACGAGCCGCGCTTCCTGTTCACCTGGCCCAACCACAAGATCGCGGTGATGGGTGGCGAGCAGCTCGCGGGCGTGCTCGAGATCATCAAGCGCGAGTCGGCCGAGAAGTCCGGCGAGGTGATCGACGAGAAGGGCCTCGCGACCACAAAGCAAATCATCCGCGCGCAGATCGAGAAGGAGTCCGACGCCTTCTTCGCGACCTCACGCGCGTGGGACGACGGCATCATCGATCCGCGCGACACGCGCCATGCCTTGGGAATCGCGCTTTCGGCGGCGTTCACGCGCCCGCTCGAGGCGACCACCTCCTGGGGCGTCTTCAGGCATTGAGGCCAACATGACCTTCCACAAAGTGCTCGTCGCCAACCGCGGCGAGATCGCGCGACGCATCTTGCGCACCTGCCGGGCGATGGGCCTCGAAACGGTGGCCATCTGTTCTGAGGCCGACCTGCGCGCCCCGCATGTGCTCGAAGCCGACGAGGCGGTCTGCATCGGGCCACCGCCAGCGGCCGAGTCCTACCTGCGCGGCGCACGCATCATCGAGGCCGCGTTGGCGACTGGCGCCGGGGCCATCCACCCAGGCTACGGCTTCCTGTCCGAAAACGAAGCGTTCGCGCGCGCGGTCGGTGACGCCGGGCTCGTGTTCGTCGGCCCGACGCCGGATGCGATCGCACGCATGGGCTCGAAGATTGCGGCCAAGCGCCTCATGGCCGAGCACGGGGTGCCGATCGTGCCGGGCTATGACGGGCGCGACGGCCAGGACGATGCGGCGTTCCTCGGGGCCGTGACTGCGATGGGGCCAGGCGCGTTCCCGCTCTTGATCAAAGCGTCCGCGGGCGGGGGCGGCAAGGGCATGCGCATCGTGCGCCGCCTCGAGGACCTGTCAGCGGCGCTGCAGGCCGGCCGGCGTGAAGCGCTCGCCTCGTTCGGCGACGACGCCCTCCTGGTCGAGAAGTACATCGAGAACCCGCGCCACATCGAAGTGCAGATCCTGGGCGACGCGCGCGGCAACGTCGTGCACCTGTTCGAACGCGAGTGCTCGATCCAGCGACGCCACCAGAAGATCCTGGAAGAGGCGCCCTCGCCCGGCGTCGACGCGGCCTTGCGCGAGCGCCTCGGAGCCGCGGCAGTAGCGGCTGGGAAGGCCATCGGCTACCGCTCGGCGGGCACCGTCGAGTTCGTGGTCGACGGGGATCTCAAGGGCATCCACTTCCTCGAGGTGAACACGCGCCTCCAGGTCGAACACCCCGTGACCGAGCTCGTGACGGGCCACGACCTGGTGCGACTGCAGCTCGAGATCGCGATGGGGCGACCGCTGCCGTTCACGCAGGCCGACCTCCGGATCCAGGGTCACGCGATTGAGGCCCGTCTCTACGCCGAAGACCCCGACCAGGACTTCCTGCCGCAGACCGGGCGGCTCGTCGCGTTCGACTTCCCCGAGGTCGAGGGCTTGCGGCTCGACGCGGGCGTGCGGGCGGGCGACGAGGTGTCGATCCACTACGACCCGATGCTCGCCAAGGTGATCGCCTGGGGCAGCGATCGGGCGGAGGCGAACCGGCGGCTCCTCGCGGCACTACGCGGCGCGTTGGTGCATGGCGTGACGACGAACCTGCGGTTCCTTCGCGCCGTGCTCGGTCATCCCGCGTGGCAGTCAGGCGCCCTATCGACCCACTTCATCGCTGAGCACAAGCATGCCCTGGTCGGGCTCACCGTGGACCCGCGACGCGCCGTGCGCATCGCAACGGTGGCGCGCGCGCTGACGATCGACGCGGCGCGGGCGCTGTTGCCCGACCTGCCGCTTGGCTGGCGCAACAGTCGCTTTGCCGATCCCGAAGAACGCTGGTTGGCCGGTGACACGCTCATCGCGTGCGGCCATCGCGCGCTCGGACAGGGCCGCTTCCTGACGCGCATCGCAGGCGACGACGTCGTGGTCGAGGTGCTGCACCAGTCGGCCGGCCCCACAAACGAGCTGGTGCTGAAGCTCGGCGACGCGATCTGTCGCGCGCGCATCGTCGTCGCCGGCGAGACGACCTACGTGCACCTGGCGGGCGACGACTTCCGGCTCGACCTGGTGCCGCGCTTCGCCAGTGGCGAACGTAAGGTCGACAGCGGCACCTGCCAGGCGCCGATGCCGGGCAAGGTGATCGCGGTACGGGTTGTGCCAGGGCAGGCCGTCGAGGCGAACCAGCCGCTGGTCGTGCTGGAGGCGATGAAGATGGAGCACACCCTCGAGGCGCCCGCCGCCGGCACGGTCGCCGAGGTGTTGGTGGCACCGGGCGACGTCGTGCAGGGCGGACAGGATCTCGTCATCCTGAAGTAGCGACGGCCAGCGCGCCGGTGGGTCAGAGCGCCCGGCACGCGGAGGCCGCGCACTTGCCTGTCGCGTAGTCGCATTCGCCGCTCGCGCACTCGCTGCTGCCCATGCAGGTGTCAGCGAGCGCCTTCAATGCGGCACAGGTCGGCACGTTCTGGGTGTCGTCGCACCACGCATCGGGCCCGCACGATTCGAGAAACACGAAGTCACGGCAAGGGGAGCCGACCGCGCCCGCGCCGGCTGCGACGCACGTGCGAGCGCCAGAGTCGCAGGCCAATCCTGCAGCGGGATCGCACAACCTCAGCCCTGACTCGGCGTTGGGGGATGTACAAGGGTCTCCGACCTGGGTGCTCAGCGGGAGCGGAACGCAGGAACCTTCGAGGCAGATGAGCCCGACCACGCAGCCCGGGTTCTCTTGGCAGGGGGCGCCAGCGGCGATGTCCTTCGTGCAGGTTCCGACGGCCGACGCCTCGGGAATGACGCAGTGGTTGCCCGCTGCACAGGGCGTTAGGACGATTGTCGCGCCGTCGAGCATGCCGCACGCGCCACCCGCGGCGGCCGGGTCCGCGATCCTCTCCTCCCGGCAGCTGCTGTCGCAAACCACTCGTAACGTGCCGTTCTCGCTCGAGCATTCGTCCGGGTAGTCGCACGGGGCGCCGAGCGTCCCGGCGGTCTTGCAGGTGCCCGGACAGGTAGCGCCGTCGAAACTGCACGCCATGTCCACGCCTTGGCAGTCGGCGCTCTGCTGACAGTCCCCGCCCGCCGAGACGGTGCCTGCGAAGACGTCGGCGCAACGACCTTCATAGAACCAGTCCTGGTCGCTGCCCACCATGTCGCTACAGCTCCAGCCGGCCGTGCATGCCCCCGCAGCGACAGGATCGTAGCGCAGCGTGCCCGCGTCGACCCGGCGCAGGAGTTGACGCAGTGTGCCGGCGAGGACTGGTTCGAGGCGCGTTGGGCATCGCGTCTTGTCGATCAGGAACGCGCGCACGAACGCGTCATCGTCCGAGGTCGACAGGGTTGGACAATCGAACATCAGCGGGCAGATCGCCGCGGCGGTCGTCGCCGTGAGATCGTCGAGCGCCACCGGTGCGTTCGTCACGTCGGTCTCGGCGTCGGGGCTCACCTCGGAGCTGACTTCGGAGCTGACTTCGGTCTCGACCTGGGCGGTCACGTCGGTCGACGTCTCGGCGAGCGCGTCAGTGGTGTCGGAGCTCGACTTGTCGTCCGAGCACGCGGGCAAAGCGAGCGATAGCGGTAGCAGCACGAGAACATAGCGTTTCAAGGTGGATCTCCAAGGATGGGACCGTTGGATACCACTCTGGTGCGTACGCGCCAACAGAACGGGTGAACGTGTGTGAACGTGTTTCCTCCGGTCGCGGCAGCGCGATGGGCGTCGGACCGCTCAGCGGCTCGGAGCTTCAGGGTGTGACGACGAACACCGTATCGCCGATACGTAGCTGGACCCGTTCGCCAAGCGCGAGGGCGGCCCGTACATCGGCGCCCCGCTTGGCGAGCTCGACCCACTCGCTCGAGTAGACCTTCACCGCGACACGTGTGAGGCCAGCGACGATCGCTTGATCGGCCCAGCCGTCCGCCTGCCAGGTGAAGATGCGGCCGCCGACGCGCTTGATGGTCCGAACGACCGGCGCGTCATCCTCCTTGTCTTTCAGGATCCGGACTGTTTCGGCGGCATCGACGCCGGCCTTGCCGCCGTCCCTGCGGAAGTCCGAGCCGCCCTGGTCCCCCGGGCGCGACGCGTCGATCACGATGCGCTCCTGCTCTGCGGTGCCTCGTTCGAGCTTGGGCGCGGTCGCGGTCGGAGCCGGATTCGTGTTGCGCACGCCCCCTTCACGCCCCTCGAGCCACGGCGGCGGGATCGGTCGCGGGCGGGGACGCGGATCGGGGCGAGGCCACTCGGGACGCGGCGGCGGCGCGATCTCGCTGTCGTCGACGACGAGCCAGCTCGTGTAGGGCGTGACGATGCCATATTGCTTGGCGAGCTGGACGACTTCTTCTCGCAGCGCCGTGGTCTCGCCGGAAAGCCGAATCTGATCGAGCAGGTAGCCAACCTGGCGATGCGCCCAGACGCTGGCGACGAAGTCCTGGTCCTTCTGTTCCGAGGGGAAGTCGACGGAGATCTCGAAGCGGCGTGTCTCCTTGCCGAGCTTGCCTTCGATGCGCACCTTGGTCGCGCCGTCACCGCGATAGCGGCCTGCGACGACGAGCTGCTGGCCACGGAAGAGGTCGGGCAGCTTGGCCGGCAAGACCGCGTACGCCTTCACGCCGTCGATCGTCAGCGAGACGTCGGTCAGCACCGGATACGCGATGTGCTCGTAGAGCGCGGAGATCGCCAGCTTCACGTCCTCGCCCGGGCGCACGTAGTGCGACGTGCCGCCGTGCTGCTGGGCGACGAGGTCGACGAGGTGGGTGTCGAGATCCTCGCCGACCCCCATCGTGAAGACGCGCGCGTGCCCGCTGTTCCTGCGCCCGGCGCCCTTCAGGATCTCGCCCGCGTTCACCTCGCCGACCGTCGGCCGTCCGTCGGTGACGAACAGCACCAGGGCGCTGCTCTCACTCGCGACGCTCGTCAGGGCGGCCTGCAATGCCTCGTCGATGGCCGTGCCGCCGGCCGCCTCGAAGCCGTCGATGAACTCCTGCGCGCGTCGCTTGTTGGCGTCCGAGGCGGCGATGAGCCCGCTCGACGAGAGGCGCTCGACGTCGGAGGAGAAGCGCATCACGTCGAAGCGGTCGTCGCTCCCGAGGCGCTCGATGCAGTAGCGGAGGGCGGCCTTCGCCTGCACGATCTTCTCGCCGGTCATCGACCCGGAGGTATCGAGCACGAAGACGATCGTCTTGCCCTGGACCTCCTTGGCTTCGAGCGCGGCACCAGGCGCGGCGGTCAACAGGAAGTAGCCCGGCTCGCCAGCCTTCTTGTGGGCGATGGTGCTGATGCCGACGTCCTGGTTCGATACCCCGAAGTAGATGACGAAGTCCTTGTCGAGGCTGACGCGCTCCTCCTCGAAGCCGACGATGACCTCCTTGCCGCGGTTGGACACCGCGATCTTGTGGGTCGGCGAGTAGACGGTGCTGACGGGGATCGGGTCCTTGATGCGCGCCGTCAGCGTGAAGTCTTCGAGCGTGCGGGCCGCCTGCGCCGCGGTTCGCAGCGGGTAGATCAAGCGATAGGTGCCAGCCAGCGTCTCGAGCGGCTGGGCGTACTTCAGGCGCAGGCGCTGCTCGCCCCGGGCGGGCACTGGGAAGATGCGTACCTGGAAGAGGTCGCGTTCCATCCATTCGACGAGGCCGGGATCGCGCATGCGGGCAACGATGTCCTCGTAGATGCGGCGGGCTTTCTCGCGTTCGAGCATCTCGCCCTTCTGCATCTTGCCGTTCACCTCGAGCTCGAAGCCGGTGACGACCGCGCCCTTGGGGACCGGAAAGAAGTAGGTCGCTTCGAGCGGTCGGTCGGTCGAGTTGCGCCAGGTCTGGTCGATGGTGACGACCGCCACCCCGCCGTCGACGGCGATGTCGACCCGATGGTTGGCGAGGCCCAGGGGCGGCAGGCTGCGGTCGGTCGGTATCAAGATGCCGTGCGCCGCCGCCGGTGCACGCGCGAGGCCGACCGTGCAGGTCAGCGCAACGATGGCGAGCACGAGCTTCAGGAAAGTCTTCGAGCGGCTGGAGCCCATTTTTTGACCTCGGATTGGTTCGTCGCCGCCTCGTCGAGCGAGGCTTTTGGGGGCGCGGGCAGTTACATACGCACGGCTGTCGGGTTGGGTCTGATGCTCGTCGCTGACGAGCAATTGTGGAATTCGCCAACGAGACACGGGCGGCCGAGGAGCCCCGACGAGGTAGGCCTTCAAGGCCGCCGAGGAGGGAGCGACGAAGGCCCCGCGGGTCGTCGTGGCGAATTCCGGTGAAGCGATTGCGGCGGGTGACCGTAGCTGTGAGTGGGTCCGAGGAAGCAAAGGATTACGTTGCTTCCTACCCGGGCCGTTGCTAGATTCGCAAACGTGGCCTGTCGTTGGCCACGCGGCGGCCCACAAGGTCGTCAACCAAAAGGAGGTGGGAGATGGGTAGCGCAAGGAGCATTTCGCGTAGCGGGCTTCGCGATTGGCGTCCCAGCGAGCGGCGAGAGGACGACAGCGTCCGACAGCAGCCATGGCTCGAAGCCCCGTCGCCCTATGACTACCGGCCTCTCGATCCCCCTCGGGCTGAAACCCAGGACAGCGAGGAAGAGGCCCCCCGAGTCATCATCATCGACATCTGAAGGTAACGGCCAGTACGGCCAGAAGAGACTCGACGATACGAGAAGCCGTCCCCGGCGCGAGCTGGGGTCGGCTTTGTGCTTTAAGGACCCCGCCAACGATGCGTAGGGCCGTCAACATCCTGAGCCTGCTCACAGTGGTGCTGGCTTGCGGCCACAGCATCGCCGTCGGCTGCCTTGGCCAAGGCCCTGCCCACGCCGGCAAGCGGTTCGGCTTCCCAATCCGCGTTGGCTTTTTCGGCGGCTGGCACGCGACGGCGGACGACTACGACGTGCTCGGTGAGCGCCGCGACGACCTCGTGCCGGGCGCGGGGCCTCTGTTCGGGCTGCGTCTTGGCTGGCAAATCGATGCCGCCTTCGCGCTGGAACTCGAGTCGGGCGCCGTCCGGGCCCCGGTCGGGGACGATGTCGCCTGGCTCGTACCGACCCGGCTCGTCGTCGACTGGCGCGCGCTGGCTGGCGCCGTGACGCCGATTGTCGGGCTCGGCGCGGGCTTTGTCGCGAATGCGGCCGGTTCGGGTAGCGGCGATCTCGATGCGCTCTTTGGCGCCACGCTCGGGGTGGAGTTCCGGCTCGGCGACGAGGCCGCGTTGCGACTCGAGGGCGGGGTGCTGATGACCGATGGCGTCTCATCGCTGTCGTGGACACCGTTTGTGACCCTTGGGATTGACCTCCTGGCGTGGCGCGAGCGGCACGACCCGGCGCTGCCCGACCCGGTGAAGCCGCTTGATGCGAAGCTACCGCCGGCGGGCTGCCCCAAAGGGGTGAACGTCGAGCTGTGTCTGGACGACGACCGCGACCGCCGCATCGACGCGTTCGACCTGTGCCCGACCGAGATGGGCACGCGCCCCGATGGCTGCCCCGACCCCGACTCCGACGGCGTCACGGGGCTGCGCGACGCGTGTCCGCGGGATCGCGGCAGCACCTCTGATTGGGGTTGCCCACGCTAAACAGTGTCGCCTGGCTTCGGATCCGAACCGTGATGCAGCGTCGCTCCTTCGGTCGCTTGTGCGCCGAAGGACGAGTACATGCTGAGCGCGGCGTTGACTCAGGAGCGGTCGTGCAGGCGGCGACGGATGTCGTGGAAGCCGCGCAGGCGATGCTCGATGAGCGCGTTGATCGAACCGTCGGGGAACACGCCGCTCACGTCGCGCTCGCCGACCGGGATGTCGCTCAGGAGTGACAGCGCCTCCTCGACGCGCTCGACCGGCCACACGCGGAAGGTGCCGTCGCGCGTCGCCTGGACGACGTTGGGCGAGAGCATCAGGCTCTTGACGTTGGACTTCGGGATGATGACGCCCTGTTGCCCGGTGAGGCCGCGGCGCACACAGATGTCGAAGAAGCCCTCGATCTTCGAGTTCACGCCGCCGACGGCCTGGATTTCGCCGTTCTGGTTGAGCGATCCGGTCAGCGCGAGCGACTGCTTGAGCGGCACGCCGGAGATCGCCGACACGAGCGCGCAGTACTCGCCAAGCGACGCCGAGTCGCCGTCGACGTGGCCGTAGCTCTGTTCGAATGTGAGGCTGGCCCAGAGCGACAGCGGCACGTCGGTCGCGTAGCGCGAGCCGAGCAGGCTCTGCAGGATCAAGACGCCCTTGGCGTGCAGGCTGCCCGAGAGATCCGACTCACGCTCGATGTCGATCACCTCGCCGCTGCCGACCCGGGCCGTCGCCGAGATGCGCGAGACGCGCCCGAACTCGTAGCTGCCGAGCGCTACGACCGCGAGCCCGTTGACCTGGCCGACCGCCTCGCCGTTCGTGCGCACGATGAGAGTGCCGCGGTCGATCGACGTCATGAAGTCGTCGTGCGGGCTCGAGCTGCGCCGCTCGAAGGCTGCGAGGGCGCGTTCGACATGGGCCTTCTCGACGATCGCGGCGTGCGCCTCGGCGGCCCAGAAGTCAGCCTCGTCGAGCAGGTTGAAGAGGCGCGACAGGTTGGCCGACAGGAACTCGTTGTCCTCGACCTCGCGCGCCGCCTCCTCGATGACGCGCGCCACCGCCTCGCGATGGAACGGACGCAACTGCTTGTCGCGCGCCTTGGTCGCGATGAGGCGCGCGAACAGGTGGGTCGTCTCAATCGTGCGCGGCAGGCGCTCCTCGAAGGCGGCCAGGATCTTGAAGTGACGCTCGACCTCGGGGTCCTGATCGCACAACTCGTAGTAGAGCTCGGCCGGGCCCATGATGACGACCTTCACGTCGACCGGGATAGGATCCGGCGTGAGCATCACGGTCGTCATCGGGTTCACGTTGCCGTCCGGCGCGTCCATGCGCACGAGGCGCGACCGTAGGACGCGCTTGAGGGCCGCCCAGGCGAACGGCGAGTTCACGAGGCGCCAGGCGTCGAGCACGAGGTAGCCGCCCGAGGCGATGTGGAACGCGCCCGGCTTGATGAGCGTGTGGTCGGTCGAGAGCGCGCCGTAGTCGGCCTGGTGCTCGATACGGCCAATCAGGTTGGCGAAGGCCGGGATGTCCTCGTGCACGACCGGGGCGCCTTGCGAGCGGCTGTGATCGACGATGACGTTGATCTGATAACGACGGATCTCGCGCTTTTTGATGGGCGACGGTGGCGCCATGTCGGAGGCGTCTTCATCGTCGTCGTCGTCGGGCTGCTCCTCGCGAAAGAGGTGGATCTCGTCGAGGATGTCCTTCGAGACGGCGGCGAGGTACGTGAGCACTTCCGGGTGACCAGCGAAGGCGACGCGCACCGGATCGATGAGGCGATCAGCCTCGGCCTGAACGACCTCCTTCTCGAGTGCCAGCAGGCGATCGCGGGTCTCCTTACGCCAACGGGCGACGCCGCCGAAGACCGCCTGGAGCTCGTCTTCGGTCTGCTCCAACGAGTCTTCGATCACCTTGCGCTCGTTCTCGGGCAGCGCCTCGAACACGTCGGGCTGAATCACCTCGCCGTCTTTTGCCGGCATGAAGGTGAAGCCCTCGTCGGACTTCACGAGTGCCAGGCCACGCTGGATGGCCTTCTCCTTCACGGCGTCGAGGGCCTGGTCGTGCACCTTCTCGGAGGCCTCGCCGATCGCATGCACCTTCGAGGTGTAGGCATCGGACGTGAAGATCACCGGCAATACGGTGCGCAGGTCCTCGACAAAGCGCGTCATCGCGGCCTTGAGCTCGGCGCCGCGCCCCGGCGGGAGCGAAATCGCCATGGGCCGGTGGCTCTCCTCGAAGTTCTGGACGTAGCACCAGTCGGGCGGGGTCGCCTCGGTGCGGGCGCGGTCCGCGAGCGTCTTGATGACGACCGTGTGCTTGCCGACGCCGGACGAGCCGACGACGAAGATGTTGTAGCCCTCGCGCCGGATGCCGAGGCCGACGCGCAGCGCTTCGAGGGCGCGCTCGTGACCGAAGGTGCCGTCGAGGGTCGCGAGCTCGGCGGTCGTCTCGAAGGCAAGGCCCTCGGGTGGGCACGGCGGGCGCAACAGATCCGGCGAGAGCGGGTGCAGCGGGAGTAGCGGGGCGTCGTGATGCATGGGCGATGATTCCGGAGCGGGGCTCGATGGGGCGCGGTCTCAGACCGAGACGGCGAACTCGCGCAGAGCGGCGTTGAGTGACGTCTTCTGGTCGGTGGAGGCGGTGCGGCGGCCGATAATCAGCGCGACCGGGACGTGGTAGTTCCCGGCGGGAAAGGTCTTTTCGACGGTGCCGGGGATCACCACCGAACGCGGCGGGACCCAGCCGCGATACTCGACCGGGGTCGACTGTGAGACATCGATGATGCGCGTCGACGCCGCGAGCACGACGCCGGCGCCGAGCACCGCCTCGCGGCCGACCCGCACACCCTCGACGACGATGACACGGCTCCCGACAAAGGCCCCGTCTTCGATGATGACGGGCGTCGCGGCAGGCGGCTCGAGCACGCCGCCGAGGCCGACGCCGCCCGAGAGGTGCACGTTGGCGCCGACCTGGGCGCACGACCCGACTGTCGCCCAGGTGTCGACCATGGTGCCGCGACCAACGCGCGCACCGATATTGACGAAGCTCGGCATGAGCACGGCGCCGGGCTCGATGTGGGCCCCGTAGCGCACAGTCGCCGGGGGCACGGCGCGTACGCCGGCCGCCTTGAAGTCGGACTTGAGCGGGATCTTGTCGTGCCACTCGAACGGCGGCAGCTCGTGCACGACCATGTCCTGAACTGCAAAGTACAAGAGCACCGCCTGCTTCACCCAGGCGTGCACGGTCCACGGCACCGCCGCGGAGTCATTGTCAGGTGTGCCGGTGGTCGGTGCAGGAGGCGGCGAGGCGACCCGCAGCGTGCCGCGGTCGAGCCCTTCGAGCGTCCGGAAGATGGCGCTCCGATAGGTCGGGTCGAGCAGCCGCGAGCGGTCGCCGAACGCGCTTTCGATGAGGTCTTGATCGGTGCTCGCGGCCATGGGTCCTCCCGAAACAGGGTTGGAACCGTTAGCACAGGCCTTCCGGCCGCGCGAGCACCTCTGGGCGACCGCCAAGGACGGGACCTACACCGACCTGGTCTTGCCGCCGTTGACGGACGGTGAGGCGGGTTACGCCCGGGGACCGGCGTGAGCCGGCGCGCCCTTCTTCGCTTCGGCCGCGTCCTCCTCTTCCGAGGGGCCAATCGTTTGGCTGATCAACGACCATATCTTGCCGATGGTGATCATGATCGGATTGGTGCGTTTGAATAGCGCCGCTTCGGCGGAGGCACCGGGCAGCTTAGAGTTGTCCGGCGGCACGGGTGTGCATTCGATGGCGGTCCCGCCGCCCTTCACGGTGACCGGCTTCGTGCAGTCGGTGAACCGAGGCGCGCCAGCCTCGTCGACCTCGAAGTCGGCCGAGCCGATGATGTCGTCCTTGCCGACCGAGACCAGCACCTGGCCGCCGGTGGCGGTGCGTTCACCGAAGAAGCGCAGATGTAGGAACACGGTCTCGCCGCCGCTCTGCACCTGAACCGTCTGGTCCTTCGGCTTTCCGACTTTCTTCCCGCTGCCCTTCTTCGGCTTGTTCAGGGCGGCTTCCTCCGCTTCGAGGGTCTTGCCCAGGTTCTTTTCGACGTCACCGTCGACATCCATCTGCACGGGGCCGCTGACGCGATGCACGCCCCGCGCTTGACGGCGTTGTACCTGTGCCGCAGCGGTCGGCGGCACATCGTTCGTGGCTATCCCCGGGCCGGGCTGGGCCACGCGCTGGACCGGGGCCAGCATCGAACTCTGAGCCTCGAAGTCGGCGCCCTGGCGTAACGCTGCCTTCATCTGAATCGCACCGGTAGGCGCGGTTGCTCCCGCGGCGGGCACGCTCGAAGCATGATCTGGACTTTCTGAACGGTTGAACATTGCGCACCTCGGCGAAGCCGTATCCTAAGTCGTCTATTTCACGGGCGAGGCGAGACCGTCAAACGTGATTTCCCGCAATGTGGCCTGGCTTGATGCGGCGTATTCTAGGCCTGCCCGGCCTACCGTCCAGCAGCAGCGCGTGTCCGGCGTGTCCGGCGTGTCCGGTCGGCGTCGGGCCGTCGCGCCGGGTGCTCTCAGACTGTGCGACGACTCCGGGCAGGCGGGGGAGAGCGTGGCTCGCGGATAGCGTGTGCAGGTGGAGGGCGCGCCTTTCTCGGATCGCGGCGTCAGCGCATGGATGTGCCATCGATCAGTTCAAAACGCCTCATGCTGCCCTCGCCTCGATGACGGCGAAGGGCGACATCGTCGGGATAACCTTCGAGGTCTGCATGCCGGCACGCTCGAAGAGCGCCCCGAACTCGGCAATCGTGCGCTCTTTTCCAGACAGCAACACGAGCATGTTGAGGTCGAGCAGCGGCGCTGGCGACGGGGCCCCCTCCGCGCCGATCACCATCTCGACCACGACGACACGCGCCCCGGGGGCCATCGCGTTTCGCACGTTGGTCAGGATCGCCACGCACTCGTCGTCGCTCCAGTCGTGCAGGATGTGCTTCAACAAGTAGACGTCGCCGCCCTCGGGCACGCCGGCAAAGAAGTCACCTCCAACGCGCTCGACCCGCTCGGAGACGCCCGCGGGTCCCAACGTCGCGTCCGCGCCCGCGACGATGTCGGGGCGATCGAACAGCACCCCACGCGCTGCGGGCACCTTCTGGAGGACGGCAGCGAGGAACCCGCCGTGCGAGCCGCCGACGTCGACGACCTGCTGCGCGCCGGCGAAGCTGTAGACGGGAATGACCGCCTGCATCGCCATCGCGGAGAGACCGCTCATGGCCTCGGCGAAGTGATCACCTTCTTCGGGATTCTTGGCGTAGTGCTCCCAGAGGCTCATTCCGAGCGCCTCATCGGTCGTGGGCTTGCCCGTACGGAACGCCTTCTCGCACCTTCCCCACGGGAGCCAGTGAGCCGGCGCCGTCTGCGCGATGACCATGGATCGCAGCGAGCCGGGCACGTCGCTGCGCAGCACCTCACCGACCGGCGTGAGCGCGAACTTCCCATTCGCGACATGGGTCAAGACACCGACCGACGCGAGGCCGCGCATCAGGCGATGGAGCGCCGATGGGTCAGCGCCGACGCCCAGCGCGATCTCTTCGGCCGATCGGGGCCCCGCGGCGAGGTGATCGGGGACCCGGAGCCGCGCAGCGGCACCGATGGCCTGCGCGGCCCAGATCCCAGAAACGAACTGGAAGATGACGGCAGCCGGCGGTGCGTGTGATGCCATGGGCTCTCCTGTGATCTCATTGGTCAAGGCGCGCTTCGCCCCGCGGCGTCCCGGAGCAGCGGCGGAAACGTATCGGACTTCACCGCGCCACGCGAGGCGACGCCCTCGGCGAGGGGGCCTCGACCGCGCTGACGCCTGCACCGATAGGGTCGAGCCGGGTCGGTCCCGGCAGCCAGGTGATTCCAGCATGCCCGTACTCGCGAACACACCCACGCACACCTCCAAGACATCGTCGTCGCCCCCGGAACAGAGCGGGTCCGCGACCGGCGGCGGCGCCGGGCAAAGCGGCTATCACGCCCAGGTCCAGCGCCTCACCCCGCGCGAGAGCCTGCCCGGCTTGACCATCGCGGGCGTGACGCTCGGGGCGCAGGCGACCGGCGTGACGTTCCAGGCGCTCGAGAAAGCGCTCGGCGACGGCTGGGCGCGTAGCGCGCGGACCGCGGCGGCCAAGGGAGCGGAGGCGGTGCTGCTGCAGGAGGGCTTCGGCCGGCAGCTCGATTCGCTGGTCCCACAGAGCGAAGGCGCGTCGCTGCACGTCAAGGGCAAGGTCGCCGTCTCGGTCGAGGTCGTCGCGTGCGGGGTCGAGGTCGAGCTCGAGTGCGTGCGCACCCGCGAGGGCTTCGAGATCTCGGGCGAGGTCGGCTTCGAGGTCGGCATCGGCAAGACCCACAACAAGTTTGTTTTCAACTCGCACATGTCCGGTAGCGGCAAGGGCAGCGACGCGGTCGTGGCGATGAACCTGATTGGCCTCATCGGTGAGCGCACCATGCGCCGCTCCGACCCGCCCAAGGATCCGCTGGTCGAGGTCGCGATGGGCCCGGCGTTCCTGCTGTTCAAGGGCACAATTGGCGACTGGGTCGCCAACGCGTTGTGGGGCAAAGAGTACGCCAATCACATGGTCGAAGGCATGGGCGCGGACGACGAGGCCACGCTGGAGGCGGGCCTCGGCGTCGCGTATGGCGGCGGCGAAAAAGACGCCGAGCTCGAGGTCGGCCTCGACTACAGCGGCAGCGAGACTTGGAACAAGGGCGTCGGCGCCGACGGCCGGGTGCCCACAGACGGCGACGACTGCGGGCAGGCGAGGGAGAGTGTTGTCCGCGGACAGCGTGTGCAGGGCCGTCCCCTCATCTTCGATCACACCCGCCTCCCCTCGGGTTGCCCCGACCTCGCAGGGGTGCTACCCTAAACGATTGGGTCAGTCGCACATGAGTGCGACCCACGCATGGCGACGCCCGACGAACAACCCCAAGCCCCATGACCTCCGTTCATGTCGGTCGTTTCGCGAGCACCGCCACGGAGCCGGATGTCGGCACAGCTGGTACCCATGTCGGACGTGAAGATCCTGCTGGTCGACGATCAGCCCGCGAACCTGGTCGCGCTCGAGTCGATCTTGGAGCCGCTCGGTCATCAGCTCGTCTTGGCCGACTCCGGTGCGGCGGCGCTGCGTCAGCTACTCTTGCAGGATTTCGCCGTCATCCTGTTGGACGTGCGCATGCCGGGCATGGATGGCTACGAGACCGCGGCCATCGTCCGACAGCGCGAGCGGTCGGCCCACACGCCGATCGTGTTTCTGACCGCGGAGAGCGGCGACCGGGCGGCGATGTTGCGCGCCTACGATCAGGGTGCGGTCGACTTCCTGACCAAGCCCTTCGAGCCGAAGATCCTCACGGCCAAGGTCGCGATTTTCGTGGCGCTCTTCGTTCAGCGTATGCAACTGACGGAGCAAGCCGCGACGTTGCGCGATACGGAGCGGGCGGCGCTAGCAGCGGAGGCAGCGCGCCAGGCCGCGGAGTGGCGTCGTGAGCAGGAGACCAACGAAGTCCTGCGGCACGAGGAGGCGCGGCGCGTGGCCGAAACCCATGTCGCGACGTTGGCCCAGATGAGCGCCGAGCTCGTGCGCAGCAATCGTGAGCTGCAGCAGGTCGCCTACGGCGCATCGCACGATATCAAGGGGCCACTGCGCGGGATCTCCGCGCTCTGCGACTGGCTCGAAGAAGACCTCGAGAGCGTGTTGACCGACACCGCGCGCAAGCACCTTGCGCAAGTGCGTGAGCGCGTGCAGCGCCTCGGCAATCTCGTCGACGGGATCCTCGCCTTCGCCCGCGTCGGCCATGTGCAGTCCCCCCCGGGATACGTCGACATCCGCAAGCTCATCGAAGGCATCCTCGAGCTTCAGCCGCTGGTTCCCGGCGCGACCGCCCATCTTCAGCAGGATATGCCGGTCGCGCGCATCCAGCGCGAGCTCCTCGAGCGCGTGTTCTCGAACCTCATCTCCAATGCCTTCAAGTATGCGCGTCGCAGCGATGCGCGTGTGGAGGTCGGGTGCCTCGAGACCGCCGAGCGCTTCGAGTTCTGGGTCTGCGACAATGGGCCCGGCATCGAGGCGCGATACCACGACCGCATCTGGAACCTCTTCCAGCGCCTCGAATCGCGCGATACGATCGAGGGCACCGGCGTTGGCCTCGCGCTGGTCAAAAAGATCGTCGAAGGGCAGGGCGGGTGCGCCTGGGTGGTGTCACAGCCCGGAGACGGCGCATGCTTCCGTTTCACCTGGCCGAAGCTCGATAAACTCTGAGCCCTTGCTCGAGCCGCTGAGACCTATTGATCGAGCCACACGCGCAAGATCGAAAGGAGGTGATCCATGTCGACCGGCTTGGCGATGTAGTCCGAAGCCCCGGCCTGGATGCACTTCTCGCGGTCGGCGTACATGGCCTTGGCGGTGACCGCGATGACCGGGAGCCGCTTGAAGCGGTCCTGCGCGCGAATGCGCCGGATGACTTCGTAGCCGTCCATCTCGGGCATCATGATGTCGGTCAGCACGACGTCGATGGGGTTGTCCTCGAGGACCTTGAGGCCGTCCTTGCCGTTCTCGGCGAAGACCACCCGAGCCTGGTGTCGTTCGAGCGCCGAGGTCACCGCGAAGATGTTCCGCACGTCGTCATCGATGACGAGCACGAGCGCACTCGCGAGGGTGTCGGTCGCGCGATGCAGCTTGGCGAGCATGGCGCGCTGCGCCTCGGACAGGTCGGCATCGGCGCGATGCAGGAACAAGGACGTCTCCGCGAGGAGCCGCGGCAGCGAAGGCGCGACCTTGATGATCACGCTCTCGGCGAGTCGTGCGAGCTGGGTATGGTCCTCCTGGGTCAGCTCCTTGTCGCAGTACACGACGATCGGGAGGTCTTCGAGGGCCTCCTGCAGCTTCATCGCGGAGATGAGCTCGAGGCCCGGCATATCGGCCAGCCCCAAGCCCATCACCACGCAGCGGAACTGCTTCGAGCGCAGCGCCTCGAGTGCGTCGGCACCGCTCGCGACCAGCGTGGGCTCGATGCCCGGGCCCCCGACCGCAGCCAACATGCCCTGCCGGGTGTCCTCGTCGTGCGCGATGACCAGGACGCACTGGTGCGGCTCCTCGATGAAGGCGCTGAGCGCGCCGAGGGCGATCGTGACCTGTTCCACCGAGGTCGGCTTCTGCAGGAAGTCGAAGGCACCCATCTTGAGGCCACGATGGCGCTGCCCGTCGGACGAGACGACGACGACCGGGATCTGCCGCAGCGCCGGATCGTGCTTGAGCTGATCGAGCACGGTCCAGCCGTCGATGTCGGGCAAGCGCAAATCGAGCGTGATTGCAGCCGGCTTGAGGCGACGGGCCAGGGCCAGCCCCACGTCGCCGTCGCTTGCGAGGACCACCTTGAAGCCCTGATTGCGCGCAGTGTCGAGCACCACGCGCGCGAAGTTGATGTCGTCCTCGATGACGAGGAGCACGGAGTCTTCCGGTCCCAGGTACTCACGATCATCCATGCCCGCCAGCGAAAACGCGGTCACGGTGGCGGGCACCGGCAGGTCGTACCTGGGCGAGCTGGACTGCGAGCGCAGGCCTATGCCTTGGGCCGTGCGCAGCGCGGTTTCGAAGCCCTCGCTCGACGGGGCGAAGGGCGTGTTCATCTGCGAATACACCCGCGGCAGGAACAGCGTGAACGTCGAGCCGAATCCTGGTGATGACGTCACGCGGATCTCGCCACCGAGGAGACGCGAGAGCTCGCGGCTGATTGACAGGCCGAGGCCGGTGCCACCGTATCGCCGGCTGGTAGTGCCGTCGGCCTGCTGGAACGCCTCGAAGATGATGCGCTGCTTTTCCTGAGGGATACCGATGCCGCTGTCGTTCACGGAGAACGCGACCACCATGTCGGCGGCCGCGAGGCTCTCGTGCTCGCGACTCCAGCCGTCGGTCACGGCCTTCACCTCGAGCGTGACGCTGCCACGCTCGGTGAACTTGAAGGCGTTGGACAGGAGGTTCTTCAAGACCTGCTGGAGGCGCTTGGGATCGGTGATGAACGCGCGTGGCAGGCCGGACCCGAGGCGCACCGCGAAGTCCAATGTCTTTTGCTGGGCGACGTGGCGGAAATTCTGCTCCACGTAGTCGCGCAGATCGCGGAACGGCACCTCGGCGGCATCGACCGTGATGGTGCCCGACTCGATTTTGGAAAGGTCGAGGATGTCGTTGATCAGCGCCAGCAGATCGGCGCCCGAGCCATGGATCGTGCGCGCGAACTCGACCTGCTTGCCGGACAGGTTGCCGTCCTGATTGTCCGACAGCATGCGCGACAAGATGAGCAGCGAGTTGAGCGGCGTGCGCAGCTCATGGCTCATGTTGGCGAGGAATTCCGACTTGTACTTCGAGGTCAGCGCCAACTGCTCGGCCTTTTCCTCGAGCTCTTCCTTGGCAAACTCGACCTCACGATTTTTGAGCTCGAGCAGCGTCGCCTTCTCGCCGAGCTGGTCGTTGGACTGACGCAGCTCTTCCTGCCGCTGCTTCAAGCGATCTTCGGACTCGCGCAGCGTGGTCGCCTGGTGCTCGAGGCGCTCGTTGGTCTCGCGCAGCTCCTCCTGTTGGCTCTGCAGCTCGAGGGTCAGCGACTGTGATTGCGCGAGCAGCGTCTCGGTTCGCATGCCGGCGGCGATGGTGTTGATGACGATGCCGATCGACTCGGTGAGCTGATCGACGAAGTTCCGGTGGATCTCCGACAGCTCCGAGAACGACGCCAACTCGATGACCGCGTTGATCTTCTCCTCGAACAGCACCGGCAACACCATGATGGCGCGCGGCTTCGCTTCTCCAAGGCCGGAGCTGATGCGGATGTAGTCCGAGGGTACGGTGGTGAGCAGGATCTTGCGTTTCTCGAAGGCGCACTGCCCGACCAGGCCCTCGCCCAAGCGGAAGTGCCGAGGCACCGAATCGCGCTCGACATAGGCGTAGCTCGCGAGGAGCTTCAAATCCATGTTGCCCGCCTCGTCGGTCTCGGCGATGTAGAAGACGCCGTGCTGCATGTCGACCAGCGGCGCCAACTCCGAGAGGATCTGCTGGCCGACCGTGACGAGATCGCGCTGGCCTTGCAGCATGCGCGTGAAGCGCGCGAGGTTGGTCTTGAGCCAATCCTGCTCGGTGGTCTTCTGCGTGGTCTCACGCAAGTTGCGGATCATCTCGTTCATGTTGTCTTTGAGCGCCGCCATCTCGCCCGACGCCTCGAGCGCGATCGAGCGCGTCAGGTCGCCCTTGGTCACGGCGATGGCGACGTCGCCGATGGCGCGCACCTGCGTCGTCAGGTTGCCTGCGAGCTGGTTGACGTTGTCGGTCAGGTCGCGCCATGTGCCGGCCGCGCCAGGCACCTTGGCCTGGCCACCGAGCTGGCCTTCGACACCGACCTCGCGAGCCACGCTGGTGACCTGCTCGGCGAAGGTCGCGAGCGTGTCGGTCATGTTGTTGATGGTCTCGGCGAGCTCGGCGATCTCGCCGCGCGCCTCGAGCGCGAGCCTGCGTTTCAGGTCGCCGTTGGCGACGGCGGTCACCACCATGGCGATGCCGCGCACCTGCGCCGTGAGGTTGCTCGCCATCGAGTTCACGTTGTCGGTCAGGTCCTTCCATGTGCCGGCGACGCCGCGTACCTGCGCCTGTCCTCCGAG
>Ga0105046_10003951_pt1 | contig 23588 bp, 16 predicted proteins | sample MAT03_FD_78385 | JGI IMG/M metagenome (GOLD analysis project Ga0105046, IMG submission 78385) | Freshwater microbial communities from Lake Fryxell liftoff mats and glacier meltwater in Antarctica - MAT-03 (megahit assembly) | ecosystem: Environmental > Aquatic > Freshwater > Ice > Liftoff...
CGCGGGTCGAGCCTGTCGAGACCTCACCCGCGCGCTTCCGCATCAACGTCACCATCCACACTCGTACCCTGCTGATCGCAACCGGCCTGCGTGAACGCCAGCCCGCGGTGCCGAGCCTGCGCACCTGGTACGGCACGAACATCCACTCGTGCTTCGAGTGCGATGGCTACGAGTACTCCGACCGGCCGATCGGGTTGCTGGGTGAATCCGACGACCTGGCGCAGCGTGCGATGCTGCTCTCGCAGTGGAGCCGTGATCTGGTCGTCTTCACCAACGGCGTTGGGGTGGTTAGCGACGCCGACGAGGCGCGGCTGGGTGGGCGCGGCATCCGGGTTGACCGGCGGGTGGTTCAGGATGTCGCGGGCGACCGTAACGGCCTCACCGGTGTCGTGCTTACCGATGGTGGGGTGGTTCCGCTAGTGGGCCTGTTCGTCAGGCCGCACTACGAGCCCGCGCTGGAGTACGTGTCTGGGTTGGATCTCGCGCTTGACGACGACGGCCTCGTGGTGATTGACTCCGACGGGCGCACCAGCGTGCGTGGCGTCTACGCGGTGGGTGACATCACGCCTCCTGGGCCGCAGCAGCTGATTGTGGCGGCGGGGCACGGTGCGCACGTCGCCGCATCCCTCAACCGCGACCTGCTCGGGTAGGTCGGTTACGGTGTTGTGATGTCAGTGCAGGCGGGTCGCAAGAAGCGGGCGTGGCTGGGGTGGATCCCGGCGGGCATTCTCGTGATCGCGATCATTGGGGTTGGGGTCGCTTCGGCGGTGCTCGTCGGCGGTGGGCTCGGCGCACCCGCGCCGCGACCAACGAAGGGGCAGGTGACCGACCTCAACTGGTCGATCTTCACCACCGACGGTCTCGACTTCATTGCTTCCGCGCGCCAGGTGCGCATTGACCTCTCATCGCCGCCCATCGAGGCCGGGTTGCTCGGGCTCGACGACGACGGCACGCTGGTGCTCGACCCGATCGACAACATCGACACGACGCTCGATTACGACCTCATCGTCAACGGCGGGGGAGAGGGTGCCGGTGGGTTTCGCAGCGTTGTCACGCAGATCACTATCGTGACCGAGGGCGGGTTGGTTACACACGTCACGGCGCCGCTGCGCGATGTGATCAACTTCCGGCAGACGCTCGATGTGCTCGTCGGCGAAGCGGATGTATTCGGGTGGGACACGTCGGGCATCGACGCGATTTACCAGACGGCCGCGGATGCCACGCGAGCGGGCACCGGCTACGAGTTCACGTTCGGGCCTGCCGACGCCGCGGGAACCCCGGTCTCGGCGACCGCCCGCTGCGACACGTCGGGCTACTGCATCGTCGCGTATGACGTGACCCCACCGGTACGCTAAAGTAGACAGTCGGTCCTGACCTCGGTCAGGAGTGGTGGGGTATGGTGTAATTGGCAACACGGAAGATTCTGATTCTTTTGTTCTTGGTTCGAGTCCAGGTACCCCAGCTTGTGTGATACAAAATAGCCCCGAGAATCCGGGGCTTTTCTGCTGTTCAGCACATGTTTCTTTCGCCAGCTAGCGCAGCGGAGCAACCCCTTAGTTGGGAATCGTTGAGTGCCATTGGGCTTTGTGGTGAATAAGTACTGATTCCTGACCGACCGCGCGGCAACGGCCACGCACTGCTCACCCAGGACCCGCACGTCGACTCGACCCGGTGGCCGCACGCTTTCATCGCACCAATGAACCGGCAGATCAGTGGCGGTGAGGGTCGAGCTCCCTCGGGAAGAAATCGATGCCGACTTCACTGTCTCGTTCGATTCACGAAGATCGCGATTCTTGGGCATGAAACGCAACCTTTCACCAGAAAGAAAGCGGAACGAACCCCGGGACGGTTCATCAGCGTCGTTTCCTGGGTTCAGGGGGGCCTGCGCGGGTGAGGATGCGGTGGATCGACGCGTTTGATGGGGCGTGCAGACCCTCAGGGCCATCTGAAGCTCGGCGGGTTCGATGCCGCTTGCGGAGGCGTTGAGGTGCTCTAGGGTCCCACGAATTTCTACGCCGCGTCGACCAAGCCATTGATCATGTGCAGCACCTCGGCAGGTGTGGTGTCTGCGGTGTTGCGCGTTCCGACAACGCGGCCCTGGCGGAAGACCACGATGCGGTCGGTCACGGCAAACGTGTGGTCGAGGTTGTGGCTGACAATGATCTGGGTGATTCCACGTCTGGACAGGTCGCTGATCATGTCCTGAACGCTTTTCGCCTCTCGCAGTCCGAGTGCGGCCATCGGTTCGTCCATGATCAGCACCGAGCACCCGAAGTGCACCGCGCGCGCGATTGCGATCGCCTGTCGCTGCCCGCCGGAAAGAAGTCGAACCTCGGTGCGCACCGACGGTATGTCGACGCTGAGTTCCTTAAGTGCCACATCCGCGTCGTGTCGCATCGCTTTCACTCGGAGCACGTTCACGGGTCCGATCCGGTGCGCGAGTTCGCGTCCGAGGAACAAATTGGCCGCGACATCTCGGTGGTCGGCGAGCGAGAGATCCTGGTGGACGGTCTCGATTCCCGCCCTGCGAGCATCATGGGGGGATCGAAGTAAGACAGGTTTGCCGTTGATCTCCATGATCCCGCTGTCGGCCGTGTAGACGCCACTGAGCACCTTCATGAGCGTGGATTTACCGGCGCCGTTGTCGCCCATGATGGCGGTGACAGAGCCACGCGGAAACTCCACGTCGACACCATTCAGTGCGGCAATTCCGCCGAAGACCTTGGAGACGCCTCGCACGGCGAGGGCGATTTCGGTGCTGTGCTGGTTAAGTTCCATGTTGCCAAACTAGCGTCCCGGGTGATTAGATTCAAGACATGACGCACCAACGTGCATACACAGATGACCACGGGGCACCCGTGGAGTTGCTCGCGGAGGTAGCTCGGCAGTACTACGAGCGATTCATGACTCAGGCGGAAATCGCCCAGAACATCGGCGTGTCACGTTCTCAGGTTTCGCGCTATCTCAAGGCCGCTCAGGAGGCGGGGATCGTTCAGATCACGATTGCCCTCCCGGCGGCGTCTGACCCCGAACTCGAGGCCGAGCTGCGCTCACGTTTCAAGCGCCTACGCGAAGTAGCCATCATCCCGACAACCCCGTCGTCGCCGAGTGCGACCGTGCTCTCACGCGTCGCTGCGGCGGGCGCCGGGATGCTGCAGCGCCTAGTGCAGCCCGACGACACGGTGTCGGTTGGTGCCGGTCGAACTCTCGCCCAACTCGTCACCGCGCTCGAGCCGCGCAAGCAGGACGGTGTCGTCGTGGTGCAGGCGATGGGCAACGTCGGGCACGAAGGACACGACATCGACTACAACGCGATCGCACACGGCGTTGCCGCCGCATTCGGCGGTCGACTGTTTCAGATCAACGCTCCCGCCATCCTGAGCGTGCCGTACCTCGCGGAAGATATGGAGCGCTCGCACGCGTCGATCGGGAATGCCGTCAGTCGCGCCCGCAAAGCCGACGTGTTCATTATTGGCCTCGGCACGATTGCGAGCGACACCCTGTTCGTGACCACCGGACTGCTCACCGACGACGATATCGAGGCCGTATCCCAGGCAGAGCCTGCGGGTGACATCTGCGGTCGGTTCTACGATCCCAAGGGCAAACCCATCGCAACACCGTTCGACGACCGTATTGTCGGCATCCGTCTTGACGACCTCAAGAAGGCGCGTTCGGTTCTTGCCGTGGCATCGGGTGCCGAGAAAGCCGTGCCCATGCTCGGCGCCCTGCGCGGAGGTTATCTCACCCACGTCGCGACCGATGACATCGTCGCGCGCCAAATGCTCGACCGCGTTGCTCGAAAGCACTAGGCCCGAAAACTCTCCACCCAGCACCATCCAACCCATCTCAAAGAGGAGAAACACAGTATGAAGAAGTCACTGCTGTTCGCTGGTGTCTTATCCAGTGCACTCATGCTCGCCGGCTGTTCGATGAATCCCCCGGGCAGTGAAGGCCCGGCAACGTCGGGCGGAACGATCGACTCGGCTGCTTCGGCCGTCGGTGACGAGATTAGCCTCACGGCGGAGCAAGAAGCGGCCGTCAAGGCATCGAGCGAGGGCAAACTCGTCGGCATTGTCTGCGCGACTATGGCGACCGAATACCACAAGGACCTCTGCGAGGGTGCCAAAAAGCGCGCGGAGGAGCTGGGCTTCACGGCCGAGATCTTCGACGCGCAGGAAGACGCCAACCGTGAGATCCAGGGCTTCGAAGGTTTCGTGAGCAAGGGTGCCGTCGCCATTATCGAGGACTCCCTCGGGGGTGAGGCGATGACCGCTCAGATCACGGGTGCCATCGAGAAAGGCATCACCATCGTGCAGCTCGCGAATCGCACATTCTCCGATGTTGGGGCGATTACTGTCGCGGTCGACAACATTACGATTGCCGAGGCTGCGGGATCCGCCGCGGGCGAGTACGCCGCCGAGAACTATGACGGCGCAGCGGTCGAGGTTGCCAACCTCGACTACCCAGATATCCCTATTCTGATCGACCGCGCTGATGCCATCGAAGCGGCCATGCTCGCGGCGTACCCTGAGGCCGAATTCGTCGGCCGCTTCCTCGGAGGCACGTCCGATAACGGCCAGGTGTCGATGGAGACCGCTCTACAAGCTCACCCCGGCATCCAAGGCGTAGTCGGTATCAACGACGCAGGCAATCTTGGCGCTTACCAGGCGCTCAAGGCGGCCGGGCGTACCGCAGACGACACCTTCATCTTCGGCATCGACTGTGACCCGCAGGCCGTCGACCTCATCGACGCGGGAACGATGTACAAGGGCTGCGTCAACACCAACCCGTCGGGCACCGGCGAGATTGGGGTGACCGCGTTCGCCATCTACTTCGCAGGCGGCACCGTTCCGGCCACCCTCGAGGTGCCGGTTTCTGTGTACATGGGTAAGTAACCGACCAACGCTAGCCAACCGGAGAGGAGCCGAGCGTGGATCGTTGGCTTGAGATCGATATCGATTGGTTCGGACCGCCGCCGTGCGCGGACCGGATCGACGAGTTCTGCGAGCGAGTCGCGCCGCTGTTGTCCACCGTCACTGGGGACAGGGGCATCATCCTCAATGTCGGATGGCTGGCCGACATCATCACGGAGTGGACGGGGGATGACACCCAGGTCATCCCCCTCCGCTCCCGCCGATACGCGCGCTGGGGGTCGACGACCTACGGCGACCTGCGCGTCTTCATAGCGGACCTTCGCGGTGCACTCGCGCGCCACGGCGTCGAGGGTGCCCTCGTGGGTGTCTTCATCGCGGCGCTCGGGAGCGTCGTATGGCCGCGCGACACCGGCACTCTCTACGACCTCTACAGCGACTGGTCGGAGCGGCATCCCGAGCTCTACCCGCTCGACATCTCTCGGCTACCGGGGCCTGACCTTGACCCCCGCGTCGCCTTGCACGCCGACGACTACCCGTATGCCTCCCAGCCCGACGGGGTGGCCGAGGGGCAGTCATTCGCACGAATCCTAGCTGACCAGTGGGGCGCGGTCTCACGCTTCCTGCGCCTCGACGTGATCCACCTTCGGGATGGGTTCTGGGGACCCCTGCTGTATTCGCGTATGGGACCTTACGGCGTGACCGCGTCACCCGATCCGGCCGAGAACCAGACGTGGACCGATGCGGTGATCGACCTCGTTCGCGAGGTCAAGCTCGCCAACCCTGAGGCGCTCGTCATGGCGTACTCGAGCGCTGTCAGCCAGACCGCCGAATGGCGCGTGGGGTGCGTTGATATGGAGGCCGTCGTCGCGGACGGCTATCTCGACATCTGGATCGACCAAACCTGGGGCGGCGCTTGGCAGGACTGGTGGGACGACCATTGGAAGGGCTGGACGTTCCAGTTCGCGAATCTCCTCGGTCATGGCGTGCCGCTGAGACAGGCCAACCGCCGCCGCGATACGCCGTGCCGCCACTACAAGCTCATCGAGACCTGGGACGGGTGGGAGCCGTGGGACACGATCCATCGCACCCCGGGCAAGCTCGAGTGGGCGATGTGGGCCTTCAGCCACGCGACAGTAGTCGACGGTGAGCAACTTCGCGTTCCCGAGGGCGGTTACATCTCGTGGATGAACGATTGGACGCTCGCCTTGGTTTCGCCCGCTGACGTCAATTTTCTCGCCACCGCACTGGACGCGGCCGAGGCGAGCGCCGGTGCGCTTGAGGAGATATACGGTCCGCTGCTCGTAGTCGACCGCGAGGGGCCGGCGTCCCTACACGCGACAGCGCCCGAGCAGAACGGAAGCGAGTGGATCGAAGACCAGGCCGCACTGTTGCTCAAGGGAGCCTGGCCGCTCATTGCCGCCGTCGCGCCCGGGGACCTACCCGCTGACTGGCCCGAGGGCGCTCTTGTGCAGATCCCGGGTACCCTGCCCGACCCGGGGGAGGGATCGGGCGTTCGCGTGGTGTCGGGTCGCGGAGACCTCGTGTCGGAGTCTGCGCGTGCCTTGGCGGGAGTGGAATCGGGCTCCCTGCTTCGCGACGGGTACTTCCGCGACCTGCCGACGAGCCCCGACCTGCCGGTTGCCGACTCGGTGCACCTCGCCGCGCATCCGTCGATGACACTTCACGATGACGTCGAGACGGTGTATTCGGCCGATGGCGTGCCCCTCCTCGCCGGGCGCGACCGTACCTACCTGTGGCAACCGCCCGACCTTCACGAACCCGGCAATCCACTGTTCCCACGAAACCAGCTGGGAACGCTCAACCCGTACCTCGAGGTGTCGCGGCTCATGGCCCGCGAGTCACGGGGTATCCGTGCTGAATCCACCGAGCTCGCGAAGCCGGTCACGGTGCAGGCCTGGCTCAGCGGAGGGCGCATTTACGTGCTGGCGGGCAACCTTGAGACCGGATGGATCGGTGATTCCAGAACACCGCGAGAGGTGTCGATAACGCTGCCCCAATCGCGACTCCCGTTCCCCGCGAACACTGCCGTGGCCCGACTCGAACCGACGGTAACCGGCGGAGGCACCGTAACCCTCGACCTCCATCCCGACCACATCGTCGTGACCCTGACCATTGCGCCGTCCGGCGTGACCCTTGCAACAATCGGAGAATAAGACCCGTGATGACCGTGCCCCCTGCCACCGCCCTCTCCGACCGCGTCGACGGGCGCAAGGCTCGTCGAGCGTGGTTTGTCGAGCAACTCGCCACACAGGGTTCGATCGTCGCCTTCGTGCTGTGGATAATCTTCCTGTGCTTTGCGACGAGTACCTTCGCGACCACTGACAACGTGATGATCGTTCTGCGCCAGGCGGCCATCTACTCGATCGTGGCGATCGGAATCACGCTCGTGATGCTGCTGGGGGAGCTCGACATCTCCTTCGGTTCGGCGCTGGCCATGGGGGGCTGTGCGGGCGCTTCGGCGCTTGTCGCCGGGCACGGCGTGCTGCTTGCGGTGCTCGCGGCGATCGGTGCCGGTCTCGCATTCGGCCTCGTCAACGCTCTGCTCATTAATTACCTTCGAATACCGTCAGTTGTCGCGACACTCGCGACGCTGGGGGCGGGTGCTGGGCTCGCGCTGCTTCTGACCGGTGGGTCGACGATCTATGGCGCTGGACTCGACGACGTGGCTTTCCTCACCCAGGGGTACATCGCGGGAGTTCCGCTGCCAGTCCTGATCGCGGTCGCGATGTACCTCATCGCGTGGTTCGTGTTGGTGCGCACCCCGTGGGGAGCCCACCTATACGCGGCCGGCGACAACCCCCAGGCCGCGTTCCGGTCGGGAATCAATGTGCGCCGCATTCGCATCGTCGCGTTTGTTACCGCCGGTGCCCTCGCGGGTTTCGCCGGACTCCTCTTGGCCTCGCGGCTCGGCCGAGCCAGCGCCGACATGGGTGCCGACGCACTGTTTCCGGTGCTGACCGCCGTTATTCTCGGCGGCGTCAGTATTGAGGGTGGTCGCGGTCGCGTGCTTAACACGCTCGTGGCGTCGGTCTTCCTCGCGAGCATCACCAACGGCCTGATCCTGCTGGGAGTCGACTCGACGGTGCAACAGATAGTGCAGGGGGGCGTACTGGTACTCGCCGTATCGCTCGATCGGCTTCGACGATGACGGAGGGCACCCCTCGCCCGGTGCTGTGCATTGGACCTGTCGCGATCGACCTCGTTGTGGAGGGGTTCGCGCCAAGCGATCCTGACAAGCTTCAGAGCTGGACCGGACCGGCAACAGTGCGCACCCTTGCAGCGGGCTCCATCGGCTACGCCGCACTTTCCCTTACCGCACTGGGGCGCGAGGTCGACCTCGTGTCTTGCGTGGGAGACGACGCGCTCGGCGCGGAGGCTCTAGCCCAGTGGGAGCGGCACGGGGTGAGCACAGCGGCCATCCAAGTACACGCGGGCGAGTCGAACCTCGCCATTTACCTGCGACTCTTCGGCGACTCGAAGCGCCCGATGGTGTTCCGAGCGGCGGACTACCCGCCCTGGCCCGAGTCCCTTCACCTTGACGACCTGTCGCGACGGCCAGCCCTTGCCGTGATAAGCGGTGCGCTGCACTTTCCCGCATTCTCGGCCCCGCAGCTTGGGCCGCTGATGCGAGAATGCCGCGAGCACGACATCCCGACAGTTCTCGACCCGCAATTCGCCCCAGAGGATCGCGAGGAACCTTGGAGCCGTGAGTTTGCGGAGATTCTCTCGCTCACCGACGTATTGTGCTGTGACGAGCGCGAGGGAGCACAGCTGTTCGGCAGCGCCGACGCTTCAGACATCATCGAGCGGGGTCACGCGGCCGGCTGCCGGATCGTCGTCGTGAAGCGAGAGCATCTGGGCGCGGTTCTCGACGACGGAGTACGCAGGATTTACCAGCCCGCGGTGTCGCTCGGAAGCGGCATTGGCTCAACGATCGGGTCGGGCGACGCATTCCTTGCCGGCCTCACGGCCCGCATGCTCGACGGCGTCGGTATCGACGAGATTGCTCGCTGGGCGACGGCCGTCGCGACTGTCGCGATCACCAATCCAGACGGCATCGGTGGCATCACGCTCGACGGGGTCACCGCCGTGCTGTCGCGGGTTCCACGCGCCCAGGTTCTGCGCATTCCGCGTCCCCGCCCGGGCGCCGCACCCCATAACCCAGCGAAAGGCACACAATGAAGGTCGCAATCGTGGGAGCAGGGCCGGCAGGCATGACCGCGGCGAGCGCACTGGCATCCGCCGGACACGAGGTCACGGTTTTTGAGCGCGAGGAGTCCGCGGGCGGACGCACCAGAACGGTGCACTTTGGTGAGGACCACTGGCTGGATACCGGCGCGGGATGGCTTACCGACTTCTACCCGGTGACGATGGGGCTGCTCAAGCGGCACGGTCTCGACGACGAACTGAATTCGCTCGTGCTGCGCGGCGGAGGAGACCTCCTGCTCGACGGCGTGCGTTACCCGTCGCCGAACTCGATCTGGCGCATCCTCACCTCTCGACTAATTAACCCCGTCAACAAGGTTCGGTTCTTTCTCTGGATGGCGCTGCTCATCGTGCGCCAGCGCCCGAATCTGCGCATCGATCGTAGATACGATTCCATGTCCGCCATGGATGCGCTCGGCTCGATGGGCTCCGACGCGCTGGAGCGAATCGTGCGACCGTCGTTCGAGGGCCCATTCTTCGCTCGCTTGGAGCAGATGAACGGCACACTCGTACGCAGTTGGCTGCGCAGCCTCTCGATCGGCAACTTCTTCCAGCCTGAGGACGGGATGGATCGGCCGTGGCGGCGACTCGCCGACACGCTCGATGTGCGGTATTCGACCGAGGTGACTCAGGTCGGCTCAGACGGGGCGGCCAGGACGTGGATCGAGTCGGGTGGAGAGACCCTTCAATTCGATGCCGCCGTCCTGGCCGTTCCTGCCCCGGTGGCGGCGAGGCTATTGGGCGACACCGCACCGGATGCACTCAGCACGGTTCCCTACGTACCCCACGTGCGTGCGTACGTCGCTCGACCCACGACGAGCGCGGTCGCTCGCACCGCTGTGCACATCTTCCCGAATGACACCGTTGCGACGGTCGAGCGCGGTATGAGCGGCCAGCCTGCGTGGGGTCATGTTCCCCAGGGCTGGGAATGGACGCTCATCTGTGCTCCGTCGGCCTCGAGTGAGCATCTCATCGAGCTTGCGCACGATGAACTCATGGACCGCCTGTTCGATACCGCTGGTGAGCTCACGGGCGAGAAGGTAGTGTGGCGCGACCACGAGGTGGTGCACCTAGTTCGCTGGTCACACGCGGTGCCGGTGGTCGACGTGGACTACTACCGCCGCCTCGACAGTATTCCGCGACGTGCCCCGATCGCGCTGGCCGGGGACTGGTGCGACCAGCCGTGCGTCGAGGGTGCCGTGCGCTCGGGGTATCGGGCGGCGGCCCTACTCGACCCGTCCATTTCCGTGCCGGGGGACGCGAAGGCGTGAGTACGCCGACTACCTGTGTCCCACGGCGCGGAACATCCTGCTCGACTGGGACCCCGGCGTCCTCAATGCCACCAGTTGGGTCAACCGGGACACCTCGGCGAGTGAGTCCTCACGGTCGTAGGCGATGAGGGATCGTTTGTGGTGAGCTCCGACAAGCCAGTGGTCTCAGATTCCGGCCGCGAGGGGCAGAAGTCTGGCGCCGACGCGGGAATAGTCGTAGGGAGTGGTCCGCCGTGGTCCTCGAGGGTGAGCTGGCCTTTCATGGTGCCGAACACGGACTCAACCCATGACGGATTCCGCCTCGCTTTTCGAAGAGAGGTTTCTCAGCTTTGCGGTGCCGTCGGACCAGTTCAGCGCATTCAGGGGTGAACTCCCGATGATTGCTTCCCACAGTGAACATTCTCTCTTTCGAGGTGTCCACCGAACAGTCTCAAGGACAATCTCGATGTAGTCGGACATTGCCTTCGCGAGCTCGAGCCGACTTTTCCTCGGTCAGGAGTGGTGGGGTATGGTGTAATTGGCAACACGGAAGATTCTGATTCTTTTGTTCTTGGTTCGAGTCCAGGTACCCCAGCCATAAGTGCGGCGGGTCGCTCGCGCGCCGGAGTTCTCGCACAGGCTCAGCACGATCCGGTCACGATCCGGTAGAGCACTATTCGCGACGGCTGAGGTCTCTGCCGAGTTTCTAACTTGTGCGTGGAATCAATTCACCTATAGTGTAGCTAAATTCGTAGCTAATTCTCAGGAGTGTTTAATGAAGAAAGTCCCTGCACTGATCGCAGCCCTTGCAGTGGCCGGGGGGCTCTCGTTTGCTGCCGCGCCCGCCTACGCAGCCGGAACCCTTCCCGACACCGACTTGCTTTTCGCGATCACGTGTGACAACGATCCTGCGGCCTTCTTCTCGGTAGACCCAGCAACCGCCGTCGGAACCCTCATCGGTACTGACACGACGGTGCCCGGCGACTGCGGCGGACCGGCCGCATTCGACCCAACCACAGGCAAGAGCTATTACATTTCGTGGGGCGCGACCGGCCAGCTCGCCCTCATGGACGTCGCGACTGGCAAGGCTATTGCCATCGGAGGCTTCGCCGGTGGAAACAGTCCCTACCCCGACAGCATCGCGATTGGCAACGACGGCAAGGCCTTCGTGATCTCGGGCGATCAGCTCTACTCACTCGACCTCAGCACAGCGATGCTCACCACTGTGGGGCAGTTGGCAGATACTTGCCTTTACGGCTTTGCGGTTGACCCGACCACCGGCACCTATTACGCGGTCCAGTGTGATGACGGCACCGTTTACACCGTCGACGTGGGGACGGCAACCCTGGCCCCGTTCGGAGTTATCGACGATGTCGACGCTAACAATGATGGCGATCAGGAAATTTATGCGCTGCAGATCGACAGTGCGGGCGTGTGGTGGATCGAATCTGACGGTGATAACAACGAGTCACACATCTGGAGCCTCGCCGCGCCGGCCCCTACGTCAAGCTCTGCGCCCTCCGGAATTTTCTCCGTCGGCGGCGCTGTGCTCTACACCGAGTCGTTGCTCATCACGCGCTCCAACATCGTGGTTAAGCCCGCTCTCGCGGACACCGGTCGCAATGCATCCGTGGACGGCACGCTCGTCGCGGGAACGTCAGTGCTGCTCCTTAGCGGAATCGGGATGCTGTTCATCGCACGCCGCCGCCGCAGCGCAGCGAACTGATCGATAGCTAGCTAACAACGAAGGGCCCCACTGCGGTGGGGCCCTTCGTTTTGTGCAGCGAGCGTCGAAGACACCCGCCCGCCACGCCGCGTGCGCGGGCGGCGCGTCATCCTGAATCGTCCGGGCTGGGTCGAGGTGTCGCACGGGCGACGGGGCACAGCAGTACCTGCGTGATCCTGTGCCCTATGTCGAACGGCACGAGACCTCGTCGTGTGCTTGCGCACAGAGTGACCAGCTGCGCGTTGTTATGGCTGCGAAGCCGTGACGCGGGTGCGCCGCAGCCGGACGGTCCAGCCTCCGATTACGATGAGGGCGAGCGCTGTGAGTGCGATCGTTGCGATCCCGTTCCCGGTCGTTGCAAGCGCCGGGGCTCCCCGTGCGACACTCACCTGCGCTAAGACAGGCCCAATGACAGCCCCTCCTGCCGCGGTTGCGGTTGCGCTGGCCACATTGGTGCGCCCGCTCGCGGACAGGTCGGACGCGACGATTGTGTACGTTGCGTGGCAATCCCGCGACGCACCCGGCGAGAGGATTCCAGCAACGAGCCCGCAGTCGGTTGTGAAGGCACCTGCTCCCGGTGAGGAGTCAGAAACCGTGGTGCTGGTCAGGCTCACGTTTCCCGTGTTGACCAGGGTAATCGTAAAGTTCACAACGTCTCCAACGCCGTGGTAGACCGTCACGGCTGAGGTCTTTGCCAGGGCGAAGGTTGCGGTCTGGATCGCGGTGGAGGTGGCCGAGGCGTTGTTCGAAAGGTGAGGGTTCGCTGACGGGTCGTCAGCAGTGCCTCGTGCGTGGTTCGTCACAGTGCCGGCATCAACGTCGGTCTGCGTGATCCTGTAGGTGGCGCTGCACGAGACGCTCGCGCCTGGTGCGAGGGTGGCGTTGACCGCCGCGCAGTTGGTGGAGTAGCTTCCGCTGCCGGGGGCGTCATCGGCGATGGTGGCGGACGTCAGGGTCGTGTTGCCCATGTTGGTCAGTGAAAGCGTGTAGTGCAGCTCATCATCGACGGTGTCGAAACTCGGCTCGGCCACCGTTTTGGCAAGCAACAACGTTATCGCCTGGTTCGCTGGGGTGACGACGACCGCCGACGGCGCAACCACAACAGATGTGCTTGGGGCAATCGCCTGCGCATCCGCGGTGTTGCTCAGCGATCCGGCGTCGATGTCTGCTTGAGTCACCGTGTAGTAGGCGGTGCACGACACCGACCCTCCCGGAGCGATCGGCCCAACGACCGCGCCGCAGTCACTGGTGAAAGCGCCAGCTCCCGGATTACTGTCAATGATGTGGGGGGACGAGAGGGTGACGTTGCCATTGTTTTCCAGTAGCAGGGTGTACCCGATCACATCGTCGACCGCGGAGAATGACGCGACGTCGGGCGTCTTTGAGAGGGTCAGCGACTGCACCGCAGCCGCGGTAGAAGTGGCGTGCGCGATCGGGGAATCGACGGCCGCGCCCGCCGCGATTCCATCAGCGCTGGCGCTGTTGATAACCGCACCCGCATCCAAGTCAGCCTGAGTGACGGTGTAGTCCGCCGCGCATTGTGCTGATGCGGCAGGCGCCAGGCTGGCCGCGACCGCTGCGCAATCGGTGTTGAACACACCCGACCCGGGGTTAGCATCCACAACCACCAAGGAGGTGATTGTCACGGTTCCGTTGTTGGTGACGGTGATCGTGTAATTAAGAACATCGCCGACAGCGGCGTACGTCGGCTCGGCAACTGTTTTCGTGATCCCCAGATCGCTGTCGATTATTGCGGTCGATGTCGCGGATGCCTGCGGTGCATTCGTCGCGACCCCACCCGGTGCGCGGGCCGATGCATCAGCGAAGTTGCTGATCACGCCGGCGTCAAGATCCGCCTGCGTGACCGCGTAGGTGGCGGTGCAACTGGTTGAGGCACCGGCCGCGAGCAGCGGCGCAACGCCCGCGCAGGTGCTCGTGAAATTTCCTGCTCCCGGGGGAGGGTCGACAACCGTGAGCTGATCGAGGGTTACGTTGCCGCCGTTGGAGACGGTGATCGTGTAGTGCAGGAGGTCACCGACCGCGTCGAAGGTGGGTTCTGTGACCGTCTTGATGAGGTCGAGGCTCACTGACTGCACCGCGCTGCTTGTCGCCGTGGCGCTGACCGGCCCGATCGTCGTGCCGCCGGGGCTCGTGCCGCTGGATGAGGCGCTGTTGGCCACAGAACCCGCGTCAAGATCCGCCTGTGTCACGGTGTAGCTCGCGACACACGTGATCGTAGCGAGCGGCTGAAGGGTGGCGTTAAGTGCACCGCAGTCTGTTGAGAACGCCCCAGCGCCTGGGGGACTATCGCTGACGGTGACCGCTGTCGCCGTGAGGTTGCCCGCATTGGTCACCGTCACGTCGTAGGAAAGTACCGTGTCGACAGCCGAAAAGGTCGGAAGGTCGACGATCTTCGAGATCGTCAGGCTCGATGTACCCGGAATGGTCGTGACATGAGTGCTCGGATTGGAGGCGATCGTTCCCCCGTAAACGGTCCCGGTCGCAGTCGCGGTATTAGTCACCGACCCGGTGTTCACCTCGGGTTGAGTCACGACATGCGACCCGATGCACGTCATAGAAGCTCCCGGTGCGAGCGAACCCGGCGGGCAGGACAGGCCGAACGCCGAGGCATCCGCGATTGTCACAGACGACACCGCCAGCGTGCCCTCATTGGTGACAAGGAAGCTGTAAGAGATTGTGTCGCCGGCGCCCGACAGGCCGTCAGCATTGGTGTCGGCGAGTGGCAAGGCGCTCTTGACAAGCGTCAACGATGCTGTGCTGAGATCGAAGGTCGGCCCGATGAAGCCGATCCCTTCGTCCGTCGCGTCACCGGCAGCGTCGTCGTCGCCGACGATAACCACCATCCGGATGATGGGCACCGCAGGGTCGGCGACGAAGCCGACCCACCGCGTGGTGGTGTTGCCGCATCCGGTATAGGTACCGCCGCAGTTGGACTGAGGCAAGTACGCCGGACCCGGAACGACGACCTGATCGGAGACCAGCACACCGCCGACGCCATAGAGACGTACGACCGCTGCCACACCGAATCCATCGGTGCGGGTTTCGAGATCGCCGAACCACGCGCCGAACGCGAGCACGGGCCGGTCGAAGGCAAACTCAACGGCATCACGAGTAGTGCTCTCCCCGGCGCCGCCGAACTCGCCGTAGGCGAAGCCGTTCGGGCACGCCGCCCCGCCTCCCACCAGACCGGTCGGCCGGGGAGCGTTTCCCTGTTGACCGGCTCCGGCGTTCCCGGCGCCAGCACCGTTCGCGACGCAAGTGCCGGTGCCCTGGTTCGGCGACGGCGCCACGTACGCAGGCGACAAGGCGGTGGTGTATCGGGTTCGGGTAACAGTCGTCATCGTGCCGTCAGCGGCGGGGGGCAGGCTCGTGATCGTGCCCGAAGGAAGAATCGCCGGCGCTTGCGCGGTCCCCCCGTTCGCTGCGACGGATGCCTGCCACGCGGCATTCAGCAGGGAGGTGCTCGCCCGAGCGGCAGCCCCGGTGCCACCCACCTCATCGGAGTACCCAGCCATCGTCGCCGCGTTCGCCGCGAGGCTCGCCGGGAGCACGAGCAGCGCGGCGACGAGTACTGCGATACCTGCGGTCAGGTGGCGTGGGGTCAAGAGAAGCTCCATTCCGGATGCCTGGCGTCGAACCATTCTGCGATGGCTTGGCAGGCCGGGCCGATCGGGGCCCCTTCGTAGAAACTGGTGTGGGTCTTGTTTTCGATCAACTCGAGCTTTTTTGGTCCGCGCGGATGATCGTAGACTTCCCGGGCCATATCGGGCGTGGTGAACGGATCGGTTAGGCCATGCACCACGATCGTGGGCGTCGACAGCAGCCCGGCGAAGGGCCTCGCGTCGTAGCTCATCATCTTGGCGATCGAATTCCACGTGAACCGGTTCTGCCAGTAAGGGCTATAGCTGCGCTCTGGACTGCCGTAGTAGGAGTAGGCGTCGGGCGAGGGTGAGGCGAGCGGCTCGGTGGAACCCTCGGGGCCGACGGCGGTGAGGTGCTGGGTCTCGCCGGACTGTTCTTGCTGAGCAACGTGCTCGTTGACCTCGATCAGATATGAGCGCATCCACTCCTGGCCAAAGCTGGCTTCATTGGTGCGCGCCCAACCGTAAACACCAGCCACCAGTGCCAGCGCGGTGATCCGAGGGTCTGTTGCTGCGGCCGCCATCGCATATCCCGCGCCCACACAAATGCCGGTGACGCCAATGCGGTCGGCATCGACATCGTCCCTAGTCTCTAGGTAGCTCACCGCACTCTTGATGTCGGATACACTGCCCTGCGGGTCATGCTCCTGCCGCGGCATCCCCTCGCTCTCGCCCCAATTGCGGTGGTCGAAAATTAGCGTGATGTAGCCGCTGTTCACAAGATTGCGGGCGTAGATGGCCGGGGCCTGCTCCTTGACTGCGGATGCCGGCCCATTGACGACCACGGCCGGTCGCCGCACCCCAGGCTGCACGCCGGCAGGACGGTACAGGATGCCCGCAATCTTCAACCCGTCGCTCATAAACGAGACCGGGGTTTGAGTGATGCCTTGAGGCAGCGGCTTGTAAAACTCGGTAATCGGGTGTGGGTTCATGTCAGCGGCCGAACTGCGGGAGAGATCGCGACAGCAAGTGCTCTGACCGCACCGCCATTCTGTATTGTCAAGTTCACTTCCCCCGCCCCCTCGCGAACTACTCAGTGTTTCCGTAAGAACTCCAATTTAGCGCCGCGAAGGAGTGAATCTTGCAAGCTAGTGGGGCAATTGTGCGCCCCGACGCGTTTTCGACACGCGTTTTCGACAGACCTGATCGCGTGAGCGGGCTCGGTTACCGTTTGCCCTGCGAGCAACGAAAACCCCGCAGCCGGCGCGAGTGCGGCATTCTTAGTCAGTGACGACATCTCGGAAGCCGGCGATCGAGCACCTTGATGCCGTTCGTTCGGGGCTCGCTGCGGTGGCCCTGCCCTTGCCGCTCGACGGGGCTGTCGCGCAGCGGGAGGCCGCCGCGGGCGCGGTGCGACAGATCGACGACTACATTCGGCCCCGGCTGACCGATCTCGATGCGCCACTGCTCGCGGTTGTCGGCGGCTCGACGGGCGCCGGAAAGTCGACCCTCGTGAACGCACTAGTCGGCTCGCCCGTGACGCGGTCGGGAGTGATTCGGCCGACCACGCGTCAGCCCATTCTGTTGCACGCCCCGGCCGACGCCGGCTGGTTCGCGTCCGACCGAATCCTGCCCGGTCTTGCGCGAGTGCGTGGACGGCTGGCCGCCGCTGACGACACCGCATCCAGTGCAGGGGACGCGCCCGACGCGTCTCGAATCGGCGAGCTGATGCTGCTGGCCGACGAACGCATCCCCGCATCGATCGCCATCATCGACGCGCCCGACATTGACTCGGTTGCCGATGAAAACCGCGCGCTGGCCGGGCAACTGCTGGCCGCCGCCGACCTGTGGCTCTTTGTCACCACGGCCAACCGGTACGCCGATGCTGTTCCGTGGAAGCTGCTCGACGACGCGGCATCCCGAGCCATCACGGTGGGAGTTGTGCTTAACCGGGTGCCGGTCGGTTCCGCCGACGAGGTGCGCGACGATCTTGGCCGTATGCTCGCCGAACGGGGTCTCGATTCGGCGCCGGTCTTTACCGTCACCGAACAGCCGCTCAATAGTCAGGGCATGCTGCCCGCGGATGCCGTCGCCGAAGTGCGCGCATGGCTCACCGGTATCGCGGGGGACCGCGTCGAGCGCGCGCGAATTGCCGCCGCCACCCTGGGCGGTGCGGTGCTGGATCTCGCCGCGCGAGTCGACCGCATCGCTGCCGCTCGCCAGGCCCAGCTCGACTGGGCCGACGAGGCCCAAGACATTGTGCGCCACGAGTACGCGGCGGCAATCGACAGTATCGACGAGGCCACTCAGGATGGCGCGCTGCTGCGCGGCGAAGTGCTGGCCCGGTGGCAAGACTTCGTGGGGACCTCCGACGTTTTCCGCCACGTCGAGTCGTGGTACTCGCGCACTCGCGACGCCGTTTCGGCCTGGGTTCGCGGTGTGCCGCAGCCGCTACGCGACGTCGAAACCACGATCGAGCACGGCCTGCACGCGGTGGTTGTTGATCAGGCGGGCCGGGCCGCCGCGGCGACCTGGCGTGAGTTGCAGCGCAGCCAGCCCGGCCGTTCTTTGCTCGAAGGCCAGCAGTCGTTGTCGACCCAGCGCGCTTCGTTTGGCGTAGACGCCTCGGCGATGATCCGGGAGTGGCAGGGCTCGGTGATGCAACTCATCAAGGAGAACGTCGGGTCAAAGCGCACCCAGGCTCGCGTCGTATCGCTCGGGCTGAACGTGGTGACGGTTGCACTCATGGTGGTGGTGTTCGCATCGACGGGCGGACTCACCGGCGGCGAGCTGATGATCGCCGGTGGTTCGGCAGTGATTGGCCAGAAGCTCCTTGAGACGATTTTTGGCGAAGACGCGGTTCGGCGGCTCGCGAAGTCCGCTCGGGGAGAGCTCGAGACGCGCGTGCAGGCACTGCTTGAGACGGAGTCATTACGATACAGCGCCCTGCTCGACGAGGTGCGGGTGGGCCCGGCACCCGCGCAATTGCGAGCGGACGCGGCATCCCTCGTCGCTGAGGTCGCTCGAGCGGCGCAGCGCCCATGAAGACAGCGCCTCTGAGGACTGGCGCTCTGAAGACTGCCTCCAAGAAGGCGGCCTCGCTGGATGCCCGTCTCGACGCCCTGCGTACGGTGCGCGATCTCGGCGCCGACCGCATGCCTGACACCCTCACCACCGAACTCGATGCGCTACTCGCGCGTGCCCGCAGCCGCAGGGCGCTGTCGGCGGATCACACCGTGGTCGGCCTGTTCGGGGCGACGGGTTCTGGCAAATCCAGCCTGCTCAACGCGCTCGTCGGCGAGCAGATCGCCCGCAGTCACGTGCGGCGCCCCACCACCTCTGAGCCGCTCGCGGTGATCTGGCAGCCGACCGGCGCGACCGCGCTGCTCGACTGGCTGGAGGTGCGGCACCGGCACACGGGCACGACGCCGATCGACGCACGAGCCAGCCAGTTGATCCTGCTCGACCTGCCCGACTTCGACTCGATCGAGGCGACCCACCGAGACACCGCCGAGCGTCTCGCAGGCCAGGTCGACGCGCTCGTCTGGGTGGTCGATCCGCAAAAGTACGCTGATGCGGTGCTGCACACCGACTTCATCGCGCGCCATTCGCGCCACGGGGCGATCACCATCGTGGTGCTCAACCAGGTTGACCTGTTGCCCGCGTCAGACGTGCAGCGTGTACTCGACTCGCTGCGGGCGCTGCTGGCCGACGACGGTCTCCGCGGCGTGCCCGTGCTGGCGACGAGTGCAACGACCGGGCAGGGAATCGAATCGTTGCGGTCGGCGATAGGTGTGCTCGCGGATGCCCGGCTCGCGCAGGCCGCGCGCCTCGAGGCCGACGTCGCCGCCGTGGCCGACCGGATACCGTCCGCGGGAACAGCGGTGAAGTCGGCTAACGGTCTGAGTCGGCAGCTCGTCGACCGGCTTGGGGTTGCCGCAGGAGTCGACCTCGTTGCCGGGGCGGTCGCTGGCTCGTACCGCAAGCGATCGGGTCAGGCCACCGGCTGGCCGCTGGTCTCATGGATACTCCGCTTTCGGGCAGACCCGCTCGCCCGATTGGGCCTCGGGCGACTGCGTAGCCAGAAGAAGAGTGACCCCGAGTTGCACCGAACGAGCATGCCCGCGCTCAATGCCGCGGGCCTGGCGCAGGTCTCACTTGCCGTGCGCGGGTACGCGGATGCCGTGTCGGAGGGGCTCTCAGAACCGTGGCGCGCGGGGGTGCGGCAGGTCGGCGAGAGCGCGGTCGAGTCTCTGGCACCCGAGCTGGATCGGGCAATCGCGCGCGCCTCACTGCCCACCCGAGGATCGTGGTGGTGGGTGTTGTTCGCGATCCTCCAGTGGGTGTCGGTGCTTAGCGCGCTGGTGGGGGTGGGCTGGCTTCTCATCCTCGCCTTCATTCCGGTGCTGGCACTGCAACTAGGAGCGGTGCCGCAGGTTGAGGGGTGGCCCGTCACCACGCTGCTGATCGCCGGTGGCGTGCTACTGGGCATCCTGCTGGGCCTGGCCGGTGCGGCAATCGGCTCAGCGGTCGCCGCGCATCGCCGCAGGGTGGCTCGCAAGTCGCTGCTCGCGGAGATGAACTCGGTTGCCCAGGCGACCGTCGTCGAGCCGGTGGCTGCGCAGTTGGCCCGAGCGGCTCAATTCTCGGCGGCCCTCGGAGCAATAAAGCTATAGACAGCGAACTCCAACAGCGGAACTATAGACAGCCGAACTATCGATAGTTAGACTATCGATCATGAAGATGTCCGAGCTCAGCGATCGCAGCTGCGTGTCAATCGCCTCGATCAAGTTCTATAAGCGCGAGGGACTGCTGCCCGAAGCCGAACACTCGAGTCCCAATCAGGCGCAGTACACCGAGCAACACGTTAGACGGCTTCGGCTAACCAAAGCACTCATCGAGGTCGGCGGACTATCGGTCGCGAGCGTGCGTCTGGTGTTCGAAGCCGTCGATGCCGACATCCCGCTCGATTGGGTCTTTGGCGTTGCACAGCAGGCAATTCCGCGATCGATGGAGGCGTCGCCCGCGGCGCAACCGGGCCGCGGTGCTGCGGATGTCGCGGCGCTCGCTGCCGATCGGGGCTGGCACCTCGACGACGCCAACCCCGGAATCGCCATGGCTACTCGCGTGATCGACTCCTACGTCGAGCTTCAGCACGAAGAGTTGCTCGCGGTGCTGCCGGTGTATGCCGCAGCAGCCGAACTGGTCGCCGAAGCGGACCTCGCGGCCGTACTCACATTGACCGAGCGTGACTCGATGGCCGAAACGGTTGTCGTGGGCACCGTGCTGGGCGACACGCTCTTCGCGGGCCTGCGACGCATGGCCCAAGAAAATCGCTCCCACCAGATCGCAGGAGGAACCGCACCATGACCATCACCGGATGGCACCGACCACTCCTTGTTCTCGCTGCAGCTATGGCACTGCTCGCCGTCGTACTGCTCATCGCCGTGCTGGTGGATCCCCGCGAAGTGCTCGGCACTAACCTGTGGCTCAAGCCTCTCAAATTCTCGATATCGGTCGGAATCTACGCGCTCACGCTGTCTTGGCTCATCGGTCAGTTGACGCGGATGCGCCGAATCGCCCGTATCGCCGGCACCGTCAGCGTGGTTGGGCTCGTTGCAGAGATGGTGATAATCGTGGGCGTTGCCGCGGTGGGTCAGACCAGTCACTTCAACGTGTCAACGCCGTTTCACACCACGCTGTGGTCGATCATGGCGTTCTCGATAGTGGTGGTGTGGATGATGACCCTAGTCGTCGCGGTCGCGCTGTTTCGTAACCCGCTCGGCGACGCCGCACGGACTCTCGCCATTCGCGCCGGTGCCATCATCGCCGTGATCGGCATGGGACTCGCGTTTCTCATGACCGGTCCCACGGCTCAGCAACTCGATGACTTTCAGGGCATCGCCGGCGCCCATGCCGTCGGTGTCGCGGACGGCGGCCCCGGACTGTTCCTGCTCGGGTGGAGCACGGTCGCGGGCGACCTACGGATTCCCCACTTCGTCGGCATGCATGCGTTGCAGGCGCTGCCACTCTTGATCATCGTGCTCGAACTACTCGCGCGCCGAGTGCGCGTGCTCGCCAACTCCGACGTGCGGCTGCGGCTCGTTCGCGTCGCGGTCGTCACCTACTCCGCCACGCTTGCCGTGCTGACCTGGCAGGCCCTCGCCGGACAGTCGATCGTACGGCCCTCGGGAGCGATACTCGTCGCCGGGTTTGCTATTGGCGTGGCATCCGTCATCGCTGCAATTGTCGCGTGGCTGACCGCCCGCAGTCCTCGCTCGGCGTCGACTTACCCGCGTGGGATCAACCTAAAGGTCGAGTGATTGCAGGGGCTCTAGCGGAAAGAAACTGCCGCCGCCCGCGGCGGTGACAGTTTCGATCCGGCCGTTGGCCATGTTCTGTCCGATCACTGACAGCGGAGCCTCGTGCACGGGGATGCTCTGGCGCGGTGCGATCGCGGTGACGTAGTCCATCACTTCGCCGATCTTCAGCCAGGGGGCGCCGATGGGAACGGCGAGCGTTCCCACCGCTACGCCGGGAAGTGTGTATGAGTCACCCCCGTAGTAGAAGTTGTCGTCAATGAGCACGCCGACGTTGTCGACCAGCGGGATCGATGCGTGGATGACCGCGTGCTTCTCACCGAAAAACTGGAGGTGGAACGGTTCGACCTCGATAATGTCGCCGTGCACCACCGTTTCTATGGCGAAGTCGCTTGCGGCTGTTGCAACACCGGCCGGGCCGAAGATGCGCGCGCCTGTGTTGCGATCAAGAATTCGTTGCAACTGCTCGGCCGTCCAGTGGTCGGCGTGCTCGTGCGTGATCACGATTGCCACGACGCCGTCGAGTTCGGTGAGCGGGAGGGTGAAGGAACCGGGGTCGATGACGAGGAGGGAGCCGCCCTTCTGGATCACCATGCAGGCGTGCTCGTGCTTGGTCAACTTCATGCTTCCACTGTAAGCGGAGGTGCTGCCGCTCCGGTGATCGAGCGAAGCCGAGATCTCGACACGCTCGATCACCGGCGAAGCCGAGATCTCGACAGGCTCGATCACCGGCGAAGCCGAGATCTCGACACGCCCGATCACCGGCGCATCCTCCATACTTAGTGCCGTGACGACGATGAAGCCGCTTCGCCTCGTGGTAGCGATTAACCCGACCGCATCCTTTGGAAAGGGTCGCCGGATCGGCCCTGCCGTTGTGCAGACCCTGCGCGCCATTGGGCACGACGTGACAAGCCTGCAAGAGCCCGACTTCGAACAACTCATCCAGGCGGCCCGTAAGGCGCTGGCCACCAAACCCGACGCGTTCATCGTCGTCGGCGGCGATGGCATGGTGAACCTCGGCACCAACCTGGTCGCCAAGACGAAGGTCCCCCTGGGCATTGTGCCGTCGGGCACGGGCAACGACATGGCTCGCGGGCTGGGCATCCCGCATGAGAACACAGAGGCGGCGATCGAGCTTCTCGTGGACGCGTTGCAGCGCCCTGCGCGGGTTATCGACGCCGGTCGCCTGAGCTACACCAATCCCGAGTCCGGGGAGGTCGAGCAGCGCTGGTTTGCGGGCATGGTCTCGGCCGGTTTCGACTCGGTTGTCAACGAACGCGCGAACCGGATGCAACATCCCAAGGGTGCGAGCAGGTACACCCTCGCCCTGGTGCTCGAACTGGTGGGGCTCAAGCCCATCCCGTACCGACTGGTGCTGGACGGCGAGGAACTGGTCACGCGTGCGATGCTCGTCTCCGTCGGAAACAACGTCTCGCTGGGTGGCGGTATGAAGGTCACGCCTCACGCTCTCGTCGACGATGGCCTATTCGACGTGCTTGTCGTGCAGCCTCTGTCGCGGCTGTCGTTCATCCGCATCTTCCCGCGCGTGTTCAAGGGCGCTCACGTCTCAGATCCGCGGGTGACCATCC
>Ga0105046_10003952_pt1 | contig 23588 bp, 18 predicted proteins | sample MAT03_FD_78385 | JGI IMG/M metagenome (GOLD analysis project Ga0105046, IMG submission 78385) | Freshwater microbial communities from Lake Fryxell liftoff mats and glacier meltwater in Antarctica - MAT-03 (megahit assembly) | ecosystem: Environmental > Aquatic > Freshwater > Ice > Liftoff...
GAGCTTCGGCGTTGCCGCCGTCAGTGCGCTGCCGCGTAGAGAATCAATGGTCGAACACGCAGCGCTGATCGACGCGGCTGACGTCGCCCTTTACGCCGCCAAGCGACAGGGGCGCGACCGCGTCGTCGTCTACCCCGACCCCGACGGCAGCGTCCGAGACACACCTTCTCGGGTCGCTTGACGCTCGACCCCAACTGACCAGACCCGAACCCAGAGGAATCAGCATGCGAACCGAACGGAACACGTGGAACGAGGCCAGCGGGTGGAGTGCCAGCGTGGGCAGCGGGATGACCGACGCCGACTGGGTTCTCTACTTTGGTGCTCCCGAGGTTCTCGACGACGCGCGCCACGTCGACCTCCGCGAGCGCTACCCGCATGCGCTTCTCCTCGGATGTACGACCGGAGGCGAGATCGCCGACGATGACGTCCAGGACGGCTCAATCGCGGCGATGGCCGTGAAGTTCGACGCCACGAGGATCCGCGGCGCCGAGCGCGAGATCAGCGGGTCGAAGGACTCCTTCCAGGTTGGTCAGGCAGTTGCGGCAGATCTCGCGGGGCGCGACCTCCGGGCGATCTTCGTTCTTTCTGATGGGACGCGGGTCAACGGAACCGAGCTCGTCCGTGGCCTACGCAGCAGTGTCGGCGACGACGTCGTCGTCACCGGCGGCCTTGCCGGAGATGGTGCACGGTTCGGCACGACTCGAACCGGTCTTGGACATCCGCCGACTCCCGGAACGGTATGCGCCGTTGGACTGTACGGCCGCTCGCTGTCCATCGGTCACGGCAGCGCCCACGGCTGGGTGCCGTTCGGACCCGAGCGAATCGTCACACGGGCGGAGGGAAACGTTCTGTTTGAGCTCGATAATCAACCGGCGCTAGAGTTGTACAAGCGCTACCTGGGTGAGGAGGCGGAGAAGTTGCCCGCTAGCGCTCTGCTGTATCCACTCGTGATCCGTCGGCGGGACTGCCCGGAGGAGTCGCTGGTGAGGACGATCCTGGGGATCGACGAGGCCTCGAAAGCGATGACCTTCGCCGGCGACATCCCCGAAGGTGCGGTCGCGCAGCTCATGCGCGCGTCATTCGACCAGCTCATCGACGGTGCAGCCGCCGCTGCTACGGCCGCGCAAGTGAAGGCCGACAATGGCTTCGCAGTTCTCGTGAGCTGCATCGGGCGCAAGCTGCTGCTCGGCCAGCGCACCTGCGACGAGGTCGACGCTGCGGTGGATATCCTGGGGAGCGGCTTTCCGTCGGTGGGCTTCTACTCGTACGGCGAGATCGCGCCGACTACCAATGGCTTCTCCGATCTGCACAACCAGACCATGACCATCACGACCTTTGCGGAGAGCTGAGCCATGACCGTCCACCGTCTCGTCGAACGTCAGCTCCGGAGGGCACGGCTCACCGCCGAGGGGCCCGCCGCCGCGTTCGCCGAGCTGGTGAGCGCGACGTACGTCGAGGTCGATCAGGAGCGCAAGCGCCAGGAACACGCCAACGGACTCCTCTCGGTCGAGGTCCAGGCGCTCAACGCTGCCATTCTCTCGGAGGCCGAGGCTCGTGTGCGAGCGATCCTCGATGCCGTGAGCGACGGCGTCCTCCTCGTCGACGAGCACGGGAACATCGACGCCTTCAATGCCGCCGCGGAGGCGCTCTTCGGGCGCGCCGCAGTCGAGGTGATCGGCACACCCTTCGAGCGAATCTGGGGACCGGGGTTCACCACTCACGGTGCTGGTGGTGAGGGACGCCTCCTGCGCGACGGGCGACGCCCGGTCGATGTCGACGTCGCCATCAGCGAAGCTCGCTTCGGCGCAAGGCGCTTCCGGATCGCGATCATCCGCGACGTGACGGAGCAGAAGCACGCGGAGGCCTGCCTGCGCGTGGCCATGGAGAAGGCCGAAGCGGCGAGCCGCTCCAAGAGCGACTTCCTGGCCACCATGAGTCACGAGATCCGTACGCCGATGAACGGCGTACTCGGAATGGTCGGTCTCCTGCTCGACGGTCACCTCGAGCCCCAGGCACGGGGCTATGCCGAGGCCATCCGCGACTCGGGCGAGGCGCTGCTTTCCATCCTCAACGACATCCTCGACTTCTCCAAGATCGAGGCCGGTCGAATGACACTCGAGGAGTACGACTTCGCGCCAGCATCGGTCATCGAGAGTGTGGTCGAGCTCCTTGCGCCCCGTGCACTCGCCAAAGGTATCGAGGTCGGCGTCGTGATGGGGCCCGGCGTGCCGACCGACGTGCGGGGCGACGCGGGGCGCTTGCGCCAGATCGTCATGAATCTCGTCGGCAATGCCGTCAAGTTTACCTCGTCGGGAAGTGTCGTCGTTGACCTGCAACGCGAAGGAGACGCCGACCAGCCCACGCTGCTCATCTCGGTAATCGATACGGGCATCGGTATCGACCGCGAAACGCAGGCGCTCCTCTTCTCCGAGTTCGTGCAGGCCGATGCGTCGACCACTCGTCGGTTCGGCGGAACGGGACTCGGGCTCGCCATCTGCCGCAAGCTCTGCAGCCTCATGGGCGGCGCCATCGGCGTCGAGAGTAAAGTCGGCGAAGGTAGCCGCTTCTGGTTCCGTCTGCCGTTTCGAGCCTCGACATCGACCGCTGATACTCAGCATTCCCTCACCGGGATGCGCTGTCTCGTCGTGGACGATAACCCCGTCAATCGTGCGATCTTTGAACGCCAGCTCGCCCCTTGGGGCGTCGACGTGACGTCGACCGCCTCGGCCGACGGTGCCCTCGCGGAGCTGGTGAAGGCCGTGGCGCAGAAGCGCCCGTTCGAAGTGGCGATTGTCGACCACCACATGCCGGGTATGACCGGCATCGAGTTGGCGGCCGTCGTGCGGGTCATGCCCAGCCTGATGGCGACCCGGTTGCTGCTGGCGACCTCTGGGCTGGCCGACGAGACCGGCGGCCATTTCGACGAGGTATTCGTCAAGCCGGTGCGACCTTCTGCGTTGCTGCGCGCATTGGCCAGCGGTAGCGCCAGCCACCACGCGTCCACCGCCGTCGAAGGGCACGCGCTGCCGGTGTCGGTGGACGGCCGACGCCTGCGGATCCTCGTCGCAGAGGACAACTCGATCAATCAGCGCGTCGCCGCAGGATATCTCGAGCGGGCCGGACATCGCGTCGACCTCGCCAGCAATGGCGTCGAGGCACTCTCGGCAGTGCGTGCTTTACCCTACGACGTCGTCTTGATGGACATGCAGATGCCCGAAATGGACGGCCTGTCGGCGACGCGTGCGATCCGTACACTCGGTGGAGATCGTGGGCGCGTAGCGATCATCGGGCTTACGGCTAACGCGATGGATATCGACCGCAAGGCGTGCCTCGATGCTGGGATGGACGACTACCTTACCAAACCCGTCCAACGTCAGAGCCTGCTCGCACGGGTCGAGAAGTGGGGCAACAGCCGTCGCTCGACGGCTCCGCAAGCAGACGGACGCGAGTCTGCGCTCCCAATGCCAGCGATCCCGCTGCTCGTCGACGTCGAGCTGATGCGAGACCTCGTTGCGTCCATGGGTGCCGAGGCCACAGCGAAGCTGTTCCGCGACTTCCGCGGCAACCTCGGCGCCCTGGTCGAGCAGCTCCCCCAGCTCACCGGTGAAGAGCTCCAGTGCCGGGCACATCACCTCGCTGGGGGCGCCGGCGCACTTGGATTCAGCCAGCTCGCGAAGGCGGCCCGCGAGGTCGACGCGACCCTCCGTGCTGGTGGCGATGCCACCGCTGTCATCGTGCACCTGCGCGACATGCTGGGGCAAGTCGAAACGGGACTTACAGACCAGGTACTCGAACCTTGGCTTGCCGCCTGAGCAACCCTCCCGCGCAATGCGCTCGAAGCCTGGCGCGAAGACGCGAAGGCGAGGCACCCCGGCGCCGACTTTCCTGGCGTCGCGGGCTTGCGCCTCGAAGCACCGACGTCGAGCCTGCTGATGCGCGGCCTCCTCCAAACCATCGCCTTCAGTGGCCTTCCTCACATCGCCCTCCAGATGAGGCGTCTTCGATTCCAGAAGGCTTGCAAAGCAACGAGGCGCCGGGACGGGAAGCCCTGCGCCCCCCTGCGCCCCCCGGGCAGCGAGGCCGAGCCGACGAAGGCAGGCACGTCCACCCCAACCAGCAAGGCCAAGGTCGACGCTCCTGCACCCCTGCGGTGTTTTTCGGCGGTTCGAAGTCGGGGCCCGGGACCCTTTGGCCCCGGCCTGCTGACCTTGGCGTGCAGGACCCCGCGCCGAACCTTGCGGGAGCCGCTCTTGCCGCGCGGTCGAATCAGCGCATCGTGGCCGCGCGCGCCTCGGCCGTCTCCCACATGCGGAGGTAGCCCTCGGCAGAGCGGAAGATCGGCTCCAGGTCGGCGTCGGTGACGCCCGTCCGCCGTGCATCTTCGATGAGCTCGGGGATGAGCCCGACGTGGACCATTCCCTCGGTGTTGAAGTCCAGGGCGCGGTTTCCGATCGTCGGCGGAGTGAACGTCACGTCGCCGGCGAACGACGTGAACGGGTAGGTAACGGGGTTGTCCTGAGGGACCTCGCATTCACTGCGCGCGCCGAAGCGGGGCCCTGGTGCACCGGCGAAGCCATTGAGATCGAAGCCGAAGCCGGGCGCGGGGTAGCCGCCCGCTGCGGCGATGCGCGCCGTGCGCTCACGAAACGAGTCGGCCAGGTTGCCGGGGCGCGCCGGATCGGCGCAGCGGCCGAAGTTGGCCTTGGAGATTCCGCCGTTTTCATAGATCCGGCCGCCGTAGTCGGAGCCGTGGGTGGCCGCGGCGGGGTAGCCGCTGCCCGAGAGGATCTCGAAGGCTCGCTTGTACGACCAGCGGGGGAGATGATCGATCTCGACGATCATTCCGCGTTTCATCATCTCCTGGATGAGGCGCTCGCCGAGGGGCGTGAGGCCGTGGGTCTGGCAGTAGTCACCCTCCAGCGCCGGCTGCGACAGCTGATCGAGGTAGGCGATGAGCGTGCCCACCGGGTCTTCGGGGAAGCCGCTGTTGTCGTTGGGCGGCGGCGAGTCATACACGTCGCGCGGTTGGTTGAGGCCGCCGAAGAACACGTCGCCGCGATCGAAGACCGAGCTCACGTCGTCGGGGCAATCGAGACCGAAGCTCGACCAGTGACCGCTGTTGGCGAGGTTGCCGATCTCGCTGATGGCTCGATGGCCGTCACCCGCGGAAAAGGCGTTATCGTACTTGTGAGCGGGAAAGAGCGCGCGGACGCCGAGCGCGTGATAGCGATTCAGCTGCTGTAGCAGGTACGACTCGTCGCAATTCGGCGCGCCTTCGGGCGGCGTGAGGAAGCAGTCGAACAGGTTGGAGACCTCGATGCCGAGCATCACGGCGAGCTTGCCTTCCCCGACCACGGCGCGCGCCTCGGCCGGGCTCCTCACGATACGCAGCCAGCCCCGCCCGGGCCCGCCCTCCTGTGCGTCGATGTAGCGCTCGAGGGCGAACGTCTCCTCGATGCTGCGATCGGTCGCGACCATGTCGCCGCATCCGTAGCGCGTCGGCTGGATCCCTTCGCCCACGATGAGATCGCAAAAGGCCGAGTTGCTCGTGGCGTTCTGCACGACCAGGCGCAGACCACCGAGGTAGGCGCGCTGGAGCCAAAGGTAGTACTGGGTCTGGTGGGTGGAGCTGAATGGGGCGGACGGCCAGGTCGTGAAGTCGGGGTAGCCGGCGGTGTGGTGGCTGAACTCGCTGAGCTCTCCAAAGAGGAGCGCGGGCAGGAAGGTCTCGACGTCGAAGGCGCCGCCGCTCGCCTGGTCGAATGCGAAGCCCAGCAGATCCTTGCGGCCTTCGAGCCCGTGGAAAAGCTCGCAATCGGGCAGGGCATGCTCCACGCCCAATCGGTGGAAGGGCGCGCCGTGGAAGATGCCGCCGCCGCCGAACGCGAAGCTCGACATCAAGTGCGAGTGGGTGTCGACGAAGCCGAAGAGCCCTCCGTCGTCGAAATGGGTGCGCAGCAGTGGGTTCCCGGAAGCGCCTGGCCCCGACTTCACAAGCTTAGCGTCGAGCGTCAGCTCGGGGTGCGCGGCACAGCCTGTTCGCGGGTAGAACGAGATGAGGGCGGCACTGGCGTCGTCCGCCACCAGGCCGTCGTCGCCGAGGACGCGACCGGACTTGCGGTGCCGCAGGTGGAAGGTGCCCTGGTCGTCCTCCGGCGACACCTCTTCGCTCGCCGGCAGCACGTCCCATTCGGCGCCAGAGACCAGGGTGTCGTCGATCGCGAGCACGTCAGATGCCAGCGCCTCGCTCCGCACCAGCGGGCCGTCTTCGGCGACGAGGTAGCGTCGGTCCTGGTCGTACAGCAGGTAGGTCCCGAGGTCGGCGGCCTTCAGGGTGAAGAGCGCCACGCCGGCCTCGTCGCCCACCAGCTCGAATCCGGTCCCCGCGGCGGTGGATCGCATCCATCGGGTGGTCGAAGTGCCCGGCCGTGATGCGCCAACGGCGAAGCAGCCGCCAGCCAGTGCGTAGACGCCGTCGTACGGCGGCGGGGACGGCGCGACGGTCTCCGCCAGGGAGCATGACGTCGAGGCGAGAGCAGACAGCGCGAGGAGCGCGAGGCCGGTGGTCGAGTGCGAGGCCGGGCGGATCATGAGCTCGCGGGAGAATAGGCGTGTGACGCTCGGCCGTCCTGCCGTGTGGAGCCGTCGCTTGGCGACCCCAGCAAGTTAGGTCCCGCTGTGCGTCAGCTCAGATCAGACCGAACGCCCTTTCGATCTCGGCGGCGCGCATGGCACCGGCCTGCCGCTTCTCCTCGCGACCGTTACGAAACAAGATGAGCGTGGGGATGCTGCGGATGTCGAATCGGGCGGCCACGTCCGGCACGCCGTCGGTGTCGACTTTGGCGACCACCAGGCGACCGGCCCTCGTGCGGGCGAGCTGTTCGAGCTCGGGTGCGACGATGCGGCAGGGCCCGCACCAGTCCGCCCAGAAGTCGACGAGCACGGGCAAGGGTGACCCAGCGATCAGCTCGTCGAAGCTCGCCGCACCGTCCACCGTGACTGGTTTCGAATCGGGAGGCAGCGCCGCCTTGCATTCCCCGCAACGGGCGGTCTTGTCGAGCTTGGTGGAGGGAACCCGGTTGCTCTTCCCGCACGATGGGCAAACGCGAATCATCGCCTCATCCTAAGGCGCAGCGCGCGAATCGCCAGGGCCGCACCATCACTGCGCCTTGATCGCCTCGACGTACTCGACCGCCGCCTTTTTCGCTTCGATCCGAGCGAGAGCGAACGCCTCGTTGAGCTCGTTGCGTTGATCGAGATCGGCGAACGGCTTGAGGGCGGCCATGTCGGTGAGGAAGTCACGCATCTTGGCGCGCGCGTCGGAGAGCTTGCTCATCCGCGCACAGTAGCTCGGGCGGTCGCGTCGGCTGGCGACGATGTGCTCGCTGCGCGACACTGCCTCTTCGATGAGGGAGCCCCAGCATGAAGAGCGCGTCGTCATTTTCGGCGCGACGTCCGCCATCGCAGCCGAGGTGGCACGCCGGTACGCGGCGCGCGGCGCGCGTCTGCATCTGGTCGGGCGCAACGCGGCGAAACTCGCAGATGTCGCTGGGCAGTGCGGCGGCGCGCGAGTGACCACGCAGCAGGCCGACTTCGAGCAGCTGGACCGTGGCGCCGAGGTCATGGCGGAAGCCGTCGCCCGGCTGGGCCGTCTCGACGTGGCGCTCATCGCCCATGGCGATCTCGGCGACCAGCTGGCCTCCGAGGCGTCGTTCGACGAAGCGGAGCGGATCATTTGCGTCAATTTTACCAGCGTGGTGGCGTTGCTCGTTCCGCTGGCGAATCACCTGCAAAAGGCGCGGAGCGGGCGGCTGGCCGTCATCTCTTCGGTCGCCGGGGACCGCGGTCGACCGCGCAACTACACCTACGGCGCCGCCAAGGGCGCGCTGAATCTCTACCTGCAGGGCGTGCGAAGCCGTCTGCTTCCATCGGGCGTTTCGGTGACGACGCTCAAGCTCGGCCCGGTCGACACGCCGATGACCGTTCACCACGACAAGACCGCGCTGTTCGGGCGAGTCGATCGGGTCGCCGCCGACATCGTCCGCGCGATCGACGCGGGCACAGCCGAGGCCTACGTTCCCTCGTTCTGGCGCGCAATCATGCCCATCGTGAAGAACACGCCGGAGGCGATCTTTCAGCGGCTACCGTTCCTCTCGGGGCGCTGAGTCATCCTTGGTCTCGTCATCACGTTCATCTGCGCCGACCAGAAAAGAGACCACGATGGCCATCGTTCTTCACCACCATCCGTTCACCCGTGCGTCCGCAACCGTGTGGCACCTCGAGGACGTTGCCGGGGTGACTTCACCCGGACCGTGCGCGCGTCGTGGCAGCGCGGCGCCCGCCCGCCGCCTACGCGGCCACCGACTCCTGACCCCTCACCATTTCGGCGATCGTCGCTCCTTGGCGGCGGCAAGCCCTTCGCGGAGCTCCGCGCTGGTGTAGCTCTCGGCCTGCGCAAACGCTTCGCGGGCGAGAGCCCGATCCAGTGCGACACGGTCGACAGCCAGGCTCTGCTTGGTGGCGCGTACGGCGAGCGGACCGTTCGTCGCGATAGCGGTGGCGAGGGCGAGGGCCCGCGGCAGAACCTCGTTATCGGGGACGGCGGTCAGGCCCAGCCCCATACGGACCGCCTCCGTTCCGTCGAAGCGTCGGCCGGTGAGGAGCAGCTCGCGGGCCCGCTCTGCCCCGCAGCGCGCCGGCAGGAGATAGGTCGCGCCCATTCCGGGGTGCAGACCCAGCGAGACGAAGTTCGCCGCGAGCTTGGCGTCCTCGGCCAACACGACGAGGTCGCAGGCGAGGGCGAAGGCCAGCCCGGCGCCAATGGCCGGCCCGCGCACCGCAGCGACGGTGGGCACGGCGACGTCGAGCACGGAAAGGTAGCGGCGATAGAAGCCCAGCATGAAGTCGTGACTCTCCGTAAACGATAGGGTTCGAAGGCGCTCCAGCATGGCGAGATCGCCTCCGCTGGAGAACGCGCCCCCCGCGCCGGTGACGACGACGGCACGCACCACGCCGCTTCGCGTATCGGCCCGGAGCGCCGAGATGGCGGTGGCAAATGCGTCACCGAGCTCGGGCGTCATGACGTTCTTGCGCCGCTCGTCGTCGAGGGTGAGCAGAACGACGCCGTGGGGGTGAGGCTCGACGTGAACGCGGGGCGGGTCGGTGGAGCTCACCGTTGGACCTTATTGCACCCTCGTCGCGATGCGAACCGCCACCTGCGATCGTGGCCAAAGCTTCGGAGTCGAGAGACCATGCGCGGCATGACCAACGACGCCCGTGATTTCGACGTCGAGCTGACCTGGCGCGAGGGTGGTAGCCGGCGTGAGACCTCGGGCGAAGCGCTGGGGCAGCTCGGCGGGATCGATGCCGCGCGGCTCTTCGTGGACCTCACGTTTCCCGATGCAGCGACGCGAGACCTGCTTCGCGAGGACAAGACGCTGGCGCTCTTCCGGGTGGAGCGCGAGGGCGAAGCGTTCGAGGTCGAGGCCGCCTGGCGCGTGCGGGGAGCTTTGCTGCCTGGCTGAGGAAAGGTCGTTCGGTCAGCCTTGTGAAACGATTCAGCTTCATCGCACGAGTACGTGGTGCACGAGCACGAACGAGCAGGAGCAGGAGCAGGAGCAGGAGCAGGAGCAGGAGCAGGAGCACGAGCTGTACGAGAATCGTGCTCGCTCATTTAGTATTTCGACCCCATGCTCATCGACGTGCTTCGCGAGCTCCGCGACGACACCCGCAAGCTCGAATTCAGCCGACCGGTGGCCCACGTCTATCGGCCCCTCGACTATGCCTGGCCCATGGTCGAGGCGTACCTCTCCCGCTTCGGGCGCGCGCCGAAAGAGGTCTTGTTTCTCGGCATGAATCCCGGCCCGTTCGGCATGGCTCAGACCGGCATTCCGTTCGGCGACGTGGTCACGGTTCGAGAGTGGATGAAGCTCTCCGCCCCGATCACGGCTCCTGAGGACACCCACCCCAAGCGGCCGGTCCTCGGTCTGGCCGCAACGCGGGTCGAGGTCTCCGGCCGTCGCCTATGGGGTGCGATTCAACAGAAGCATCCGTCGCCCGCTACGTTCTTCAAGCGGGCCTTCGTTCTCAACTATTGCCCGCTGCTCTTCCTCGACGAAGGTGGTGCCAACGTCACCCCCGACAAGCTCCAGAAGGCGGAGCGCAAGGCCTGCGAGGAGATCTGCGATCGATCCCTCGCCGCTGCGATCGCCGCGCTCCGCCCGAAGCACCTGGTGGGTGTCGGCGTGTATGCCAAAGCGCGCTTCGAGAAGGTCGCGCCCGATCGCCAGGTGCTCTGCATCGCGCACCCCAGCCCGGCGAGCCCGCAGGCCAACCGGGGGGGCTGGGACGGGCTCGTCCAAGCGGCGCTCGAAGCCGGAGGCGTGCACGGTCTCATCTGAGCCCCCCTCGTCACGCCGGCCCGGCCGGCTACCGGTTGACGGGACGTCTGCGGGGGCGCGATCGTTGCCGCCCATGAGCCGCCCGCCCGCGCACTTCGACATCGTAGCCATCGCCCGTGACGTGGCCATCCGCGAAGGCTTCGTGGTCGAGCCGCCGTTGCTGGGCGACGCAGCGGCCGAGCCGGTGGACGGAGACGATCCGTCGATCGTCGACGAGACCGCGCTCCACTGGTCGTCGATCGACAACCACGAGACCACCGATCTGGATCAGATCGAGGTGGCCGAGGCGCTGGCGGACGGAGTCATCCGCATCAAGCTGGGAATCGCCGACGTCGACGCGTTCGTCCCGCGCGATTCGGTGCTCGACAAGCATGCTGCGCGCAACACGACCTCGCTCTATGCGGGAATCGCGACCTTTCCGATGCTCCCTGACGATCTGTCCAGCGGGGCCACGTCGCTCCTGGCGGGTCACATGCGCCTCGCGCTCGTCACCGAGATCGACGTGGCGAAGGACGGGACGGTTGTCGCCTCGCGCGCGTATCGGGCGCGCGTCGTCAACCACGCCAAGCTGGTCTACGACGAGGTCGGCGCGTGGCTGGAGAATCACGGCGATCTCCCCGAGCCGTCGCGCTTTTCCTGGCTCGCCGAGCAGCTTCGCCTCCAGGACGATGCCGCCCAGCGTCTGCGCCGCCGGCGCATCGACAACGGTGCGCTCCAACTCGAAACCGTCGAGGTGCGCGCCGTGGCGAAGAACGGAGAGGTGGTCGATCTCGTGCTGACCCACAAGAGCCGGGCGCGCGAGCTCATCGAGGACCTGATGATCGCCGCCAATGGCGCCACCGCGCGCTGGCTGGAGGCGGAGCGCTTCGCCTCCATCCGCCGCGTCGTGCGCCGTCCGAAGCGCTGGGACCGCATCGTCGCGCTGGCTGCTGAGCTCGGCACGACGTTGCCGGCCGACGCCGATCCGCGAGCGCTCGCCAGCTTTCTCGAGGAGCAGCGGGCGAAGGACCCGGCGCACTTCGGTGATCTCTCGCTGTCGGTGGTGAAGCTGCCCGGCCCCGGCGAATACGCGGTCGCCGATCCCGACTCGCCGGAGGGTCACTTCGGTCTGGCAGTCGACGACTACGCCCATTCCACCGCGCCGAATCGTCGCTATGGCGATCTGGTGACGCAGCGCCTGCTCAAGGCCGCCGCGCGGGGCGTGGCCTCGCCGTACGACGTCGCTGCGCTGACCGCGATCGCCGTGCGTTGCACCGAGCGGGAGAACGCAGCGCGCAAGTTCGAGCGGACCATGCGCAAGGTCGGCGCTGCCCTGTTCCTCTCCCGCCGCATCGGCGCAATCTTCGACGGCGTCATCACCGGCGTGTCGAGCAAGGGGACGTTCGTCCGCCTGATCGATCCACCGGCCGAAGGACGCATCGTCGACGGCGAGGCCGGCCTCGACGTGGGTGATCGGCTGCGGGTCCGCCTCGTCGCGACCGAGCCCACCCGCGGCTTCATCGACTTCGCGCGCGCGTAGCAAGCCACGCGCAACGGTGCGGGCCGGTGCGGGCCGATGGACCCGATCGCACGGAGCCACGCTACCCTGCGCGCAATGAGCTTCAGGAAGACGCGGACAGTGCCCCGATTGGCGTGGGGGCCGTCACCGTGGCGAGGATGCGCCGTCGTGATGGCCGCGGCGCTGCTGATGGCCGCGTGTGCTCCCAGGTCGACCCGTTCGGGGGGCGGGCCGCCCAGCGGTCAATGGCCAGGCTCCTGGCAGAATGGTGCGCCGATGGGTCCTGGCCCTTTCGGCCCCGCGGGTCCCGCGGGTACCGCTGGTCCCGCTGGTCCCGCTGGTCCCGCTTGGCCGTCGGGCCCGTCGGGCCCGCCTGGCCCCACGGGACCCGGCATGGCAGCGCCGAGCGGCGACGCACAGCGCATCCTCGACGCGCACAACCGTGGTCGCGCCCAGCACTGCGCGCCCCCGCTCCAATGGTCTTCCGAGATTGCCGCGACGGCGCAGCGCTGGGCCAACACGCTCGCGCAGCGCGGCTGCGATCTCGAGCACAGCGCGGGCCCGCTCGGCGAGAACCTCGCCGCGGGCACGCCCGGGAGCATGACCCCCGAGCGCGCCGTCGACATGTGGCTCGAGGAGCGAAGCAGCTACGACTTCAACCGCGGCGGATTCTCGATGAGTACGGGCCACTTCACCCAGGTCGTCTGGAAGGGGACCCAGAGGCTCGGCTGCGGCAGCGCGACGTGCAATCGCATGCAGGTCTGGGTCTGCAACTACGATCCGCCTGGCAACATGGAAGGCGATTTTCAGCGTAACGTCGGGCCAGGCACCTGCCGCCGGTGACGTGACGACCTTCGACCCCCTTCGACCCCCCCCGCCCCTCGAGAAACTCAGTGTTGCGCTGCGCGGGGTGCGCCCGCGGTGCGTCCGCCTGCCCGACACGCGCTACAACGTCGCTTCGATCGGCCACCAAGGAAGACCCAAAACGATGAGTGACGCACCGTACACGCCGCCGAAAGTCTGGACCTGGAACAAAGGCGGCGACGGCCAGTTCGCGAACATCAACCGACCGATCGCCGGATCGACGCACGACAAACCGCTCTCCGTCGGGCGCCATCCATTGCAGCTCTACTCGCTGGCGACACCCAACGGCGTGAAGGTCACCGTCATGCTCGAGGAGCTCCTCGCGCTGGGCCACCAAGGCGCGGAGTACGATGCCTGGCTTGTCAACATCGGTCAGGGCGATCAGTTCGGTAGCGGCTTCGTCGAGGCCAACCCGAACTCCAAGATCCCTGCGTTGATGGACCATTCGACCGATCCGCCGACGCGCATCTTCGAGTCCGGCGCCATCCTGTTCTACCTTGCGGAGAAGCTCGGCGCGTTCCTCCCGACCGAGCCGCGCGCGCGTGCCGAGTGCCTGTCATGGCTGTTCTGGCAGATGGGGAGCGGTCCCTATCTCGGGGGCGGCTTCGGCCACTTCTATGCGTATGCTCCGACCAAGATCGAATACGCCATCGACCGGTTCGCGATGGAGGTGAAGCGCCAGCTCGATGTGCTCGACCGCCGGCTCGCCGACAACCAGTACCTGGGCGGCGACGCGTACACCATCGCCGACATGGCGGTGTGGCCCTGGTATGGCTCGCTCGTTCAGGGGCAGGTCTATGACGCCGCGGAGTTCCTCGATGTCGAGAGCTACCAGAACGTCCAGCGCTGGACGAAGGAGATCGCCGAGCGACCTGCTGTGAAGCGCGGGCGAATGGTGAACCGCAGCTTCGGCAAGCCCGAAGAGCAGCTGCGCGAGCGCCATGATGCGGGCGACTTCGAGACTCGGACCCAGGACAAGCTTGAGCCAGCAGCCGACTCAACGCGCGTTGGCTAGCAGCCTGCCGTGGTGTGGCGAACAGAGGACGGAGGCTCGATCTCGTCGAAGAAGTGAGCGGTGCCGGTTCCGATCTCGTACTCGGCGCTGACCACGGCGAGGCGCCCGGACAGAACGAGCTCCTCGATGATGCGGCTGCCGTGGCGGAGTTGGATCAGTATCCCGCCGCCGTTGTCGTGCCCCGATGCTCGCGAAGTGGATCTGTGAGAGGGCCGCGATCGGATCTCTCTTAGGGCGCCGCTGAAGTGGAGGTGAGCGGGGCGACGATGTGGTCGATGTGCGGGCCGATCCGATCGGTGATCGAGCGTATGTTGCGCGATTCCGGTCCCAACCCCGTCTCGAGGCGTGAACGGTCGTGACGCTCGTGCTCGACCGCGCGCCGGGCGCCGTCTCGGACGCTTCGGGGCGGCCCTTGGCTCCGCTCCTGCCGGGCGCCGGGCGCTTGGATGGCGGGACTGTGCGCGGCCAGGTCGCCGCGCGCTCCGAGCTCGGTCAGGGGCGCTTCTTCGACTCCTTCTTCTTCGGCTTGGCCGAGAGGGCTTTCGAGTCCTCGTCACTCATCTCGGTGAGCTTCTTCCGGACCGAAGCCGCGCGCTTTCTTCCGTCGATCGACTCGATGGCCTCGAGCGCGGCCCCACGGATCGCGAGTCCGGCAGCCCCGTCGAGCGCGAGCTCCTCGAGGACGGCGCAGAGCCGCTTGGGCTCGTAGAACTTCGCCTTCTTCAGCCATCTCGGCCCGATGGTGTCGTCCGGGGGAAAGCTCAACGTCGCCACGCGGATCCTCCCGAGGCCTTCGGGCAGGTGGGATGGGTCGCGCGGCTTTTCTTGGAGAATGGCGAGCGTCGCGTCGAACGCCTTCTCGCTCGGATCGCCCGTGTGAACCCAGGCGGCGGTGAGCGCGGCGAAGCATTCCGTTCGCACGCTGGCGGTCGCGTCGTCGCGGGCGGCACGCTTCACGGGGTCGAGCGGAATCGAGCCCGGCTTGCCGGCGAGGCCCACGCACGCCGCCGCTCGCACGAGCGGGGACGCATCGGACGCGAGCGCTCGAGTGAGCGCGTCGGTGACGCTCGCTTGATCGGCGGCCCCGTCGAGGCCCCGGGCCGCTTGCTCGCGCACGTGCTCGTCGGCGTCGCGGAGCGCCTCGAGCTTGAGCTGGACGACCTCCGCTCGGCTCCGCGTCATCGACGCAATCATCTCCCTCCGGACCGCGGGGTTCGGCTCGACCTTCGCCGCGCGGAGCAGCCCGTCGAAGTCCTCGTCCGACTTGGCGGACGCGTGGATGCGCGCGGCGAGGATCCTCACCCACGGCGCGGCGTGCCCCAGATACTTCGTCGCGACCTCGAGCCGCTTCTTGGCGCCACCCTTCGCCAGGGGTCGCTTCCGGGTCGCCTCGTAGTCGCTCCACGCCAGGCACGTGGGCTCCGCGCCGAGGGCGCTCTCGCAATCCGCCATCCCTCGGAGCGCGAGCTCGTAGCGCTCGGGGGTCTGCTTTGCCGCCTTGTCTGCGAGGAAACGGGCGAAGACCGCCCGATCGATCGGCGGTGTCGTGAACGCTCCCGGCGGCGCGGTCGCCGCGGGCGGCGCGGGCGGTGCGGGCACGCTGGCGACGGCGGTCGCGGTCGGCGCGCTCGTCGCGGCTGCGTCGGCCGAGCTCGCCGGGGCGACCGGCTGCTCGCTCGGATGGCGCACGAGTGCGACCAGGGCAGCGGCGGTCACGACCGACGCGAACGCGCCCAGCATGATGAGCTTGCGGCCGTTCGAGGATCGCTTGGCTGGCGTGGCCGGCGTGGCTGGCGTGACCAGGGCCGTCGCTGGAGCCTGCGTCCCCTGCGTCCCCCGCGTCGCGGGCGACGTCGCGGCTTCGGGGGTTTCGTCGGCCGGCACGGCAGGCATGAAGAGCAGCGTCGGGTGGTTGGCGTCTTCGGCGGATGTCGTCGCCGGGCCGTTTGCTGCGGGGGCGGGCGCCTTGTTCTTGTTCGCGACCGTGTTGAAGACCTCGCGGAGCTTCATCGCCGACTCGCTCACCGCGGCGGGCTCTGGCGCGGCGCCGACGAATCGCGTCGCTTCGAGGTCGGCCCCGACTCTTTGTGCGGCGCCGCCCTGGTCGTACCGCGCGAGTATCGCGCGGACGTCGGCGAGCATCTGGCTCGCCAGCCGATAACGCACGTCGAGAGGCTTGGCGAGCGCGCGCTCGATCACCGCCGCGAACGGCGAATTTCGGATCTCGTCCGGCAGCTCGTGCGGCTTGTCGGAGCCCTGCTGGACGTACATCTCGAGATCACTGTCGCCGCTGACGAGCGGCCTGCCGAGGAGCATCTCGGCCATGACGAGACCGAAGGAATACACGTCCGCCGCCGGGGTCAGCGTCTCGCCGCGTACCTGCTCCGGCGCCATGTACCGCGGCGTCCCGAGGAGCGTTCCGCTGCGCGTGATCTCCTGGCTCAGCTCGCGCTTCGGCCCCACGATCTTCGCCGTCCCGAAGTCGAGGATCTGGATGGCCTCACCCCCTTCCGCCTCGTAGCAGAAGATGTTCGCGGGCTTGATGTCGCGATGGGCGATCGAGAGCCCGTGCGCGACTTCGAGGGCGGACAGGGTCTGCTCACTGAAGCGACCGGTGAGCCCCCAACCGACCTTGCCGGTCGCCGCGATGCGCGCCTCGAGCGTGCGGCCCTCCAGGAAAGGAAAGACGAGGTACGGAAGGTCGTCGGCGAACCCGTAGTCGAGCAAGGCGACCACGTTCGGGTGCACGAGCTGTCTCACCACCTCGGCCTCACGCGCGAACCGGCGGCGCTCGCCGTCGTTCTGAGCGTGCTCGGCGTTGAGGAGCTTGAGTGCCACGAGCGAGCCGGTAGCGACGCTCTCCGCGCGGTGGACCGTCCCGCTCCCGCCTACGCCGAGCATGCCGAGCACGCGGTAGCCAGCCACCACGCTTCCCGCTCGAACGTCCGCCTGGCGGCTCATGGGGGCAGCTTACTCGGTGGCGACCTTCCCCGAGCCGCAAGCGCAGCCCTGGGGGCGGGCGAGCGCGACGCGTGGGGCCCGTTGGTGCGTGGGCCCGCGACCACCGCCTGCGCTGAAGCGTCGCGACAAGAAGAACGCAGAAGCGGAAGGAGGACGCTCGGCGCCGGACGTATGGAGACGCAGAGCTTCACGACCCGCCAAGACTTCAGGGCTTCACGGCTTTGAAGCCTTCGACGGCGTGGTAGTCGGAGGCGGCGACGCCGGTGTCGAGGGCACTGCGCCCACGTCGCGCAAGGCGACCACCTCGTGCAACGTGGCGCCAGACTTGGTGCGGACCAGCCTCTGGGCCAGGTAGATGCTGCGATGCCCGACCAGCAAGTGCGACAGCACGCAGACGATTGCGACATGCGGGAACGCCGAGCCCCCCAGCAGCTCCATCGCCATGATGGATAGCGCGATAGGCGTGTTGGAGGAGGCGGCGAACACAGCGGCCATCCCGACGCCTGCGCCGAGCGCGAGCGGGATGCCGAAGAGACGTGCGGCCACACTGCCCAGCGCGGCGCCCATGAAGAAGAGTGGCGTCACCTCGCCACCGATGAAGCCCGCGCCCAGCGTGACCGCCGTGAAGAGGAGCTTCAGCGCAAAGGTGGATACCGGGAGCGTCGGATCTTCGAAGGCGCGCAGGATGGTCGGTATGCCCAGGCCGAGGTAATCGCTCGTCCCGACGACCTTCCAGAGCGCGACGACCACCAGCCCGCCGACGGCCATGCGGATCGGTAGGCTCGGAAGCAGCGACGCTCCACGTAGCTTGATGAAATGGGTCAGCTCGATGAAGACTGCGGTCGTCAGAGCGACGGCCCCTGACAAGGCCAGCCATTCCACGAGCAGCAGCGGCGTCAGTGCGACATGTGGCGCCGCGGGATAGGCGGTGTGCTCGATACCGAGGCCCCGCGTGACGAGGTCGCCGACCAACGAGGCCACCAGGGCCGGGGCGAGCGCGCGATGATCGATGCGGCCGATCACCACGACTTCGACGGCGAAGATCGCGCCCGCGATCGGCGTCCCGAAGACCGAGCCGAAGCCCGCGGCGACGCCAGCGGTCAGGACGTCGCGCCGCAGCTCGGCGGAAAGCTTGAGGCGGTGCGAAACCCAGTCGGACAGGCTGGCGCCCATCTGCACGGCGGTGCCTTCGCGCCCGGCGCTCCCCCCGAAGAGATGGGTGAGCAAAGTGCCGAAGAGGACCATCGATGCCATGCGCAGCGGGATCTCGGCACCCCCGTCGTGGAGCCGATCGATCACCAGATCGTTACCGCCCCGGATGGATGTACCGAGCCGGTGGTAGACCCACCCGAGGACGAGCCCGGCGATCGGAAGCGCGTAGATGATCTCCTCGTGGCTGGTGCGGAAATGGGTCGCGCGATCGAGGAGCCACAAGAATCCGGCCGACGCACCGCCGCAGAGGGCACCGACGAGCGTGCCGAGCGTCAGCCAGCGCCCCAGCTGTCGGGCTCGCTCGACCGTGCTCATCTTCCGAAGGCGGCGCGCTTCCAGGCCGCTTCTTCCGCCCACATCGCGGCCAGCTCCTCGTCCGCGCTGGCGCGGATCTCCGCCGCAGGCGGGTCTTCCTCGGCGCACATCTCCTCGATGGGCAGGCCGAGCGTCGACAGCCACTCCAGCGTGGTCAACCCGAAGGACAGCTTGCGCACGCCGTCGGCGAGAAGCAGCGAGACGACCTTGAAGTGCGGTCGGTAGGGCAGGGGAAGCGCGCGCACCGGACCCTCGGCGTCGAACCAGATGCGATGGGTGTCGTCGAGGGCGAAGGCGCCGCCGACCGGGTCGCTGGCGATCCAATCGACGAGCTCGGCGACCAGACGGAACAGCTCCGGATCCTCCAGCGCAACACGTGCGCCTTCACCTTCGAAGTAGCGGGTGCGCAGCTCGCGCGGGACGACGGAGAGGCGAAGCTGCACGACGCCATCGCGCTCCTCCCATATCGGTGAAAGCTGCAGGCCGCTGGCCGCCAGCTCCGCGAGATCGAGCGCAAAAGTGAGGGTCTTCTTGGCGAGCGCGCGTGCGTCGCGCTCCAGCTCCTCCTCCGGGGCCGGCTCGTAGCCTTCGGGCAGCCCCAGAAACGCGAGGGCCTGCGGCCGGGTCAAGGTCGCACGCGCGCCGTCCCGCTCGAGCCGTCGCGGGCCCGTCGCCATTGCCGATCGCGAAGGGGAGGTCGGGCGCGCGCGCGTCATGCCGAAGGTTCTAGCCCGTCGCGGCACTCGATGTCATCGTTTCGCAATCGTCGGGTCGTCGGGACTTGTGTCGAAGCTTCGCGCTTTGTGGCGGGCGCGGCGCAAGTCAGAGCCGCAGCCCGCGGGGCACGACATGGCGCTCGAGCAGCTCGAAGAGGCCGAGCGTCGCGACCGCGAGCAGCGCGGATGGGACCGCGCCCTCGAGGATGAGATCCATACGGTCGAGGCGTATCCCGGTGAGGATGGCCTGCCCGTAGCCGCCCGCGCCGACCAGCGCGCCCAGCGTCGCCGTCCCGACGGTGGTGACCGCGGCGATCTGCAGACCGGCGAGGATCGATGGCAAGGCGAGGGGCACCTCGATGCGCAGCACGCGATACCAGGTGGGCAGACCGAGCACCTCCGCCGACTCGCGCAGGCCGGCGGGTATCCCGGTCACGCCAGCGTGGGTGCTTCGCACGATCGGCAGGAGCGCGTAGAGCGCGAGCGCAGCGATGGCCGGCGCCGCGCCGAGGCCCAGCCACGGCAGCAGGAAGACGAGCAGCGCGAGCGACGGCAGGGTCTGCACGATCCCCGTGAAGCCGAGGAGGAAGCGTCCGAGTCGCCGCCGCTTGGCGGCGATGAAGCCGAGCGGCACGGCCAGTGGAATGGCCAGGCCGAGCGCCGCCGCCGACAGGCCGAGATGCTGCCAGGTCGCGCGCAGGAGACGCTCGCCCCGGCCTTCCTCCTGGGTCGTCACGGGTGCGCCGACCACCTTGCTCAGAAGCTCGGCGGCCACCGCGCGCTCGGGACGCCGATGAAGCTTTGCCGCCGCGTTCATTCCGATCATCGTCGGCTCGTCGATCGTCCCCGACAACAGGCGCAACGCGGCGATCGCAGCGGGGGCACGCGTCTCGAGATCGGCGCGGTAGACGAAGACCGCTCGATACGCTGGGAAGTGCTTCAAGTCGTCGCGCAGGACGCGCAGGTCATAGTGACGAATCTCGGCGTCGGTCGAGTAGAGATCGATGAGATCGACCGCGCCATCGGCCAGCGCGCGATAGGCCAGATCGTGGTCCATCGCCTTGATGTCGGTATGGGTGAGGCCATAACGCGCCTTGAGGGAACCCCAGCCATCGGCGCGGCTGGTGAACTCGGCGCTGAAGGCGATGCGGAGCGCTTCGTGCTGCTTCAGGTCGGAGATGTCGTCGATGCCGAGGGCGACGGCCCGCGCCTCCTTCATTCCGAGGGCGTAGGTGTCGTCGAAGCCGAGCGGCTCGGTGGCGCGCATCCCGTCCTGGCCGAGGCGGGCGATCAGGGCTGCGTCATCGGCGATGGCCTCGGTGCCGTAGACCTCCTGGCGGAGCGTGCCGGTGTACTCGGGGAGGACGTCGATGTCGCCGCGGACCAGCGCGCTCCACACGACGCGCGTGCCACCCAGCTCGCGACGATGCACGGCGGGCGAGCCGGAGCGCTCGATCGCCAGTGTCGCAATCTCGCCGAGGATGACCGACTCGGTGAAGACCTTCGATCCGATCCGCACCGTGTCATCGGCGTGCGCCTCGCGGGCCAGCGAGATCAGCGCCAGCGAGGCCTGCGCCAGGACGAGCAGCGCGACCGGGAGCGGCGAGCCGCGGGCGAGACGGGCCTGCGCGGCGTCGCTCCGGGCGAAGGCGGTCACGAGACGCGCTCCAGCAGATCGCGAACGCTGCGATGCGCGCCCACGAAAGCGCGGACGAAGTCGCTCGCCGGCTCGTGGGCCAGCTCGCGCAGCGTTCCGAGCTGCTCGATGCGCCCGGCGCTCAGCAGCGCGATGCGATCGCCGAGCAGGCCTGCTTCCGCAACGTCGTGGGTGACGACCACAGTGCTGGTCGCGCCACCCTCGAGGAGGCTCCGCACCTCGTCTTGCAGCTCGCTGCGCACCACCGGGTCGAGCGCTCCGAACGGCTCGTCGAGCAGCATCAGTCGCGGCGAGAGGAAGAGCGCGCGAGCCAGGCACACCCGCTGGCGTTGTCCGCCCGACAGCTCGCCGGGGTAGCGGTCCAGGAGGTGCAAGGGAAGGCGCGTGAGCTCGCAGAGCTCGAGCACGCGGGCCGACGTTCGGTCGGGCGTCCAGCCGGCGAATCGCGCCGCGAGCACCACGTTCGAGCGCACCGTCAGGTGCGGAAAGAGACCTCCCTCTTGGATGACGTATCCCATCAGGCGCCGCAGCTCGGCGACATGCCCGGGATCGAGCCGCCGAGCATCGAGCGAGACGGATCCCCGCGATGGGGCGACCAGCCCCGCCAGCACGCGCAACAGTGTCGACTTGCCACATCCGGAGGGGCCGAGGACGGCGAGGCACGCACCGGCCTCGACGCGGAGATCGACGCCGTCGATGACGTCGCGCCCGCCCAGCGAGACGTGCAGACCCTCGATGACAATCTCGACGCCACCGCGCGCGAGAGCGTCGGTGCCTTGCTGATCTCGAGCTTCGATGCCCGGAACCTATCCGAGGCACAGGCCGAACGGTGGTTGGAACGGCCTGCTCCATATGTGCGAGCGTCGCGGCCCGTTTCGCCGTTTCGTGGGGGTGCATGGAATGCTGGTGATTCACCTTCGGTGAAATTCGCGTGGCGCCTCGCGAGCAACCTGACAAGCTCGGCCCCCATCGCTACGGAGGGGACCGTGGAAGAATCCTGTCATCTCGAATCGAGCGGCGAACGCGGCAAGTCGCGCCTCGCCCCACGAGCGACCACGTCGCCGTCGGCCTTCGAACGCCACGTGATCGAGGGGCTCGGCCGGGACGAGCGCGCCCTGTCGTCGCTCTGGTTCTACGACGATCGAGGAAGCCGCCTCTTCCGCGAGATCATGGCCCTGCCGTCGTATTACCCGACCAACGCCGAGCGCGAGATCCTGGCCAGGTACTCCCCGGACATCATCCAGCGAAGCTGTACAGAGCGTCTCCTCATCGTCGACCTCGGCGCGGGAGACGCGAGCAAGACCCGGCTCCTCCTCGGGGCGGCGAGCGATGGCGGTGTGGATGCGACGTACGCGCCGATCGACGTCTCGGAGGGTGCGCTGGCGGACGCGGAAGCGAGCCTCGCCACGCTGATGCCCGGTCAGCGCGTCACCTCGGTGGTGGGGGAGTACGGCAGCGGCCTCGCCGAGCTCGCCGCACGCGAGCCGAACACGCCGCGACTGGTCCTCATGCTCGGATCCAACATCGGCAATCTCGAGCACGAGGCGGCAGGCCAGTTGCTCGCCTCTATCGCGGCGGGCCTCGGCCCAAGCGATCTCCTCCTGGTCGGCTACGACCTCATGAAAGACCCCCAGCGACTGCGTGCCGCCTACGACGACCCGCAAGGCGTCACCGCAGCGTTCAACCTCAACCTCCTCACCCGCATCAACCGGGAGCTCGAAGGCGACTTCGACCTCCGGAAGTTCCGTCACGTAGCGACCCTCGATCTGGCTCGACCCGCGATGGAGAGCTGGATTGTGAGCACGACCCGGCAGACGGTGCACGTGGCCGGGCGGGCCTTCGAGCTCGACGCGTGGGAGGCCATTCATACCGAGATCTCGTGCAAGTACGGAGACGCCCACTTCGCGCGCTTCGCTCGCGCTGCAGGTTTGACCGAGGTGGCGCGATTCCATGATGAACGTCGGGATTTCGTCGACGTGCTCTATCGCCCGAGCGGCGCGGGGCGTGCGTGACGAGCGAGCTGCACGCGGCTTTTGATGCGGTCCGGGCCGCCACGGCTGCCCTCGCTGCGAGCCTCGACCCGGAGGACGCCGCGGCGCAGTCGATGCCGGACGCGAGCCCGACCAAGTGGCATCTGGCGCACACCACCTGGTTCTTCGAGACGTTCGTGCTCGAGCCTCACGAGACCGGGTTTCGCCCACACCACCGGCGATTCCGCGAGCTGTTCAACTCGTACTACGAGGCGGTGGGCCCTCGGTTTCCGCGAGCGTCGCGCGGCTTGCTGACCCGACCGACCTTCTCCGAGGTCGCGGCCTACCGCGCCGCAGTGGATGATCGGGTGCGCGCCGTTCTCGCGGGCTCGCCGAGCCCCGAGGTGATCGAGCGGACGGTCCTCGGGCTCCACCACGAGCAGCAGCACCAAGAGCTGGTCCTTGCCGATCTGCAGCACTTGCTCTCGATCAATCCCCTCGAGCCGACATACCGTCCGGCCCCTGCGGGCCCCGTGGTCCCGTCGGTCTCCGTGGTTCCTTCGGTCCCCGCGGTTCCGTCGGCTGCCGCTCGGGAGGCATCGCCCCGATCGGCCGATGGCCCCGGGTGGAGGTCGCACGAAGGGGGTCTCGTCTCCATCGGGCGGGCAGCCGATGCTCCAGGGTTTTCGTTCGACAATGAAGGCCCGCGACACCGCGTCTACCTCGAGCCCTTCGAGCTGTCGTCCCGCTTGGTATCCAACGGTGCGTTTCGCGCCTTCGTGGAGGATGGTGGCTATCGCCGGCCCGAGCTGTGGCTGTCCGACGGCTGGTCCACCATTCACGCGCGCGGCATCGTCGGGCCGCTTTATGCCTCGATGGCCGGCGAGCACGCCGGGACGCGGTTTTCGCTGCACGGCCGCATTCCGCTGGACCCCCAAGCGCCGGTGGCGCACGTCTCGTTCTACGAGGCCGACGCGTAC
>Ga0105046_10003954_pt1 | contig 23579 bp, 18 predicted proteins | sample MAT03_FD_78385 | JGI IMG/M metagenome (GOLD analysis project Ga0105046, IMG submission 78385) | Freshwater microbial communities from Lake Fryxell liftoff mats and glacier meltwater in Antarctica - MAT-03 (megahit assembly) | ecosystem: Environmental > Aquatic > Freshwater > Ice > Liftoff...
CGACTGAGTTGTTGCCTAACGATTTCATGGACGCAGTTCCAAGTCACGATGGTGTTGTAGGCACCCTTCATTCACTCGGCTGGATGGGCTTCACATGGGCGAGAGACTCCGGTATCGTAGTCCGAGACTTACCGGAATCCTCCGTATTTGTTATGGCAAGCGTGAACGGACCAAGTGCCATATTAAGCAATGGATATGTTTCCGTCGATGGTGGCAGGTCTTGGAAAGAATCAAGCAAGAGAATCAAGTATGCTTTTAACAACGTGATGGGCGGTGCCCTGCCTGTGCAGGTAGTAGGTGGAGATCCCAATCGTTGGTATCTCTTGTTTCGGGACCGTCCTGACACGTTGTTTCCTGCATGGAGTTCGCGTACGGATAATGTTCGACAAGCTCGTCGATATGGCGCGGACTCTCTTCTCTGTATAGGCAATGAGCGGTTGCTTGTAGCCGCTATTGGAGACACGATGTATCGCGCAATTGACAGTATCGTCGTAGGCGGAGCAATTCGACCATTGAGGCCACGATACATTGAAACACTGGCCGATTCGACAGTATTGTATTGCGACGCAAAGGGATGGTATGGCGTCATTCGGAATCTTAGCATCGACAGTTCAATCAAATTGAGCGTCGGCAGGCACTTCACTCCGATGTGGCAAAATCTAGAAACTGCTTATTGGGTGGAGTTCCCTGGGGATTCTGTTTGTGTATACAAAGTGAGTTTGTCACGCGTACCGCAACTCACAACCTACTATCTCCCCGCTGAATTTTCAATGGCCGAGCAGTACAACGCTGTTTGTCCTCAAACGTTTGGGGCGCATGGCATCAGCATTCACTGGGGAAATTCTCGCGACTACATCATCGACCTCCATGGTGTAAACGCTGTTATTCTCATGTATGGCTCGATCCTTGATCCCGTTGTAGACTATCTCTCGCAGCGTCGAATGATCGCATCATGGCTAGATTCGGGTGGTGAACTTCACACGCTCGATGATCGTGGAAACGCCATCAAGGTGGACTCCGCACGCGTTGGTTACCTTACACACCCTCTCGTTACCTTCAGCATCAAGGACCGAACGATCACGCCTATCGGCGCTAGGCCTCCTATTGGTCGCGGTTGGCGCGAGACCGGCACTCCGTTGCCCACGCAATGGAATTCGTCGATGGTCTTCCCCGGTCCGGTCATCCGACGCTTCTCGCTTGACGGACGCCTGCTTGATACGCTCGTTCGTGTGCCCGTGTGCTTTGCTTCTACCATCGATGACTCGATTCTTGCAACGGGCGGTAAAGGTGTTGTGAGAATGCAGACGGCAACGCGCTTCGATACGACGTTGCTGGCTTCCGCTTCCAACATCACTGCCGACACGATCGGCTATCCGTCATCTATGACGCGAGCTCGCGACGGCGCACTCATCCTTACTGTTCTCGGTACGTCGTTCTTGCATCGCGATTCTTCTGAGGCTGTTGTGCGTCGCTGGGGCGGCATCTTACGCTCGACGAATGACGGGAAGACGTGGACTACCGTAAGCGTTCCGTCGACCGGGTCCTACATCATGCATTGCACACGTACCACGTCGGGAGCGTTGATCGCGTCGACTATGCTCATGGTGGAAGACTCCACGCCTCCCGTTGATGTGAACGCTCCTGAATCCTACTACACAGCCTCGAACATCGAGCTCATGCGCTCCTCCGATAACGGCATGACGTGGTCCGTCACCGGCACCGCTTTTTACGCGGGTCCGTTCCAGCCCTGCACCGGCAACTTCATCGAGACCGCGCCCGGCATGCTCTATGCCGCAACACTGGCCAGCGTCATGATCAGCTCCGATGACGGACGCACGTGGTCGGCCGACGAGCAACTGCCCGTCACGGCACAGCCCGCCTCGGTCTCCCGTGGAACCGACGGCGTCCTCGTGGCAACCACACAAGGCGTGTATGAAATCCGCACCACCACGTCTGTTGGTGATGATACGGATGAGCACCAATGCCGACCCGTGGCCATGACGCGCGCCGCGCTGCGACAGTTCATGCAGCAGCATACCATACGTCAACTGCTTCTCTGCGATATCACCGGTCGCACCTCGACGCTCACGCAAACATCCGACCTTGCCGCCCTACCCGCAGGACTGTACACCATTCTCTCTTGCGAATTCGATGAACAGCTTTCAACGATTCTCATACTGGAGTAAACGAGCATGAAGTGTACACTTGCTCTTGTTGTTTATTGCCTTCTCATGATAGTTGTTGGTGCCGTCGCACCGCTTAAGGGTCAACAGCAATTTTTTATCACTACACTACGTGTTCGTCCGACCGTAACCTCCGGACAGACAACACTTGATATCTACAATGCACATCTCAGTCCCGGAGGATTCAACTCGCTTCGACTGTGTAGCACATCGGGTGAAGTATTACAAGACCTGACGGACAGAGTGGATGCGTCAAAGCAAGGGCTACAATCTCTAGACGTTGATCTGAGCAAATGGTCGACCGGTATGTATTACCTCGTCTATGTATCGCGATTAGAGGTTGTGACGGTAAAGGTCAGTCGATTGCGATAGCCACGCTCGCAGTTCACACTTTTCTCGCACTCGAAATGAACCTTGCCGCCTTGCCCCTTGGACTCTATACCATTCTCTCTTGCGATATTGCGGCCGTACTACTTTCGTTCCTTCTCGCAGAGTAATCATGCTTGACCTTCTTCGCTATCGCATCGACAACATCTTTGCGCGTGGCACTCGTGCACTTCTTCTTCTGCTGGCACTTGCGATTGTTGCGTTAACCGTCGTCCTGTGGCTCGTGATGAGCCTTGTTCAGGTATCGCCCGGACCCAATGCATCTGTATTGGATACGGTGTGGACGATCTTTGTGTACACGTTCGATCCAACGGGCGTACCGTACTCAGATGGTACGTGGCAGTATCGTTTGATCATGCTCGTTGCAAGTCTGGGCGGCGTCTTCATTCTCTCGTTGCTAGTTGGTATTCTCTCGAACGGTTTCGCAGAATCCATTGAGCGGTTGCGTAAGGGCAAGTCTGTTGTCGTAGAAACAGGTCACACACTCGTCCTCGGCTGGGGTGAACAAGTGTTCTCCGTTGTACAAGAGCTCATCGTTGCCAATGCGAACAAACGTTCCGCCTGTGTGGTGGTGATGGCCGACGAAGACAAGGTGATGATGGAAGACGCAATACGTACACGAATTTCAGATACGAAGTCGACGCGGATCGTGTGCCGGAGCGGCTCTCCGATTGACGTCACAGATCTGACCATCGTCCGCCCGCACCTAGCCAAGAGCATCATCGTACTCGAAACCCGCAACGCAGCGAGCGTTGCCGACGATGCACTCACCATCAAGACACTTCTAGCTCTGATGCATTTGCGAATGGGAGGCGGCATGGGAACGATTGTCGCCACGGTGCAAGAAGAGTCGAGCGTTCACGTTGCCAAGCTCGTTGCAGGAGATGCTGCGCGCATTCTACCAAGCGAACTCATGATCTCGCAGATCATCACGCAAACATGTCGGCAACCAGGTTTGTCGCTCGTCTACACTGAACTCCTCGACTTCGATGGAGACGAGCTCTACGCGGTGCAAGAGCCGGCACTTGTGGGAATGCGCTTTGCCGACGTGATTCAGGCCTACGAGACGTCGAGTGTTGTTGGTGTGAAATACGCCGATGGCACAACGAAGGTGAATCCTTCCATGTCGACGATCATGCAACACGGCGACAGTATCATTGCTCTCTCTGCTGATGACGACACCGTTGTCCTTCGTGCCTCGCAGCCTTCTCCCCTTACCGCTCCTCCCATTGATACCATGGCTTTGTCGGCCACACCTCTAACACCAAGCAAGCCAGAAGCGATTCTCGTACTTGGATGGAATGAGCGTGGTTCGTTCATCTTGCAAGAGCTTGACAACTATGTGCCTGCGGGCACAACGATCCATGTGGTGGACAATGTTGATCGTTCAACCAATGTTCTCGCCATAGGTGCAACAGCCTCCCGCTACACGATTTCGTTTACGAAGGGCAATACCGTCAAGCGGTCTGTGCTCGACAGTTTACATGTGCCGTCGTTCACGAGTGTGATCGTCTTGGCAAATGAAACGATCGGCATTCAAGAGGCTGATGCGGCGACGCTTCTCACACTCCTTCATGTTCGAGATATCACGTCGCGCGGCTCGGTTGATGTGAATATTGTGACCGAAATGCTGGACGGCCGTAACCGTGCACTTGCGTCGATGGATTCCGTGAACGACTTCATCATCGGCAACACCATCATCTCGCTCTTGCTCACACAGATAGCCGAGAATTCGAATCTCTATGAAGTATTCCGCGATCTCTTTAATGCCGAGGGGAGTGAGCTGTATCTACGTCCGGCCGCAGACTATGTACAGTTGAACACACAGGTGACCATGGCCACCGTCGTCCACGCCGCCATTCAAAAAAACGAGATCGCCATCGGATGCAAGTACAAGCGCAATGGGCAGTGGCATGTGGAACTCAATGCGCCAAAGAGTTCTTCCGTCAGCTTTGAGGAGCACGACATGATCGTCGTCGTGGCAGAAGAGTAGTGTTCTTTGCAATTCGTGGCGAGATAGCTATCTTACGTACCACTTAGCTAGCAATGAGAATTAAGAAGCTATGTGTCACGTTTCCCCTGTCGGAGGTCCCCCCTATGAGAATCGTCAACATGCATGCCGCAAAGACAACCTTATCACAATTGGTGGAGGATGTCTTGAACGGAGAAGAGGTATTCATTGCTCGCAACGGCACTCCTGTCGTGCAGCTCAACGCAATTGGTTCCAAAACAATGCGACCAATCGGCCTACATCGGATCCCACCCGGGACGGTAACCGACGATAGTTGCTTGTTCGAGCCGATGTCTGAAGAGGAGCTGAACTCGTATCTCGATTCACCCACGGATCCGTTGAACCAGAACCATGAAACGCTACCTACTTGATACGCACACGCTCCTTTGGTATGATACAGATCCCAGTCGCATTGGGAAGCAAGCCCTACGTGTCTTGCAAAAGAGCAGGAGCCAGATCTTCGTCTCTCCGATCAGCCTGTTTGAAATGCGGCTCAAACAGCGTCGAGGACGACTTCCGGAAGCAGCACCACTTTTATCGGATATTCAGAACATGTTACGGGCGTATGATTTTCATGCACTCGATCTGACGTGCGATCAAGCGATTCTCGCCGCTGCACTCGATTGGAAACACCACGACCCGTTCGATAGGATGATCGCAGCACAGGCACTGTCAGAACGACTCATCTTGCTTTCCGCTGACAGACAGTTTGCCTCCCTCCCCGGTCTAACCACACTGTGGTAAGTTTGCTCGTATGAAGATTACCATCCTTGGAGCCGCGAAGAGTGGCCTGGCAGCGGCAGCGCTTGCGAAGCGTAATGGCGACGTTGTATTTGTCACCGATAGCAAACCGGCAGAGCAGGCTGTCGATGCACAACAACGCGTTACTGAACTCGACATCGAGCATGAGTTTGGTTCGCATTCGGAACGTGCACTGCAGGCGGACCTTATCGTGACCTCTCCCGGCGTCCCTCCGTCGAATCCTATTCGCATCGCCGCCGCCGAACGAGGTATTCGACTGATCAGTGAACTAGAGTTCGCTGCATCGCAGGTACCAAACAAGATCGTTGCCATTACTGGTACGAATGGAAAAACAACAACAACGGCCCTTACTGCCTACATTCTCAATCAAGCAGGAAGAAAGGCCGTTGCATGTGGAAACTTTGGCATTCCCCTTTCCTCCCTTGTTGGAAGCCTCGCTGCCAGCGATGTTGTGGTTGCGGAAGTGAGTAGCTATCAACTTGATACGTGCATTGACTTCAAACCAAGTGTGAGCGCATTACTGAACATCACACCCGATCACCTTAGCTACCACGGCTCTTTTGAACAGTATGTGAAGGCGAAGTGGAAAATTTTCGCCCATCAAGGCCCCGATGATATTGTAATTTTGAATGCCGATGATCCGCATGCAGCTGCGGGTGCATCGCACACACGAGGGAAGCTGAACTTGTTCAGCATACGCTCAGAAAATGTTGGAGCGTACGTCCGGGGGGACGATGTCTTCCTTCGTGTGTCGGAACAGCATATCGAGGAGGTTCTCATGCCAGCCCGCCGAATCGGGCTGCCTGGAGTACATAACCTGTACAATTCCATGGCAGCCGCTCTCGCAGCTCGTGCGCTAGAAGTGCGCAACGAGGATATACGCGATTCTCTCCAATCCTTTAACGGTGTAGAGCACCGACTCGAAAACGTGCGTACGCTGAATGGCGTTCGTTACGTGAACGACTCGAAAGCCACGAACATCAATGCCGCATGGTATGCGTTGTCGAGCTACGACCGACCGATCGTATGGATCGCCGGTGGACGTGGTGACAACAACGACTACACGCAACTCGACGACCTTGTGTTGACGAACGTGAAGGCCATCATCTGCATTGGCGAAGAGGCAGACCCAATCTTCAACCACTGGTGTACTGAAAAGCGCTGCATCAAGGCGCTCACCATGGACGAAGCCGTTCGAGATGCCGCATCGTTGGCCGAACAGGGAGACGTTGTTTTGTTCTCACCAGCATGCAAGTCGTTCGACATGTTCGCCAACTTCGAGGAACGTGGGGCAGTCTTCAAGACGAGTGTTGCCTCGTTGTAGTCCACCGCGAACGATTTCCGTCGCTCGCACGTTATAGGCCGCATGATGAATGTGATCGAACTCCGCGGGCTTCAAAAACACTATGGGACGTTTCGTGCTGTGGATGGTCTCGACCTGACCGTTCGCCAAGGAGACGTGTATGGGTTCTTGGGACCGAACGGTGCCGGAAAAAGCACCACAATTCGCATGATGATGTCGCTGATCCGCCCCACAAGCGGCAGTATCACAGTGTTTGGTGAGTCGCTGCACCACCATCGTGAGAAGATCCTCCGTCGCATTGGCGCCATCGTCGAGCGTCCCGACTTCTACAACTACCTTTCCGCCTTCAAGAACCTTGAACTCGTGGGAAGGTTGAGTGGTGCTGATGTTTCACGCACGAATATCATGCGCGTGCTTGGCATGGTAAGCTTGGACGAACGAGCGATGAGCAAGGTGAAGACGTATTCGCACGGCATGAAACAACGTCTTGGTATTGCACAGGCGCTGCTGCACAATCCGGACTTGATTGTGCTGGACGAGCCAACTACCGGACTCGACCCGCAGGGCATGAAGGACATACGCGACTTGATTCTTGCGCTGAGTGCAGACCACAAGAAGACGATCCTTCTGTCTTCTCACATTCTTCCCGAAGTAGAACTCACCGCCAATCGTATGGTGATCATCAATAAGGGCAAGGCCGTGGTAGAGGGATTGGTGAACGACCTTCTGAATGCCGGCAAGATGAAGGTGACCATTGAAACTGATGAGTGTGCGAGCGTTCGCACAGCGCTTTCTACCACACCATGGGGTGGACGTATTACGGGCGTGACAGAACATGCCGTGATTATGCAGCTAGACCGTGCAGAGATCGCCAGCGTGATCCAACATCTGAGTGCCTCATCGATTCACATCAACTCTGTGGTGCCGGTGCGCAGTCTCGAAGACTACTTCCTCTCTCTTACGTCGGAGGTTGTATGATGCTCGCCGCTCTTCGTGTTGAACTCGCTAAGGTGTTTAGCAAATGGCGCACGTACATTGGCTTTATCGCCGTGGGCCTGCTCATCCCCATTATCGTTCTTGCCATGGGCAAGGAAGGCAATCAGTACTTCTCGTTCGCAACACAGGCATTGTCGCAAGCCTTCGAGTTCAAAGGCAATCTGATGAATGGCTACACCGTAGCCTATATCGTCTTTGGTGCGCTCTACATTCATATACCGTTTTTGGTCACGCTGGTAAGTGGCGATATACTCGCTGGCGAAGCCACGTCGGGCACCTACCGCTTGATCTTCACACGTCCCGTGAAGCGCTCTACCATTGTAACGGCAAAGTACATCGCCTCCATGCTCTACGTGAACATGATGATTGTCTGGATGGCCATTCTTGCGATGGTCCTGGGCGTTGCATTTCTCGGCACGGGCGAGATTGTTGTGATTCGATCTCAGATCACAATCATTGCCGAACATGATGCGTTGTGGCGCTTTGTACTTGCCTATGGCTTTAGTGCACTCTCGATGATGACCGTTGCGAGCATTGCGTTTTTGTGTTCATCGCTCGTAGAGAATTCCATAGGACCGATCATGACCACCATGGCCATCATTATCGTGTTCACGATTATCTCGGCTATTGATCTTCCTATGTTTGACGTGATACGTCCGATGTTGTTTACGAATCACATGACTGGTTGGAAGCTCTTGTTCGACGACCCTGTGCCGTGGCCACGCGTCTTCACCAGTGCGTCGGTGCTCGTTGGACATATGGTTGTCTGCTTCGTAGCAGCGCAGATCATCATGCAACGAAAGGACATCCTCACATGAAATTCCCTGCCACCCTTACAACACTTGCACTTTTTTGCGTTGCTGGCCTATCCGTGCGGGCGCAAGACGATGCGCAGCGTGTGATGGAAGCGATGAAGGTACGGATGCAAGGCGCGAAGGTTTACGATGCCGACATGCGCATCAAAGTAGATGTGTCGTTCATGAAAGTGCCCGAATCGAAGGCACATGTTCATTTCGAAGCTCCCGATAAAACCACGATCGACGCACCTGGTTTTGCGATGATCCCGAAGCAAGGGGCAGACCTCTCTGCGGCAAAGTTGTTATCGCAACCATACGTGGCGGTGAGCGCTGGACGTGAGATGTTTCAAGGCGTGATGATGCGCAAGATTACCGTGATCCCGTCTAGCGAGTCGAGCGAGATAGCCGTGGCAGTTGTCTACGTAGACACTACGACAATGACGCCACGAAAGGTAGTGTCTACAACGCGCAAGGGCGGCACGATTACGGCTGAGCTCGTGTACAACGATGCAGCCGCACGCGTGTATTGTTTGCCGTCGTACGTGAAGCTGCGCTTTGATATTGGTTCGTTTCAGATACCGAAGACGATGAGCGGCGACTTTGAGAATTCCACCAAAGAAGCACCCAAGGGTCCGCAACAAGCCACTGTCGAAATTTGGTATAGTGCGTATCGTATTCGGTAGACTCTCGTCCGTGAAACTCTACAACGACTAAGGATTGATCACGATTCCTGTAGGACAGTGATCGCTCCCCATGGCATCAGAGAGAATGAAACCGTTCTTTAAGGCAGGACGGAGATTGGGTGTGATCAAGTGATAGTCGATGCGCCACCCAACGTTTCGTTCACGCGCCTTGGTAAAGTAGTCCCAATAGGTGTACTGGTCTGGCTCGTCGGGATGGTATTCACGAAATGCATCAATCCATCCATCAGCAACAAGCTCATCAATTCTCGCGCGCTCGAGTGGTAGGAACCCTGTGGTGTTGGCGTTCTCTTTGGGACGTGCAAGATCTATCTCTGTGTGGGCAATGTTGTAATCGCCCATCACAATCACTCCCCTGCCTTGCGCACGCAACGCATTGCAATGTGCGAACAGCGCATCATAGAAACGCATTTTATACGGCACACGCTTGTGGTCGGACGAACCGTTGGGGAAATACACATTGAACAACACAAAGGCGCCGTAGTCAAGCTCGAGGATTCGACCTTCTTGATCGAACTCTTCAACACCGATCTTGTGGCTCACTCGCTCCGGTTTGAGACGCGAAAGCACGCCTACGCCGGAATAGCCCTTCTTGATGGAACACGAATGAAAGTACGTGTGATAGCCGTCGAGCTGGCGCACTTCGGGCGGAATCGAATCCACGTCGGCCTTCGTTTCCTGGATGCCGATGATGTCGGCCTTGGCCTCTGCTACCCAATCAAGAAAACCCTTCTTGGTGATCGCACGAATGCCATTCACATTCCACGTGATGATCTTCATGACCGCTCGCCCGCCGTCGGTGCATGTGCCTTGAGTTCGGTTGCCGTGAACAGTGCATTGAGTTCGAAGCCTGCTTCGCGAAGTTTTTCACGCCCGCCTTGCTCCCGATCGATCACGCACACGACGTGTGTGATCATGGCGCCAAGGTTGCGCAGTTCGCTACCACTGATGATCACCTGACCGCCACTCGTGATCACATCTTCTACAATGCACACGTTCTTGCCTGCAATGGACGGACCTTCTGCGAACTTACAGGTGCCGTACTCTTTGGCCTTCTTACGAACGAACACACACGGCAAACCGGTATGCATGGACAAGGCCGTGGCAATGGCGAGTCCGCCCATCTCCAATCCGGCCAACACTTCCGTCTCCGGCGGAATCATCGGAGCAAGCTGCTCTGCGATGGCGGCAAGGAGGCGAGGGTCCGATTCGAATTGATACTTGTCGAAGTAATGACTCGACGTGATGCCACTGCGAAGAAGGAACGAGCCCGTCAGGTGGGCTACGTTGTAGATCGAGGCGCTGAGTTCATTTCTGTTCATGGGCGCAAGATACGGCAACGGCTACATGCCGTGAAAGACATGTAGCCGTGCTGAGGAAAGTCTACGTACCCGTTATTACCGTGCGAGGACGATGCGCTGCGTAACAACCTCGCCTGCATGCTCAATACGAACCAGATACATTCCAGACGCCATGCGGCCTGTGGTATGCAGAAGCACTGTATGTCCACCAGCCTCTACGTTTGCATCCAGAAGCGTAGACACGGTCTTGCCCTGCATGTCCGAAAGCGTTATGCGAGCATGACCCGACGTGCGTGTGGTGAAGTGGACGGTTGCATTGTCTGTAACAGGGTTGGGCTCAACCCACGGTGCCGTGATTTCTACGTTTTCTTCATTCACCGATACTGGTTGACGGACCGTAACGAGAGAGCCGTCGGTCGCAATGCTTGCACATGCATTTGAAATGCGACATGCATACGTTCCACCGGCCTCGAGCGTAACGTTCTTGAGTTCGTACGAAGAGGATGTGGCACCAACGATCGCCGTTCCGTTCTTATACCACTGATACATGATTGGCGCTGTACCATCGCTCAAGGCTACCGTGAGAACCACGGAACCACCGATGACAAGATTATGCGTAGCACGTGGTTGTGTGCGCAACACCGGTAGTTTGACATGGGCTACTTCAACATTGGCAGAACGTACCACCGTAGAGTTGCAACGTCCCTTGACATTTACTGCGTAGGTACCGGGTTTGGAAGCCGTGTAGAATGGATCCGTTGCGCCGAAGATCGGTTGTCCATTCCATAGCCATTGATAGCCCGCAACATTTCCGGCAGCCACAACAGTCAGCGTTTTGCTTGCCGTCTCACAGATCGTCACAACAGGTGTGCCACCATCTCCACGTGGCTGCGTGGTAATGCTTGGCAGGTCAGATACATCAACACGAGCAATGTTTGTCGACCACGGCTCACGCGACGGACTTCCGATGAACAAACATGTGTAATCTCCAGTGTTCTCAATGAGGGCACCCTGAATTCGCAGTGTTGGGGACGCGACACCTACAAATCGACTGCTCTCGCGAAGCGCTTCGCCATTACGTCGCCACTGGTACGAGATCGACACGTCGCCACCACTTGGCATGGCGGCCGTGCGGAGCACAACGCTATCACCCGGACATACCGAGAAGCCAACTGGCTGCACAGAAACAAGAATGCGAGGAATCAACACTGCAGCATTTCGCGTGCGAACAGCAGAGCATCCACCCGTCACGATACAGTAGTAAGCAGAAGATGTATCTGCGAATTGCACGTCGTTGATCTTGAGATTCTTTGTTCGACTGCCACCATACTTTACGCCGTCCGTCAGAGCAACTCCTGCCTTGTACCATTGATAGAGTTCGCCGGCTGTTGATGTGGCATCACAACGCAGGAACAAAGCAACACCATCATCTACTTGTGTGAAGGCAACTGGCTCTTGCGTGATGGTGGTACGCGTGAAGACCGTGACCACCGTTGGCGTTGCCGAGATCACCATGCCCCCTGCCGCCCGTACCTTACATTGATACGTTCCGGCGAACGCCGTAGACGTTACGGTTGGTGCATACGTAGAGGAAGTTGCGCCAATGATGTCGGCGCCATTGAATTGCCATTGATACGTGAGGGTTGGGCCCGTTGCCACAACACGCAACGTCATCACATCTCCGATACAAACGGCCATCGACGCAGGTGGCTGTGTTTGTAGTCGCGGAATCCGCACGGTGATGATAGAGAGTGTGCCACTCACTTCGTTACCGGTAATGAGAAGGTCAGAACCATTCGGGCTTTCCGAAGCAGACACAAAGGCAACTACTTCCGGACCCAAATCTCCAACGGTTCCATTGTCGATGGTGGCAATGCTGGCCGTTACAGCGAAGTTACGCGTGTTGATGTAGTCTGTGTAGAGCGGCGCAGCAGGGTTCGTGATGTTGTACATCATTGTATGCCCTATGCGCTCAAGGCCAACGAATACATAGGTGCTATCACCAATGGTGCCAACGGTGATCCCTTCGGGCTCTGGTCCTTTGTTTGGACTCCGCGCATCTGCGGTATTTGAGGAATGCGATGCATTGAAATTCGCCGGGAAGAATGCAGCCGTGCGTGTTTCGAACTCGCTACCACTATCCCAGATCTGATTGCCATCTGCATTCCAAATGGTGAACGATCGTGCGCCATAGGAATGTAATTCGTCGAAGTCACCATCGCCGTCCAAGTCTCCCGTTGGAATCGAGATGCGCAGTCTACCAAGCTGTGCATCTGTTTTTAGTGCAGCTGCATTTGGGAAGACAATCGGGTCGAGGATCACCGTCGATGCATTGATACGGAACTCATCTGACGGCGTGGTAAAGTCACGTGAATCACCTTCGTTTGCCGTTACGAGGAATGTTTGTCCGTTCACGCTAACGTTGCTGATGGCATCCGGCATATAGGTACCAAACACCGGCCAATTTCCAACAAACGTCCCACCATCTCTATCGCTTGGATCGAGGCCGTTCGGTCTATCGAACGTGAGCAATCCAATCACAGGAATGTTCGAAGGATTGATCGTCACCAAGCCATTCGGCGGCGTAGGCAACACAGATCCACCAACGCCGAAGTCGTTATCGTTCACAAGAAGGAACGTGTTGTTATCGATTCTCGCTAGCCCTTCCACCTTATCGAAGTTTCCGTACCCTGCACCGGGCAGATACACGGCCTTGCGCTTTGCCACGGGACGGATGCCCATGGTGGCGAGTTCGGCGAACGTGAGCGATTCGATGGTGCGCCCAAGCGGAAGAGTGTACGACGTGGTACGAAGATTTGAAGCTGTGCGAAGATTGATCTCCCACACATACTTCACAGCCTTGAGTCCGGTAGCATCGTCGCGCTCTACGACCATGAACTTGCCATTGCCAAGCGATGTGGCGTCACCGATTTTGTCGGCCCCTGCCGCCTTCTCAAACATCGGATACAAGTACTCGCCAGTAACGGTTTTCGTGATGATGTCGAATTCTACGATGCGACACCACGTGGAGGCCTTCGATGCTTTGTCGGTTGCATCGTCTGGATTATCGATGGGACTTTGAATAAATGCATAGAGCTTGTTGCCTTCGATTGCAACGGCCTCGAAGCCACGATTGGAGCGACGCTGACCGTACACTGCCGGGAGGATCTCTGTTCCATACGTTCCCGCTGCAGCACCTGTTGCCGCGGCCGTTCCTAGCGGAATGTATCGTGCAATGAGCGTGCCGTTGGATTGAAAGTTGTAGATGGCCGGACGGTATTCGTCTACCATCCACCACGTTCCACTTGCATCGGTTGCAATTCCTTCGAAGTCGCCGCCGAATGCATCGTTCGGTATGTCGTTCCCAAACAAGTCCACGCCAAACTCATCCGTATAGGCAATGCCTTGTCCGGCTGCCTGCACATTCGGCCGACCCGATATTGGCGTAATGCCATCAGCACGAAACAGCGGAATGCGGTTCAGGATGCTATAGGCGCCCGTTGTTTTGTCGAGCTCAAAGCGAATGACTTCTTCTTGCATGTCTGGCAAGGCAAAGGGGCGGCGAGGCGCACCACGCAAGGTTGTTGGGTCTGCATTCGGACCTCGGTCCGGATGCGTGAGGAAACGCAATTTCGTTTGCGCAACATCCGAGAATCCTTCAAACCACAGTCCGCTAAAGCCACCCATGCGAATGTCTTGTCCGCCCGTTGTGCGACCTAGAATTGGAAGATTTGCCAACGGAAATTGCTGAACGCGTGGGAGTCCTTTCGAGAAATCCTTATAGCCAAATGCCACGATCTTCGTAAGCGTAGCCGTTGGGATATCGATGATGGCCATTGCATTTGCTTCTTGCAGCGTTACATACGCTGTCTTTCCATCGGGCGTGATGGTTGCATACTCTGGCTCCATATCCTGTGCAACGCTGTTCGGTCCCAGGAATCGCACACCAAGCGCCTTCAAACTGTCGCGCTTTGTATTCAACGCGCTGAACCCTACCGTTTGAACGCTTGCGTTCAGGACGCCGGCAGAGAGAGAAATAATACTCACAGATCCTTCTGGATCTTGGAGATAGTCGTTGCTTGGCTCTGCTTCGTTGCACACCACGAGTTTCAATCCGTCTGGTGTGAAGGTTATCTGGTCTGGCATTGCTCCAACTGGTATCACGTGCTGGAATATTCCGGCTGTTGTGAAGAACAACACTTTGCCCGGATTCTGACGTAGCACTCCGTCCTCGATGGCTACTGCAACGAGTCCGTTCTTGATTGCAACACTATTCACAACGCCTCCGTAGGCGCTCAATAGAATGTCCCGTACAAACACCGGTGTAGCCGGATTGGCAATGTTCACGAACGTGATCTTGTTCAGATTCGCATCAGTGAATACAGCGGTCTTCGTGGCAGGGTCGTAGGCAACACTTTCGCACGACGATTTATCGAGCGTTGCGGGACGGTTGATGTACCTACTCGTGAACTGCATCACTTGTGCTGGTTGTGCATTGGCAACCAGCGGAACGAGCAACCGGAGAACGCAGAGAATAACAATGAACAACAGGGTACGGGTTTGAACTCTTTGCATACTTCCCTCATGGTGATTGGAGCATGCAAAGCTATTTTAGTGGTGTTTCCCGTCTGTAACGGCAATGTTATCGAAACGCAAACTTCACAAAGAAGGCATTCACATGTTCAACAATCCTCCTTTCCAACGTTCAGTTCTGTTGCTCTGCGCGGCACTTGTCATGAGTTGCAGTTCGGCGCAAACACCGCCGTGCGGCAAGGACATTACGGCGGCAAGCTTCACCGTAGAAGTATCGCGTGGTTCATGCATGGGAAGTTGTCCGAACTATACGGCGCGGATAGATGGTGGAGGTACCATAACGGTAGAGGCCCGTGCGGCAACGCCATTTGTTGGTACAGGAACAGGCATGATTAGTGGTGAAACGGTATGTCAGCTCGTCGAACGAATTGAACAAACAGACCTGTTCTCACGCAAAGACGACTACACAGCGCAGGTGGCCGATGCACCACGCACAACGCTAACGGTAGTGATGGGCGGCAAGCGCAAGAAGATCTCGTGGGATATCGCGCCGCCAAAGGAACTCGCAGCACTTGCGAAGTACGTAGACGAGATCTCGCTCTACAACAAAGACGTCAGGGTTGTTGCTGCGCCGTAATCGCATAGCCCATCACGGTAAGAATCATGCAGATCATGTAGAGCATCGCCGTTTGCGCAAGCGAACGGTTTAAGCGTGATCCTGTTGATCGAACGACGCCCAAGACCACCCACGTAGCAACCGGGATGGCACACCATGGGAGCAACAACCAAGGTCCGCGCATCATATGCAACGCAAATGGCACGACGATCACGGCAATGCATGTGAAGACAATGTAGATAGCACGTGCCGGTGCGGCACCAAGGCGAACGGCCATCGTACGCTTGCCCGCAATGGCATCGGTCTCGATGTCTCGAATGTTATTCACGCCTAAGATATTGGCAGCGAACAATCCCGGTATGCACGACAAGAGAAGTGCCTCGGCACTCCATTGCGACGTTTGCACGAACACCGCTCCCACAACGGCGATCACGCCAAAGAACACAAAGGCGAACACGTCGCCCAATCCTTTGTAGGCAAGTGGGAACGGACCTCCCGTGTACATCCACGACATCACCAAGCACAACACGCCAATCGCCAGTACTTGCCATCCAGCACGGGCAACAAGTGGAAGTCCCAGTAGGAAGGCGGCAAGGATCACGCCAATCGATGCGATGCTCATGGCGCGCGCGCTGATAAGGCCAGAGGCAACGGCACGGCGCGCACCTAGCCGCGCTGCCGTGTCGGCGCCACGGCGTGCATCCTCGATCTCGTTGATAAAGTTCGACGCTACCTGAATGAGCATCGCACACAGAAGCGTGAGCGCAAACGTTGGCCAGTGAATGGTGTGGTCAACACCAACAAGAGCTGTGGCCAAGACAACTGGTGCAACAGAGGCCACAAGCGTTTTCGGACGGAGGGCGTGAAACCACACGCCCATCATCGCACAACGCCAATATAGAGGAAGGCAATACCACCCGTGAGTTCACGGTAGCGCACGTTGGCATACCTATTCGTTGTGCGCATAAGATCTAGAAATGCCTCTCTGCATGGAAACGCAGCAGCTGTAGACGGAAGATACTCGTAGGCCTTGCGATGACCAGTCAGCAATCCGCCAATCATCGGAATCACGTGCTTGGAATACAACCGATACGACGTACCGAGTATGCCACTGGGTTGACCGAATTCAAGTACCACAACTCTACCGCCGGACTTGACCACACGTGCCATCTCAGAAAGTGCAACGAGCGGATTGTCCACGTTTCGAATGCCGAACGATATACTCGCCACGTCGAATGTTGCGTCTGCATACGGCAAGGCCATTGCATCAGCAACTTCCCACGTAATGTCGAGTCCGGCTTTCGCAGACTTCGCAGGCGCAAACGACAACATATCGGCATTGAAATCTGTGCCCACCACGCTACCTTGCTTCCCTACCTTTTGTGCGAACGCCAGTGCAAGATCTCCGGTGCCTGTTGCACAGTCAAGCACGCTCATGCCGAGTGCCGCACCACTTTCTCGAACGGTAATCGAGCGCCAGATATGATGTACACCAAGGGAGAGTACAGAGTTGGTAAGATCGTATTTCGGTGCGATGTCTGAGAACATCGCTTTGACGGCGTCACTCATGGTTCACAAAGATACGCCGCGTTCCACGCTCCGAGCATCACGGCTGGTGTACCCTGACCCGGAAACGCCGTATCACCAACGTGATAGAGTCCGGGAAAGGGCGTTTTATTTGGTGGCATTCGCAAGAGCGGCGAGCCAACGTCGTGTGGCAGTCCGCCCACATATCCACGATGTCTGCTCGTGTACCGCATCCACGTAGAGGGCATGCCGCTTTCCACATGCATGCGCTGCATTCCTGCAAACTCTGGCATGCGCGCTGCTATCACGTCCATGATGGAGCGCTCAACCAATTGCTTCCGCTCTTGATACTCGTGTTGAGAAAGACCTTCCCAATCGGATGCACGAGCATGCGTAGATACCGTTACCGTGCAATGTCCGGCCGGCGCCTTAACGTCATCTTCCTTCGGAGACACTGTGATAAAGAGCGACAAGGCATGCACAAAGGGCAGCGGCGTCTCGAGATGGATCTGATAGTACGTTGTTGGAAGATCTGGTTGTCCGTCTAACGCGAAGTACACCGAGATCGCACACCATACATTTGTGTACCGCCGTGCATGTGCTGCAAAGTAGCGTTGCATTGCGCCGTCGGTAATCTCGGCCATGTTCCATACGGGAATACTCGAAACAATTCTATCGGCCTTCACAACGGTTCCACGTTGCGTCGTCACTTCGTAGTGCGACCGAACGCGCTCGATACGAACAACATGCTCACGAAATCGCACGGCGCCTCCGCGGGCTTGCACATGTCGCATCAACTGCAGTGCCGGTCGATACATCCCACCAATCGGATAGTAGGTTTGCGACGGATACGTAAGCCCCATCGCACCTGTCACCCACGGCGATCGATCCATCGTGCTCTGCGTGCTGATCAGCAATTGTTCGTTCAAGAAGGTTGTGAAGGTTGTATCATCTGCCACGCCATACGAGCGCGCCATCGATGCCACCGACGTGACCAATCCCATGGCCAACCCTACATACTTCCATCCTCGCGGATGCGCAAGCTTCAACCAATCAAGCAGTGAGGAGGGCGGCAAGGAAGGAAAGGCCCGAATCAATGGCCACACGCGTGATTCGATCTCATACTGTCTGTTCCAAAATCCGCGCTGATCTCCGTATGGAAACAAGCGCGCCACTTCATCTATCCATGCCTCCTTACCGGCATGCCTTACAATATCCCTCTCGCCCATGCGGATGATCATGCCGGGATCTTGTTGCACCAGGTTGGGAGTGATGCCCAGTTCACCGAAGACCATGCCAACGGGCTGGTCTGGTAGGACGCCCGAGAACGTGGTGGCGCCAACGTCGTAGGAATACCGTCCCGAGCGAAAAAACCCTGCACACCCGCCGAGCGTTTCATGTGATTCGAGGACGGTGACTTCGTGTCCGCGATGTGCAAGCAGAGCGGCTGCAGCAAGGCCACTGTAACCAGCTCCAAGAACGAGAATCATGGTGTTGGTCCCGCGGGGTAAAAAACCCAGAAAAGAGCGATATTGTGACACATTCGTATCAAAGGTTCCCCTATGAAGACATGGTTCGTTTTGCTTGTGCTCGTGGCGCTCTCGTTTACGTCTGCCTCTGCACAATTGCAGCTAGAACAGCACGGTGACGATCCCATGGCGCGCTATGACGATATGGGACGCCGGCGTGTACTGCCAGGGCAGCATCTTCCTGCAAACGTTCGTGCCAAAGCCATCGAACATGCTCGCGGTATGGAACGTTCCAAATTCGGCGAAGACCTGCTCGTAGCGCAGCCTGAATGGAAGCAATTCGGACCTACGCAGATCGGGGGGCGCGTAAAGTCCATCATCATCCACCCAACAGATCCGAACCTGGTGTATATCGGTACGGCGGCGGGTGGTGTGTGGAAGACCACAGATGGTGGAGACACTTGGAAGCCCATGATGGACGACGCCAACGCCATTGCGCTTGGCTCGCTTTGTTTCGACCCAACCGATCCAACGATCATCTATGCCGGTACCGGCGAACAAGTGTCTGGATCTGCAGGCAACATCTTTTTAGGATGCGGACTCCTTCGTAGTACCGATGCAGGCGAAACGTGGCACGTGGTGGGGCTGACTGACGTTGGCTCGTTCTCTCGCATCTATGCGCACCCGAAGAACCGCGATCTTTTGATGGCCTCGTGCATGAATGCCGGAAGCGGCGTGTATAAGAGCACGAACCGAGGTGCGACATGGAAAAAAATGTATACGGGATCGGTAGCAGACATGTCGATCAACCCAATGAATGAGAACGAATGGTTCATCTGTACCGCCGATGGTATTCTGCAATCGGTTGATGGCGGAGGAACGTGGGTTCAGCGCAATCAGGGTATCGTGGGAACACTTGGTCGAATGAGCATTCAACAGTCGCCAAAGAATCCCGACTATCTCTACTGTCTTGCATCCGTGAATTCGCTCGCGCAGATACTGCGAAGCACAGATCGTGGTGCAACGTGGACGGCAACGTACACGGATGCACGAGGATGCTTCTTTGCCGGAGCATGCACACCTGAGGCGAGTCAAGCATTCTACGACATCTACACAACGGCCCACCCAACAGACGAGAAGATCTGTCTTGTTGGTGGTATCGATGTATGGCGTACGGTAAACAATGGCACGTCGTGGATGAACACCACGAACTCGTACAGTGGCGGCAGTGTGGTGCACCCGGATCAGCACTGTGCCGCCTTCGCGCCTTCCAACCCTAGCATTGTCTACTCGGGAAATGATGGCGGCATGGTCAAGAGTTCGGACGGAGGACAAACGTGGAAGATCATTAACAATGGACTTGCCATTACACAGTTCTATTCGTTCGACATCGATCTCACAGATCGCTACAAAACGTATGGTGGAACGCAAGACAATAACACGCTTGGTAGTTCGGGCGCCGGTGAATGGCGCGCAATTGTTGGTGGCGACGGAATGGTTACGGTACTCGATCACGACCCGAACACACTCTATGGCAATCAGCCAAACGGTGCAATGTTCCGAATCGATCTACGGACAGGTCAGGGCAAGGGCATCGTAAGCGGCATCAATCCCGCCGATGCAGGCTTGTGGGTTGCGCCGCTCGAACTGCACCCAACCGAACTTGGCCTGCTGTATCACGGACGTAAGCACGTCTATCTCTCGCTCGATCAAGGCGAGTCGTGGACGATGCTCGCAACCCCATTCGTCAATCAAGTAACCAGTATTGGAATCAATCCTGCTAATCCGGATAACGTGTGGGCAGGTACACTGGCAGGTGAAGTTGCAGTGTCGGCCGACCAGGGAGAAACGTGGACAAAGGTCAACCAAAACGGCCTTCCCTCCTTGCCCGTTGCTGATCTCGTGGGATCTCCTACACAGCCAAATACGATGTGGATCTGTTACTCTTCGTACGGCACGTCGAACCTCTTCAAGACCACAGACTTTGGCACGACGTGGATATCGATGTGGCAAGGAATGCCGGACGTACCTGCGAATTGCTTGGTCTTCCATCCATCGGACGAGAACATCATGTACATCGGTACAGACGTTGGCGTGTTCGCTTCGTTCGATGGAGCGAAGAGTTGGGTGCCGTATGGTAACGGACTTCCACGTTCACCGGTACTCGACTTGAAGATCCACAAGAAGTACAACGTGTTGCGAGCCGCAACACATGGTAGGTCTACGTGGGAAGTATCCATCAGCACCGATAAGATTAGCGATCCTGCAATCACAGCACCAACAGGTGGAGACGTCTATGTGAGTTCGCTTTCCGCCGTAGTGGCATGGAATGGATTCACATCGCCTGTTACAGTGGAGTTCAGCGTTGACGATGGTACAACGTGGACGCAGATCGCACGCGACGTTGTGGGAGATGCCCTAATGTGGAAGGTGCCAAACTATCCCACAATCTGGGGTCGCATTCGCATTACCTCGCAAACAACGCCAACTCAAACTCGCACGAGTAGGTCCTTTACAATTTCCCTTATCGACCAAGGTTCCGTTACCGCACGCAATACTGTTGGCTACGTGCCTTACGGCTTGGCATGGGATGGTAAGAACAGTTTGTGGACGACAAGTTTCTACGAGCGTAAGCTGTACAAGATCAACGCATCTACGTTGGTGCTTGAGAAGTCTATCGATCTGCCGGCGGCTGCGGGAGATAGTTTGTTTACAGACCTGACCATGGACCGTGAGAAGGGTCAGATCTACGTCCACAAGATGGGATCGTCCGATGGTTCGGGTGGAGTCGTGTTGGTGCTCGATACAACGGGCGCCATCATTCGAAGCTTCCCAACGCCGTCGAAGGCCTATCCAACCGGACTCGAGCTGGTGAATGGCAACCTTGTTGCGGGAGAGCGCGATGGACGACGTCGCCTCTACACCATGTCCAAAGAAGATGGTCAGCTCATTGCCGAAGTCTCCAACCCCTATCAATACAATTACGGTCCACGCTGCCTTGCCACCGACGATAAGGGCAGGCTGTTCCAAACGTGCACGTACTTCCCAACCTCTGGCGGAGCACTTACGGAGTGTTATCTCATCAGCTTCAGCACATCGGACATGGCTACGGAAAAGCAGCGTATTCCGCTCGTCACAAGAGGTCAGCTCATCAACGCTCGGGGTATCGAGTACGACCGTGCCGACGGCAACTTCTGGATTGCAGACTTTGCGGGAAACATCTACAAGATCACCGGATTTGAATTCGTGCCGCCAACCGTGAGTGGTGTGAACGACATGGAACGTGAACCGGTCGCAGAGCAGCTACGCGTTGCACCAAATCCTGTGAGTAGCAGCACAATGGTCTCACTTGCTGCTGCACGTCGGGAACGCAACGTAGAAATCACGGTAGTGGACGTTCTCGGTCAGACCGTTGCCTCGCTTCATCATGGCTATCAATTCGCAGACGAAGACCTTGTCGTTCGTTGGTATGCTTCAGGCATTCCAGCCGGCACCTACACCATTCTCGCTCGCGAGGGCAGTTCGCTCCTAACGTCTACCCGCGTAAGCATCATGAAATGATCTATGCAGCATGTCATTCTTGCCCTTCTCACCATGCCCATCATTTGGTTTGCATGGAAAAATTTCAAACTACTCGGTCGACTTGCAGCCACACACCCCGAGCTTGCAGAAGGGGATCTTCAACGTGAGCAAATGCGCATCGTGATGCGCATCGTGGCATGTCTGCTGTGTTTGGCCATCCTTCCATTTCTCATTACACTATCACTATGATGAACGACGATCGGGAGTTTCTCGAAGGACCTCATTCACGCCTTAAAGAGTTTTTGTTCGTCATCCGCGTATGTAGAGAGTTCATACGTGGTTTCCGAAAACTGCACTTTGTAGGTCCGGGCGTAGCCGTCTTCGGTTCCGCTCGTTTCAAGGAAGACCATCCGTATTACGATCTGGCTCGACGCATGGGATATGCCCTTGGCGACATGGGCTTCACCGTGATCACAGGTGGAGGTCCGGGCGTTATGGAGGCTGCGAATAGGGGTGCGAGGGAGGCAGGGGCAACAAGCATCGGTTGCAATATCGTGCTGCCCCAAGAACAACACAATAACCCCTACTTAGATGTGATGATCGAGTTCAATCACTTCTTTGTTCGCAAGGTGATGCTGATCAAGTATTCGTTAGCCTTCGTGGTGTTGCCCGGCGGCATCGGCACACTCGACGAATTTTTTGAAGCGGTAACGCTCATTCAAACGAAAAAGATCACGAATTTCCCGGTTGTCGTGATGGACAAAGATTACTACAAAGACATCATGGACCTTTTCGACGTGATGATCGCGCGCGGCACCGTGAGTGAGGGAGACCGCAAGCTCATTCTGTTCACGAGCAATGTAGATGAGGCCATCAGTCATCTCAAGAAAAACGTCGTGAAGCGCTTCGGACTAAAACAACAGCTCTTTATACCACGGAAGTGACCATGCTCCCTCCCTCCCCCATGTGTCTTCTTGTGTATTGCGGCTCGCGAAGCGGCGCGCATGCACGGTTTCGTGGTATTGCCGAAGACCTTGCCGACCGTATGGCGCAGGCGAACATGTCGCTCATCTATGGTGGTGGTGGCATTGGGCTCATGGGCGCTGTCGCACGCAGACTCATCGAGCACAATGGAACTGTTGTTGGCATCATTCCGGAATTCTTGAATTCCACAGAAGTGGCACTCCCTTGGTGTACTGAACTGATCGAGGTGCATAGCATGCACGAACGCAAAATGAGAATGCTCGAACGCTGTCATGCCATCCTTGCCTTGCCAGGCGGCTTTGGCACGATGGACGAACTCTTCGAGGCCATTTCGTGGCGCCAACTCGGTTTGCACAACAAACCCATTGGCCTCTTGAACGTCGATGGATTCTATGACCACCTCTCAAAGCAAATCGATGCTATGCATCACGAAGACTTCATCAACAAAGAGTCGCGCGCGCACCTGCGTATAGCAACGTCGCTCGAC